>ENA-OQAA01000305-OQAA01000305.1-human-gut-metagenome-genome-assembly--contig:-NODE-305-length-34796-cov-2.211255_pt1 | contig 34796 bp, 35 predicted proteins | sample MGYA00242489_ERZ504515 | MGnify/ENA primary metagenome ERZ504515 (study PRJEB26092, sample SAMD00036237) | human gut metagenome | host: Homo sapiens | study: EMG produced TPA metagenomics assembly of... | reverse complement strand
TGAATACTGATATCCTTATGAGATGAAAGCAACCGAGAAGCCTCGACCATACGAAACCGAATCACATAATCACCAACCGAGACATCCGACAAATGACTGAACTTGCTATAAAGCGTCGTTCTACTCATCGCCATCGCAGAGGCGATAAAAGGCACATTCAAATCCGGATTACTCAAGTTCTCCCGAAGCAACGTATTCAATTTACACATGAATTGTTCGTCCGCATTGCTTGTCGCATCCTCTTTTGGAGAGAATAGACAACCGGACTCACGATAACGCACACGAAGTAGGTCTCGCTGTCTCAATATATTCCGTAGAATCACCAACAAGGAATCTATATCAAACGCTTCGCCAAATAGATATCCGCCCCTGATTTATACCCCTCTACCGAACTTGCTTGATCCACCCTAGCGGTCAATAGAACCACAGGAATATGGCTAACCGCTACGTCGTTCTTGATTCGGTAACACAGCTCAAAACCATCAGTCCGAGGCATCATGACATCACTGATTACAATATCCGGCTGACATTGACCCAAGATTTCCCAAGCCTCTTCCCCGTCTCCGGCTACAAAAACCTCCTTAAACTCTGCCTGCAAGACACCGAGTAAGTAGTTACGCAGCTCTATCTCATCTTCAACCACCAACAATGTATATTTAGCAAGCTCCGTATCTACCTGTACCCCGCACACATCTGTTTCCGGCTTGTCAGTGCCCTTCACGCTTAAATCGATAACGCTATCCGGTTCCGCGGCAACAAACGCTTGCGTGAAAGGAAGGTCGAAATAGAAAGTGGCACCTCCATCCTCATTATTGTAAGCACCTATACTTCCGCCATGCAACTCTATAAGTTTCCGGGCATAAGCCAACCCGATCCCACTCCCTTTACGGTCGTGTTCACCTTGGTAAAAACAGGTAAAAAGACGGTTTATATCCACATGTCTCAATCCGATCCCCTGGTCCGCAAGGAAAACCCGCACATTCTTATCCATACGCTCCGTACCAATGACTAATGAGGTATCCGGATCGCTGAATTTCATCGCATTTATCAATAAATTAGATAAAACGACACGGCATTTGGAAGTATCAAAGGGTACTTTCTCTACTGAAGCATCCAACTGGAACCGCACAGAAATCCTACGGGCTTCGAATTCCATGATAAAATCATCCGTTACCGATCGTATCCAATCGTTAAGATCGTAAAAACGAATATCCATAACATCGCCGTTCGTATCAGACTTCTGGGCATCGAGCACCATATCGACGATCTCCCGCATCCGGCAAGTTTGCAACAACAAACCATCCAATTGCCGGGATACATCTTTATCCGTCACCTTTCCGGATTTCAGCAAACGTTTGAGCGGAGCATAGATCAAAGTAAGCGGCGTACGTAATTCATGGCTGATGTTCACCATGAAACGGACTTTTTCCTCATAAAACTTTCGTTCATGTTCTTTCATGGCCCAAGCAAGTTTCCTTTCTTTGCGTCGCATGACAGACCAGATCATCCCTCCAATTGCCGCAAACACAATCATCCCCATCGCGATCAGGAACCAAGCGCGTCTCCACAAAGGAGGCTCCACATCTACTGTCAATAATCTCAAAGGAACACTCCAGTCTCCATTCTTCTTGCTATAGGAAACCCATAATTCATAGTTGCCCGGAGAAAGTGCCGGAAATGTAAATGCATGGCTTGAAGTCTCCAACAACTCCTCACGGTCTCCCTTGATGTAAAAACGGAATAATTTCTTCCGCATCAAACCTTTCTCTTTCACGATAACACTTAACCCAAAAGAAACATAATCCCACGGAATGGAAATAGCCTGTTCCCCGGATATACCATCGGATGAATCGGAGCCCCATCTAAAGCCAAATTAATCATGCTTACAGAAAAATCCTCTTCCTCATGAATGTCATAGTCGGGCCGTATCCTAACCAGCCCTTCCACCCCAGAAATATAAATATTACCGGAAGAAGCCTCAAAAGCAGGTTCCGGAAGAAACTCACGTGTAAAGACACCGTCAGATTCCCCAAAAACGATTACACGCTTCTCATCCGGTACATACGCATACAACCCTTCATGAGTACTTATCCAAAGGCGATCAGAACGATCAAACGCAAGAGACGTTACCCCAATAAAACGATCCTGATCAACCGTGTCCAATCTTTCCGAGAGACGGTCATAAACATATAGACCGGAAGATGTCCCCAACCAAAAACGGTTATCTTTATCTTGTTTTACCGCAAGTATCGTACCGATATCCTCATTCCTCACAAATAACGGACGTAGTTGCTTATGCGGGATATCCAACACATACAAAGCCGCAGAAGAACTTATGTAACAAGAATCGCCTTGTATGAAACGGGGTGCAAGCAAACTTTGCGGTAACAGATCTTCCGGTAAAGACTCAAATTGTTGTTTCCGCCGATTATACACAGACAAATGATTATCGGATAAAAGACAAAAACAGTCCTCGTCTAAAGGAAATAAACGAATCGAATTACCTCGTAAGAATAAATCCTTTCGCACATGCCCCCAATTTAACAAAAACTCCCGGCATTCTCCTGTATTTTTATTAAAATGATAAAGCCCTACACCAAACAAAGATAACAACAATTCCGAATCGCTATACGGCATGATAGACACCACCTTCATCCCCGCAGTCTGAGGATATTTCCGGAAAGTCTCTTTTGCGGATCAAACAAGTCAAGACCTCCCCCATCCGTTCCTACCCAGATTTTCCCATCACGATCTTCATACATGGAAGTGACCGACTGAAAACTCAAACCGTAAGAAGCCCCGGGAGGAGCATCCCGATAAGTCGTCATAAAAACAGGTTTGATGCCGATCAATCCTCCCCTGATACTGCCCGCCCAAACATTATCCTCATCATCGATATACAGACAGGCGAAAGAATTTACCGGCAACGAATGGCGATCGCCCGGAAGATGCATAATCGCTCTTACGGTCTTATTTTTGTAATTATATATATTGATACCACCTCCGTCCGTCGCCAGCCAAAGTTCGCCATCTTTCTCGCACATATCTTGCACGATATTATGAGTCAATCTCTTCGGGGTTTCCAAATGCTCCTGCAATCTCCCCTCTCGATCATAACAAAAAACACCTTTATTATAGATAGCCACCCATATTCTCTTGAATGAATCTATATACATGGAGGGGATATTCCCTTTGGGGATAAACGACACACGTTCCATATCTCCGGTGTCTAGCGAATACCACCAAAGCCCTTTTTCCAGAAAAGACAGTATGACCTTCCTCTCTTTTTCGTCATACAAATAAACATAATTAGGCGAAAATTCAAACGGACTTTCCTTGAACTTACACCGGATCATTTTCTTTTCCGCATAGGAATAACAAAAAACACCTTGCTTCCCTAAAAAATAGATTCCTTCCGGCATGAGGAGGCTACAAGCAGCGACCAAAGGTTGACCGTCTATTTCCTGACGCATAAATTTTTGGGTATCACGTTCGAAACATGCCAATCCGCGACTAGTCCCCACCCAAATATTTCCTTCCGCATCTTCCTCCAAAAAAACTATATCATTATAAGGAAGAGAATGCAGGTTCTCTCTCTCCTCCTGATAAACGGTAATCTTTTCCCTATCGAAACGATTCAACCCAAACCGGGTACCAATCCACATAACACCTCTTTCATCTACCAGTACACATTTACGGAAGACTGCGATAATCCGTTTTCCAAAGAAATTTGTTTAAAATAATACTTAGGAGCTGCATAAAGAGACTCCGCTAAACACACAAAAAACAGCAATAGATATAATTGTAAAAAACCTCCAAAATACTCGCATAGTTGTATATCACCCATTGTTCGGCAAAAATACCAAATCGTCCGAAATATAAGGCTTGCAGAGTATAAAAAAAACGTTTTTGAATTTTCACGGACGATTTTGGACCCAAGAAAATATCCTTAAAGCATAGATTTGCAGCAAGTGAAAAATTAAACAAAAAAGCATATCATTAAAAAATTATTCTTATGTTACGTACAACAGGTATATATTTTATTATTTTGGTTATGATACTTGTAAAATGTTTCCTTCCGGACGAAAAACCGGAGATCATTCCTTTCCCCTTGCAAAGTGTATCAGACAAAGGTGATTTCACCTTCAATAAGGCAACTCTCATCAGTGTAGAAAATGAAAAACAGGCTATGATCGCTCGGGAGTTGACCGATCTGTTCACGCTTTCCGCCGGATTCACCCCGGAAATAAAAATACAAGACAAACGAGCCAATATCATATTCCGCACAGATAGAGAACTAGCGACCGAACATTATAAACTGAATAATAGCCCCCTCTTGTATTCTAATAAAAGCATCTGGACAAAAAGGTTTCTTTTACGCAATGCAAACCTTACGTTTTCTGCTTCCTCCAGCAATAAACAACCAAACTCAGGTAGAGAATATTCAATGGAACGTACCGGGAATGACCATACTAGATGGCCCCCGATACAGCAATCGGACCGTGGCAATACACACACCTTTCACTCTCATCTCGAAGGATAATCTCAAAGAATTGATCGATCACCTAGCCATGTTAAAAATAAACAGACTTCATTTCACACAAGAAGTTCATGATACGACACCTGAAGGACAGCAAAAAATGAAGGATATGAACCTGTATGCTAAATCCAAGAAGATCACGATCTCAAACGGAACAACACACACCCATGATATCATATCGTATCTCCCGTTCCAAGCAGAGCGACTTATCTGGAAAGCAAATATCTCCGATTGCGATGAGGATAAAAAAGGTTATTCCAATATTTAGCACCCATCGCAGAAAGAAGCTGGTCTGGTAATTTGTTAGCCCATCGCCTCACGCAAGATATCGATCAAGATAGGCTTCAATCCGCTTACGAAACATTCCACGGCGATCACCATCAGTATCAATCCCATCAAACGCATCATCACGTTATTTCCAGTCTCTCCCAATATACGTACCAGCCGGGTAGAAGCTTGCAAGATCAAGAATGTGATAAAATAGACCAATGCGATTATTCCGATCAACGTACCCTTTAAGGTGAATGTCGAAGCGTCATCCATAAGCATGATAGCGTTGGCGATCGCTCCCGGACCACACAACATCGGGATCGCCAGAGGAGTAATGGATATATCATCCGCATAGGTTTTCACCTCTTCCTCTTTCAACTTCGCATTGGAGTAGCGTGCTTGAAGCATATCAAACCCGATCTTGAAGATAATAAAGCCGCCAGCTATGCGAAAGCCGTTCGAAGAGATACCAAAGAACTTAAACAGGAACTGACCGGAGAAAGTAAAAACCATCAAGGTGATGAACGACACGATCGTGGCCCTTCGGACAATCGCTTTCCGCTCATGGTCATTCATACCATTGGTCATGGTCAAGAAAACCGGCATCGTACCGAGTGGATTGGTCAACGTAAAAAACGAAGTGAAACATAATAGGGCGAAAGGTAACAAGTCTTCCATATCAATAATTTTTTAATTGGCTAATGTGCAATATGCCAATTAGTTGAAGAGAGAATGATTGGCACATTGGTACATAACATATTGTCACATTATTTACTCATCCCAGACCAAATAGGCTGAGACCAACCAATGATTCAGCTTATTCCCATCCACTTCTGCCGCTTCCGGAATACTCACCGTCAGCGTATGATGGCCGGGTTGGATATCCTTCAGCTCCACCTCTTCCGGTATCACGTCCGATCCGGGACACCAATTAGAGCGGGAAAGATCCGAAGACGCCAAGGGTTCCTCTACTTCTTTCTCCGAATAACCCTTCTCGGTGATATAGGCAGCCAGACGCTTTCTCAACCAAACCCCGGTAGCCGGATTAAAACGACGGAAAGAAGCGCAGTCCGTACGCCAAGGAACAAAATCCAAGACTGGAACTCCATCAACAGAGACAATATTCTGTTTTTCCACGAACTCATCACCACCGGAATGACCGCCATGTCCCGTAACGATATATTTCAGACGGACATCACGTGCGCCTTGAGGAATATCAAAATCCAATGACACGTCCTTCCGGCGAATATATCCGGATATTCCTGCCCGATATAATAAACCGTATTCATCAACGGCTCTACATGTTTCTTCGGCAAAGCGTCGCAAGACAGATCAGACTCGTCCACATCGATCGTCATGCTAGCGACGTATCCTTCCGGTGTCCATGTATCGATAAAGATCCCAACATAAGCGCCACCTTCCAGAAGAGGATACAAATCGGTTATGTCTTGCTCCCAGCTTACGCTATCTTCCCAATGGTCGACATACACAGGTTTACGATGTTTCGTCAAGCTATCCTCGGGACTACTGTAATGCCCTACTCCGAACGGAGTCATGAAACGCATCAATTCCACGGTAGGTTGATAATCCGTCCCGTGGATGATACCGATCATCTTCTCCAGTTTCACGCTATCCACCGCAGGAAACTCCTTCTCGCCTTTAGCGATATTCAACAAATTAATGCCCGAGGCATTTGGCAATACAAAACAAGAGCCGGATTTATCCCAGCGATCTCCATTCGAAGCTACCGTAACCCGGAGTTTGACGGAAACGTTTCGCTTATATTCCGGCAATGTTACCTTCTTCAAGATAATACGGCCATTCACCAAATGATAGATACTGTCCGGTCCCGGAGCGTTAAAAGCGGCGGGATATACATCCGGAGCGAAACGTACGCGGGTATCATTAAATACCTGTACGGAATAATCTCCCATCGACAGTAATTCTTTATGTCCGCAAGAAGCGGTACATAGAAAAACTCCCGTCAAGGAGACAAATAAAGCCAATTTTTTAATCATTTTGTCTAGAATTTAGTAAGCTCCTTAATAAGCTGCTTTTGTCCGGCAGTCTTATCGGCGTGCGTACAAGGACCGGTCACACAACCGCCCTCGCAAGCCATCACTTCTATAAACTGCGCGGGAGCCTTTCCGGTTTTAGCGTAAGCGCGTAATAATGCCACATTTTTCTTTGTCAGGTTGGCTACCTGCACGGCATTTACGTTCTCGTCCTTCAAATAAACCTTAACGGCGTTGATCACACCACCACTTTGGGCGAAGCATGCGCCTCACGGACAGCGTTAAATAATACGGAGAAAGGCTGGGCCTCCTCGATCTTGATACCCAATCCCTCCAATACGGAACCTACTTCCTCAAACGTAAGTGTAAAATCCACGCACGGATCTAGTTTCACCTCTTTTCGTTTCGCCACGCACGGGCCAACAAACACGATCTTCGCATCCGGATATTTTTCCTTCACGATACGGGCCGTATAATACATCGGAGATCCGGTAGAAGAGATGTATTTCTTTAAATCCGGGATATGTTTCTCGGCCAATTGCACGTAAGACGGACAGCAACTAGTGGTCATGAACGGTTGTCCTTCTTTCAATTTCTCGATCAATTCTTCCGCCTCATGGCGGGTGGTTTCCATAGCGCCTTGCGCCACCTCGACCACTTCCTCGAATCCCAAGGACTTGATAGCGCCATACACTTTTTCCTTCGGAGCGCTAAACTGAGCTAAGATAGACGGAGCGACAATCGCTACCATCTGTTCCTTATTCCGCAAGCGTTGCAAGATATCGAATACTTGCGAGATCTCGAAGATAGCACCGAACGGACAAGCATTCACACATTTACCGCAATATATACATTTAGACTCGTCGATATGCTCCACCCCATACTCGTCCTTGCTGATCGCCTTAACCGGACAAACTTCCTCGCAAGGGATCGGGATATAAACGATGGCATGGTACGGACAGCTTTGGTGGCATTTACCACAGCTGATACAAGTTTCATGATCAATCTCGGCCTGACCATTTTTCTTGAATCGGATAGCGTCCTTCGGGCAGTTCATATAACAACTACGAGCCACGCACCCCCGGCAAAGATTCGTGATCTCATAATTCACGGAGCCACAAGAGGAACACGCCTCATCCACTACACACATGATATTTTCCTTCTTATTCTCCGAGCGGAACAAGGCACGCTTCGCATACTCTGAAAGCGGTGTCAACTCATCTTCCTCGTCCTGCATATCAAAACCAAGCAAAGGCAAGGTTTTGTATTTCCAGACGGCACGTTCCTTATGTACACAGCAACGGCCCCTCACTTTCGATTTTCGGGGACTCAACTCGATCGGCAAGCGATCAATTTCTTCTAGAAGACGGTTTTCTTTCCAGAGCTTTACTAACTTCGCCAGCAATCCGTGACGAACAATCATTACGTTGTTGGTAAATGCCATAATGTTATCGTATTTGTGCTTTTAGTATATCGCATCACTTCTTTACAAACGCGAAGGTAAATAAAAGTTTCTAAACAGAAAGAAAGCTTTCTTTAAGAATTATCGAGGCACTATGAATATCTCCGCCAAACGGAGGATTTAATTTAGACAAGACAAGTTCCACCTCCGTGATCTGTGGAAATCTCTCTTTCAAAGCCTTCAAGATACGCCCCGCCGCGTGCTCGAGAAGTCTCGAGGGGATAGCCATTTCCGCTTTCACGGTTTCATATACTGTGGCGTAATTGATCGTATCGCTTAAATCGTCGCTCCATACCGCGTTCTCCAACGGAGCTGTCAGTATCAAATCTACGATAAAAGTATTCCCAACCCGGGTCTCTTGGGGTGCCACGCCATGATAGGCATAGAATGTCATCCTTCGTAATTCAATCTTTGTTGTCATAATCTTTTAATTTATCTGTAAATGTATAGAAAGTAAACCTTCCTGCAAAAAAAATAGTCTTATATTTGTCAACCAAGTAACAACACATTATGATGGGAATAAAACAAAAAGATGAAAATTCCGCAGGCGGATTACACAACGCCTTGGCTGCGGGGACAACGATAAAGGGTAATATTATCACAGAGACAGACTTTCGCTTGGATGGAAAAGTAGAGGGAGATATCAGTTGCAACGGCAAGATCGTTATCGGCCCCAAAGGTAGCGTAACAGGCAATATCGTATCCGAGAATGCTGAGATTCTCGGTGAGGTAGATGGCTCCGTAAAAGTAAGCGCAAAGCTTATTCTAAAATCAACAGCAATTATCAAGGGAGATATATATACCCAATCCCTAGAGATCGAACCAAACGCACGGTTCAACGGAGCCTGCTCGATGTGTTCCGAGAAAAAGAAAGCGGACAAATAGACTGAGGGCCGCACTTTTCGATACGGCCCTTAGTCTTTCTTATTTTCGTCCAGCCTCTTTTATCAACGAGACTATCTTATTATTCAGGTTATCAGCCTGTAAAAGCTGTTCCAACGTAATATGCATCCGGTAGCGCCAATAATGCGTTGAATTCGCAGGAACGTTAATACGCTCGGATTCTATATCCTTCCGCTTGATAGAATCATCCATAGCAAACCAATCCTGCAACGGAATAATCGTCAGCATGGAACGAGTCTTCAAATGATTAGAAATAATCTGGGCAACGATTTCAGCCGTACATTCATCCGGGGCCTCACCGATCCGTTGCAATACATGGTTGTAATAACGCTGTGTCTTCTCCGGATCTTCTTTCCACCAATTACGAAGAGGAGTCATATCATGTGTAGAAGTCGTACAAACCGAATGATAAGGCAGATTGAACATATCGGAAAATTCCCGCTGTGGGCTCTTCGGCATACGCTCAATCTCCAAGCTTAGTATTTGCAACTTATTCATAACCTCGGGAACAGAGGCGGGGATCATACCGAGATCCTCTCCACAAACCAACATCTCCGTGGACGCAACCAACGGTGTCAAACGCTTAAACGCTTGCGCCTTCCAAAAATCATTATGGCGATGATAGAAGAAATGCCAGTATAACTGATCGAACGCATAACGGTCGGAACCACTCAATTCCCGATAGATATAGGATTGATTCGCCGAGATCCGGGGATGAAACTTATCGGTCTCTCTTGGGTCACGAAGAAATAATACCTCATTCGCAATCGTAAACAGGCCATTCTTGATCCGTAGGGAAACAGGATCCGCCTTATCCGCAAACAACGCCTCAATCTTCCTTTGCGTATCACAGAACGGTTTTAACACATAATGCCGGGAGGAGGATTGTGCCAAATAAGCACCTATCACCTCTTCTGTATTTCCTCAAACAATTCCGATAAGAATTGTCGATTGATATGTGGGGTCGTGAAACGAGACTCGTTAAAATTCAATCCATACTGCTCGATCTCTTCTCTCGAGAACGGCAACGCTGGATTGAAATGACCACAAAGCCCTTGCACATATTCACAAGGAACCTCCCATATTCGGAAAAATCCCAAGATGTGATCTATACGGAAACAATCGAAATAATCACTTAACTTAGCGAAGCGTTTTTTCCACCAAGAGAAATTATCTTTCTCCATCGCATCCCAGTTATAAGTCGGGAACAGCCAGTTCTGACCGTTCATGGAAAAGTCATCGGGGGGAGCACCCGCTTGACCATTCATATTAAAATATTTCGGTTCCGTCCAAGCCTCTACACTAGTGCGGCTCACGCCAATGGGTAAATCACCTTTCAATACAACTCCATTCTTACGGGCATAATCCGATACCGACTTGAACTGGTTGTGCAATACATATTGCAAGAAATAAGAGAACGAGATCTCCGGCCATGCGTCACTATCTTCCCGGCATAGGCGCGAACACGTGTCTTATTGTAAGTAGAATTACCTTGCCATTGAGAGAAATCCGATGTCCCATAACTTTCCCGCAAGAAGCAATAAGTAGCGTAAGGCATCAACCATGACTCATTTTGCGCCAAGAACTCTTTAAACTCCGGCGTATCTAATACGGCCTTACCCTCCCCTGCGAAATATTCTTGACAATAACCCAATTTATATTTCAGTACTTCCTCGTAATCAACCGTATCTTTTGCGTTTAATTCTTTTTGCTTCCCTGCATAAAAAGCAGCTCTCTCCGGATCTTGCAAGGTCCCCAAAGCCGATAAATCCACATACATGGGATGAAGGCATAAATAGAAATAGCGCTATACGGATAGGAATCCACCCAAGTATGGGTCATCGTCTATCATTCATAGGTAATACTTGAATGATACGTTGGTGCGTCTTTCTAGCCCAATCCACCAACATGTGTAAATCTCCCAAATCACCTACTCCAAAGCTCTTTTCCGAGCGCAAGGAAAGACGGGGATAACCGAGCCGGCACAACGCCATAACGGTAAGCTATCCCGGAAGTAAAGACCAGATATAACAACGGTCTCACCCTGTTTCTGGGGAACAAGACTTAGAATACGATTCTCATCACTCTCCCAATACAAAGGTTGACGGGAATCATTATCCCAAACCAAAAATTTATATTCTAAAGGATACCGTATCTCCGCAGCGTCTAAATCAATATGCCATTCCGGGAAAGTATCGCAACTCAGCAATAAAGCCTTGTCCGGATGCCAGTTACCTAAGCATTCTTGATTTCCAGTAATGGCTACACACTGATTCTTTTCCACCCGGGGAGCGGATATCTTTATCACCAATTTTCTTCCACTTCTAACGACCCTCTCATGTGTATTGCAGGGATGAGCGAATAAACTTTTGGTGAAAGCCGAAGAATAAAAGGCTAGATTATCCGGACGGATTTGCCAATAATCATAAAGGATGTAAGAATCAGATTGTCCATCCAATACAATCCGGTGATTCTTCTCCACTCCTCAAAGATCTGCTTATCATTAACACTTAAGAAATATCTATATTCTATATCTTTTATATCGGGTGGAAGATCCAGTTCCAGTTTCCAGTTTCCATCCCCAGAGTAATTCATCTCCTTAGCCAAAGCAGGTTCCCAAGAGCCTAATTCCGGTATGGAGCCCACTACACATAACTTCTGTCCCCAAACGGTATGGAAGTTTATATTAAAAGTGACTTTCATGGTATATAGATTTAGTCAATTATTTAACCGCATTTAGAGGCTCCGCAATTCGTGCAGATCAAACAACCTTCTTGATAAATCAAGGTCTCCAACCCACAGTTCGGACATTTCTGCCCTTTTCGCTTCCATGCCGTTCGGTAAATATTTCTTCAAGGCCCGTTCCACGCCATTCTTCCAAGTATTGATAGACTCGCTATTCAACTCCATACCCTGTACCAGTTTTATAACCTGATCGATAGGCATTCCGTAACGGAGCACACCGGAAATCAATTTAGCGTAGTTCCAATATTCCGGATTAAACTTGCCATCCAAGCCTTCGATTGTCATTTTATAACCGCGTTTATTCTTGAACTGGAAGTCGTAATGCTTATTACCATCCTCATCATAGCTCTTGATGATCGTACCTTTAGAAACGTTTTTAGGTAACATGATACCCTCGTCATCATCGGCCAAACCGGTAAAGATCTCATACGGACGGCCATTCAACAAGCCGACGAAAGCGATCCATTTCTCACGGTTATTCTGGAATTTTACCACATCCGCATCCAATTCACGAGGACGGGTAGATACGATAACCGGTGGTTGCATGCAGTTGCAATCCTCTTTTTTCTTCTTTTTATCTGTCGCAATCAAGACACCGGAACGAGAACCATCTCGATAAACAGTACATCCTTTACATCCGCATCTCCATGCCTCAACATACAAAGAGTCTACCAACTCCTCACTTACATCGTTCGGCAAATTGATCGTTACGCTGATAGAATGGTCCACCCATTTCTGAATGCGTCCTTGCATACGGACTTTTTGTAACCAATCGACATCATTGGAAGTCGCTTTATAATAAGGAGACTTAGCAACTAGCTCCTCCACTTCTTCTTGTGTATATTTCTTACTTGCCGAATAACCATTCGCTTGCATCCACGTTACAAACTTATGATGGAATACGATATACTCCTCGAAAGCGTCGCCTGTCTCATCCACGAAATCCACACGAGCCTCGGAATCGTTCGGGTTTACTTTGCGGCGGCGCTTATATACCGGCAAGAATACCGGCTCTATACCGGAAGTGGTCTGTGTCATCAAGCTAGTCGTTCCCGTCGGAGCGATTGTTAAGCAAGCGATATTACGACGGCCGTATTTCAACATATCCTCATATAAAACAGGATCAGCCTCACGCAAACGGTTGATGAACGGATTTTTTTCCTCACGCTTCGCATCGAATATCTCAAAGGCACCACGTTCTTTCGCCAACATTACGGATGAACGATAAGCGGCCAAAGCTAATGTCTTTTGTATAAGTTCCGCACAATCGGTTGCTTCTTCTGTTCCATAACGCAAACCTAAAGCGGCAATCATATCGCCTTCCGCCGTAATGCCCACACCTGTACGGCGTCCTTGCAAAGTCTTTCGTTGGATCTTTTCCCACAAATGACGCTCTGTTTGTCTTACCTCCATGGATTCCGGATCCGAGTCGATCTTAGCCAAGATCATCTCGATCTTCTCCGACTCTAAATCAATAATATCATCCATAATCCGCTGGGCCAAACCTACATGCTTCTTGAACAAATCATAATCGAAATAAGCGTCCGGAGTGAACGGATTTACCACATATGAATATAAATTGATCGCTAACAAACGGCAACTATCATACGGACAAAGAGGTATCTCGCCACAAGGATTCGTGGAAACCGTACGGAACCCCAGATCCGCATAGCAGTCTGGTACAGACTCACGTAAGATCGTGTCCCAGAATAGCACACCCGGTTCAGCGGATTTCCAAGCGTTATGAATAATTTTTTTCCATAAGCCAGAAGCATCGATATCCTTCACATAAACGGGAGAATCCGAATCAATTGGATATTGTTGCTTATAGGTACCGCCATTAACCGCGGCATTCATGAAATCATCATCAATCTTCACAGATACATTTGCACCTGTAACCTTACCTTCCGTCATCTTAGCGTCGATAAACGCCTCCGAGTCCGGATGTTTAATAGAAACGCTCAGCATCAAAGCTCCACGACGGCCATCTTGGGCCACCTCACGGGTGGAATTCGAATAACGTTCCATAAACGGAACCAACCCGGTAGAAGTCAACGCAGAATTCTTAACCGGAGAACCTTTCGGGCGAATATGCGAAAGATCATGGCCTACACCACCACGGCGCTTCATTAATTGTACCTGTTCTTCGTCAATACGAATAATCGCACCATACGAATCCGCTTGCCCGTCCAATCCGATAACAAAACAATTAGAGAGTGAGGCAATTTGATAATCATTGCCAATTCCCGTCATCGGACTTCCTTGCGGAACGATGTAGCGGAAATGATCAAACAGGTCGAAAAGTTCTTGTTCCGACAACGGATTCGGATACTTTTTTTCCACACGGGCAATCTCACTTGCCAAGCGATGATGCATATCATTCGGAGATTCCTCATAGATATTTCCAAACGCATCCTTCAAGGCATATTTATTTACCCATACTTTAGCGGCGAGCTCGTCACCGGTAAAGTAATCCAATGAAGCCTTAAACGCTTCGTCAAAAGTGTAAGTTTTACGATCCACAATTATTATATTTATTTTGCGACTGCAAGTTTACGCATACTTTACCAGTTATCCAAATTACCCTACGTTAAAAAGAATACTTATTGAAAAGTTTTCCAAAACCAAACTCGCAACCCCACATTTTCAACTACTTAAACAAAACTAAGCATCAAATAGTTTTCCAAAAAGAAAACTTAACACTTATACGGATCTTCCAAAACAAAGAAGGACGCCTCTTTAAAGAGACGTCCTTATCCTACTATATAGGGATTCTTAATTTAGTTCTTGAGCAAGACCTCGATTTCCTCTACGGAAGACCGGAAAGACTTACTAGTCTCAATCTGGTCTTTGATCGTCTTACAAGCATGCAAGACCGTCGCATGGTCTTTCTTTCCTACGATCTTTCCAATATGGGAAAAAGAGGAGTCCGTATATTTCTTCGCCAAATACATCGTGATCTGACGGGCTTGCACGATCTCACGTTTACGGGAATTAGTCTGGATAACCGATTGCTCCAAGTTGAAATACTTGCAAACGATCTCCTGAATCATCTGTACGGAGATCTGTTTCTTCTCCAACCGAACCGCTTGGCTAACCACACGTTTCGTCAACGGCAGATCGATCTCACGATTATTGATAACCGCATTAGCCATTAAAGAGACGAGAATACCTTCTAAGTCACGGACATTCTCCGTCACATTATTAGCGATAAAGTTAAAGACCTCATCCGGAATCATGATTCCGTCATGGTTGATCTTATTCTTCAGTATCTTTTTACGTAGATCCAGATCCGGACGCTCAACTCAGCCGTCAATCCCCATTTTAAACGGGTGATCAAGCGCTCTTCCATACCTTGCAAATCCACAGGAGGTTTATCAGAAGTCAAGATAAGCTGCTTACCTAACTGGTGCAAGTGGTTGAAAATATGGAAAGAATGTATTTTGAGTCTTATCCATACCGACCAACTCCTGTATATCATCCAACAGCAAGCACATCGATATTTTGATAAAAATTCAAGAAGTCATTAGTCGTATTCTTACGGATAGCATCTGTAAACTGTACCCGGAACAAATGCGAAGATACATATAACACTTTCTTTTCCGGATGCAACTCCCGGATACGGGTTCCGATCGCATGGCATAAGTGAGTTTTACCCACTCCTGACGGACCAAAAATAAACAACGGGTTAAACGTAGTCTTTCCCGGATTCTGGGCAACAGCCTCACCCGCCGTACGAACCAGCTTATTGCTCGTACCCTCGAAATAATTATCAAAATTATACTTCGGGTTCAACTGAGGGTCCAAATCCTGCGGAGCAGTCGTCATAAAAGGATTCGGAGCCTTGTTAGCGTCCTTGGGAGTGACTTTCTTTACAGCGGTGGAAGCATTCTCCGCCGGATAATCAACCGTACCACCAGTGGTCTTATCCACCATGATACGGTAGTTAAGAATGGTTCCTTGACCGATTACACGATACAATGTAACTTTCAAAACATTAACATACTTCTCTTCCAGATACTCATAGAAGAATTGACTAGGCACCTGTATGGTAAACTTCTTGTCTTCGTATGATAACGGAACGATAGGTACGAACCATGTGTCAAAAGCTGCCTTAGGCACAATATCCTTTATGACCGCAAGGCACTTATTCCACAATGTTTGATAATCAGTCTGCATGTTTTCTTTCTCTCCCACTAATACTTTTTACATTCGGACTACAAAGTTTAGAAATTAATTCCGAAAAAAAAGTGCTATTTTGTTTGGTAAATATGAATTTTCAATATCCCTTTTAGATTCAGATAGTTACTAATACCTATCTGATTTACTGCTATTTAGATCGACCAACGTTCAAAAACCCTTTATTTTAGAGACCTCTACAAAAGCGTAAACGCTGACGTCCGGTGACGGAATAAGGCCTCAGGAAGTATCTATCTCACTTTACCTAAAGGCCTTATGCGTATAATCAGCAGGAGTCCCCTAACTTTTTGTCTAATTAGAATGATTCTAAATAACGTCTTTTATGCTATGATTTTTTAACATAATCAAAAAACAGAGAAATGCACGTATCTCTTCGGATTCTCCCGCAAATCAAGCAATAGCTTAGAGGCGTTGTCCATCGTGCTGTTCAGATTATCATACAATCCTTTGTCGTTTAACAACAAGCCGATGCTATTATCCGTCGAGTTCAATTTATCCGTAGTCAACTTCAAGTTCGCCAAGGTCGCATTGATGGAATTGACCGTTGTAGCCAAATCCAATTCTTTCAAGTTGGCGCTCACCTCCGAGAAATTATCCGTCATCGTCTTCAAGTTATTCACGATACCCGGTACATCCTTACTCAACATCTGATTCAACTGACGGGTAGACACCTCTAGGTTGCTAGTCGTTTTTTCGATATGATTCAAGGATTGAGCCAAGGCCGGATGAGCGATCAAGGTTTGCAAACTACCCAAGATCGTGTCGATCTTCGGCAAAAGGTTCTCAACGCTTGGCAAGATCTTCTCCTGTACGGATTGCATCATATCCTCTTCCATTCGTCCCTCGAGCGTAGAACCCGGCTTCAAAAAGTCATCCACGTAAGTGTTCAAATGGATATGCAACTCAGCTCCGCTTAAGAAAGTATTGACAACCGCTATATAACTTCCCTTATTCAGCCTCATCTTATCTTCCAAACTAACCTCAACGATGATCTTACCGGTCGTATCATAGTCATAAATAATATCACGAACCAATCCCACCTTAAAACCATCCACAAATACAGGGCTGGAAATCGTCACCCCCTTTACGTTGCTGAATGATACGTAGTAATGGTTCACCGGTTGAAACAGGTTAATACCCTTCAGATAATTAATGCCTAAATACAATAACGCCAGACTTACGATCGTCACAAGTCCGATCTTCGCCTCTTTAGTGAATACACTTTTCATTTCCTTTATTTATAATGTATAATTTATTCCTATATCATTAATATTTCACCTTCTTCCCATCCTTAAAAGCGATGATGAAAGCATCTTTAAAATCCTTCGCGATCGTTCGGCGCATCTTCCGAATCGAGTTAAAATCCGAAGTCTCGCCATACGTATATTTATAGATACCTTTCTCCACATAGAAATCCACGTTCTTGTACCCCTTAAATAACCGGGAGTTCGCAGGAAGCTTCTTATTGGAAGTCAAGAATTGTATCTTATATATAACCTTTCCTTTCGTGTTCCTGTTCACGGAAGTGGTAGAAGAAACTGAGGTTTTCTGTCTTGTGGCTTGCTGTTTTTTATTTAAGATATCAGCCTCGCTCCCCGGAGGCGGAGTTTTCTCATTCGCTACGGGAGCAACGACAGCTCCGGAAATATTTCCTTTACGACGATCGTAATTCTTCTTATATTTGCAAAAAGCATCGTACAACGCTTCCGCCAATTTATTTTGTCCGGCGGCGGTTCTCATGAACTGCTCTTCTTGACGATTCGAGATATACCCCAACTCGACCAGAACACTGGGCATGCTCGTTTTGCGAAGCACCAAAAAACCAGCCTGTCTTACGCCACGGTCCACCCGCTTACAAGCCCCGAACGATTTCTGTATCTCGGAAGCCAGACTAATACTTTGCTCCATATGCTTATTCTGCATAAACTCGAAAATGATATATGACTCCGAAGAGTTCGGGTCAAACCCCTCATACCGTTGTTGATAATTATCCTCCAACAAGATCGCTGAGTTCTCGCTCATAGCCACCTCTAAGTTCTCTTCGCTACGGGCCAAACCCAGCGTATACGTCTCCGTACCTTGCACGGTACTTCCACGCTTTACGGCATTCGTATGGATAGACACGAAAAGATCCGCCTTATTGCGGTTCGCTATATTCGCACGTTCGTCCAACTCGATAAAACGATCCGTCTTACGAGTATAGATCACACGCACATCCTCCGCATTATTCTCTATCAATCGACCCAATTTTAAGGCGACAGCGAGATTTATCTCCTTCTCATTAATATTCGCCCCTCTAGCTCCCGGGTCCTTACCGCCATGCCCGGCATCGATCACGACCGTAAAAGTCTTTTCTCTCGCCTGAAGTCCGGGCAAGAAAAAAACAACGCAAATAGCAAGTTAATATATAGAAAAGACTTTTTGCTCACTTTCTAAAATTATTGCAAATTCGGGAACAAATGTAGCGCTTTTTTGCTGATTGACAGATGTCTTTTTTATAATTAAAACAAAAAAAAGAGGGCAGTTTCGAAACTACCCTCTTTTATGATATATTAAAGTATCTATTATTCAGAAACAACCTCGAAAGGAACCTCAACGGAAACCTCTTTGTGAAGTTTCAAAACAGCCTTATAGCTACCTACTTCCTTAACAGACTCCTTGATATAGATAATCTTACGATCGATATTCTCGAAACCAGCCTTAGCCAAAGCCTCAGCAACTTGGATATTCGTTACAGAACCGAAGATCGTACCTGTAGAGCTAGTCTTAGCACCAATCGTCAAAGCTACACCCTCTAACTTAGCGGCCAAAGTCTGAGCGTCTTCCTTGATCTTAGCCAATTTGTGGGCACGTTGCTTCAAGTTCTCAGCCAATACTTTCTTAGCAGACTCTGAAGCGATCACTGCCTTACCCGTGGGGATTAGAAAGTTACGTCCGTAACCGTCTTTTACTGTTACGATATCGTCTTTGTAGCCTAAATTCACTACATCTTCTTTCAAAATAACTTGCATATTCTGTCTCCTCTTAATTAATTATTTCATCAAATCGGTTACGTAAGGAAGCAAAGCCAAGTGACGAGCACGCTTTACAGCCTGAGCTACACGACGTTGGAACTTCAAGGAAGTACCAGTGATACGACGCGGAAGGATCTTACCTTGCTCGTTCAAGAATTTCTTCAAGAATTCAGGATCCTTATAATCGATATACTTGATACCGTTCTTTTTGAAACGGCAATATTTTTTCTTCTTAACGTCTACTGAAGGCGGAGTTAAATATCTGATTTCTGATTGAGTTGCTGCCATAATTAATTATTCTCCTTTACTGTTTCTTTAGATGATTTCAGATTTCTTCTCTTAGCTGCATATCTGCGGCATACTTGTCTTGACGGAAAGTCAAGAAGCGGATCACACGCTCGTCACGACGGAAGTTCAACTCCAACGTAGCGATAACACTAGGATCTGCCTTGAATTCAACCAACTGGTAGAAGCCTGTTGTCTTCTTGTCGATAGGATAAGCTAACTTGCGCAAGCCCCAGTTCTCTTCATTCACGATCTCAGCTCCTTGAGCTTTCAGAAGGTTCGTGAATTTCTCTACCGCTTCCTTCATCTGAGCGTCAGACAAAACGGGAGTCAAAATGAAAACGGTTTCGTAATTGTTCATAAAACGCTGTTTAATATTGATTAATAAAAAATTTGCGGTGCAAAGGTAGTGATTATTTGATAACTGGCAAATAGTTATACAACTTTTTTCAATCTCAGACTCATTTCACTCGTTTTAGCACCAACATCCAAAAATTCATGGCTTCCTCATTTCGGATCGTTTTCGCTTGCAAGGATAAAGTGGCCGTACCTTTCGATAGAGGAATCGTACCGACAGAGCAAGGAGCAAATCCTTTCACATAAGACTCCTCCCGGAGAACCCTATCCAAATCCGCACCGAGCATGGTTGGTCATTTACTTGATCCAATGTAAATACAAGATTCTCGGCATCCCGGTCCGTACGAAGTTCAAAAGTAGAGCCTATATTTCGTTTATCGCAAGTATAATAGATAAAAGCCTCGAACAAGCCGGATTCCTCAACCTCCACATTCCAGCTTATCTCCGCTTCCGGGCTTTTCCAATTCGTAAAATAAGAACAATTCGGATAACGGTTGGAGCGTTCGATCGGGCCAGATATCCTCGCATCCCGGGCCGGTAGCTTTGAATAGGTTTCCTGCGGATGACCGATTATAAACGGACGGGTATCCTTCTTCGGGAAATCCGCCAGTAACTCATCCTTAAACCAATTCGAATAACGCTTCATCCGCTCATATATCTCGGGTTCTTTATCCGATACATCCTTCCGTTGCTCACGATCTATATCCGTTTTATATAAATAACCTTCCGCATCCAATAGATAATATGGGATACGCACACTCGTCTTACCTCCCCAATAACTATATAAAACCCGATCCATAGCAGGAGCTTTCTCATCCAGCAATCGCTGTCCCCAATCGATTCCGTCCAGTTTCCTTAACGGGGTATATTCTATTCCCGCCAAACCTAATAAAGTAGGGATTAAGTCTATAGCCCCGGACAACTGGGTTTCCACGGCCCCTTTCCTTATGTGTCCCGGCCAACGGATACAAAACGGCGAACGAACACCCCCTTCATCCGTAGAGCCTTTTCGCCCTTTCATCCCACCATTCCACCGGAAACTATTCGGGCCGTTATCCGAGAAATAAATAACAATCGTCTCTTGTTCCAAATCCAATGAATGTAACAAAGACAATACACGTCCGATATTCCAATCTAAATTCTCGGCCAAGGCTAAAGCCGCTTTCGTAAACGTAGTATCTTCTTGCTCCGGGAAAGTAGCTCGCTGCGACAAGGTACGATCTTTTACACGGTTCCACCAACTATCCGGGACTTGCATCGGACTATGAGGTGTATTATAAGACAAGAACATAAAGAATGGATGTTCTTTATGATCACGTATATAATCCAAGGCTTTATCGGTCAGATCATCTATGATAAAGCCCTCGCCCGAAATAATCTCTCCGTTATGCTCCAACACTGGGTTCCAATAATTCCCCCAATGCCCGGAACAAAAACCATAGAATTCCTCAAAGCCCCTTGCGTTCGGATGGTAGGGATATTGCGTACCACTATGCCATTTTCCAAATAGAGAGGTAGCGTATCCGGCCTCCCGGAAATATTCCGCGATCGTTTTCTCTCCCAGATTAAAGCGCTCGCCTCCCCCGGTCGTAGAATTAACGCCACTCCGTACATGATAGCGTCCGGTCAAGAACTCTGCCCTCGTCGGGGATGACACCGGACAGACATAAAAATTCTCCAAGATCGTTCCCTCATGAGCGATACGATCTATATTAGGAGTTTGCACGAAGGTATTCCCCGTGAAGCCCAAATCGCCCCAACCTTGGTCATCCGATAACATTACGATGATATTGGGGAGCTGTTTTTGAGCGAAGGCCGGAATACAACCGGCCCCCACTCCCAAAACACTAAACAATACGCCTAACTTTGTCATTCGATTCAACTTTTTGCCTAATCAAGATTACCTTTATTGCGGACGGCTATATCCTTGATCCAACAATTTCTTCAACAACGCGGAAACTCATTCGCAATGCCTTTCTCACGCAAGAAGAGATTATTACTCTCCAAAGAATCGGTCCGCATATTATAAAGTTGGCCTTTCGGTCCATTCTTCACCGGGGATAAACGGGCGGGAGCCGTAAAACCACCGGAGCCCAGACAATCGATATATTTCCAATCTCCCTTCTTGATCGCTAATTTGCCGGAGCCGGACAAGTACATGATCTGGTCTCTCGTCGAGGCATTCATATCACCATCCAATACTTTCTTAAAGCTAAAGCTATCCTCTGCCTGTCCTTTAGGAAGGGATTGCCCGGTTAAATCCGCAAATGTAGCCAATATATCTACCAAGCCAACCGTTTGGGAACAAACCCCAGGGCGCTTGATATGATCCGGCCAATGAACAATCAGCGGAACATGATGACCGCCGTCCCACGCATCACCTTTCTGCCCACGGCGGCTCCAGTTACTTTGATGTCCGTATTGCTGGATATCCTCCTCTTCCCATGCGCCTCCGTTATCACTGGCGAAAATGACAATCGTATTCTTCTCCAGACCTAATTCCTTTAGTTTGGCATTCACCCGAGCCACGACATTATCGATATCGCCCATAAAATCGCCATAGGTACCTAACTCAGTAGATCCCTTAAACTGAACGGTGGGCAGCCATGGGGTATGCGGACCGGTTAACGGCATATATAAAAAGAATGGCTTGTCCTTTCGTCCTTCCCGATCGATAAAAGCGATACCCTCATCTACGATTGTCGGGAAACATTCCTCAAACTTAAAGGAGCGCGACATCTCTCCGTTACGCCACCAAACGCCCCGTTCCCAATAAATATCATTCTCGTTCGTATGTTTACGATCCCAAGCGTAAACCGTCTCATCCTGTTTCTTCGGATAAGCGTCCGCCGTCAAGATGACATCCGGGTCCACGACACGGTCATTACGCACGAAGCATAAGGCGGCATATCCAAAGAAGCCGGAAGGATGAAAGAATAGTCAAACCCTAATTCCGTAGGGCCTCTTTTTACAGGGGCGGAGAAATCCGTATTCGTATAACCAAATTTCTTAGGGGTAAGAATCTGTGGTTTCGAGTCATCTTTCAACTGCCAGTCGAGCCCTAGATGCCATTTCCCGACACAAGCGGTCGTATAGCCGGCATTACGCATCAAGGAACCGATCGTCAAACGCTCTGGTTCGATATATGGAGACAAGTACCCCCAATACTCGGACTTCTTCGGCGTACGGAAAAAATAACGTCCTGTCACTAAACCGTAGCGTGAAGGCCCACTCAACGCACCCGCAGAATGGGCATCCGTAAAACGGATACCGTTCCGGGCCAATTGATCGATGGCCGGTGTACGTACCCTAGCATATGGATTATTGCATCCAACATCCCCGTAACCCATATCATCCGCCAAAATGATCACGACATTGGGTTGCTTTTGGGCGAACACCACCGGCACATATAGTAAACCGGTGGCTAATAAAGACAACTTGATCTTCATATATTATTTTCTATTCGTTAATAACCTTGATTCTGAGTCAGGTTCGGATTCGCCTGCCGTTCGCTTAATGGAATCGGGAACAATAGCTGGGTTTCCGTATACACCTTACCCCAATTCGTCTTATAGCCGATAAAGTCCACATATTCCCCGGATTTATCATCGGATCTTACGGGTGCGTAGCATATCAAACCACATCTTATTCTCATAACATAGGTCAAAGTAACGTTGGTCCCAGACTTCCTCCAAGAATGCGCTTGCGTTGGTCTGCTTAACGGCGCTAATCCGGCCCTTCCTCGTATTTGGTTCACGATATCGATGGATTGCTGGTTCGGAGTACCATCCGCATTCACTTGCGCTTCCGCATACATTAATAATACATCCGTGTAACGATATACACTCCAGTTCAAGTCTGACTTCGCCGTATTATCAATAGCCACTTGATCAAAAAACTTATAGATATAATAGCCATTCAAATCCATAAACTCCAACTCTGCCGCTCCCGGAGAGAACTTACTCGGATGCCCCTTGTAGTTTGTAAAGAAATATTGCTTCTCTTCCGTACGCTTATCTCCTTTCTCAAAGCTTTCCACGAATTCTTTGGTAGGGATCAGGCTACCATATTCCAAATCGTAGGCGGAAATGCCGGAACGAGAAGGTAAAAAGATACGTACCGACTCGTTATGCCGCTTGTTCAAGGAGAACTGAACTTGATAAATAAACTCTCCCTTATTATTCTGCGACGGAAGCCGTAGGCTCTCATAATCCGTGAAGAGCGTATACTCATTCGATTTTATAACCTCCAATGAACGTTTAGCCGATTCCGCGTAATAAGATTTACCTCCTTGCAAAGGATAACCGGCATACGTAAGATAGACATCCGCAAGAAGCGCTTTCACCGCTCCCATCGAGACACGCCCTGTATGATCGCTAAAAGCCAGATCCGATTGCTCGGCCTCCAACAAATCCGGAATAATGATCTCATCATAGATTTCCTTTACCGGGGCACGAGATACTTGCAGCTCTCCCAACTCCGACTGTACGGTCGTAATCTTAGGGACATCACCAAAGATACGTACCAAATAGAAATAATACAAAGCCCTCATAAACTTCACCTCGCCATGTAGCCATTAACCAAGGAAGCATCCAGATTCTCGAACTCTCCGAGTTTTTGAAGCGCGAGGTTACAGTTCGCTATACCTGCATAACAATCTTGCCACCAGTCCTCGATATATAAAGAACGATCACTCACCAGTAGATCCTGAAAGTCCTTATAATTCGATTGGGAATTCTCGGAAGTAGCTTTGCCAGTCATATATTCGAGCAATAAGATCGTATTACATCCCCAACCCGGGGTCATCTTATTAAAGACCGTATTCTTCAAATAAGCCGAATTCGTCAAGGCCAAAGCGGACTCCTTACTTGTCAACTTTGAATCGGTAGTCATTGTACCGGTAGGCTGCTCGTCCAAGAAATTATTACAAGAAGACAAGAATAACGCACATAATGAGACGATATAGATTTTATTTATTTTCATAACTCAATCGCATTAGAATTTAACATTTAAACCGAAAGTAAAAGTACGTGCTTTAGGCTCGCTGAAGTCGTCGATACCTTGTCCGAAAGCAGCATCCTCATAGGTCGTAACCTCCGGATCATAGCCTTTGTACTTCGTAATACAGAACAAGTTCTGAGCACTCGCGTAGATTCTCAAATCCTGTAACTTTATCTTCTGGAGCAAGCTCTTGCTGAAAGTATATCCCAAGACGAAGTTCTGCCCCCGAACGAAAGAACCGTTCTGCATCCAATGTGAATCCGGATAAGAATCATAGTACGATTTCATCGGACGACGCTGGGCGACCATCGTATGCTGGTTTTGCGGAGTCCAAGCGTTCAAATTCGACTTGAAGCCATTCGCTACACCCGACCGGTCTTCAGCATTATGAGTAGCGCAATTCACGACATCATTCCCGAACACGAAGCGGAGATCGAACGAGAAATCGAAGTTCTTATAAAGAAACGTATTAGAGATCGTCATGGTCCAGTCCGGGGAGGTACAGCCGATAATCGTATTATCCTCGCTATTGATCTTCCCGTCGCCATTCAAGTCCTCATACTTCACGTCTCCCGGAAGGCGGTTGTATTTAGCCGCTTCAGCGGCCTCGTCCTCCCCCCAAGTTCCCAGACGACGCAATCCCCATAGCGAACCAACAGGTTCACCGACACGCAGGATCAGCATATCCCCTTGCGCATGGCGGGGTTTCGGATAAATATCCTCATCATTCTCGCCTAAGTTCAATATCTTATTACGGTTTACGTTAAATAATACTGTAGACATCCAGTTGAAATTATCCGTTTGGATATTATGCGTATTTAAGGTCAACTCAAAACCTTGGTTCTGCACGGAGCCGATGTTCCGCATGATCGTATTCAATCCAGAAGTTCCCGGGATCGGGGCCTCCAATAATAAGTCGCTCGTCTTTTTATAATAATAATCCAAAGACAGATCGATACGCTGATTCAATACACTCACATCGACACCGGCATCCCATTGCAAGGTCTTCTCCCATTTCAAGTCCGGGTTACCGAACGTACTGCGGTATAGAGCCGTATAATAGTCATTACCAAAAATGGTATTCTCCGAGCCTAGCTTCTGGTAGAAAGCGTAATTGCCGATCTCTTGGTTTCCGGTCTCGCCGATACTGGTACGTACCTTTAAATTATTCAGCCAATTGACACCTTTCAAGAAGCTTTCCTCCGAGGCTCTCCACGCAAAGGCGAAAGAGGGGAAGAATGCGTATTTATTATTCTTTCCGAATTTGGACGATCCGTCGTAACGGCCTGTGGCCGTAAATAGATAGCGGTCTTTCAAGGTATAATTGATACGCGCGAAATAAGAGTTGATAGACCAACCGTAATCTTCCGATTTCGACGGTATCGTCACCGTTCCCGCTCCCAGATTATGCCATTGGTAAAAATCATGCTGAAATTCTGCGAGGTAGCTTCCACGCTCTCGGCAACTCGCTGCTGCCAGCTTGCTCCAAGCATCACATTCATACGATTGTTTTTATTAAACTCCTTATTATAATTAAAGTAGTTCTCATTCTGCCAATACATTTCCTTCAAAGTCTCTATCGTAGCGATACCTCCCGCCGTCTTACTGAACTGGATCAGATCCTTACCCGAATAATAATTACGTTTCCTATTACTAGCATCTACGGCGAAAGTCGACTTAAAGTTCAAGTCGTCCGTGATCTTGAAATCCAGATATAAGTCGGCGATCGTCTGGATATTGGAAGTCTCGTTCACCATCTCTTCCAGATACCGGGAAGGTGTATCCTGTACCGCACCGGGGAAATCACGGTTGCTTCCCCAAGAGCCATCGGGATATTTTACGGGAATCAACGGAATAGCTTCCTGTACCAAACGCTTTACTCCATAACTTTTGTAATTATCGTTTCCCTTATTATAATTGAACGACATATTGGCACCCATTTTCAACCAATCCCGAAGCTGGGAATCCAAGTTGATCCTACCGCTATACCGGTCTAGGAAACCGTTACGCATCAAGGCATCCTTATGCATATATCCCAAATGCACGCTATACAAGGTCTTATCGGCTCCGCCCGGATGCTGACTTGGTGATTATGGTTGATAGCCGTTTGATAAGCCTCATCCTGCCAATCGGTATCATACAATGGGTTACCATTAGCATCGAACAAATTCGGCAGATCCGCCGGCGTCACTTTCTTGTACTTGCCTTGCGCATACCCTTCCGGATCATATTTCTGCCCGTTATCCATCGTGGTATTGTAATTCTGCCACCACTCGGAAGCGTTCATCAAGTCCAGTTTCTTCGCCATTTTACCGATAGAGACATAACCGTCGTACGAGATCTGCGCTTTCTCGTTCTTGATACCTCGTTTCGTCGTAATCATGATCACGCCATTTGCTCCACGGGCACCATAGATAGCCGTGGCGGAGGCATCCTTCAATACCTCCAAGGATTCGATCTCACTAGGATTCAACAGATTGATATTGCTTACGCCAATCACGCCATCTACCACATACAGAGGCTCATTCGATGATTGATAGAGTTATTACCACGGATACGCACCCGTACTTTCCCGTCCGGCGTACCGCCATTCTCAAAGATCTCCACACCGGAAGCCTTTCCCGCCAAGGCCTGCCCAACATTCACCACCGGCTTGCTCAACAGCTTCTCCGCCTTTACGTTGGTAACCGATCCGTCAAGTCGCTCTTCTTCATCGTTCCGTAACCTACGACTACCACCTCATCCAATGTTTGTGTATTCTCGCCCAGCTTGATAGAGAAACTCGTCTTTCCGTTCGCCGAAACCTCTTGTGTATTATAGCCGATATAGGAAACTTGAAGGACAGAGTTGTCATTTACCTCTAGCGTAAACTTTCCGTCGAGATCGGTAATCGTACCGTTGGTAGTTCCTTTCTCCACCACGTTCGCCCCGATCACAGGATCGCCGTTCGTATCGACAATCACACCCGATACTTGCTTTTTCCCCTTGACAGTCTTGACCTCTTCCGGCACGATGATCACATAATTCCCGTTTATTTTATACGTGTATCCCGTATTCTTTAACAGCTGTGATAAGACCTGCAATACTTCCATGTCTTTCTGATCCATCGAGACCTTTCTCGACACGTCCAATTGGCTATCATTATAAGCTATCTTATAAGCAGAGCTTGACTCTAGTTTCTCAAACGCCTGTTTCAATGAGATCGAACCTTCATGGAAGGTCACTTTCTGCGCATCGATAGGCAAGCTCCCAGCCATAGCGAGGCTCAGGCAAAGAATAGCGACACGTATAGATTTATTCCTGTTCATGCGATATTAGATTTTTTAGTTAAACATTTATATCTCCTTTGTAGTACGTACTCGCTATTAGGACAAGGGAAACGAGGAGCGCACCCAACGGAAAAACGTTAACGAATTATAAAAGCCTAATATCTCCTTAACTCAATCAATATAGATCCCATCCTCTTTGATCTGATACTCCAAGCCGGGTATCATCTCCTTGACCAACATCATGATGTTCTCCAACGACTCATGCTTATTGAAATGGATCGTAAGCCGGTTGGAATGATAAGCGGAAGTACGCAAATGCACCTTCACGTTGTAGACACGTTCCAAGGTTTTCAAGATTTCCTCGAAAGAGTCGTTGTTAAACAACAAGCCTCCCTCTTTCCAATCCGAGTAATCCGAGGCCACCACCTGCCGCACGTCCATCTTTCCCCGGGAAGGGATGTAGACAAGCTGCTCGTTAGGCCTCAATATACATGGAGCCACCGAGGGATCATCGGGAAGAATCTTCAAGGAACCTTCCTCCAAGGTCGTTGTTATTTTCTCTTGGTCCGGGTAGGCGGATAAATTGAACTCGGTGCCCAGCACTTGTACCCGCATCGCTTTCGTCCGCACGATGAAAGGCTGCTCGGGGCGTTTTCGCACCTTGAAATATCCCTCTCCCACCAGATAGATCTCCCGCTTATCCCCAATAAAGTCAGATGGATAAAGCAGCAAGGTACCGGAATTCAACCAAACCTCGCTACCATCGGGCAAGGTGATCCGCTCCCGCTTGCCGGAAGGCACGAACTGTTCCATAAAAGCCAGTTTCTTGACATCCCGCGCATCCCTGTATAGATAATAAGAAACACCCAACGACAACAAAGGAATCAGCCAGATAGCGGCGATACGTACCCACGCCGGGATACGCAGACGGCGGCGGGGCCTCACCCCCAATGCATTCTCCAACCGGGCGAAGCATCTCGCTCCGCTTATCCGCCTCCGGGAAACCGATCTCATTCCAGATATCCCGTAAAGCCTCTTCCTTTTCCCGCTCGTCTCCCGGCTCCGCCAATCGCTGATGTACCCGATCCACCATCTCCCCGGAGAACGAATGATGGAAAAAGTATTTTAATATCTTTTTTATAGGACTCATTCCTGCTTTTCTATTTTATCTTGTTTATAGGACCTCCTTTTCCCCGCTTTACCCCCAAGCTATTAACACATCATAACAAGAAGGAAAGTCAATACCGCGTTCCGCAATTCCTTTAGCGCTAGGTTCAAGTGGTTTTCCACGGTCTTTTTCGAGAGTTGTAGATTCTCGGCGATCTCTGTGTTCGACAAACCCTCGTCGCGGCTCATCCGGTAGATCATCTTCCGCTGTGGCGGCATGGTCTCCACGATCATATCCACTAGCAACCGTAAATCCTTGGCAACTAAATCCTCGTAAGGCGTATCACTTCGTTCCCCGTCTTCCTCCCCGGCTCTCTCTAAGCTCACGAGATTCACCCGGCGGGATTCGATATAATTGAACGCCGTATGCTTCGCCAGCACATAGAGGTAGGAACCGAACGTCCTCACTTCCGTGAAACGACTCCGATGCGTCCAAAGCTTTAGGAAAATCTCTTGGGTCAAGTCCTCGGCATCACTCTCGGACTTCACGAGTCCCAGCACGAAATAATAGACTTTCAGATGGTAACGCATGAACAATTCCCGGAAAGCGGTATGATTTCCAGCGGCAAATTGTTCTAAAATGGATTTTTCATCTGTCATCTCGATTAACTCCTTTCACGATACGGTGGGAGCAAATAAAGTAATAATAACCGGCCGTAAGAACGCTTTTCTTGTTAATAAATACAAAATTGAAAGAAATCCCCCGTATATCAAGCCCTCCCTTCCCGAAGATTTAAGGCTTCTAAAGGCATCCTTTAGCCGTTTTCTCCGTACCTATCATCTTCTACCATCGTTGTATGATCATCCACCAACTGTTAGAAGATCATGCAACGGATGGTGGATGATCATACAACAGCTGATAGAATATGAAAGTCTACGCTCGAAATCCTTTAAATGTAGGTTTCTTTCGCCTAATGTGTGATGAAGAATCGCTTACCGCTTCCTTATGTTCTTTTTTTTGTCTAAGTTTGTTCCTTCAATGACATTCAATATGTATTGGTTACATCATTCTATCAATTACTCAAGATCGTGCCCTTTTTGGGCGGTTGGTTATCCGACCGGTTGCTGGGAGACCCGGAAGGTTGGCCCCATCCTATCGTATGGTTTGGCAAAGCGATCAGCGCCGGAGAGAAAGCGTTGAATAAAGCTCCGAGCGGGCCCTAAAAGGCGGCATACTGGCAGTCGTGCTTATCCTTGGCGTGTATTTAATCTGCGAGCGAATATTGTCGTGGGCTTGGATCATACATCCGCAGTTCAGTGGGTTGCTGACGGCTGTCGGCGTATTTTATTGCCTATCCGGAAAGACGCTTATCAAGGAAGTGAAGGCGGTGTTCGAGGCCGTGGACCGTAGCACGGAAGAAGGACGGCGGCAAGTGGCACGGATCGTGGGGAGGGATACCTCGAACTTGTCGCCGCAAGAGATACGGGCGGCGGCGTTGGAGACCTTGTCCGAGAACTTAAGCGACGGCGTGATCGCCCGATGTTTTGGTTTGCCCTGCTGGGGTTGCCGGGATGATGGCTTACAAGATGGTGAATACACTGGACTCGATGATCGGTTATAAGAATGAGCGTTACCTTGAGTTCGGACGGATAGCGGCGCAAATCGACGATATCGCCAATTACATCCCGGCCCGCCTCACGGCCTATTTGATGTTGCTGGTCTCCAATAATTGGGGGAAAAGGGATTTCGTACGGCGTTTCGGCCTGAACACGCAAGCCTAATTCCGGTTATCCAGAAGCGGCCTTGGCGGCGGTCTTGGACTGCCAGTTCGGGGGGACGCACGATTATTTCGGCAAACCGGTGGAGAAGCTTATATCGGAACGAACGCGAGGCCTTTCACGACCGAGGATATGCGTATCGCCATTCAAGTGAATAGTAATACGGAACTGTTGATGGGTGTGATCGTCACCCTTATTTTACTAATAATATAATATTAATAATATGGAAATTAGATTAAACAAACTGATAAGCGAAGCCGGTGTTTGCTCACGCCGGGAAGCGGACAATTTCATCGAGATGGAACGGGTAACCGTAAACGGCAAGCAACCGCACGTAGGCCAGAAGGTCACGGCAGAGGATGTCGTATTGGTGGACGGTGAACGCTTGAACGTAGAGAAATATATCCGCCTGCAAGAGGAGGAGAAAAAGGAGATGCAGCAAGAAAAAGAATTACTCGGCACGCTCCGGAAAGCGAAACCCGAGAACAAGGGAGGCCATGAAGGCGCTAAAATGGAGAAGTTCGGAAAGTTCAATAAATACGCTGCCGCCCGTAAGGCGCAGAAAGAGGGAGCTGGAAATCCAAGACCGCCAAGCTTACCGACGAGGAGAAGTTATTGCGGGATGCCTTACGCCCCAAGTTCGGAAAGGCACTGAGCAAATCGGCGGTGGCGCAGCGGATCGCCGCCAACCCGAAATCGGCCGCCCTTCGGAAGACGAGCAAGAACAATCCGATCAACAAGGCTAAACGTGCCGCCCACCGGAAAAACAGGAATCACGAAGGCGATGAGTAAGAAAGTGATCTTAGTGACTGGAGGACAGCGGTCCGGCAAGAGCGGATACGCACAGAGGCTCGCCTTATCGCTGTCGCCCAAACCGGTTTACCTAGCTACCTCCCGAATCTGGGACGAGGAGTTCCGGAAGCGGGTGGAACGCCACCAGCGAGACCGTGGACCCGAGTGGACCAATATAGAGGAGGAGAAATACCTAAGTTGTCATGATCTTACCGGTCGTGTCGTGGTGATCGATTGCGTAACCCTTTGGGGAACGAATTTCTTCTTCGACAATCAAAGCGACGTGGAATTATCTCTCTCCCTCCTCAAAGCGGAGTTCGATAAACTCTCCCGACAAGATGCCTACCTGATCTTCGTGACAAATGAGTTGGGTATGGGAGGTGTGCCGATAGACGAGGTGCAACGGAAATTTACCGATATGCAAGGCTGGCTCAACCAATACATCGCCTCGAAGGCGGACGAGGTTGTCTTGATGGTCAGCGGAATCCCCGTCAAGATCAAGGAATAAGAACAACGACTTATATAAAATACTACTATCATGATACAATTTCACATCGAGCCCCGGACAAAGGCTGGAGGCCGCTTTACAAGACAAGATCGATAATCTGACAAAGCCGAAAGGCTCATTGGGAACGCTCGAGGCGCTCGCCCTGCAAGTGGGATTGATCCAGCAAACCTTATCGCCTGTCTTGCGTCATCCCGTGAACGTAATCTATGCATCGGATCACGGCATCGCCGACGAGGGCGTAAGCAAATCTCCCAAGGAGGTAACTCGCCAAGTGATCCATAATTTCTTGAACGGAGGAGCGGGAGTTTGCTACCTTGCCCGCCAGCATGGGTTTGAGTTGAAGATCGTGGATGGCGGCGTGGATTTCGATTTCCCCGTTATCCCCCAACTTATCGACCGCAAGGTGCGCAAGGGAGGAACCCGTAACTTTCTTCACGAGGCGGCCATGACCGTGGAGGAAATGGAGAAAGCCCTTCAATACGGAGCCGATATCGTGACGGATTGTTACAACGAAGGCTGTAACGTGATCAGTTTCGGAGAGATGGGTATCGGGAATACGGCGGCTTCCAGCATGTGGATGACTTGCCTCACGCAAATCCCATTGATCGACTGTGTGGGGGCCGGTAGTGGACTGGACAGCGAGGGCGTACGGCATAAATACAACGTACTGAAACGCTCGTTGGAGAATTACAAAGGGGATGGAAGCGCCTTGGATGTAATGCGCTACTTCGGAGGGTATGAGATGGTTATGGCTGTAGGAGGCATGTTGCGTGCCGCCGAACTGAAGATGATTATCCTCGTGGATGGTTTTATCATGACGAATTGCGTATTGGTGGCTTCCCGCTTATATCCGGAAATGCAATCGTATTGCGTATTCGGGCATTGCGGCGACGAGGCCGGGCATAAACGGGTACTGGATTTCTTGGGGGCGAAAGCATTGCTCGATCTAGGGCTACGGCTGGGAGAAGGTTCCGGCTCGGTATGCGCTTACCCGATACTCGACTCCGCCGTTCGCATGATCAACGAGATGCATAGTTTCAAGCAAGCGGCAATCACCAAATATTTCTGATATGTTGCGGATACTCGCTGCGTTTATATTCTTTACTCGGTTACCGTTCTGGCGGTTGGCGGAGGTTCCGGCGGCCTGTTTCAAGAATATCGTGAGCCATTGGGCGTTGGTCGGTTGGCTGACGGCTGGTTTGTCGGTATTGGTATTGTACGCTACCTCCTTGATTCTTCCGCCATCCGTGGCGATCTTATGCGCCATGATTGCCCGATTGCTGATAACCGGCTGCCTGCATGAGGACGGGCTGGCGGATTTCTTCGATGGTTTCGGCGGCGGCACGAGCCGGGAACGCATATTGGTGATCATGAAAGACTCGCATATAGGTAGCTATGGGGTAATCGGACTGATTTTCTACTTCGGACTATTCTACCTACTAGTAAGCAGTCTCCCGATCGAGCTAGCGGGATGTGCCATACTGGCTGGAGATCCTTTTTGCAAAGGCGTCTCCAGCATGATCATCAATCGCCTGCCTTACGCAAGGAAAGAGGAGGAAGCCAAGAACAAGACCGTATATAGCCGAATGACCTCTCGAGAATATGTATTTAGCATCATTTGTGCTTTCTTACCATTATTATGGCTTCCCCAACCTGTTTACTTACTAGCGGGTATATTCCCGGTTATCACTTGGTATTTCCTTACCTCTTTCATGAAGAGAAAGATACAAGGATATACGGGAGACTGCTGTGGAGCGACTTTTCTTCTTAGTGAGTTAAGCTTCTATATGGGTTTCGTGATCATCTATCAAACTATATAATTATGGAGATTTATTTAATCAGACATACCTCTGTCGATGTTCCCGCCGGCTACGCTACGGGCAAACCGATGTTCCATTGAAACCGACCTTCGAGGAAGAGGCGGAAGAGGTAAAAAAGGCTTGAGCGATCATACGTTCGATAAGGTTTGGACAAGTCCCCTTACCGCTGCGTGCGCTTAGCTAATTATTGCGGCTTTCCGGAGGCGGAGAGAGAAGACCGTATCAAGGAGGTGAATTTCGGGGAGTGGGAAATGAAGTCATGGAATGAGCTATCCTCCGATCCCCGCTCAGAGGCTTGGTTTAAGGATTGGGTTAATAACCCGACTCCAAATGGTGAATCCCTACAAGATCAATACGACCGGGTTAGCGACTTCTTGAATGAGCTCGCAAAAGCGGGCTGCAAAAGGTATGCCTGTTCGCGCATGGCGGGGTATTGACTTGTGCCCGGGTCTACGCTGGCGAATATCCTTTGCAAGACGCTTTTAAGAACGTACCCTCTTACGGGGCTATCGTAAAATTAGTGCTGGATTAACCAAAATCCGGCACATTTCGAAAGGATAAGATGCGGCACGCCGCCTCTCCACAACGGCTAGTGTATATAACAAAAAAAGGAGCCAATCTTTCGACTGACTCCTTTCACCTAAGACGGCGGCTACCTACTCTTCCACTGTTACGCAGTACCATCGGCGTGACGAGGCTTAACTTCTCTGTTCGGAATGGGAAGAGGTG
>ENA-OQAA01000304-OQAA01000304.1-human-gut-metagenome-genome-assembly--contig:-NODE-304-length-34911-cov-7.108987_pt1 | contig 34911 bp, 43 predicted proteins | sample MGYA00242489_ERZ504515 | MGnify/ENA primary metagenome ERZ504515 (study PRJEB26092, sample SAMD00036237) | human gut metagenome | host: Homo sapiens | study: EMG produced TPA metagenomics assembly of... | reverse complement strand
TCATCGTCCGCGGTGTTGCTTTGGGCGGCGTGAAAGGCTGACGGCATTTTGCCGCAAACAACAAAAGGTCCCGGAGAAAATTCCGGACCCTTTGCTGTTTGTTATTTTCAGGCCTTTGTCCAGCTCGTCGCCCAGCAGATAGCCTCGGGTCAGGGTGCGGCCAATGGCCACGCCCACGGATGTACTCAGGGTAATTGTGGGCAAAGAAGCCGCCGCTGCAGTCACCTGCAGAGTACAGGCCCTCAATGGGGTTGCCCTCAGTATCCAGCACCTGCATCTTGGTGTTGATGCGCAGACCGTCCAGCGTGCACAGCACAGTAGCGCCCTGACGGCAGCCGTAATACGGCGGGTTCTCCAGCGGCAGCATACGGTAGCTCTCCTTGCCGAAGTCCTCGTCCTCGCCCTTGGCGCACAGCTCGTTGTAGCGCTCCACAGTAGCTACAAAGGCATCGGCGGGCATGTTCAGCTTTTCGGCCAACTCTTCCAGCGTGTCGGCTTCTGGATCAGACCGCCCTGCTCCATGCCGGCCAGCAGGCCCTGCTCAGCTTCCCAGCTGAAGATCTGCAGCTTGCCGCCACTCTGGCTCGGCTCAATGCGGGCGGCAGCGATCTGCTGGAACTGCTTGACATGTCCATCCAGTTGCTGTCGTAGATGGTGTTGTACAGATGGCCCGGCTCCATAAAGGCTGCGTGCAGGATAAAGTCGTAGGGCACGCTCTCGTTGCTGAAGCGCTCACCGTTCAGGTTCACCTTCAGCCAAGGCTCACTGCCCAGATGCATGTAGCCGGACTTCTCCCAGTTGCCGTCCACAGTCTCGTTCGGGGCAATGATGCCGCGGTCGAACAGCATCACAGTGGGGTCGGGGTCCTTATCAGCACCCACCCACATAGCAGCACGGATGCCGTCGCCGGTGTCCAGTGCAGATGCATCCGAACCAACGATGCTCTGGTAAGCATCCGGGTTCAGGGTGGCCAGCATCTGCTTGTCGGCTGCGTAGCCGCCGCAGCACAGGGCCACGCCCTTGGCTGCCTTGATGCGGATATAGTGGCCGTCGCCCGCCTTGGCGATCACGCCGGTCACCTTGCCGCCGTCCTGCTCCAGCTTGACCATGGCGACCTCGTACACGATCTCGCCGCCATTGTCGGTGACGCACTGCTGCAGGCTGGCAAAGCCGTATTCTGCAGTGGCAGAGCTGTAATCGTGCTCCGGGATATCATCTTGGAAGTTGTGCATGGTGGCGGGCACATAGTAGGTATCGTGGCCGCCCTTACCCACGTCCCACTCCATGTGGAACTTCACGTCCGGGTTGTACTGCTTGACCACCTCCTGGTACCAGTCCATGGCCTCGCCGCTGTGGTTCACCCACAGACGGATCAGGCGTTCGTCGCAGCGGTGGCTGGCGTAGCGGCACAGCTCTGCCACCAGCTTGTTCTTGTCCACTTCCACGCCGGCTTCCTTGGCAGCAGTGGTGCCCACAGCGCCGATCCAGTGGCGCTCGTTCATGCTGCTCATGCCCTTTTCGATCACCAGCACCTTTGCGCCCTGAGAAGCAGCGCGGGCAGCGGTCATCAGGCCGGCATTGCCTGCGCCCACCACCAGAACATCGGTCTCGATGGTCTCGGTGATGTCGCTTTCGGCCACTTCCGGAGCGGTGCCCAGCCAGTCGGTATTGCCGCCCACGGTCACATCGTCGGTCACGGCCACGTCGCCGCCCTCCACGATGGCACCGCCGCTGGCCTGACTGATGCAGTCGGCCACAGCCTGCTTGACAGCCTTGCTGGTCTTGGTGGCACCGGTCACGCGTCAATGGCGCTGCTCTGTGCGCTGAGCACCTGGTCTGCCAGCTTTTCGGCGGCAGCAGCGCCCACGTTCTCAGTCTCGCCGGAGGAATCCACCACCACGTTGGTAATGCTGGTCTCGTCAAAGGTGACGGTAACGGTCACATCGCTGCCGTAACCCTCGGCGGAAGCGGTGTAGGTGCCGGGAGTGTACACAGCACCGGAAGTGCTGGCGGCAGAAGAAGATGCGGTCTCCTTGCTGCTGCAGCCGGTCATCACGCCCAGTGCGCCCATGCCCAGTGCACTGCAGCCGCGTACTTCAAAAAGCCGCGGCGGTTCATGTCGTTTGCCATTTTTCTTTCTCCTTGTTCTGTTTGTGTGTTGGCCGGTCTTGTTTCGGCCCTTCGTTAATATTATAGCAAGCTTTTTCTTGTATTGATAATGCTTTTGCTGTATTATTGATAACAAGAAAATTATTACAGGAGGATTCGCCATGACCTTTACCCAGCTGCGCTGCTTTATTGAAGTCGCTCGTCAGCTCAACTTTGCCCGCGCTGCCGAGACCCTTTATATCTCACAGCCCGCTGTCTCCCGCCAGATCCATGCACTGGAAAACGAGCTGGGCGTGCGCCTGTTTGACCGCACCCGCCATGTGGTGGCCCTGACCAGCGCCGGTGAGTCCTTTTACCACGACACCGTGGACATGCTGGACCGGCTCACCCTTGCTGTGCAGCGTGCGCAGAACACGCAGGCCCTGTTCAGTTGAAGAGCTGCATGTAGCTACAGCGGCAGTATGCAGATCCAGAAACTGCCGCAGATCTACCAGCAGTACCAGAAGCGCTGCCCGCAGGTGCATATCCTCAACGATGCGCGCTCCGGGCCGCAGTGGTCCCGCTCCTTTGACAAAAGTGTACCGGACATCGTGTTTGACAGCCGGGACGACCTGCCTGCGGACAGTATTCTGGAATACTGCAGCCTGTATCACGGAAAAATGGTGTGCGTGATGTACGAGGAGCACCCGCTGGCAAAGCACAAAACTGTCACACTGGAACAGCTCAACGGCGAGGTGCTCATTCTGCTGGATATGGCCCACATTTCCGCCCGTATGACCACTGCGCAGGAGTTGATCCGTCAGAAATGCCCGCAGGCTGTGTACTACTTCAGCAGTTCATCGGAGCATGCCCTGCCTATGATCAAGGGCCATGTAGGCCTTGCTGTGATGCCGGATTTTGTATATGTACCGCTGCCGGGCCTTACCACTGTGCCGCTGGAGCCGGTGCTGGATACGGAGTTTGGCATTGCATGGCGCTCCGGCTGCACCGACCGCAAGGTACGCGAATTTATAAAGACCGCCTGTGCCGCATACGACGTAAAATGGTAACACAGCAAAAGGCTCCCGCCCAATGGGCAGGAGCCTTTTGCTGTGTCTAGGATATAAGGAATTTTTAGAAGAGATCAGGAGAAAAAACAAGGCATACACATTCTGTCGGAGGTTTTAAGGGGATAAGATTTACTCGCCGCGGACGGCTGCGAAACCTGCTTCCAGATCAGCAATGATATCGTCGATGTGCTCAGTGCCGATGGACAGGCGGATGGTGTTCTGATAGATCTGCTGCTCGGCCAGCTCTTCGTCATTCAGCTGGCTGTGGGTGGTGGAAGCCGGGTGGATGACCAGACTCTTCACATCAGCAACGTTTGCCAGCAGAGAGAAGATCTTCAGGTTATCGATAAACTTGAATGCTTCCTTGCGGCCGCCCTTGATGTTGAAGGTGAAGATGGAAGCACCGCCGTTGGGAAAGTACTTCTCGTACAGGGCGTGATCCGGGTGATCCGGCAGAGAGGGGTGGTTGACCTTCTCCACCTGCGGGTGGTTTGCCAGAAACTCGACCACCTTCTTGGTGTTCTCCACATGGCGCTCGATGCGCAGGCTCAGGGTCTCGGTGCCCTGCAGCAGCAGGAAGGCGTTGAACGGCGAAATGGTGGCACCGGTATCACGCAGCAGGATCGCACGGATGTAGGTGACAAAAGCTGCGGGGCCTGCTGCATCGGCAAAGGAAACGCCGTGGTAGCTGGGGTTGGGGTCAGCAATGTTGCCGAACTTACCGCTTGCCTTCCAGTCGAACTTGCCGCTGTCCACAATGATGCCGCCCAGCGTGGTGCCGTGGCCGCCGATGAACTTGGTGGCGGAATGAACAACGATATCTGCGCCGTGCTCAATGGGACGGATCAGGTACGGGGTGCCGAAGGTATTATCGATGACCAGCGGCAGGCCGTGCTTGTGCGCGATGGCTGCAATGGCATCGATATCGGGGATATCGCTGTTGGGGTTGCCCAGAGTTTCCAGATAGACGGCCTTGGTGTTGGGCTGGATGGCATTCTCCACCTCAGCCAAATCGTGTGCATTGACAAAGGTAGTGGTGACACCGAACTGGGTCAGGGTGTGCTCCAGCAGGTTGTAGCTGCCGCCGTAGATGGTCTTCTGAGCCACGATGTGGTCACCGGCCTGTGCCAGTGCTTCGATGGTGTAGGTGATGGCAGCGGCACCGGAGGCGGTTGCCAGAGCAGCCACGCCGCCTTCCAGAGCAGCGATGCGCTTCTCGAACACGTCCTGCGTGGAGTTGGTCAGGCGGCCGTAGATGTTGCCGGCATCTGCCAGACCAAAGCGGTCTGCTGCGTGCTGGCTGTTGCGGAACACATAGGAAGTGGTCTGGTAAATGGGCACTGCGCGGGAATCGGTTGCGGGATCGGCCTGCTCCTGGCCAACGTGAAGCTGCAGGGTCTCAAATTTATAGTTAGACATAGTATTTTACCTCTCTATTTATACTTATAGTATAATTTTCTGATACAAAAAACCCGATGCGTGATACAAAAGCGCACCGGGGCAAACACAATTCAAAGCGATTCTGTCAACGTCACATTCGGTACACATTCGTGCACAGCAAGAGGGCATCGTACAGTTCACAGCCAGATGTTCTGCCCGGTCACCGCACATTCGCCCACAGCGGAAGTTTGCATGCAGCAGGTCGTTCCAAATCAGCTTCATATCCGTGCCCTCCTTTCCCGTAAAACTCTTTCCCACTCATCTACAAACCGGCACCTCTATCTGCTCTGTACCGGGAAGCAAAACCTTTGCTTTCTTTTTCCCACTAGGTTTGTGGATTTGTTGTTTGCATTATATTCTCTCTTACCCAGTTTGTCAATAGGTTAATTCCGGTTTTTTTCAAATTGAGTTTTCTGCACGATGCGCAGCCCGCATTTGCAGCATCCCGTTGTGCAGTTCCAACAGGAGTAACACTTCTGCTTCTTCGAAAAATTTTATTTTTCCATTGATAAAACCTTAAAATTTTATTGTTATACTAAAGCTGTTCCTTGCAAACGCCCTGCAAATCGTTTATTATGGTAGCGTTCTTTTTTATCATCAAAGGAGTTTTTTCGATGCTGCATCGTTTCTTTCATTTTTTAAAGCAGAGCCTGCTCGTTGTTCTTTGCATCCTGCTGCTTGGCGGGCTGCTGGCAGGCGGCTGGTTCTTTTATCAGGGCAGGCAGCTGTACCGCAGTGCCGCCAGCAGTTACCCAGTGGCTTCCATGTACGACACCATCTGTGCCCGCGGAAGCTATACTTCCTACGATGCGCTGCCGCAGATCTATATTAACGCAGTCATCTGCACCGAGGACGAGCATTTTATGACCCACAAGGGCATCGACCCGGGGGCCATTGCCCGCGCCCTGCTGGCCGACCTGCGCACCCACTCGCTGGCCGAGGGTGGCAGCACCCTGACCCAGCAGCTTGCCAAGAACGAGCTGTTCACGCAGGACAAGCATCTGCCCGCAAGGCTGCCGAGATGCTTGCTGCTTTTGATCTTGAAAAGACCTACTCCAAGCAGCAGATCTTTGAGATGTACGCCAACACCATCTATTTTGGCAGCGGGTATTATGGCATTGCAGAAGCTGCCGAGGGCTACTTTGGCAAGGAACCGGCCCAGCTGACCGATGTCGAAGCGATCTATCTGGCGGGTATGCCCAACGCGCCTTCCGCCTACGCCAGCAGCCCGGAGCTTGCCTTCAAGCGGATGCAGGTGGTGCTCAAGCGGATGGTCAAGTGCCGCGTGCTCACCCAGCAGCAGGCCGATGCCATTGCCGCAGATGCTGAAAACTTAACAGTTTAAACAAGACACCGCGCCCTGTCTGCTGCGGATCAGACAAGGCGCGGTGTTTTGTTTTGCGGTATTTGGTTTGGTAAAGGAGGAATCATGTTACCCGTTCAGGCGGTTGCGGCCCCGCCTGTCGGTAGCATTATCATACCAAAGAATTTCTGCGAAACCATGTTCTTTTTATGAAGATTTTGTAAACTCACTCCGGCGCTTTCATGCTTTCCACCATGCTGATATGCCGCACATGCCGCCGCATGGCAAAGCACACCACAAAGGTGAACAGCATCGTCAATGCCACTGCCAGCAGATAACTGTGGGGTGCAATGGTGCGAATAAACATCAGCTGATCCATTTCCACGGTCAGGATGATGAACCGGTGCAGCGGCACGCCCAGCAGCAGGCCCACGCCGGAGCCGATGAGGGACAAAAGCTCGATCTCGCGGAAGATGTAGCGGTACACTTCTTTGTCATAGAAGCCCAGCACCTTGATAGTGGCAAGCTCCTTTTTGCGCTCGGCAAGGTTGACGCTGATCAGGTTGTACAGCACCACCGCCGCCAGTGCCGCCGCGCACACGATGATCAGCACCACCACGTAGTTCAGGCTGCCGATCAGGCTGCCGAACATGGAGGTGGTGTCCTCGGTGAAGCTGACGCTGCTCACATAGTTGCAGCCCAGCAGCTTTGTGCGCAGGGCGTTGTACTCCGCCTCGGTGGTACAGCCGGTCAGGCCGTAGACGGTGTTCCACTCCGGCGTGCTGCCCAGCAGGGCCTGCAGCTGCGCATTGGAGAGATACAGCCGGGTGAACATGTAGTTCTCGGTAATGCCGGTCAGCACCAGCGGCACGCGGCTTCCGTCTGCAGCCTCCACATAGAACGTATCGCCCACGCTCAGCTCCAGATTCAGGGCCGTTTTTTCGGTCAGGATCACACTGTCCTCTTCAAAGGGAATGGGGTCGTGGCCCACCCGGGTGCGGAAGGTGAAGTATTCGGTCATCCGGGCATCGTCCTCCGCGCCTACGATGCTGACATCGGCGCTCCCGCCCTCTTCATTATAAAGGGTGGTGGACTTTGTGTAGAACGCGCCCCAGCTGTGGACCGCACTGCTGCTATCCAGCGTGTCGGCAAGGCCCTGCTCCATGGTCAGCGCCTTTTCATCGCTGAGCGAGATGGTGAGATCGTTGTGGGTCAGCTGCCCGGACTGCTTGTCCACGATGGGCAGGATGGAATCCTGAATGCCAAAACCGATCAGCAGCAGCGCCGTGCAGCCTGCCACGCCCAGCACTGTCATGAAGAAGCGCTTTTTGTAGCGGAACAGGTTGCGGGCTGTGGTCTTTTGGGAGAAGCTCATGTGCTGCCACAGCGGGGTGATGTACTCCAAAAAGATGCGCTTGCCTGCACCGGGGCCCGGGGCAGCAGCAAAGCTGCAGTCTTTTCCTTCAGGCTGGCACGGCAGGCGTTCCATGTAGCAAAACCGATGACGGCCGCGCTGATGGCTACGCTGCTGCCGCCATGCCGGGGTAAAAGTGCAGCGTAAAGGTGGACATGCTGAAGATCATCTGGTAAGCATACCAGATGATGAGCGGGAACACCACAAAACCGATGACCATGCCCACGATGCTGCCCAGCACGCTGGCGCTGAGGGCATAGAACAGATACTTGCCTGCGATCTTTGCGTTGGAGTAACCCAGAGCTTTCAGAGTGCCCAGCTGCAGGCGGTTCTCGTCCACCATGCGGGTCATAGTAGTAGTGGCCACCAGCGCCGCCACCAAGAAGAAGAACACCGGGAACACCCGCGCAATGGCATCCATGCGGTCGGCATACTGCTCAAAGGTGACAAAGCTCATGGTGGAGCCGCGGTCCAGCACATACCACTCGCCGCTCTTGATCTGGCTCACCTGCTCCTCGGCATCGTTCAGCTGGGCAAGGCCGTCGGCCAGCTGCTGTTCGGCATCGGCCTTCCGGCTCTCGTACTCCGCGCGGGAATCGGCCAGCTGCTGCACGCCGTCGTTGTACTGCTGCCAGCCTTCGTCCAGCCGGGTGCGAGCCGCATCAAACTGGGTGTAGGCTGTGGCCGTGCCGGTGGTGAGCTGCAACTGCCCCTGCAGAAGCTTTACCTTCATCTGGCGCAGTGCGGCTTTGGCTTCGGTCACCAGCTGCTCGTTGGAAAGGCTGGGCGAAGAGATCAGCCCCTGTGCATACATCTGGCGCTTGCCCGCGTCCAGCTGAGCCTGATAGCCGTTCAGCTGGCCGCTGATGTTGTCGTAAGCATCCTGCGCCTTCTGCAGGGCGTCCCGCAGGTCGGTGTATTCCTCATCGGCGGGCTCGGCTTCGTCCAGCGCCTTCTGCGCGTTGTGCAGAGCCGTTTCTGCATAGCCCAGCAGCGGGTCGGCCACCTTTTTCAGGTTCACCAGCATCTCGATCTGTTGCAGCTGATCCTCAAATTCCAGCAGTTGTTCCTCGCCGCTCACCAGCTCGTCCGCACCGCCCTGCATAGTATCCGGCAGGGCCTTTTTGTTGGCGGCAAGCTCCGCTTCGCCCGCGTCCAGCTGGGCTTTGGCGCTGTCCAGCTGTGCCTGTGCATCGGCCAGCTGCTGCTCTGCTCCGCAAACTGACGGTCTGCTTCGGCTTTTTTGTCGTTGTACTCGGCCCGGGCATCGGCCAGCTCTGCACTGGCGTCCTCGATCAGCTCCGCCCGCCGGGCCGTGCACTGTGCGCCGCTGATGGCCTTTACCCTTGCGGCTGTGTCATCCACTGCTGCCTGATACGCGTCCGAGTAATTATCATACAGGCCGGCATTTTTTACTTTGAGATAGCACACCGTATAATAATCCGTGGTCAGGCTGCCCTCCGGCAGGAACACAATATCATCCAGCTGGCCGTCACCGGCGGTGCTGCTCTCCTTGTCCGTGGAAAAATGCTGCGGATCCTGCACGGTGCCCACTACCGTGAACTGCTTCCGGCTCACATGTTCGGTGTCCTCCGGCAGGGTGAGCACCGTGCCCGGTTCCACCGGGTCGCCGTAGCCCATCACATGCACCACGCACTCGTCCGGGGCCTCAGGCATCCGGCCCGAGAGCAGCACCAGGCGGTTCATATTTTCTGCTGTGTCGGCCCCGGGGTCGGCGGGCAGCTGCTGCAGGCGCACCACCGCCGTCTCGCTCTGGCCCTGCCACTGGGCCTCCACGTCCTGATATTTCACCGGCTGCACAGCCTCCACGCCGTCCACGGCGGCAATGGCGGCAATGTCCTCCTCCGAAAGGCCCAGCGTGGACAGTACCCGCAGGTCGAACACGTTCTGCTGCACGTAGTATTTCTGCCCGGCGATGCGCATGCTGGGCGCAAAACTCATCAGCCGGTCAGCATCATCACGCCCAGCGCTACGATGCCGAACAGCGAGACCATGCGGCTCAGGTTGTCCTTCATTTCCCGCAGGATGTTTTTACGATAACTTTTCAGCACAGCTCTCACCACTCAATCTCCTGCACCGGCACAGGGTGCTCGTTGACCTGATTGGAGACGATCTTACCGCTGCGCACCTGAATGATGCGGTCTGCCATCGCCGTCAGGGCGGTGTTGTGGGTAATAACGATCACCGTGCGGCCGGTGCGGCGGCAGGTATCCTGCAAAAGGGCCAGCACCTGCTTGCCGGTCTTGTAATCCAGTGCACCGGTGGGCTCGTCGCAGAGCAGCAGCTTGGGGTTTTTGGCCAGTGCGCGGGCAATGGACACCCGCTGCTGCTCGCCGCCGGAAAGCTGAGCCGGGAAGTTGTTCAGCCGCTCTCCCAGACCCACACTGCGCAGGGTCTCTTTGGGGTCCAGCGGGTCGCGGCAGATCTCGCTGGCCAGCTCCACGTTCTCCAGTGCGGTCAGGTTCTGCACAAGGTTGTAGAACTGGAACACAAAGCCCACGTCGTACCGGCGGTAGGTGGTGAGCTCTCTGGCGGTAAAGTGGCTCACGTTCTGGCCGTCCAGCCAGACGTTTCCATCGTCGCAGCTGTCCATGCCTCCAAGGATGTTCAGCAGGGTGGTCTTGCCTGCGCCGGAAGGCCCCACGATGATGCAGAACTCCCCCTTATCCACATAAAAATTCAGGTGGTCTGCGGCGGCAATCTTCACACTGCCGGTCTGGTAGTATTTGCAAACGTCCTCAAACTCCACAAAATGCTCCATGGCGTTTTTTCCTTTCTATCGGGAATGCATACTGTTTCAATTTAACTATAACATCTCCCGGCAGACTTTGCAAAGACATCTGCGCAAATTTTCAAAAACTTAACAGAAAAGCGCAAAAAGGGCCGCTGCACATCCCTGCGTGCAGCAGCCCTTTCATCATTTGATCTCAGCGGTCAGCGCCCCACGATCAAATCGCGGCGGCAGCGCAGGCCCACGGTGAGGAAGGTGTTTTCGCCCAGTCGGCGCAGCACCACGCGGTCGGTGCCCTTCTGGCCCTCCACCAGCAGAGACAGGTTCAGGGTGGTGGAGCCCTTCTCAGTCTGGACTACCAGCGTGCTCACACCCTCGTTCAGCAGGGTCTGCATGTCCTGCACGGTGGTGCGGAAGGTAGCAGAACCGGCGGGCACATCCAGCGTCAGCACGCTGTCCTTCTGGCGGGCAGTGTACAGCACTTCTCTGCCGAACAGGCCCTTGACGGTGTAGCGGGCCTCGCTCTTTTTCGCCGCTGCATCTGCGGACGGGGCGGCCAGCTCATCGCCGGAGATCAGCATGATATTGCCTGAATGGGGTTTCCCTCCGGTGCGCCGTAGCCGCCGTAGGTGGGGTCCTTTTCGCCGATCGCCACATCGGCGCTGTGCAGGGCGATATCCCCCTGCACCATCTGCTCCTGCGGGGGCAGATAGCCTGCGGCAGCAGGGTCGTTGATGTCTGCCTCTGCGGCAAATGCGCCCACGCTCAGCATGGCGGCAGCACCCAGCACTGCAGCGGTGGTGGTGACGGTACGGACAAATTTATGGTTCAGTTTCATTTGGAATACCTCCGTTGACGGCGGTTTTGCACCGCACATTTTTGTTTTGTGGAAAACCATGGTCTGCCATGCGGTGTAATACAAAACCGCCGCATCTGTCTTATAAACGGATGCGGCGGCGGGATTATTGCAGCAGGCTAAAAAAAATTTTTGGCAGCTCTGCCGCCGGGGTCACTGGGCTGTGCCGGTTCCCGGTTCAGGATCTCCATGAACTCCTCGCCGGTGATAGTCTCTTTCTGGTACAAATACTGTGCCAGCTCATCCAGCTTGGCGCGGTTGTCGGTCAGGATGCGGACAGCCTTTTCGTGCTGGGCCCGGACCAGCTCCACCACCTTCTGGTCGATCTCGCGCTGGGTCTGCGCCGAGCAGGCCAGCGAGGTGTCACCGCCCAGATACTGGTTGTTCACGGTCTCCAGCGCCACCATGTCAAAGTCCTTGCTCATGCCGTAGCGGGTGAGCATGGCGCGGGCAAGCTTGGTGGCCTGCTCAATATCGTTGGAGGCACCGGTGGTGATGGATCGGAACACCACTTCCTCGGCGGCGCGTCCGCCAGTGAGGGTGGCGATCTTGTTTTCCAGCTCTTCCTTGCTCATCAGGTAGTGGTTGCCCTCGTCCACCTGCATGGTGTAGCCCAGTGCGCCGGAGGTGCGGGGGATAATGGTGATCTTCTGCACAGGGGCAGAGTTGGATTGCTTGGCCGCCACCAGTGCATGGCCGATCTCGTGGTAGGCCACGATGCACTTTTCCTTATCGGTGAGGATAGAGTTCTTCTTCTGGTAGCCTGCAATGACCACCTCGATGCTCTCCTCCAGATCGGCCTGCGTCACGCTCTTACGGCCTGCACGCACAGCGCGCAGAGCTGCTTCGTTGACAATGTTGGCAAGTTCCGCACCGGATGCACCGGAAGCCATGCGGGCCACAGTGTTGAAGTCGATGCCCGGGGCCAGCGCCACCTTTTTGGCGTGCACTTTCAAAATCTCTTCGCGGCCCTTAAGGTCGGGCAGCTCCACCGGCACACGGCGGTCAAAACGTCCGGGACGGGTCAGCGCCGGGTCCAGCGAATCCGGGCGGTTGGTAGCCGCCAGAATGATGACGCCGGTGTTGCTCTCAAAGCCGTCCATCTCGGTGAGCAGCTGGTTCAAAGTCTGCTCACGCTCGTCGTTGCCGCCGAGATTGCCGCTGTTGCGCTTCTGACCGATGGCATCGATCTCATCGATGAACACGATGCAGGGGGCCTTTTCCTTGGCCTGCCGGAACAGGTCGCGCACCTTGGATGCGCCCATGCCCACGAACATCTCCACGAATTCAGAGCCGGAAATGGAGAAGAACGGCACGTTGGATTCGCCTGCCACGGCCTTAGCCAGCATGGTCTTGCCGGTGCCCGGAGGGCCCACCAGCAGAATGCCCTTGGGCATGGATGCGCCAATGCTCTCGTACTTGCCGGGGTCGTGCAGGTAATCCACGATCTCCTGCAGGTTTTCCTTAGCTTCATCCTCACCGGCAACATCCGCAAAGCGGATGCCGTGGGTGGACTGCACATAGACCTTGGCATTGGATTTGCCCACGCCGCCGAACATCATGGACCCCGGGCCGCCGCCGGCCTTTTCCATCAGCTTTTTGTTCATCTGGTTGCCGATGAAGCTGAACAACAGGATGGGCAGCAGGAACCAGATCAGGAAATTGAGCATCGGCGACCCCTGCTCCACGATCTCGCTGGAAAACTGTGCCCCGGCATCATACAGGCGCTGGGTAAGCTCCGGGTCGTTCATCAGGCCGGTCTTGTAGACCTGCTTTTCCTCTTTATCGGTAAAAATGATCTGGTTGGATTCGATATCCACACGGCCGATGTTCTTTTCCTCGGTCATGGTCATAAAGGTACCGTAGTCCACTTCCTCCACCTGACGCTCGCTCATCCACGGCAGCAGCACAAGGTTGAGCAGCAGCAGGACCGCCAGCACAATGGCGTAGTAGATCGCCAGCGGCTTTTTGGAAGGTTTGACTTCTTTCATGTGGCAATTCCTCCTTTGGTTCCTGATGCAAGTAGTATAGCACAGTAAAACCGGGCGCAACAGCAATTCGAGCACAACTTTCCAAAAACTTAGCAGTTTGTTAACAAAGGTTCCCTCTGCATACAAAAAGAGAGCAGCCGAAGCCGCTCTCTTTGGTTTAGTATAGGTTTACTGTTTGGGGAACGCCTTGTTCCAGACCTCAATGACCTTGAGCTTGGGGGTCCAGCCTTCCGGCTTGAAGGTTTCTGCGGTCTTGGCTTCCATGATGCCCTGTTCCACGCACACTGGGCTGCCTTGGCGGTGTCGGCATCTGCCACATCCGCAAAAGCCGGGGTGTTCACAGGTTCAGGTCTGCCTGCGGTGTTCCACACCAGCAGTGCCAGCTGGCCGCGGTTTGCGGGGATCTCTGCGCCCTCGGGCAGGATGTTGTGCAGGATCACCCGGGTAGCGATCTCGTAGCCGCCCCAGACTGCTGCGCCGCCAACAATAACAGCTGCAACTGCGCCGCCAATGCTCTGAGGGGGCTTGCCGCCTGCAGCAGCATACCAAAGCTCAGCAGACCGGCAAGGAGTTTTCGGGTCCATCGTTTCATAAAATGAGTGCCTCCTCTCTTTCTTTGTCTGTATCATATCATGCTTGCCCCTCCCCCGGACGATCTCCGGCACGAATCGACCGAAAAATGCGTCGAATCGACCGGTGCACAATTTTGGAAAATTCTGCCCCTTATTTTGTGAAATTGTTTCATTTTGAGAATGAGTCAGATTGCTTGACACTGCCCGCGAATCATGCTAAACTTAGTCCACTTTGAAAAAAGCACAAATGCGTTGACGGGGAAAAAACGATTTTCTTCTGCGTACAGAGAGCCGCCGGGTGGTGCAAGGCGGGTGCAGAGGGTTTCGGTTACTGGCCCCTGAGCGGCAGGGCTGAACACGCAAGTAGGCTCTGACGGATGTCCACCGTTACAAGGACAGCGATTCGCCGCAAAAAGCCGATCGTGCAAAGCGGCTGTGCCCAAAGGCGCAGCAAAGAGAGTGGTACCACGGGTGCCCTGTAGTTTGAACTTTACAGGCTCTCGTCTCTCAAGGTTTTCGCCTTGAAAGACGAGAGCCTTTTCATATGTAACTCCTTCAGTCAGCTTCCTCGGGGAGGGAGCCTCTGGCGAAACGGGAAGCTTTACCGCACTGCCAAGGGCCCCATCTCAGAGGGGGCTGTCACCGCAGGTGACTGGGGGAGTTGGGCAGGAAAAAACCTCAAAAGTGTAAATCGTTTAGGAGGACGCACATTATGATGGACGCAACCAAGTACGCTCCGGGTTACTACCCGGTACCCGCAGGCTATGACAGCTGGGTAAAGAAGGATCACATTGAAAAAGCCCCCGCATGGTGCAGTGTGGACCTGCGCGACGGCAATCAGGCCCTGATCGTGCCCATGAGTCTTGAGGAAAAGCTGGAGTTCTTCCAGATGCTGGTAAAGATCGGCTTCAAGGAGATCGAGGTGGGCTTTCCTGCCGCCAGCGACACCGAGTACGAGTTCCTGCGCACCCTGATCGAGAAGAACATGATCCCCGAGGATGTCACCGTGCAGGTGCTGACCCAGTGCCGCGACCACATCATCCGCAAGACCTTTGAGGCCGTCAAGGGCGCACCCCGCGCGGTGATCCACTTCTACAATTCCACCTCTGTGGCCCAGCGCGAGCAGGTGTTCCACAAGAGCAAGGAGGAGATCAAGCAGATCGCCACCGACGGCGCAAAGCTGGTCAAGCAGCTGAGCGAGGAGTATGAGGGCAACTTCCTGTTCGAGTACAGCCCCGAGAGCTTCACCGGCACCGAGGTGGACTACGCCGTGGATGTGTGCAACGCCGTGCTGGACATCATGCAGCCCACCCCGAACCGTCCCATGATCATCAACCTGCCCGTTACCGTGGAAATGAGCATGCCGCATGTCTACGCAAACCAGATCGAGTACTGCGACAAGCACCTGAAATACCGCGACAGCGTGATCATCTCCACCCATCCCCACAACGACCGCGGCACCGGCGTGGCCTGCGCAGAGCTGGCCGTGCTGGCGGGTGCACAGCGGGTGGAGTGCTGCCTGTTCGGCAACGGCGAGCGCACCGGCAACGTGGACGCGGTGACGCTGGCCATGAACATGTACAGCCACGGCGTGGACCCCAAGCTGGACTTCTCCGATATGCCGGACATCTGCGCCACCTACGAGCGTGTGACCCGGATGCACATTTACGAGCGCACCCCCTACGCCGGTCAGCTGGTGTTTGCCGCCTTCTCCGGCAGCCATCAGGATGCCATTGCAAAGGGCATGGCCTACCGCAAGGAGCATGGCGAACACCGCTGGACCTGCCCCTACATCCCCGTTGACCCCCACGACATCGGCCGCACCTACGATGCCGATGTTATCCGCATCAACAGCCAGAGCGGCAAGGGCGGCATCGGCTTTGTGCTGGAACAGAACTTCGGCTACAACCTGCCGCCCAAAATGCGCGAGGCGCTGGGCTACAAGGTCAAGAGCGTTTCCGACCACAGCCACAAGGAGCTGAGCGCAAACGAGGTGCTGCACATCTTCGAGGATGCCTTCCTCAACCGCTGCAAGCCGCTCAACGTTCTGGAAGCCCACTTTGCACAGGTGGGCGGCATCACTGCCACCGTCACGCTGGAGCTGAACGGTCAGCGCAAGGTGGTCACCTCGGTGGGCAATGGCCGTCTGGACGCTGTGGCAAACGCCATCCAGAGCGCCACCGGCATGGAGTTCCACCTCGAGACCTACTCTGAGCACAGTCTGGACGAAGGCTCCACCTCCCGCGCTGCCTCCTACGTCGGCCTTGTCTGGGGCGATAACACCGTCACATGGGGTGCCGGCACCGACACCGATATCATCGTGGCCGGCATCAAGCACTGGTGAGCGCCATCAATAATAAATAAAGAACTCCCCCAGTCTGCTTCGCAGACAGCCCCCTCGGAGATGGGGCCCCTGGCAGTGCGGAAAAGCTTCCCGTTTCGCCAGAGGCTCCCTCCTTGAGGGAGCTGGAACGGCGCAAGCCGTGCCTGAAGGAGTTCTACCAACAGATAAAAGGAGAGTACCATCATGGGAATGACCCTGACGCAGAAAATTCTTGCCGCACATGCCGGTCTTGCCGAGGTCAAGGCTGGCCAGCTCATCAATGCAAAGCTGGACATCGTACTGGGCAACGACATCACCACCCCGGTTGCCATCAACGAGTTTGAAAAGGCCGGTTTTGACGGTGTGTTCGACAAAGAGCACATTGCCATCGTGCTGGACCACTTTGTGCCCAACAAGGACATCAAGAGCGCCACCCAGTCCAAGCAGTGCCGCGAGTTCGCCAACAAGTACGACATCCTTAACTTCTACGATGTGGGCCAGATGGGCATTGAGCACGCTCTGCTGCCGGAAAAAGGCATCGTGACCGCAGGCGACTGCGTGATCGGTGCGGACAGCCACACCTGCACCTATGGTGCACTGGGTGCCTTCTCCACCGGTGTCGGCTCCACCGATATGGCTGCCGGCATGGCCACCGGCATGGCATGGTTCAAGGTGCCCTCTGCCATCAAGTTCGTGCTCAAGGGCAAGTTCGGCCCCCGCGTCTCCGGCAAGGATCTGATCCTGCACATCATCGGCATGATCGGTGTGGACGGTGCGCTGTACAAATCCATGGAGTTCACCGGCCCGGGCGTTGCCAGCCTGACGATGGACGACCGCCTGTGCATCTGCAACATGGCCATCGAAGCCGGTGCCAAGAACGGCATCTTCCCTGTGGACGATGTGACCCGCAGCTACCTCAAGGGCCGCAGCCAGCGTGAGCCGGTGTTCTTTGAGGCCGACCCGGATGCCGAGTACGAAAAGACCATTGAGATCGATCTGGACAAGCTGGAACCCACCGTCAGCTACCCCCACCTGCCCGAGAACACCCACCTTGCCAGCGAGGGCAAGGACATCAAGATCGATCAGGTTGTGATCGGCAGCTGCACCAACGGCCGTCTGGAGGACATGGAAGCCGCCTACAACGTGCTCAAGGGCAAGCACATTGCCAAGGGCGTGCGCGGCATCATCATCCCCGCCACCATGGCCGTTTACAAGGAATGCATCCTGCGCGGCTGGACCACTGCCTTCATTGATGCAGGCTGCATCGTGTCCACCCCCACCTGCGGCCCCTGCCTGGGCGGCTACATGGGCATTCTGGCCGAGGGCGAGCGCTGCGTTTCCACCACCAATCGCAACTTTGTGGGCCGCATGGGCCATGTAAAGAGCGAGGTCTACCTGGCTTCTCCCGCCACCGCCGCCGCCAGCGCCCTCACCGGCTATATCACCGACCCCCGCACGGTCTGATCGGAAAGGAGCACAACAATGAACGCAAAAGGTTCTGTTTTCAAATACCCGGACAACGTGGACACCGATGTCATCATCCCGGCCCGCCACCTGAACACGCAGGATGCCAAAGAGCTGGCCAGCCACTGCATGGAGGACATCGACAAGGACTTCGTCAAGAAGGTGAAGGACGGCGACATCATGGTGGGCGGCTGGAACTTCGGCTGCGGCTCCTCCCGTGAGCACGCACCGCTGTGCATCAAGACCGCCGGCATCTCGGTGGTCATTGCCAAGAGCTTTGCCCGCATCTTCTACCGCAACAGCATCAACATCGGTCTGCCCATCATGGAGTGCCCGGAGCTGTGGATGCCATCAATGCGGGCGACACCGTGAGCGTGGACTTTGACACCGGTGTCATTACCGATGAGACTAACGGCAAGGTGTTCCATGCCGAGCCCTTCCCGCCGTTCATCCAGGAGATCATCTCTGCCGGTGGACTGATGAAGTCCATCAAGGCGAAGCAGCAGTAACCCTCTCAGGCGCTTCGCGCCAGCTCTCCCAAAGGGCGAGCTTTTTGCCATCTTCCCGAATGTATTTTCTTCTAGGATAAACAACGAACAATATCTTACCCGCCTGAAAAGCTCCCCCTTCGGGGGAGCTGGCAATGCCGCAGGCATTGACTGAGAGGGTTCAAACCGATAGAAGGAGTTTCCCATGGAAAAAAACATTGCTGTCATCTGGGGCGACTGCTCCAGCCCGGAGATCGTCAAGCAGACCATCCGCGTGCTTGACAAGGTGGCCGAAAAGTACGGCCACACCTTCCACTACACCGACGCTGCCATGGGCGGCGAAGCCATTGACAAGTACGGCGACCCGCTGCCCCAGCACGAGCTGGACAAGTGCCTTGCTGCGGACAGCGTCCTGCTGGGTGCCGTGGGCGGCCCCAAGTGGGAGGGCCTGCCCGGTGAGCAGCGCCCGGAGAAGGGCCTGCTGCGTCTGCGTGCAGGCATGGGCCTGTACTCCAACAACCGCCCGGCCAAGATCTGGCCGCAGCTGGCTCCTGCCAGCCCCCTGAAGCCCGAGATCGTGGCACAGGGCATCGATTTCATCATCGTGCGTGAGCTGATCGGCGGCGTATACTTTGGCAATCACGAGACCCACACCCTCGCCAGCGGCGAGAAGCAGGCCATCGACTCCATGCCCTACGCGGAGCACGAGATCGAGCGCATCGGCCGCATCGGCTTTGAGACCGCACGCAAGCGCCGCAAGAAACTGTGCTGCGTGGACAAGGCAAACGTTTTGGACACCAGCCGTCTGTGGAGAAGTGTGATGCACCGCCTGCAGGCCGAATACCCGGATGTGGAATACAGCGAGATGTTCGTGGACAACTGCGCCATGCAGATCGTCAAGAACCCCGCCCAGTTCGACGTGATCGTTACCGAGAACATGTTCGGCGACATCCTGTCGGACGAGGCTTCCATGATCACCGGCTCCATCGGCATGATCCCGTCCTCCTCTCTGGGCGACGGCACCCGCGGCCTGTATGAGCCCATCCACGGCTCGGCCCCCGATATTGCGGGCAAAGACATCGTGAACCCCACCGCCTGCATCCTGTCTGCCGCCATGATGCTGCGCTACTCCTTCGGCATGGCCGAGGAGGCCGATGCCATTGAGACCGCCGTGAACAAGGTGCTGGACAAGGGCCTGCGCACCGCCGACAACATGAGCGAGGGCTGCACCTGCCTTGCTGCACCGCCATGGGTGATGCCATTCTGGCCGAGATCTGAGTTTTTCCATAACGCACAAAGGGGAACGACAGCCGTCGTTCCCCTTTTCGTCTGCACAAAAAAGAGCAGCTGTTCCCAGCTGCCCTTCCATGATACAGTTTCTTACTTGGTGCCGTAGATGCGGTCACCTGCGTCGCCCAGACCGGGAACGATATAGCCGTTCTCGTTCAGGTGGTCATCCTCTGCACCGAGGTAGATGTCCACATCGGGGTGTGCCTCGTGCAGGGCCTTGATGCCTTCCGGAGCGGCGATCAGGCCGATGAACTTGATGCGCTTTGCGCCATGCTTCTTGATCTGGGTGATGGCGTCAATGGCGCTGCCGCCGGTAGCCAGCATCGGGTCCAGAACCAGAACATCGCGCTCTGCGATATCCTGCGGCAGTTTGCAGAAGTACTCCACGGGCTGCAGGGTCTCCTCGTCGCGGTACAGGCCGATGAAGCCCACCTTTGCAGCGGGCAGCAGGGTCAGCATACCGTCCAGCATACCCATGCCTGCGCGCAGGATGGGCACCAGAGCCAGCTTGCGGCCAGCCAGCACCTTGGTCTTTGCCATGGTGATGGGTGTTTCGATCTCCACCTCTTCCAGAGGCAGGTCACGGGTCGCTTCGTAGCACAGCAGGGTCGCGATCTCGCCAACAAGGTCACGGAACTCCTTGGTGCCGGTCTGCTTGTTGCGCAGAATGCTCAGCTTGTGCTGCAGCAGCGGATGCTCAACGATCATCGGGGTCATAAAAACACGCTCCTTATTTTAAATAGATAACTCTATCGGGTCCAAGATTACGATTTAAAACAGCTCCGCATACGCTTCGCCATGATCAGCGGTTCTCCAGTGCGGTCAGCTTGTCGATGCGGCGCTGATGGCGGCCGCCTTCAAACTCGGTGTTCAGGAAGAGATCCACCAGCTGGCAGGCAAGGCCGGGGCCGACCACGCGGCCGCCCATGCACAGAGCATTGGCATCGTTGTGGCGGCGGGTATACTCGCAGCTGAAGCTGTCAGAGCAGCAGCAGGCACGAATGCCTTGATCTTGTTTGCTGCCATGCTGATGCCCACGCCGGTGCCGCAGAACAGCAGTGCCTTGCTGCACTCGCCGCTCACAACTGCATCGCAGGCGGCACGGCCATATCGGGGTAATCCACGCTGTCGGTGCTATGGGTGCCAAAATCGATGTATTCCAGCCCCAGCTCCTTCAGATGCGCCTTGACAGCTTCTTTCAGTTCAAATCCGCCGTGGTCAGCGGCCAGTGCAATGGGTTTTGCCATGGAAATGTTCCTTTCTCTCAGTCACGCAGGGTTTTATGCCTGCTCCTTGTTTTGGGCGGCATTGGCTGCAGCTTCTGCTGCAAGGCGCTCTGCGCGCTCCCGCTCGGCCTGACTCAGGCGGTGGTAGTCCGGCAGCACAGCCTCCGGCAGCACAGCCTTTCCGGCTTCGGCCATCTGCTTTGCCACAAGGGCCACTGCAGCAGCACGCCCGCCGCGCAGGGCCGCAGGTGCCTGCAGCACGCCCGGCACACTGCCGTATTTATTATAGCACAGAGATGCGCCATCACCAACAAAAAATCAGGGGCTTTTTGCAAATTTTCTACAAAATCGGCCCAAATCTGCCACCGCCCGGGCATCGTCTTCCAGCAGGCGGCTGTGGGTGGCAAGGTCGAACGCGGCACTGTATACCTGCGCACGGCGGGCATCCAGTGCGCACAGCACGGTGCCCTCGCCCGTGTGGGCTGCGGCCAGTGCTTCCAGCGTGGAGACCGGTGCGCACAGCGTTTCCCGCGGGAAGGCCAGACCCTTGACCGCCGCCAGACCGATGCGCAGCCCGGTAAAACTGCCGGGGCCTGCGTTGACACCGTACAAGTCAATGTCTGCACAGGTCATGCCGCACATCTTCAGGCAGGTGTCGATCATGGGCATCAGCGTTTCGCTGTGGGTCATGCCTGCGTCCAGATACACCTCGTACAGCAGGCGGTCATCCTGCAAAAGAGCCACACCAGCCGTTTTGCCCGCTGTATCCACAGCTAAGATGTTCATAGCGTTACCCCCTCAATGGTGATTCTGCGGGTATTTTCGTCCACGCGCTGGATATCCACCCGGATGGGGTTTTCCAGTGCCAGCAGGTCTGCAAAGTTCTCGCTCCACTCTGCTGCCACAATGGCCCCCTGATCCAAATAATCGTAAAAGCCTGCAGCACACAGGTCGTTCTCAGTGGAAATACGGTACAGGTCAAAGTGCGCCAGCGGCTTTGGGCCGCGGTAGTAGTTCACAATGGCAAAGGTTGGGCTGGACACCGGGTCGGTGCAGCCAAGACCCTCTGCAAGGCCCTCGGTAAAAGCGGTCTTGCCCGCGCCCAGCCCGCCGGTGAACGCAACCAGCGAACCCGGTGCCAGCACTGCGGCCATACGGGCACCCAGCGCCACCGTCTCGGCGCGGGAGTGGGTGATATATTCTGACATGAAGCTTACCTCATTTTATAAAGCAAAAGGGACGGCAGAATGCTCTGCCGTCCTTTAGTATAATATACTTTGTGCAAAAGTGCAATGCCGTGTGTTGCTTACGCCGCCGCATCCACATCCGCTGCCGTGTAGGGGTTGGGCAGTGCAGCGCTTCGGTCTCCGCTGAGCATCGCATAGGATGCCGCCGCATGGGACCGTCTGCCGCCCTGCTCGTTGTACCAGATGATATCATCGGTGCCGTAGATGCTCTTGGCATAGTCCACGGCCTGTTCCAGCGTTTCGCCCTCGATCATCCGGTTCACAGCGGCCCACAGCATACTGCGGGAATACACCGAGTAGACATTGTTCACATAGCCATCACCGCCTTGGCACCGCCTGCCAGCAGGCCGTCTGCCATAGAGGTGTCCACATGGCCGTTCTTGCCGTAGAACTCGCAGGTCTCGCTGAGCACGATGCCATTGCCGCGGTAGGCACTGCGGAAGAAATCGCCGTTGACGGCATACATACCGTTCACCTTGACCACGCGGTGGGCCAGCAGGTCAAAGCCATAGCGCAGATCGCTCCAGAAATCCGATCTCTCGGTCAGCAGGATCAGCGGTTCCGTGGCGGTCTTTTTGAACAGCCAGCCGTATTCATAGGTGTAGTACGCGCCGTGGGTGCTCAGGATGCACAGGTCGTAACGGCCCATCCTGCGCAGGTCGGATACGGTAACGGTGGTATCCAGATCCGTCTGCAGGCCCACCGAATCCCAATAGGTCTGCATGTAGGCATAATACGGGTAGCGGGTGCTGTTGATCGTGTTGTCAAACGCATAATAGATCGCCGCCGTGCCCACCCGCTTGTTCTCTGCCAGCTCCTGCAGCTGGCTCTCGTCCAGCTCCGGCAGGGCTGCGTTGTTCTCCTCCTCCGGGTCGGTAAGCAAGATGCCGCCCAGCGCGCCGCAGCTGTAGGTAAAGCTGATCATGCCGTTTTCGGCATCGGTGTAGACAGACCCCTGCTTCACAAGGCCCTGTGCGGTCAGCGCATCCAGCTGCTGCAAAGCAGCATCTGTGCGCTCGTCCTCGGTCATCTGTGCATAGTCGCTGCCTCCGGTCAGTGCGGTCACAGCAGCATCTGCCTGCTGCATCTCGCGCACATCTGTGGCCGAAAGGCTCTGCTGCACAGCCGCCTGTTCTTCCGGCTGCTGTGCAAAAGCCGCTGTGGGCAGCGCTGTGAGCGCGAAAGCCAGAGCGCACAGTGCACACCCAAAACGGCGGAGCATATCGTGTTCCATTCCCATTTCCTCCGGGCATATCTGCCGCCCAATGCGGCACGCCGCCCTTTTCCAGCAGGCATCTTCCTGCCATTTTCTTTGCGCGGCAGGCGCTCTGCAAAGGAGCTTTCTGCTGCACCTTCATTGTAGATGGTGCGATCTGCTTTGTCAAGCATTCGTGCGGATTTTGCAAAGCTGTCACACCCGGTGGATTGCAAACGGTGTGCAGGCTGTGTATAATAGGATAAACTGGGTTGGTATTGCCCGCTGCAGTGGAAAAACCCGGTGTGCATCTGGGAACGAAAGGTGGTGCTTTCTTGGAAAGCATTCGACAATATTTTAAACGAACAGATAAGATCTATCTGCTGCTGTGCATCTTCAGCAGCACCATGGCGGTGGTGGCTCTTGCCTCCTGGGCCGCAAAGCAGGGCAACGGTTTTGCCACGGACGAGATCACTGGTGCCATTACCGGCATCGGCGATTACCGCCGCGCGCTGGTGCAGGCCGGTGCGGCGGTGCTTGGCATCGTGATTGCGCTGCTGCTCTCCTGCATCGACTACCGCAGCCTTGTCAAGGTGTGGCCGGTGCATGTAGCCCTGACATGGGGTCTGGTGCTGCCCACGCTGTTCATCCGCAATGTGGCCATCGGCCCGCTGACCATCGGCTTCAACGCCGGTGACACCGACAACTACTCCTGGTACAAGCTGGGCGGCTTTACCTTCCAACCCACGGAGCTGGCAAAGATCAGCTTTATCCTTACCTTTGCCATGCACCTGAACAATGTGCGCAGCCGCATCAACGAGCCAAAGGAGCTGGTAAAGCTTCTGCTGCATCTGGCCGTGCCCATCCTTATCATCCACATTCAGGGCGACGACGGCACCGCCATCATCTACGCCATCATCGGCTGCTGCATGATGTTTGCAGCGGGCCTGAGCTGGAAGTATATCATCGGTGCCATTTCGGCAGCAGCTGTGGCCGTGGCGGCGGCGTTTGCCTTTTTCAGCGATAAGATCGGCAAGGGCTACCAGTGTACCGCATTCTGGCCGTTATCGACCCGGAGAATTCCACCGGCTGGGCACCCAACGAAGCCACTTGGAAAAACATCATCTACCAGCAGCAGCGCGGCGAGATCGCCATCGGCTCCGGCGGCATCTTCGGCAACGGCCTGTTCAGCGGCCGGTACTACAGCGTGCCCAATGCCCACAACGACTTTATTCTCAGCTGGATGGGCAATGTCATTGGCTTTGTGGGCCTGTGCATCGTGCTGGGGGCACTGCTGGCACTGGTGATCAAGACCTTTGCCACCGGTGCGCGCAGCGAGGACCTGCTGGGCAGCTATATCTGCGCCGGCATCGGCGGCGCCCTGATGGCTCAGATCGCGTGAATGTAGGCATGAACCTGCGGGTGCTGCCGGTCATCGGCGTCACCCTGCCCTTTTATTCTGCGGGCGGCAGCTCGGTGCTGATGCTGTATATCTGCGTCGGATTAGTCCTTTCCGTATATATGCACAATACAAAGAGCCTGTTCGGGTAAAGTGCAACTTCCCCCCCCCTGTATTTTTTCACATTTGCCGGTATATCAGTTGAAACCTCCGCATCCTGCTTGCAATCCACTGGGATGCATGATGCTATAATAAAATGTGCAGTTTTGTTGCTCAATGCTGAAGGACAACGAGATGGACGGCCCGGTGTTCAAGATGAAGGACGATCCCCGCATCACCCGGGTGGGCCATTTCATCCGCAAGACCAGCATCGACGAGCTGCCTCAGCTGGTGAACATCCTCAAGGGCGATATGAGCATTGTGGGCCCGCGCCCGGCTCTGCCCCGTGAGGTGGCCCAGTACACGCCCTATGAATGGCAGCGGCTGTACGTGACACCGGGCCTGAGCTGCTACTGGCAGATCGCCCCGCACCGCAACCAGCTGAGCTTTGAGGAGTGGATGGCGCTGGACGTGAAGTATGTCAAGGAGCGCAGCTTCCTGGTGGACTGGAAGATCATCTTTGCAACCTTCCGTGCGGTGCTGTTCGGCCACGGAGAATAATTCGGATCACAGATCGGCAGAGCCTGCGGCTTTGCCGATTTTTTTACAGATAGCCTTCAGGAAACAAAAAACAGAGGAACGACGCGGGGTCGTCCCTCTGTTTTTGCTTAAATCATCAAATCACTTCAGCACAGCGCCCAGATTTGCACTGGTGACCATGCGTGCATAGCGGCTGAGCCAGCCGGTTTTGATGTTGGGTTCGGGTGCAACATACTTTGCCTTGCGCTGGGCCAGAACTTCGTCGCTGACCTCCAGCGTGATGGAGGCATTGGGGATATCAATGTTGATGGTATCTCCCTCCTCGATCAGGCCGATGGGGCCGCCGGAAGCAGCCTCCGGGCTCACATGGCCAATGGCTGCACCGCGCTTGCGCCGGAGAAGCGGCCATCGGTGATGAGGCCACGGTCTTGTCCAGCTTCATGCCGGCCAGAGCGGAGGTGGGGTTCAGCATCTCACGCATACCGGGGCCGCCCTTGGGGCCTTCGTAGCGGATGACCACCACATCGCCCGGGACGATCTTGCCCGCATAGATGGCGGCAATGGCCTCGTCCTCGCTGTTGAACACACGGGCCGGGCCGGAATGCTGCTGCATCTCGGGGGCCACGGCGCTGCGCTTGACCACACAGCCGTCCGGTGCAATGTTGCCCCACAGGATCTGCAGACCGCCGGTCTGGGAGTAGGGGTTGTCGATGGGACGGATGGCCTTGTCGTTCAGGATGTGTGCGCCCTTGATGTTCTCGCCCAGCGTCTTGCCGGTAACGGTGGGCACATCCAGATCCAGCAGGCCCTTCTTGGCCAGCTCTGCCTGCACGGCGGGGATGCCGCCTGCGGCGTACAGGTCCGGCATGTGGGTGGGGCCGGCCGGTGCCAGATGGCACAGGTTCGGGGTCTTGGCGCTGATCTCGTTGAACAGCTTCAGGTCGATGGGCACACCGGCCTCATAAGCGATGGCCAGCAGGTGCAGCACGGTGTTGGTGGAGCAGCCCAGAGCCATATCGCAGGTCAGAGCGTTGCGGATGGAGCGCTCGTTGATGATCTGGCGTGCGGTGATGCCCTTCTTGACCATATCCATGATGGCCATACCGGCGTGCTTTGCCAGCTGCAGACGCTTAGAGTAGACGGCAGGAATGGTGCCGTTGCCGGGCAGTGCGATGCCGATGGCCTCGCACAGGCAGTTCATGCTGTTGGCGGTGTACATGCCGGAGCAGCTGCCGCAGCTGGGGCAGCAGTTGCAGGTGCAGTCTTCCAGCTGATCCTCGGTGATCATACCGGCCTTGTAGGCACCCACAGCCTCGAACATCTTGGAAAGACTGACCTCTTCGCCGCCGTAGGTACCGGCCAGCATGGGGCCGCCGGAGCAGACCACAGCGGCACATCCATGCGCACCGCTGCCATCACCATGCCGGGCACGATCTTATCGCAGTTGGGCACCAGCACCAGACCGTCCAGCTGGTGGGCCATGAGCATGGTCTCCACGCTGTCGCAGATCAGCTCACGGGATGCAAGGCTGTACTTCATGCCCACATGGCCCATGGCGATGCCGTCGCACACGCCAATGGCGGGGATCAGGATGGGGGTGCCGCCTGCCATCTCAACGCCGGCCTTTACGGCATCGGCGATCTTGTCCAGATTCATATGGCCGGGCACGATCTCGCTGTAGGCGCTCACCACGCCGATCAGCGGGCGCTCCAGCTCTTCCTTGGTGTAACCCAGTGCATAGAACAGGCTTCGGTTCGGGGCGCGCTCCGAACCCTTGGTCACGTTGTCACTTCTCATTGTTTATTCCTCTTTTTCTTATAGCAAAAGACTCCCTCCCAAAGGAGGGAGCCTTTCTTAGTTTTAAAAGCAGCTTTTGGCTGAATCTCCTCGTCATCGCTTGCGCGATGCCACCTCCCTCACGGAGGGAGGCTTCACGCTGCGGTCAGACAAAAGGCTCCCTCTTTGAGGGGGCTGTCGCCGCAGGCGACTGGGGGAGTTGATTACTTCTTCAGCCAGCTCATCATGCCGCGCAGCTCTGCGCCGACCTTCTCGATGGGCAGCTCTGCTTCCATGCGGCGCTTTGCCAGGAAGTGCACCTTGCGGCCGCCGTTGGGGCTCATCTCGGTCAGGAACTCGGAAGCGAAGGTGCCGTCCTGGATCTCGGTCAGAACCTTCTTCATCTCCTTGCGGGTCTCGGCGGTGATCAGGCGCTTGCCGGTGCGGTAGTCGCCGTACTCAGCGGTGTTGGAGATGGAGTAACGCATCTTGGAGAAGCCGCCCTCGTTGATCAGGTCAACGATCAGCTTCATCTCGTGGCAGGTCTCAAAGTATGCCATCTCGGGCTCGTAGCCAGCTTCCACCAGCGTATCGAAACCGGCGTGGATCAGCTCGGAAACGCCGCCGCACAGCACTGCCTGCTCACCGAACAGATCGGTCTCGGTCTCCTCCTTGAAGGTGGTCTGCAGGATGCCTGCACGGCCAGCGCCGATGCCGGAAGCGTATGCCAGAGCAATATCCTTAGCCTTGCCGGTGTAGTCCTGCTCCACGCAGATCAGAGAGGGGCAGCCCTCACCCTCGGTGTACAGGCGGCGGACGATGTGGCCGGGGCCCTTGGGAGCGATCATAATAACGTCCACATTCTTGGGAGCAGTGATGGTCTTGAAGTGGATGTTGAAGCCGTGTGCAAAGGCCAATGCCTTGCCCTCGGTCATGTAGGGAGCTACCTGCTTGTTGTAGATGTCAGCGCACAGCTCGTCGGGCACCAGCATCATGACAACGTCGCCGGCCTTGGCAGCTTCTTCCACTTCCATGACCTTGAAGTTCTCGTGAGTTGCTGCGAACTCAGAAGCCTTCTCCCAGTGAGCAGAGCCTTGCGCAGGCCGACGACGACGTTCACGCCGCTCTCGGCCAGGTTCTCAGAATGTGCGTGGCCCTGGCTGCCGAAGCCGATGACAGCGACGGTCTTGCCGTCCAGCACGCCGAGGTTGCAGTCGGAATCGTAGTATTTCTTGATAGCCATGGTAGTTGTTCTCCTTTTTTGTTTTGTGTTTATTCAGTGGCTGATTGTAAACATTTTATTTTTTCGCTCACTGTGGAGCGGAAAAGCGAAGTTTTAACCCTCTCAGTCATCTCGCTTTGCTCGATGCCAGCTCCCCCGAGGGGGGAGCTTTTATCATACCTTCTCTTTTGATGATGCATAAAACCTCGCCCTTCGGGAGAGGTGGCACGGCGCAGCCGTGACGGAGAGGGTTCGTTCTTACTTTCTCTCCGGGCAGTGGGTTCCCGGCAGAGGCAGCTGTGCTTCGCGCACCTCCTGCGGAGCTTCTGCATATGCTGATGCATCCCGCCGCGCTCCAGTGCGGTAACACCGGTGCGGCACTGCTCCAAAATTTTGTAATCTGTAAACATTTTCAGGAAGGCATCGATCTTATCCGGCTTGCCGATCAGCTCGAACACCATGCTGTCCGGCGAAAGGTCGATGATCTTGGCCTTGTAGATGCTGGCGATCTCCCGCAGCTCGCTGCGGTTGTGCACATCGGACGCCACCTTCAGCAGCAGCAGTTCCCGTTCCAGAGATTTTTCGCCGTCCAGCACGAACACCTGACGGGTAACTTCCAGCCGTTCGGTCTGCAGGATCAGCTGGCTGAGTGCCTTTTCGTCGCTGGTGATGGTAACGGTGATGCGGCTGACCGCCGGGTCGTTGGTAGCCGAAACGGTCAGGCTGTCAATGTTGAAGCCGCGGCGGCAGAACAGGCTGGACACACGGGCCAGAACACCGCTCTGGTTGTCCACCAGCAGGCTGATGACCCTGCGCTTGTTGGATTCCATATTGCTGTGTCCTCCTTATTCCATGATGATGTCGTTGATATCGCCGCCGCCGGGGATCATGGGCAGCACCTTTTCGTCCTTATCGATGATGCACTCGATCCAAGTAGGGCCTTTCTGCTTCATTGCATCGGCAAAGGCAGCCTGAAACTCCGGCAGGTTTCTGCAGCGGTAGCCCTTCAGCCAAAGCCCTCGGCCAGCTTGACGAAGTCCGTCTTGCGGTGGGGGTCGGTCTGGCTGTAGCGCTTTTCGTAGAAGATGTTCTGCCACTGGCGCACCATGCCCAGCACCGAGTTGTTGAAGATCACGGTGATGATGGGCAGCTCATAGCTCACGGCGGTGCAGGCCTCGTTCAGGTTCATGTGGAAGGAGCCGTCGCCGGTAAACATGACCACCCGCTGGTCGCGGCCCAGAGCCATCTGTGCGCCAATGGCGGCACCGTAGCCAAAGCCCATGGTACCCAGACCGCCGCTGGTGATAAAGCCACGGCTCTTGGCGTGGCGCAGGTACTGTGCAGCCCACATCTGATGCTGACCCACGTCGGTCACGTACACAGCCTCGGGGCCGCACTGGTTGCACACCTCGCCGATGACCTGATGGGGCATCAGGCGGGTGGAGTCAGACACCGGGTGGTAATCCTGTGCCTGCCACTCGCGGATCATTTTTATCCATTCAGGATGCTTCTTTTCCTCGACCTGAGGCAGCATTGCGTTGAGCACGTAAGCCGCATCGCCCACGATGGAAAGATCGACCTCCACATTCTTGCCCATCTCACTGGGGTCGATGTCGATCTGGATGATGGTGGCATTTTTTGCAAAGGTCTTGGGGTTCAGCGCCACACGATCCGAGAAGCGGGTGCCCACCGCGATGAGCACATCGCAGTCGGCCACAGCGCGGTTGGAGGTGTAGCAGCCGTGCATGCCCACCATCCGATGTTCATCGGGTCGCCGTAGGGCACAACGCCTGCGGCCATCAGGGTGTAGGTGGCCGGGATCTCTGCCTTGTGCAGCAGATCACGCAGCGGCTGGCAGGAGGCTGCGCTGCGCACGCCGCCGCAAAGTAGACCAGCGGTCGCTGGGCCGCATTGATAAGATCCGCTGCCACTTGACCTGCTCCGCGTTGAAGGTGGTAACGGTGCGGATGGGCTCCGGCTTTTTGGGGGTGAACTCGCAGACGGCTGCCGTCACGTCCTTGGGGATATCCACCAGCACCGGGCCTTTGCGCCCGCTCTGTGCAATACGGAAGGCAGAGCGCATGGTATCGGCCAGCTCTTCCACCCGGCGCACCGTGAAGTTGTGCTTGGTAATGGGCATCGTGATGCCCTCAATGTAGGCTTCCTGAAAGCCGTCCTTACCAAGGCCCGCCGTGGCTACGTTGCCGGTGAAGGCCACCATGGGCACCGAGTCCATATAGGCTGTGGCAATGCCGGTGACCAGATTGGTGGCACCCGGGCCGCTGGTAGCCAGCACCACGCCGGTGCGGCCGGTCGCGCGGGCATAGCCGTCTGCCGCGTGGGCCGCGCCCTGTTCATGTGCCGTCAGCACATGGGTGATGCGGTCCGAATTTTTGTACAGCTCATCGTAAAGGTTCAGCACTGCGCCGCCGGGATAACCAAAAAGGGTGTCCACGCCCTGCTCGCAGAGGACCTCCACAAAAATCTGAGAACCATTCAACTGCATGGTGAGTTTCTCCTGTTTTCCTAACCTTTTTCCACTTTTTACACGTTCCCGGGGAGCTTCTTTTTTAAAAGAAAAGGCCTTTGTCCCCTGTTATCAAGAGACAAAGACCTTGTGATCATCAAGCTCTCTGCGGTACCACTCTCGTTGGCGTGCTGTGCACACCCTCTCACGGGCTTCCAACAAAGCCCTGCACGGTAACGGCTGCAACCGGCGCTGCTTACAAGGGTTTTGCACCCGTTGGGCAGGCTGCTCCGGGATGATTTTCCGCACGAAGCACTGACTGCCTTGCACCAGACGGCAGCTCTCTGAACAGTGGGGATCGTGTGGTACTTTTTCCCATCTGCGCATTTGTTGATGTAAATTATACTATAAATCGGCCTTTTGTCAATCGACAATTTGTAACCTGAATCACCCCAAACATGAAGTTAATTGAACACCTCTTGCGCCATGGCACAATGCGCTGTATACTTCTGATATGCGCGCCTGCGCGTTTAATTTAAGACCAACTAGAGGACAGGAATATGAAATTGAGAGAATGGAATGCCCGGCTGCACGGGCTTGTTGTTTTCCGCAGCCTGCTGGACGACCCCGTTGTGGCAAAGCTTTTGGACCTGACCGACCGCATGGAAGCCGGTGCGCCCGGCTATGGCCCAGTGTGCGACGCTGTGGCCCAATTTGAAGCCGCACTGTTCGAGCACACCACCAACTGGGGCAGCTACCTCAGCGCCGCTGTGCTGGAAGCCGAGACCGTCTGCGTGCGTCAGGCTGCATCGGCACCCTTGCCCCTGCACTGCAGACCGCGCTGGACAGTGAACTGGCTTTTCTGCAGGCTCTGTGCGGCCTGACGCTGGACGAACTGCTGACCGCTGCCGGTTCTGCCACAGGGCAGGCGCAGGAGCTGGCTTTCCTGCCCCGGTGGGAGACCTCCAGCATCGACCTGCCTGCCGCCTACGCCCAGCGCATGAGCGAGGTGGGAAAAAAGGGCTATGGCATGTTTGCCAAGCACCATGTGTTCACGGTGGAGAACGGCCAGCTGGTGCCGGTGAAATACCCGGACCCTCAGCGCCTTTCCGAGCTGCCCGGCTACGAGAAGGAGCGCGAAAAGGTCATTGCCAACACAAAGGCCCTGCTGGCCGGGATGCCCGCCAACAATGTGCTGCTGTACGGCGATGCAGGCACCGGCAAGTCCAGTGCGGTGAAAGCCATTGCCAATGAGTTTGCACCTGAAGGCCTGCGGCTGGTGGAAGTGAAGAAGAACCAGCTCTACCAGATCCCGGATCTGATGGACAAGCTGGCCGCGAACCCGCTCAAATTCATCCTGTTCATCGACGACCTGAGCTTTACCGCCAACGACGACAACTTTGCCGCGCTCAAGGCCATTCTGGAAGGCAGCGTGGGCGGCCGGGCCAAGAACATTGCGGTATACGCCACCTCCAACCGCCGCCACCTTATTAAAGAAACACTGACCGACCGCACCGGCGACGACATCCACGAAGCCGATACCCGGCAGGAGCTGATGAGCCTTTCCGCCCGATTCGGCCTGACGGTCACTTTCCAGCGGCCGGAGAAGGCCCGGTTTGAGACCATTCTGGCCGAACTGGCAAAGCAGCACGGCATCGACATGCCGATGGATCAGCTGCTGGTCAAAGCCGAAGCCTTTGCCATCCGCGCCGGCGGCCGCAGCCCCCGCGTGGCAAAGCAGTTTATTGAGCAGTGCGAGGCGGGCGTGCAGAAGTAATTAGTTTGTCTTTATTTTAACATCAAAGTCTCTGACAAATCTTTCACAAAATGCCGAGAAGTCGTGAATTTTTTCACCTTCTCGGCATTCTTTGTCTATTTTTTATTTATCGGTAAAAAGCCTTGCATTCTATTGAAATTCAGGCTATAATATGGCCAACATCAGCCAATTGAGCACTTCTGGAGGGCAACTATGGGCTTTTTAACGGGTAAGACCGCTATCATCACCGGCGCAGGCCGCGCCGTACTTTCCGATGGCAGCTGCGGCTCCATCGGCTATGGCATTGCCACCGCCTTTGCAAAAGAGGGCGCAAATCTGGTCATCACTGGCCGTAATGTGAAAAAACTGGCAGAGGCAAAAAACGAGCTGGAAGCCAAGTATGGCATCCGCGTTCTTCCGGTGCAGGCAGATGTGTGTGCAGGCACCGACAACGAAGCCACCGTGCAAAATGTCGTCAATCAGGCTGTGGATACCTTTGGTGGCATTCAAGTGCTGGTGAACAACGCACAGGCATCCGCTTCCGGCGTGCCGCTGGCAGAGCACACCACCGAGCAGTTTGATCTGGCCCTTTATTCCGGCCTGTACGCTGCATTTTACTATATGAAGGCCTGCTATCCCTATCTGGCCAAGTCCAAGGGTAGCGTGATCAACTTTGCATCCGGTGCAGGCTTGTTTGGCAACTTTGGCCAGTGCTCCTACGCTGCCGCCAAGGAGGGCATCCGCGGCCTGTCCCGCGTGGCCGCTACTGAGTGGGGCAAGGATGGCATCAATGTCAACGTGATCTGCCCGCTGGCCTGGACCGCCAAGCTGGAGCAGTTCCAGCAGGCATACCCGGATGCGTTCAAGGCCAACGTCAAGATGCCGCCCATGGGCCACTACGCCAACCCCGAGACCGAGATCGGCCGGGTATGCGTGCAGCTGGCCATGCCGGACTTCAAGTATCTGTCCGGCGAGACCCTCACGCTGGAGGGCGGTATGGGTCTGCGCCCGTAATTACTATTCTCATTCTTCCTCACACATGCAAAAGGGGCTGTGCCAGTGGCACAGCCCCTTTTGTGTTTAGGCCTGATCATTCGCGCACGGCGATGCACTCGATCTCCAGCTTTGCGCCCTTGGGGATGGCGGCCACCTGCACGCAGCTGCGGGCAGGGAACGGCTCAGCAAAGGCCTTGGCATACACGGCATTCACAGCGGCAAAATCGTTGATGTCAGCAAGGAAGATGACAGTCTTGACCACATTTGCCATGGAAAGGCCAGCCTCGGCCAGAATAGCCTTGAGGTTCGCAAGGCTCTGTGCAGCCTGCTCTTCAACCGTATCGGCCATCTTACCGGTAGCAGGGTCTACCGGGATCTGGCCGGAAACAAACACCATATTGCCCAGATCGATCGCCTGGCTGTAAGGGCCGATGGCTGCGGGTGCGTTGGAAGTGGAAACGACTTTCATGATAAAACGTTCCTTTCTTTTTTCTTCTATTATACTCTTTCGCTCACAAGCTGGAAACCCTCTTTTGCAAGCTCTGCGCGGATCTGCTCGATCTGCTCGGCATCGCGGGTCTCAAGGGTGAGCTTGAGGAAGCAGCTGGAAATGGGCATGTTGGGATCGGAGCCATCGTGCTGCACCGACACCACATTGCTGCCGCAGCGGGACACGATCTCGGCCACCTTCTTGAGCTGGCCGGGCTTGTCCTCCAGCGCAATGGTCATGTTCGCCTTGCGGCCGCTCATGACCAGACCACGGGTGATCACGCGGTTGAGGATGTTCACATCGATGTTGCCGCCGGAGACGACGCAGGCCACCTTTTTGCCCTCGACCGGCAGCTTGTGGAACAGCACTGCAGCCACCGGCACGGCTCCGGCACCCTCGGCAACCAGCTTCTGGTTCTCCATCAGCGAGAGGATGGCGGCAGCGGTCTCATCCTCGCTCACGGTCACGATGTCGTCCACATACTGCTCACAGATCTGGTAGGTCAGCTCACCGGGAGTCTTGACCTGAATGCCGTCTGCAAAGGTAGAAACGGCTTTCAGGGTCTGGTACTTATGCTCGTGCAGGCTGCGGTACATGCTGGGTGCACCCTCGGCCTGTACGCCATAGACCTTCACCTCCGGGCGCAGACTCTTGATGGCAAAGGCCACGCCGGAGATCAGGCCGCCGCCGCCCACCGGCACAACGACCGCATCCACATCCGGCAGCTGATCCAGAATTTCCAGACCAATGGTTCCCTGCCCCGCGATGACCTGCTCATCGTCATAGGGGTGGATAAAGGTCATGCCGGTCTCTTCCTGCAGCTCCACAGCCTTGTCGTGGGCATCATCATAGGTGCCGGGCACCAGACACACCTCTGCGCCAGATTCTTGGTATTCTCCACCTTCATGATGGGGGCACCATCCGGCATACAGACGATGCTCTTGATGCCGCGGCGGGTAGCAGCCAGCGCCACGCCCTGTGCGTGGTTGCCGGCAGAGCAGGCGATCACGCCCTTGGCGCTCTCCTCCTCGGAAAGCTGGCTGATCTTATAGTAAGCACCGCGCACCTTAAAGCTGCCGGTGGCCTGCAGGTTTTCGGTTTTCAGGTACAGCTGGCAGTCCTTGGAGAGCTTGGGTGCTCGATGAGGTCGGTCTTGCGGGCAACATCCTTGAGCACAAAGGCTGCATGGTAGATCTTATCCAGAGTCAGCATGGTTTTCTCCCTCTATTTTTATCGTTCCCTGCTCTGCGGCTTTTCCGCTCTCAGAGCCTTTATTTCTGGCTTATTATGCATGTTTCTCAGTATAGGTTAACAAAGTTGATTTGTCAAATGAATTTCCTTCACGCCTGAAACCTAAAAAGAGAACTGCCGCAGGCATACCGCCCACAGCAGTTCTCCGTGTTTTGTGTTTTAACGGCCGCGGCCACCGCCGCCGCCGTGGCTGCCG
>ENA-OQAA01000303-OQAA01000303.1-human-gut-metagenome-genome-assembly--contig:-NODE-303-length-34956-cov-2.474461_pt1 | contig 34956 bp, 37 predicted proteins | sample MGYA00242489_ERZ504515 | MGnify/ENA primary metagenome ERZ504515 (study PRJEB26092, sample SAMD00036237) | human gut metagenome | host: Homo sapiens | study: EMG produced TPA metagenomics assembly of... | reverse complement strand
CGCGGAACTTCCAGTATCGGGATATTGTAGGCTTCTATGATGTCTTTGATGAAAGGGACCGACTTGCGGATATCTTCCGGCGTCTCTTGCCGTTGCGCCTTGTACTGTTCGTAGGCTTCGTGGCGGAAAGTCGGACCTTTCGGGTCGAAGCCTACCGCAATATGGGTCGGGTTTTCACGTTTCAGGACATCTTCCAGGCTGTTGATAAAACCGAAGATGGCCGAAGTGTTCATGCCTTTGGAGTTGATACGCGGGTTCTTGATAAAAGCGTAGTAAGACCGATAAATCAATGCATATGCATCTATGAGGAATAACTTCATCTCTTTTAACACGTTTTAGTGTGACAATTGTCGGTAAATGTACGAAAAAACTCGCTTACTCGATAGTTTTTGTTACTTTTGCGAATCTTTGCATGGAATTATGGATGAAAGAAGGAAAATAGAAGAACCGGTTTCCGCTGAATTTGAACGTTTCAATAAGGATTTCGAGGCATCTCTACGCAGCGAGACGACCCGGTTACAATCGGCTATCGACGTTATACTGAATTCTACCGGGAAGCATGTGCGTCCGTTATTGGTGCTCCTTACCGCCAAGGTCTGTGGACAGGTTACGGATAACACGATCAATTCCGCTGTTTTGCTGGAGCTTTTGCATACCGCTACATTGATTCACGATGACGTGATCGATGAGACGAAGCAACGTCGTGGCGTTCCCTCATTGAACGCTATCTTCGATAACCGTATTTCCGTGTTGGTAGGTGATTATGTGCTTTCTACCGCTTTGATCCGTTCCATACAAACCGGCGATTTGCGGATTGTCGGGATTATCTCTAATTTAGGCAGAGACTTGTCCGAAGGTGAGATCAAGCAATTGGAGACCGCCGAGGAGAGTATTTTAGACGAGAATTGTTATCTGCAAGTTATCAAGAAGAAGACGGCTACCTTGCTTTCCGCTTGCACGGAGATTGGGGCCATTTCGTCGGGCGCCTCCGCGGAGGTGATCGCTCTTTGCCGTGAGTTTGGCGAGTATCTGGGGTATTGCTTCCAGATCAAGGATGATATCTTTGATTATTTCAAGGAGGCGAATATCGGTAAGCCGACGGGAAATGACATTCGTGAGGGTAAGGTTACGCTTCCATTATTATATGCCTTGCGGCAGGGTAGGGAAGAGGAGGCCGCCCGTTATTTGGATATGATTTTACGGAAGGATTTCGCGGCGGAGAATGTCGATTCTTTGATTGAGTTTGCCAAGGCGAACGGTGGAATCGAATATGCCGAGGCCCGCATGAAGGAATATCATGATAAGGCGGTCGATGTTCTTTTGAGATTGCCAGAATCCGGGGCACGGACATCCTTGATCCAGTTGGCGGATTATATTATGACTCGCTCCAAATAGAAATTCCTTTATCTATTAGTTGTAGAGAGATGGCTCTTGTTAGTAAAAAAGTAAGTATGCTTCAATAGCCAATGAAGTTAACTTACTTGACGAAGTCAGTTAACTTCGATGCCAAGGTAAGTTAACTGACTTTGAGAGTGCTTACCGGACACAGGATTCTAAGTCATTTGCGCCCGGTTTATTAGAATGGACTATTTCCCGAGTCGTTTTTCTATATCACCGACCAGACTGCTCGCTCCTATACGGAACAAATCCTTGTTCAGCCATTCGTTGCCCAGTATTTCCTTTACGATCGTATAATATCGAACTGCGTCTTCCGCCGTGCGTACGCCTCCGGAGATCTTGATGCCAACCTTGTTTCCGGTGATGGAATGGTAGGTTTTGATGGCTTTGCACATGGTATAGGCGGCCTCGAAAGTGGCTCCCGGGTATCCTTTACCCGTGGAGGTCTTGATGAAGTCCGCACCGGAATACATGGCTAGGATGGATGCCTTTTGGATGTTCTCCGCTGTGACTAAAGCTCCGGTCTCTAAGATTACCTTTAAATGGGCGTGGCGACAGCTCTCTTTGATCTCTTGTAATTCTTCCGTCAGTTCCTCGAAATTGTCTTCCATGAAGTAGCCTAGGTTCATGACAACATCGATTTCATCGGCTCCTTGCATGACTGCCATGGCCGTTTCGGCGATCTTGACTTCCGTAAATGTCTGTGAGGAAGGAAAACCTCCGGCAACCGACGCGATCTTAATCTCTTGTGCGGTAAGTGCTGCTTAACCGTTTCCACGAATAGGGGATAGACGCAAATAGCGGCTACGTTCGGGACATCCGGACGAGTTCCCTCGAAATCATTTACCGTGTCTACCATCTTCCAGATACTTTCTTTGGTATCCAGACTGGTTAATGAGTCAAGTCGATGCAACCATGAATCGTTTTCAATACTTCCGGTGTAAAGTTCTCTTGGAAATGTTTCTCTAAAAGAGCGTTTACAGCCTCGGTGGTCTGGGTATCCGGCAGGGCCGGCTCAAACTTATTGAAAGCTTCATGATAACGGTCTATCTGTACGGAATTTGATTCGTGTTCATGTTCATGATGATGATCATGTCCACATTCGCAATCGTGATGATGTGCCATATGCTTATAGTTTTTGATTGTTTATATGTCGTTCTTTATCTCGGTCTGTTTTCTTTTGGAGATTCTTCTCGAAAGCGGCGGTAAGATCTACTCCGGTCTGGTTGGCCAGACAGAGCAATACCCATAACACATCCGCCATTTCATCGCCTAAATCCCGGTGTTTGTCACTTTCCTTGAAAGACTGCTCACCGTAGGTACGTGCCATGATCCGGCTAGCTCGCCCACTTCCTCGGTGAGGATGGTCATATTGGTAAGCTCATTGAAATAACGGACCCATAGGTCTTGATCCAAGAGTCTACCATTTGCTGGGCTTGTTGTAAGGTTATATCTGCCATACTTATTCTTTATTTTGAGAGTCGATAATAATAGTAACCGGCCCGTCGTTTAAAAGTTCAATTTTCATATCAGCTCCGAATGTTCCGGTTTGTACAGGTTTTCCGAGTTGAAGCCCTACCTCTTCGCAAAAAGCTTTATACATCGGAATGGCGATATCCGGTTTAGACGCTTTTAAGTAGGAGGGGCGGTTCCCTTTTTTCGTAGAGGCGTGTAAGGTAAATTGGCTGACAACCATGATCTCGCCTCCCGCTTCGATAACCGAGCGGTTCATGACCCCGTTTTCATCGTCAAATATGCGTAGGTTGGTGATCTTTTTTGCCAACCATTCAATGTCTTCTTGCGTATCCTTGTCCTCGATACCGACTAATACCAATAGCCCCTTTCCAATTTTGGACTTAAGCTGTCCGTCTATCGTGACGGAAGCGTGCTGCACACGTTGTGTAACTGTTCTCATCTTGTTCGCTTTTTGTTCGCTTTTGTTTTATTTTTGTTCGCTTTCTGTTCGCTTTCCATCCAGTCCCTCTTGTAGTGCCTTGGCTTTCGCCTCGCCAATCACGGATTTCAGTTCCTCGAAGCTTGCTTCCTTGATTCGTTTTACGCTTTTAAAGTGACGTAAAAGTAATACTTTTGTCTTTTCACCGATACCCTTAATGGTGTCTAATTCGGATTTTGTCTGGGTCTTACTTCGTTTATCCTTGTGGAAAGTGATGGCGAAACGGTGTACCTCGTCTTGTATCCGGGTAAGCAGATGGAATAGCGGACTGTCCAAACGCATGCCAACGGTTACGGGTGGGAACCCGAATAATAACTCCGAGGTTCGGTGCTTACCATCTTTCGCTAGTCCGGCGATTGGAATGGACAAGCCTAATTCATCTTCTACCACCGAGCGAACCACTTCCATTTGCCCCTTTCCACCGTCTGTTATAATCAAGTCGGGTAGGGGAGATCGCTCCTCGATCGCCCGCCCGTAACGCCTACGGACGACTTCTTTCATGGAGGCGTAATCATCCGGACCGACTACGGTCTTTATATTGTATTTGCGATACTCCTGCTTCGACGGTTTCCCCATCTTGAATACCACGCAAGCCGCTACCGCATCGCTCCCCTGTATGTTTGAATTATCGAAACATTCGATATGAGCAGGCAATTTCTCCAAATGCAAGGCTTCTTGGATCTCTTTCAAGATACGGGTATTCCGTTGTTCCGGATTCAACTTTTCCGCTTGTTTCAAGCGGTCAACCTTAAACTGCTTGACGTTCATCTCGGATAAATCGAGCAGTTTCTTTTTATCCCTCTTTGGGGAATGGTGAAAGTGACATTCTCTAGCTGCATGTCCAGCTTGAAGGTACGATAATCTCCCGGGCGGTGCTTTTAAAACGATTCCGCATCTCGATAATACCGAGGCTTAACAATTCCTCCTTGGTCTCGTCCAATCGTTTTTTATACTCGAATGTATAGGCTTGTACGATCGCCCCGTTTCCGATATGCATAAAGTTCACATAAGCGGAATGGTCATTCTCTATGATCGTGAATACATCTATATTATGTAGCATCGGGGTTACGACCGTAGATTTAGAACGGTAGTTCTCGATGACTTCGTATTTTTCCTTGATCTTTTGCGCTTCCTCGAACTTGAGCTCGGCAGCGAGCGATTGCATCTCCTCATAGAGGTGTTTGCTAATTTGCGAGATGTTGCCTCGCAGAATCTCTTTGATCTCGGAAATATTTTGCTGGTATTCTTCCAATGATTGCAAGCCTTCACAAGGCCCTTTACAACGCTTGATATGGTATTCCAGACAAACCTTATAGCGTCCTTGTGCGATGGATTCGGGAGTGAGGGGATATTTGCAAGTGCGTAAAGGGTAAAGTTCCTTTAGCATCTGTAGCATCACTTTCGCCGTGAACAAAGAGGGATAAGGACCGTAATATTGTGATCCGTCCCGAACGATGTTCCGGGTTTGGAAAACCCGGGGAAAGTACTCATTCTTTACCACGATGGAAGGGTAGGTTTTGTCGTCCTTCAATAATACGTTATAGCGGGGACGATACTGTTTGATGAGGTTGTTTTCCAGTAGTAACGCGTCTTCTTCCGTATCGACGACTATATATTTGATATCCCGGATTTGCTTGACTAACACACGGGTCTTATTGCTGTCATGTACCTTGTTGAAATAAGAGGATACCCGTCGTTTTAGGTTCTTCGCCTTGCCGACGTATATAATCGTTCCGTTTTCATCGAAATACTGGTAGCATCCCGGCTTTTCCGGAATGACCGATAGGATCGTCTTGATATGTTCGTCTTTATCGGCTATCATACGAATAGGGAAGTAAATTGGAATGTCTCGCTATTGAACAAACCTTTGTTGCTAAGTTTCAAGGATGGGATCACCAGCAATCCCATAAAAGAAAGCGTCATTTGTAATGAATCCATCGGTGTCTTTAACCGTTTGATCTTTTCCTCGATCTCTTCGTAACGGCGGCTCGTCTCTTCCAATGATTCGTCACTCATCAATCCCGCTACCGGCAAGGGCAGGAGAGTGACTTCGTCCATACTGCTTACTGCGATTCCACCTTTAGCCTTTATTACCGCATTGATCGCTTGCATAAGCTCGAAATCGGTTACGCCTATAGCGATGATGTTATGGCTATCGTGGGAAATACTTTGAGCGATGGCACCGAGCTTGAGCCCTGTTCCTTTTATAAAGGCAATAGCGGAGGAGCCGTTTGATAGCGATTTAGAATGACGAGTTTTAAAATGTCTCGTTCTGTATCTGATTCTACAAATCCATCGAATGTATGTACAGGATATAGTTCTTCTTTCGTGATTAATTCGCGGTCTTCGCAAACAATGACACGCATCTGTTTTCCTTTCGCTTTTACCGCTAGCTTTTCTAATGGGATCGGTTTCGTGTGGAAATTATTGCGGAGTATAGGTTTGTGGAAAGGAAGCGTGCATTTCTCTCCATCGTATACACAGGTTCCTTGTATATAGGTTGCCTGTATGGTTAGATTCTTTAAATTGTTTACTTGGATAAAATCGGCGGAGTCTCCCTCTCGTAAGAAACCTGCGGGAATTTTATAGTGCATGGCCGGATTATAGGAAGCGGCCCGTAATACATCATATAGATCATATCCTAAATCCAGCGATTTTTTTACCATCCTATTTATGTGTCCTTTGTTTAAAAACGAAGGATGTGCGTCATCCGTACAGAACATGATTTGTTCGGGATACTCTTTCAATAGCGGATGAAGTGCGTCAAAGTTTTTCGCTGCGCTTCCTTCCCGAATAAGGACATGCATCCCAAGCTCACATTTTTCACGGCCTTTTTCTAGATAGATGGTTTCATGATCGGTGGAAATGCCAGACTCGATATATGCCTTTAGCTTGGGGCCTGTTGCTAGGGGATAATGTCCGTCGATGGGTTTCCCTGCGTTTTTTGCGGCTTCTATTTTGCGCATAACTTCCGGATCTTTATTTAAGACTCCGGGGTAATTCATCATCTCTGCCAAGAAGTGTAGATCCTCTCGTTCCAACAAACGAGCGGTTTCGTCTGCGTCTATGATCGCACCGGAGGTTCCATAATCGTAGCCGGTACGCAAGATGGGACACCGAACCATGTGTAGAAAGGAATCCCTTTCGCGTTGTCGAGCATATATTCGACTCCTTCGGTGCCCATTACATTCGCTATCTCATGAGGGTCCGCCACGGCACCGATACTGCCATGGCGTACGGCTGCGTGAATGAATGCCGCAGGGGTTACCATGCTACTCTCTATATGGACATGCGCGTCAATAAAGCCGGGGAGGAGGTAAGATCCCTCATCTTGTCCGGTAGGGATTACCTTTCCGATATGCCCGTTTAGGATTGAAATCTCTGCCCCGAAGGTGCGCCTGTTGATTATATCTACCAGATTTCCTCGTATAACCAGTGTTTTAGCTTCATTCATTTGAATATCTCCTTTAATTATGTTTCACGTGGAACATTTCGTTGTTTTATCTTCCGAGCAGTACCAAAAGGATGTTATGTCGCTAGGGGAAATACCCGGGATGCGGCTCGCTTGAGCGATCGGTGTCGGGGTCTATCCGGGTCAATTTCTGGCGGGCTTCCGTAGATAAAGATGGATAGAATTGTAATCGAATTTACCCTTGATCCGGATATTCTCTAAGCGGTTTATCTTGTCCGCTATGATTTGCTCTCGTTTGATGTAGCCGCTATACTTAATCAATATCTCGGCGGCCTCGATGATCTCTTCCTTACGAGAGGCCGGGACTTTGTCCAGCTCCGCACGAAGGGCCGGAACTAGATCCGCAAGGTTCTCCAAGGTAGTCTGCGGACGGAGTACGACATCGAATAATTTGCAACCATGGGATAGGGGGGCTGTGCCCAGTTTCTCCAAACCGCTATTTATATATTGAGGCTTTACGGAGTAGGTCTCCGCAAAACGGATGATAGCGTCACGGCTCTCTTTTTTCTCTCGCAGTAAATCGTAGCGGTCTTGTTTGGCCAATCCCATTTGGTAGGATTTCTCGGTGAGTCGCATATCTGCGTCGTCTTGGCGCAGTAAGATGCGGTACTCCGCACGAGAGGTAAACATACGGTAAGGCTCGTCTACGCCTTTTGTTACCAAATCATCGATAAGGACACCGATATAAGCCTCATCCTTCCGAGGATAAAAGGTTGTCCGCCGTGGCAATTGATGTGGGCGTTGATACCCGCTACCAAACCTTGTCCGCCGGCTTCCTCGTATCCGGTAGTCCCGTTGATCTGTCCGGCGAAGAAAAGATTTCGGATTTGTTTGGTCTCCAAATTGTGTCTTAGCTGAGTCGGGTCGAAGAAATCGTATTCAATCGCATATCCGGGACGATAGATTTGCACGTCACGGAAAGCGGGGATCGCTTGGAGCGCACGAAGCTGGATATCCAAGGGTAGGGAAGAGGAGAAGCCATTTAGGTAGTATTCCTGCGTGGTCTCGCCTTCCGGCTCTAGGAATAGTTGATGCTGCGTCTTGTCGGCGAACGTCACGATTTTCGTTTCGATACTAGGACAATAACGGGGACCGATACTTTTGATCTGTCCATTATAAAGAGGAGAGTCGGGGAGACCTTCCCGTAATATATCGTGGCAAGTCTCGTTCGTAAAGGTAGTCCAGCAACTCAATTGTTTTAATTTACGATGACTGGTATCCATGTAGGAGAACTTATGGAAATCGTTCTCCCCCGGTTGTTCCTCCATTTCATCGAAGTGAACGCTCCGGCCATCGATACGGACCGGTGTTCCGGTTTTCATGCGATCTGTTTGGATACCTAAAGAGATAAGTTGCTCGGTAAGTCCGGTCGCCGCAGGCTCGGCGATACGTCCGCCCCGTATCTGGGTTCTTCCGATATGAAGCAGGCCGTTTAGGAAGGTCCCGTTCGTAAGCACCACCGCTCCGGCACGGAATACGACATTCATTCCCGTACGAACGCCGCAGACTTGTCCATGCTCGATAATCAGTTCTTGAACCATGTCCTGCCAGATGGATAGATTCGGCATATTCTCCAGTATGCCCCGCCAGCAATCGATAAAACGGGCACGGTCGCTTTGGGCACGCGGGCTCCACATGGCCGGTCCTTTGCTACGGTTTAACATACGGAATTGGATAGCGGTCTGGTCGGTCACGATTCCCATATATCCGCCTAGCGCGTCGATCTCTCGTACGATCTGTCCTTTGGCGATTCCCCCGACTGCCGGGTTACAACTCATCTGGGCGATCTTGTTCATGTCCATCGTGATCAAAAGCGTCTTTGATCCTAGATTCGCCGCGGCGGCGGCGGCTTCACAGCCGGCATGTCCTGCGCCTACTACTATTACGTCGTAATTGAAAGTCATTTTTATTCCCTTTTATTTTACGCGAAGATAGTGAGTGTTCGTGAAAGAATTCGTTTATATTTGTATAATAAATACATACATTGTTTTCAGGTTTAACGAACTAAAGATTTAAGCTGCTATGAATTCTATTCAATGCCGTATCCTTGTTTTCCTTGTTTTACTGACCTCTTGCTTCAGTCCGGTTTGTGGGAAAGATAAGAAACCTCGTCAAGCGATCGAGAAGTTATCGATCGATGGTCCCTATCTATTGAAAGCGGATGATGGTAGTATGCGTGCGATATTTGTAGATGGGAAGGGCCGGTTATTGGATAAGCATTATAAAAGTATACCTACCACCTTTTCATTCGAGGTGTTTTCCGATAACGGAGAGAGATTGTTTCCGGTAACCATACACTCCGTCTCTCGTCCGAAATGGAAAGATGTGCAACCAGAGAAGACGTTTGTTCTTTCAGATCCACATGCGAACTGGTCTTGTTTCGCCTCCTTGTTAAAGGCGGGAAAAGTGATCGATGCGGACTATAATTGGATTTTCGGGACTAACCAATTGGTAATAATCGGTGACGTCTTTGACCGGGGCGTGGATGTACTCCCTATCTATTGGTTGATCTACAAATTGGAGAAAGAAGCGGAGGATGCCGGTGGAAAAGTGACTTTCTTAATCGGAAATCATGAGACCATGGTTCTGGGAAATGATTTGCGATATACGAAGAAGAAATATACTCAATTGGCGGATACTTTAGGAATGACCTATCCGGAGCTTTGGCAGAAAAGCGAGTTGGGACATTGGTTGAAAACTCGTAACTCTATACAAGTGGTCGGAGATAACCTGTTTGTCCATGCTGGGTTGAGCAAGGAGTTTTTAGACCGGAATTACGATATCCCTACCGTGAATGAGATCGTGAGCGATGGTCTCTTCTTGACGAAAAAAGAACGTAATATAGATAAAGGCTCCGATCTTTCTTTTATGTTCGCTATGTATGGACCGATCTGGTATCGGGGTATGGTACGTAGCGCGGATAAGTATCATCCGCTAGACCGGGATGATTTGCGGAAAATATTAGAGAAATATAATGTGAACCGCATCTTTGTAGGTCATACCATTTTCGATGATATCACGACTTTCTATCATTATAAAGTGATTGCCGTGAATGTCGATAATCAAGAAAACAAGGAGAAGGAACGAGGCCGTGGCGTCATGATCGAGAAAGACGGTCTATGTTTGTCGTATATGATTCGGGAAAACAGGAACCGTTGTTGATCGAGTAATATTTGGTGCTTGAGCTGTCAAGGCTGCTACCATCGTGGTGGAGGAAGAAGTGCCTCCCCTAATGTGAAGTAATGAGATAGGGAGTGCAACTTTTTATGTATCTTAAATCATCTATAAATATAGATATGTTTTAAATGTAGGAGTTATGAAAAAGTTGTATTACTGTTTATCTTGTTTGTTTTCTCTTTGTCGCGAGCCGATGCTCAAGAGTTCCATTTTATTCCTAGGATTGGCTTGAATTTGGCAAATACTTATCCCGAAAGTTTTGCGGACATGCGTCCGGGGTTAAATATTGGTGTGGCGGAGGAAATACGTTTTAGTAAACTGTTTGCTTTAGAACCGGGTGTTTATTATTCTATGCAAGGTTATCAAAAAGAAAACGCTAAAGGCGAGACAGCCGGCTAAAGGCAGATTATTTAAATATTCCTATTTACGCTAAATTTTATTTGTATCGAGGATTCCATCTTTTCGCGGGCCCACAAGTTGGCTTTAATGTAAGGGCGAAAGCTTCGAATTATATTTTCGTCTCGGGTCCTACTCCGGTGCACCAGAGCGAGTACGATTTCTCCGGTGATAAAAAAGAAGAGATCCGGAATTGTGATTTCTCCGTTTCAATGGGGCTTGGCTATACCTTTGACATGGGATTAGTCATCTCCGCCAATTATAATTTAGGATGTACTCATTTCTTTAGGGAGCCGGAATACTCATTAGGTGGAAGCAATCATTTTAGGGGAAAAGATCATAATGGGGTTATTCAATTCAATCTAGGATGGCGTTTCTGATCTCCAGTAAATCGTGAATTAAGAGAGATCGCTTGTTCCTCGTTCAGCCTTGCGGCATGGCTACGTAGGCAATGAACTGCTTTCGGGCATTGCTCGTCCGTGGCGTAGCAATACGTGTAATCGTAAGGTATGTCTTCTGTTTTCATATTTGTGTTTTTGGGATTGATCGATGTTTTATCCCCGACATTCCTCCGGCAAGATCGCTAACGCTCTGTTCTCGTTTTCCTCCATGATCTCCCGCTCGCCGGGGCCTTTGTCGTTGATACCGCAAAGATGCAGGATGCCGTGGATGATGGTGCGGTGTAGCTCCTCGTTGTAGTCCGTGTGGAAAGTCTCCGCATTTGTCCTGACCGTATCGAGGCTGATAAACAGGTCACCCGAGATCTTATTTCCTTCCGTATAATCGAAGGTGATGATATCCGTGTAATAATCGTGTTGGAGATATTGGCGGTTTACCTCCAATATCTTCTCGTCGGAACAGAAGATATAGCTGATATCTCCCGTTTTCTTTCCGTATGTCTCGGCCACTGCCTTGACCCAGCCGCTAACCGCTCTTTTCTTGATTGCCGGAAGCTCGATATCTTCGGCGTAATATGCTATTGCCATAAGGTCTATTTATCGTATTGAAATTTCGTTACAAATGTAATCATTCGATTTTAAATAGATTCATTTCAAATCTATTGATTGCATAGAATGTTAAAAGAACAGATAAGCCATCGCTATCGCCGCTATCGCCCCGGCCAGATCCGCTAACAAGGCGCATTGTACTGTATAGCGGGTATTACGGATACCTACGCTACCGTAGTAAAGAGCAACTACATAGAATGTCGTATCGCAAGAGCCCTGAACGATGGATGACAGGCGACCGACGAAAGAGTCCGCTCCATACGTGTTCATGGCGTCCAGCATCATGCCCCTAGCCCCGCTCCCGCTTAACGGTTTCATCAACATGGTAGGCAGCGCTTCCACGAAATCCGTGTTGAGCCCTATCGAAGCAATGCCGAAACGAACGCCTTGTATGATGAAATCCATCGCTCCGGAAGCCCGGAAGACACCGATACCTACTAGGATAGCTACCAGATAAGGAATAATCGTTATAGCAGTCTGGAAACCTTCTTTCGCCCCTTCTATAAAAGCATCATATACATTGATCTTTTACGCATGCCGCTGATGATAAATCCGCAGATAATGGTAAAAAGAAGCGTGTTGGCGAATAAAGTCGAATACAAGGAAACTTGCTCCTGTTCCATCGAGTTGAATAACCATACCAGCTCCGATCAAATAACCCAGTCCCCCGAAAACCAAGAGTTAGGTTCCGTTGGAGGATATTGATCTTCTGCCGTACGCAACCAGCTAAAATAGCGACTAAGGTTGATGTGAATGTAGCGAGCATGATCGGCAGGAATACGTCTGATGGATTCGCCGCTCCTAACTGCGCCCGGTACATCATGATGGTGATCGGGATCAAGGTCAGTCCCGAGGCATTGATGCATAAGAACATCACCATGGAGTTGCTGGCGGATTCTTTATTCGGGTTTAATTCCTGTAACTGTTGCATGGCTTTCAATCCCATTGGCGTGGCGGCATTATCCAGTCCCAGTAAATTTGCCGATAGGTTCATGAAGATAGAACCGGTCACGGGATGGTCTCTTGGGATATCCGGGAAAAGCTTGCTGAATACGGGAGCCGCCAATCGTGCGAACGCTTGTATCACCCCCCCTTCTCGCCGATCTTCATGATGCCCAGCCAAAGCGACAAGATCCCCGTTAATCCTAACGAAATCTCGAAACCCGTCTTAGCCGAGGCGAAAGAAGCGTTGATAATCTCGGTAAAAACAGCGGTATCCCCACCTATGACCAATTTACCGATAGCCACTACAAAAGCGATTAAGAAAAAAGCGATCCAAATATAGTTTAGTACCATAATAAATATATATTGGTCACAAATTTAGGAATTAATTGCCAATTGATTTGTATTTTTGCTTTTTGAATAACAAATAGATCCAAGATGAAGATATTAGTGACATACGACATGTTCCGCGAGGGATTTACCGAGTTGGAAAGTAAGTACGAGGTAACCTTTCCCGAAGGAAGAGATTTTACGTATGAGGAGGTTTTCGAGATGATACCGGAGTACGATGTGCTCTGCTCCATGTTCGATTTCCCGGTAAACAAAGAGTTGATCGACCATGCGTCGAAATTGCGGCTGATCGCTAACTACGCCGTTGGTTATAATAATATCGATGTGGTCTACGCCCTCGAGAAAGGCTTGACGGTGGCGAATACGCCTGATCCTGTCACGGCCCCTACCGCCAATATCGCTTTAGGCTTGATGCTGGATACCGCCCGGCGTATCACGGAATGTGATCGTAAGCTGCGTACGCTTGGTAAGGATATGAAGGTCGGTGTACTGGAGAACCTCGGTATGCCGGTTACCGGACAGACCTTGGGCATTATCGGTATGGGACGTATCGGCAAGGCTTTAGCGAAACGGGCGAATGCTTTGGGCATGGATGTGATCTACCACAATCGCCGTCAGCTTTGCATCGAGGACGAGACCAAATTGAATGTTACCTACGTCTCCAAGGAAGAGCTTCTGGCGAAAGCTGATTTCGTATCCTTGAACGCCCCTTACACCCCCGATACCTATCATATCCTCGGCGAGGAAGAGTTCAAGCAGATGAAGCCTTCCGCCATCCTGATCAACACGGCCCGTGGCCCGTTGGTGGACGAGCATGCCTTGGTAAAAGCCTTGCGAGAAGGTACGATTCATGGTGCCGGTTTGGATGTATTCGAGTTTGGAGACTATCCTCTTCCTGAGTTGTTGGAAATGGACAACGTGGTATTAACCCCGCATATCGGTACCCAGACGACGGAAACCCGTATCATTATGGCACGCACGGTATGCAACAACGTGATCGGGTTCTTGGAGGGCGATCGTCCCGTATCACGGGTACTCCGGCCATGACGGCGGCGTTTATCCTATCCGAGCTACAGTCGGTCGGTACACCCGAGAAGGCGGTTCATTTGAGCCGCTTTTTCAAGACTGGTCCCGGTCAATATGGCGAGGGCGATCAGTTTCTCGGGGTGGTTGTCCCGCAAACCCGCAGCATAGCGAAGCTAATAAGGCGACTCCTTTCGATGAGCTGCAGCTGTTGCTGGATAGTCCGTGGCATGAGGCACGTCTATGTGCCTTGCTGATTTTGGTCTATCGTTTCCAGGATCGGAAAGCGATGCCGGAAGAGCGGGAAGCCATCTTCCGATTCTATCTGAAGAATATGCGGCGTTGCAATAACTGGGATTTGGTAGACTTAACCTGTCGGGATATCGTCGGCGAGTATTTGGTGGACAAAGATCGTTCCCTCCTCTACCGTTTGGCGGAAAGCGAGAATTTATGGGAACAACGGATCTCGATCGTCTCTACGTGGGCATTTATCCGTCGGAATGATTTTGGGGATACCTTGGAGTTATCCGAACGTTGATCGGTCATAAACACGATTTGATGCATAAGGCGGTTGTGGATGCTGCGTGAGGTCGGCAAAAAGGAGCGGCAGACGCTTACCGATTTCTTGGAACGCAACGCTACTCGTCTTCCTCGTACGGCGCTTCGTTACGCTATCGAGCATTATCCGGAACCCGAGCGGCAATATTTTCTAAAGAAGAAATAACATGGATACAAAGACCATCTCTTTACTTCGTGAATGGGCGAAAACGTACAATACGGAATCGTTTATCAAGGATGATCCGGTGCGATTCCCCCATCGGTTTACGGAGAAACGGGATATTGAGATATCGGCTTTCCTGACGGCGTGGATCTCTTACGGTCGCAGGGCGCATATTCTCCAAAAAGCGGAAGAGCTACACCGGCTGATGGGCGAAAGTCCTTACGAGTTTATCCGTACCGGAGAGACTTCTTTCGCTCCCCTACGGAACCGCCCGGTTCGTGGGCGGGATACCTTTTACCGTTTTTATACCTATCATGATCTGCATCTCCTTTGTTGTCGCCTAAAGGATATATACGATACCTACGACTGTATGGAAGACGCTATGGCCGCCGCCGGTCCTTGCGAAGATCCTATCTTGCGGTTGCGACAACTTTTTGCTGATCTCAATGGCATTCCGGTCTTGCACGGGACTTCCGCTTGTAAGCGTCTGGCGATGTTCTTGCGTTGGATGGTGCGTACGGATGGTATCGTCGATCTCGGTATCTGGAGAACAGCCGTGCATCCCCGCCAATTAATCATCCCGTTGGATACGCATGTGCACCAGATCTCCTTGCGCTTGGGCTTGACAGGCCAAAAAACCGCTACCCTTCGTACGGCCCGTGAGATAACGGACGCATTGGCGAAAGTCTTCCCCGATGATCCTTGTCTGGGGGATTTCGCCTTATTTGGCTACGATATAAATCAAGAATAAAAAGATATGGAAGAAAAGAAGATAAATAACATCTCGTCTGTTTGCGTGTATTGCGCATCCAGCACGAAGATTCCCCCGGTTTATTTTGACGCCGCCAAGGAATTGGGGCGTCTTTTGGGGGAGCGAAAACTACGGGTAGTCAATGGTGCCGGGAATATCGGTTTGATGTGCGCTGTCTCCGACGCTGCGTTAGCGGCTGGTGGAACGGTAACGGGCGTTATCCCCCATTTTATGGTGGAGCAGGATTGGTATCATAAAGGCTTGACCGAGTTGATTGAGGTCGAGACGATGCACGAGCGTAAACAGCTCATGGCAAACCTCTCGGATGCGGTGATCGCCCTTCCCGGTGGATGCGGTACATTAGAGGAACTTCTGGAGATCATCACTTGGAAACAACTCGGTCTCTACCTCAATCCGATCGTAATCCTCAATATTAATCATTACTATGATCCCTTGTTGGAACTTTTGAGGAACGCCATGAACGAGAATTTCATGCGTCCCCAGCACGCCAAGATGTGGCGGTAGCCGACACGCCGGAAGAAGCTATCCGTCTCATCCACGCCGAGCCGAAATGGGACGCAAGCCTTCGGAAGATCGCGGCGATTTAATACTATTAGGCGAAAGGAGACGCAGCACGCTACGTCTCTACAATTAAAAATGAATATGATAATGAAAAAACTAGGTTTATTAATGATGTTGTTGCTCCTGTCAAGGATCGCTTTATTCTGCCAGTCACAGACGGCAGGCATCGAGGAGAAAGAAGTGCTTAAGAATGAAGATGTGGTATTCCGTCAGATCGATGAGCATACATGGTTGGGTACAGGAAATTTAATGGCGAACGAGAGCCTGTATCTGGTCGAGGGCGATACGAAAGCGATCTTGATTGATGCCGGAACAAAGATCAAGAATTTGGATAAGCTCGTGGCTTCCATCACGGATAAGCCGGTTACGCTGGTCGCCACGCATGTGCATCCGGACCATACAGGCTCGGCTATCGATTATTTCCCCGAGATCTATATCAATCCGGCGGATACGGTAGGTATACCGGAATTTATGCCGAATTATAAAGGCAAAGTTTGTTTCCTTGAAGATGGTGAAATCCTAGATTTAGGTGGGCGTATTCTAGAGATAGTCTTTACTCCCGGGCATACTCCCGGCTCAACCACTTTTGTGGATAAGGATGCCGCTTATGGTTTTAGCGGCGATTCGTTCGGCTCCGGTAATCTATTGCTGGGAGTTGACTTCTCTACGCTCATATCTACTTGTAAGAAGATGAGTGCGGTGATCGAGAAATATGATATCAAATACCTCTACCCCGGACATTATTTCGGAATGAACAAGGAAACCCCTCAACGGGTAAAGGATCTAATCACGATGAGCGAGGAGATCTTATCCGGTAAAGCGCAAAGCGAGCCTAACCCCAGCGGCCTGATGGGGTTAGACCGAATATACACGAAGTATGGTGTCCGTATAAATTATAAAGAAGAAAGTATGAAATGAGGGGACCTTTAGATTCTGAACTCGATTTCACTGATAATCTTCAATTCAAGCAATTTCTCCAATATTAATCTATCCATATGAGAGTGAGCGGTTTTTCCGTGTGCTAACTTATATACACGGAAGCCGCTGACATTGAATTCTTTCCCTAATTGATCATACAAGCTTTTCTTGTTTGTCTTAAACCAGTAATTAAATAAGTTCTTCATAATCCGACTTTTGTAATTATCTTTCATTGTACGTTGTTAAAGAGCGTATTTTTACCTACCAGAATTGTAAGCGATGAAAACGAATAGCTAAAACGATGGTTTAAGCTAGTCGTTTTAAAGAAGCACTTAGGAATGAAGATGTGCTTTTCCATCAGATTGATGAGCGTACATGATTTGGAACAGGAAATTTAATAGCAAACGAGAGCCCGTATCTAGCCGAGGGAGAAACGAAAACGATCTTGATTGATGCAGGCCAATAGTAGCCTATATATTTATTATAGGTAAAGGTGGAATAGCCCCCTCCTTCATGCATGCATCCCCACTGTCACCCTCTTGGCATTCGTAATCGGTTTGGGTAAGCCCTTTATAGAGAGGAGTGCATATCTATGATTGCGATATCTTCTTTTCCCATCATGGCCAATAATGTGCTGCAATTTGAGGCGTATCCGGATGTGTAGGTTATCGCATACTTATTTTTAAGGTAGGCTTATTGTATATTTCCATATACGCTCTTGTTTCCTGTCGTGTGATTCAGTAAAAACATGTACGTGTTTCCCGAAAAACATGTACGACTTTTTCCAAAAACACGTACGTGTTTCGCAGAAAGTATAATTGTCTTTTTAAGTTGTTTATGTTCAGTGATTTATATAAGAACATTATTTACGTGCTTATTGTCTAGGATTTGCCTTGGGATACGTATGCTCTAAATAGACTCCGGATACTTAAAATCGGGTGGAAAAAGTAAACAGGGATCGTTGGCAAACTTACCAGCGATCCCACTAAATCCCTATTATAATTTCGCTTGATTCACTTGCGGCGTGCGGATACCCGGTTTCAATTCTCCGTTGATGATAGTTAACCGGCCATCTTGGATAACCGCTCCCGCTCCGGCACGGGCCAACTGCTCATATTCGCCCAGATCGCTCCATGCTTTCGTGGATAGGTCGTATTGAAGTAAGGTGGTATTGAATCGGTACCATTCTACCGGATGGTGCATATAGGCCTTGGCTTCCGCTTGCAGGCGGGTAATGGCCGCTGAATCTCGCGTCGCCTCCGCTTTCGCTAAATGGATCGGGCGGGCGATGGCGGCTAGGAAACAATCGTAGTTCACACCTCCCATAAATAAGATTTTATCCGTTTGGAAAGTCACGGCACAGCCTCCTGTTAGGGTACGGTTCGTTCCGTCCTTAAACGGGGGAAGAACGGTCTCTTGTTGCCAGGTAAAAGTTGCCGGGTCGAATACCAATACATCCGTCGGGACGATCGGTTCCTCTTCGTTTAGGATGGGCTGGAAGCCTCCGGCTAGATAAATACGTGTGCCGTTGGGACTTTCTCCGGCCGCTAATACCGGTTGTACACGGGCTGCTCCCGGGAAGTCCGGTAGTTGTTCCCATCCCTTTTCGATATTCGCGAGGTTGAGGCGTAAGAAGGTATGGCAGGGCTGTCCATTCTCATTTCCCCCTGCTACGTAAATCTCCTGTCCGGTAAAAGCAGCCGAGAGATTATCCATTGGAGACGGTAAGGAGGGTAAGGCGCAAACCGCTACCTCTCCTTTCGTGGGGTTATAGGAGATGCGGGAGACCTCGACCAAGGAAGAATCACTGTTGTTTCCTCCGATGCAAACGATACCTTCCGGGGTGGAAACCGTAGCGCCGTAGGCGACGGGACGAGGCAGTCGGTCGATCTCTTTCCAGCCTTCGGGAAGAAGGACGAATATCTCGCTATAATATCGCTTGGCTCCTCCTCGGTGACGGGTTTGTCCGGAAAGTTGCAACCTCCGGCAACGATCAATACGCCGTTATGGATGCCGGCGAACGGGGCGGAAACGCCAAGGGAAGCCGTATCGGCTGCTCCCGGTAGATCCGGTAATTTTGTCCAGTTTATCATGGTGTTCTGTTTTTTAGATACAGGTTGGCCGCATCCCGCTACGCAGAGTAGCAGGAGGAACAACCAGCCGGTGATTTGTTGTTTATTATGCATAGCTTATTCTTTTATTGCCCGGAACGTAGAGGCCGGCATGCCCGCCTCGTTTACAAGATTCGCTCTCGTGAAGGTTGCCAGCCGTAGCGTACCAGCTTCGGGTGAGTCACTTGATCGTTCCACACCTTTACTTTCCCGTTCTCTACCACGGCTTGCGCCGGATAGTAAAGTCCTTCCTGCTCGGCGATCTCGAATGTACGGATGGGGTCCCCATCGGAAGTTCTCAAGCCTTTGCGTAATCGAAAGTGATATAGGCGGCGTTATCGGTAAACGTTGCGCTGCGGAACAAAGGGCCGGATGGGATTACGTTATGTCCGTAGGTCTTGTTCAAGGCCCAATGTGCCAGTCGTTCGCCAATCTCTTTTTTTCGGGTAGGGTGAACGTTTAAAGAATCCCCGCGATCGCTACTAACGGCCATACCCGTATTCGATACGGTTTGCGCCAGGCGGCGTTGGCTGTCCCTGAACCAAGTCCAACTCGGGCGGTCTATGCTGGATAGTTGGACATAGTAGAAAGGCAGGGCTGCGTTCCAATTCTGGCGCCAGCTGTTCACCAATAACGGGAATAATCGTTCGTGTACTTCCATATTATGGGCGTTCGATTCTCCTTGGTACCAAATAATCCTTTGATGGGATATCGATGAAGGGGTTGGATACCCGCCTCGAACAGATAACAAGGCTCATACGGATGGCGTTGGAGCGGGTTGGACGCTTGCTTGATGTTTAAGCCGCCCGTTCACGTACCCAATCTTGGATAAAGTCGTTCTTCGTCCAATCCTGTAAGATATCCGGAAACTCGAATTCCAGTGTTTTCCGGTCGATCCATGCCTCCGTAGGCGAGCCGCCAACAGCGTTCAATATCAATCCGATGGGTACTTGTAAGCTATCGGCCAGCATACGCCCGAAGGCAAATCCTATGGCCGAGAAGCGTGCGGTATTCCGCGTGTCGCATACTTCCCATTGGGCGTCGTGGTAATATTGCAGGCGGTTCAATGAATCCAGTACGGAAGCGTCCCATTCCACGGCGTAGGTCTCCCAGCGGGGCTTTAGGTCGAATAAACGGATTTGCGAGTGTTGTTTCGCGTAATCCAATTGTTGCTGTTGTTCTTCCTTTACGCTCTCGTTTACCCGAAACGCCATGTTGGATTGTCCGGAGCATAGCCAGACTTCCCCGGCTACTACATCCCGATAGTTCAGCGTGCGGCTGGGGGTAGAAACCGTTAAGGTATAGGATTTCCCGCTTACCCGTAAGGGATCGAGCGTGACAGTCCATTTCCCGTTCGTACCGGCTACGGTCTCCTTCCTTTGTCCGGCGAGGGTAACGGTTACTTTCTCCCCTTGGTTGCGATGCCAGATATAGGAAGCGGTTGATCCCGTTGCAAGACCATCCGGTCCGAATAGATGGCAGGAAGCTGTAATCCTCCGTAATCGCCGGTTAGCGCCCCATAAACGGTGCGGGCCAAGATACCGGCACCTTCAGCGTTGGGATGCAATGCGTCGGGCAATAGATCCGGACGGTCATATAATCCTTCCTGCAAATCGATCAAGGTTGCGCCGGCTATCCGGGCGATTTCTTCGATAAGCGCTTGCTCCATCCAGTACCAGTCTCTTGTACCGGATTTAAAACGAGAATGGCGGTGAGATATCGGAGTCATACGGCAAACCCATACCTTGCATCTCGGATTGGCTTTCCGGAAGGATTCGATCAAGGAAAGATAATCCCGAACGAAATCGTCCCGGTAATTCGGCCATGCCCGAGGTCCGTATCGTTCAATCCCAGATGGATGATCACGTAATCCCCGGCAAACCTCAGTGCCTTTTGATACGCCTCTTGTTGGGTATAAGGACGATATCCCTTGTTTAATAAAGTAGCCCCGCTATGCCCGAAGTTCTCCACTTCGTAGGCATCTCCAAGCATCTGTTGCAATTGGGCCGGGTAGCAGTTTGTTTCCCTGTTCTTGATTCCGTAGCCGTAGGTCACGCTATTACCTACGCAAGCCACCTTGATCTTTTGCGCTTGGCTCATAAATGCGAAAGCGAGGAAGATGGATAAGATTCCTATTATTTTTCTCATTTCATTCAACCGAATTAGACGTTATTTAAGTTGTTTATCCGGAGAGTAAACCAGTCCTTCCACCGCTTTCTCTCCATCCGGGGTGACGCAAACGAACGTAAACATCCATTTCACCAGACGGACCTCGGGGGTATTGAACGTACCGACCGGAAGCTTCATGAACACCTTGTTCCAGCCTTTTTCCAGATGGACCGGGGTTGGTTTACGGCTTACGCAGTTCTCGTTCCCCAGTGGGATCTCATTGGACTTCTCCCGGTGGGTAGCGGTCCATACGGGGGGCGTTATCTCTTGATCATTTACCCAGATACGGCTCTCTTTATAATCCCATTTCCCTTGTGAGGGAGGAAGATCCATCTCCGAGCGCCCGTAATTCTGGAATTCGATCCACGCCCCTACGTCTTGCGTCTTGGGCGAATAGATCCAAGTCCATGCGTAAGCGGTATGATTCGGCTGCGGGTCCTTATAGACACCGGGAACCAGCGGTCCCCAGACATGGCGCAGGTAGATTCCGGCACCGATGGCGTCGTGCGTGCCGTAGCTTTTCCCTTCATAGGTATATTGCGTCTGAAGCGCCTTTTCCGGAGGGAAAGAGCGGGTCAGTTCCCCATCATTCGGGAAAGGGTCGGTGATACGCCATCTCACGTTGGTTTGCTTGACGTAGGCGAACGGGTATCCTTGGAAATGATGTTCTTTATGCCATAACATCCGCCGCTCAAAATCGACAAATGCCTTATGCTCCTCGTTATCGGGATCGATAGGCAGCATCGTTCCGTTCTTATCGAAATATTGATAGCCGCCGCCCAACCAAGAACGTTCGGCGATCGCTAATAGATTCGGATACAAATTATTCTCCCGGATCAATTTGTCCTCCGGCTGTACGATCCGGTCGTGCCATACGGCAAGGATCGTACCCGCCAAATCATGGCTTCCTTGCGGTTCATTGTAAATACGGCTGGTGTACAAGGCGATTAAGTCGGCGAACGTATCAAAATGGTTGATATAATGGAAACGGGAGTCGATCGCAGGAATGCCCGGTCGTGCTTTTCCCCGGTAACTCCACATTTGCTCCATGTCGATCTCACCCGGTTTGTACTTCCATCCCGGGTTCCAAGAGATCACTTGTTTCCCTTTCGCACGGATATAAGCGACCATCTCGGGTACGAACTTCGGATTGGTAAACTTTACCTCGTCCGTACCGATATGTAAGTAAGGAACCTCCTCGAATACCTCGCAAACCTCATCCATCAATAGTTTTAAGATCGCCATACCCTCCTTGCCCTGCATATCATGACGGAAGGCCCGTATGAAAGCGGCGCTATGTCCCGGCATATCTACCTCCGGGATGAGTAGTACGTTATGTTCTTTACAAAAGCGAACCAGCTCCTTTGCCTCCTCGATCGTGTAATATTTTCCGGGCATACGGCTCATATTGCAGCTGTCGTTCAGCATCGGAAAGATCTTGCTCTCCAGACGCCAAGCTTGGTTCTCCGTGAGATGCCAATGAAATACGTTCATCTTGTAGCGGGAAAGTACCTCGATCTCCCGTTTCAGTTCTTCCATGGAGATATAGCTCCGCCCTACGTCTTGCATGAATCCTCGTATGCGGAAAGCAGGCCAGTCGGTGATCTCGCAACCTTGGATGGAATATTGGTTTCCTCGTCGCTCGGTCAGTTGGCGTAAGGTCTGTATCGCCCAATAAGCCCCTTGCTCGGACACTGCCCGGATGGTTATGCCCCGGGAAGAGACGCTTAGTTGATAAGCCTCCTCGGAGTTGAGGGGGATTCCGTCCAATTTGTCAACCAAGGAAACCTCTATCTTGTATCGGCTGTCCGGTTGGACGCTTACCGGCAGCTCCTCCAAGAATTCCATTAGGATGGAACGGAGTTTCCCTTCGGAAGAAACCGCGATTTCCTTCGGATGGAACGAAGCGTTTGTCCGGACGTATTTTTGGGGCAAGGGCAATAAAACAGGATTCCGGGCCTGTAAAGACCCGGAAATGCCTATATATACAATAAGAATAAGATTCAGTATTGATCTCATAGATTGTTTCTCTAAGGAATAAGATCTGTTAGCTTAATGGCTTGGAAGGTCATATGCGCCACGCTTGACTCGTAGAAGATTCCAACCGTTTCCTTATCGATCATGGAGAGACAGGAATATCCCAGCCTCGGCCTCGTCTAATAAGACTTGATGTTCCGTAGGCCAAGTAAGTCCGCCGTCCAGACTCGCCTTGATCGTGATATGATTACGCCTTTTGTCGTATTCGGGTTGGAGAAGAGTAAAAGGTCTTTGCCGGTGATGTTGTCTTTGGCGTTTACCTTGATCAAGCTGGCCATACAAACGGGTTCCTGCAAGGCACTGCGGCTGGAAGGATGCTCTGTCCATGTCTTGCCTAAATCTTTTGTCGTGGCTACGGCACGGCTACCGCCCCGGTTATCGCGCATATTTAGCATCAATACGCCCGGCTCTACCTCGGCAACTTGCGCCTCCGTGGTATTCGTGCGGGCTAAGTTATGCAGGTGCCATGTTTTCCCGCGGTCTTTGCTATACATAATGCCGGCGTTGGGCACACGGGTAGCGTCGATAAACTGGATGGGGAAGACCAAAGTACCGTCTTGCATCGTGATGCCTCGTCCCGGGCCTTGCAATAGGAAATACCAAGACGGGTCTTTTACTTGAGACGTGATGTTGATCGGTTCGCTCCACGTCTTACCATCGTCCTCACTTTTCACGAGCATAAGTTGGGCGGTCTCGTCCGGTGTCATTCCCGGCATGGAGTTCCACCAAGCCCGTTCGTTACCCATACCATGCGTCCATGCGGCTACTACCCAGATCGTATTGGTCTTTTCGTCTACCAAGATCGATGGGTCTCCCACGCCGTTTTGTCCGTGGGGCAGGCCATCCGTTTGTTTGAAAGTCATGGCTACTCGCATCGGTTCCCAAGTTTGTCCCTTATCGGTACTGCGGCTTACTCCGATATCGATTTTCTCTTGCAGGTCCACGCTGCTATTATAGCGAATATCGTAGACTCCGAGTAATGTTCCGTTATTCGTCGTCACTAATCCCGGGATGCGGAAGGCCGCCGATCCGTCATCCCCGGCTTGGCGTACGCCGATACCTACATGGCGTTCGTCCACCTTTCCTTTCCAAGTGATGTCGATCGGTTTGTTGTTGATCTGGGCGTTAGGTATCGTAGTCGCTACTTTTGCCAATAAGGAAGTCTCTGGCTTCATCTGGATACTTACCCAGAAATAATTGATGCCTTTAAGCATCGGTTGTTTGGAGGTTAGTTTTACCGTGCGCGACAAGGGGGCGGTAACCTCATCTTGCCGTACGGAATAAGATTCAAGAGCCTTACGGGTATTTCCCGGTATATGGCTGGATATGTACGTAACGGGACTGAAATGTTCCCCTTTGCGGGATGGAGCTTCCACTCCGCTATAAAATAGACGTATCGCTTGGATGTCCGACAGATTGACATTGTCTCCGATCTGTATCGTGATCTCGTTTAATACATCCCCTTTTTGGGCCGGTATCCGCATCTCGTAAAGTACATTGTCGATCCGGTCTATCAAGATGGGGATTTGTTGCTCTCGCACATAAAGACTATCTGCCGCAAAAGCCGTTTGTACGATGAAAAGAAGGCAGAAATACAGGAAAGTTTTTTTCATGATGTTTTTTGTTTGTAGGTTGAAATTAATAGATATGTGAATTCCAAAGGTAGCGATATTCATTCATATGAACAAAGCCCCTTTGGAATTCGTGCCAAAAACCTAGTTATATCCAATCGCCTTAAACCTATGTACGATTAGTATCCGGGAGTCTGTTTCAATGCGGGATTGTTTGTCAATGCATCCTCGTTGATCGGCCACAAAAGACGAGACTCTTGTGCGGTCGTGTATTTCAAGACATATTGATTACCGAAACGTCTCAAGTCATACCAACGCTTGCCCTCGAAGAAGAACTCGCGCAGCCGTTCTTTCAATATAGCTTCCATCACGTTCTCATCGCCCCCCTCAAATGGGTTATCGTTATAGAAACTTCCCTTGTCATTCGGATAAGCGACCTCGTTTTTATGTGCGTTGAAATATTCAGAACCGTAAGCACGCTCGCGTACGGCATTGATCTCCGTGGAAGGATCTTCTCCTAAGAGAGCTTTAGCCTCGGCTAGTAGTAACAGGGCATCGGCATAACGGTAAATAGGATAATCATCCAGCCAGTTACGTTCGTTGCTACCCTCCAATGTTGTTCCTTGGAATTTGTATGCGAATGGAGCGATGTACTTTATGCTTCCGTCTTCCTGTTTTTGATAAACACTTTCAAGGTTCCTGTCAGACGGGAATCATTTTCGCGGAAAGTTTTCCAGTAATGATCTTTCTTAACTTGGTAACGCATTAAACCGTGGAAATTATAACCCGGAATTTCCATGAATGGGGTTCCTGATTCATCGCAATAGTTTGCCATGTATTCACGTTGCGGAACCATGTTGTTTCGCCAATTATAATCTTTCCACATGGTGAATTCATCTTTGATACTCTTGAAAGCGAAGATGATCTCGCTATTCTCCTTATTCCCATAGGCGAATACATCAGTAAACTTATCCTGTAGCTTTAGGTTGCCGTTTTGTTGAAGATCTTGCAAAGCAGCCTTGGCGGTAGAATAATCTCCTGTACCTCCACCCATTTGGCGACCACTCCATAAATAAACTTCACCTTTTAGTATCAATGTGGCTGATTTAGACCAGTAGCCTTTTCCATATTTGTAAGAATAATCACTACCGAAAGCATTGACGGAAGCGTCAATGTCTTTCTTGATCTGGTCCATGACCTCACTTGCTGGAGACGCCGCTTTTTCCAAATGAGAGATATCCAGTTCGTTACCTAGAGTAGGTTCGGTTACCAAAATTACATCTCCCCATGAACGTAATAGATGGAAATAAATATACGCACGCATACCATATGCTTCACCTAAGAAGTAGTTCTTCTCATTTTCATCTAATAAGGTAGTCTCGTTGGTCTTACGGATCATGAGGTTTAATTGGTTGATTGTCTCATAGAAATCTCCAAAATTGCTGATGCCCGTAAATTCAGCGTTGATCGTATTATACGGATATCGTTCTACGCCTTGAGTGGCTTCACCTCCGAAAGGCTGGTCGCCATAAATATCGGCACGTGGTTCACCCAGTACGAATATATTATAGCTACGTAAGCGAAGCAGGAATGCAGACCTGTATTGAATGCCTTGAATTGGTCCGATGATTTCCAATAGTTAGCATCGGAAATACTGCTGACTGGCTCCATGTCCAACGAGGTGCATCGATTGAATGTCAACAAGGACACAGCCACCATAAAGGTTATAAATATCTTTTTCATATGATGTTTAATTTTTATGCGTTAATTAGAAAGTTACAGATACACCCATAAGGACAGTCTTAGGAGTCGGATATCTACCATTGTCGATGCCTTGACCATAATAGGTATCTACGGCTGGTTCTGGTGATACTCCGGAATAACCGGTAAAGTAGCACAGATTTTGTCCGGTGACATAAACAGAGGTCGTTTGACATAAACGCTTTATTGATCCATCTTTTCGGTAAGTTCCATGTCAATGTGATCTCGCGAAGTGCCAAGTAATCACCCTTTTCATAGAATCGTGAGCTGTTGTTATCTACAGCCGTAAGTCCGTTGTTGGAGCGGGTGATATTCTTTTTGCTCAATTGATCCGCATAGTAGAATTTCGGGATATCCGTATTCGTGTTCTCTTCAGACCAGCTTTGTTTAACCATGTCGATGATGTTAAATGAACCTTGGTATTGTCCGATAGAGCGTGCGGCCAAGTCGTTATACAATGTATGGCCTAATGCGTAGTCGAAACGGGCGTATAAAGAGAAATCCTTGTAAGAAACGGTGGTAGAGAAACCTCCTGTTACGTTCGGGAAGATATTGCCTACCTTCACACGGTCTAGATTGTTGATGACACCGTCACCATTCAAATCGGCCCAACATACGTCACCCGGCTCGATTTGTTGTTTTCCGGTTTTGTCTTTCAGGGCTTCCCATGCCGCTGGACCATATAATTCACCAATGGCGTCATAACGATTATTTGCGTTTGCTTTTACGTCATCCCAATCTTTGAAAATGTGATCTTGCTTGAATGCGAACAAGTCACCCAGCTTTCCTCCTTCTTGTTTTCCGCCAACCCAAACGACTTCGCCTTTTTTCGGATCCCATACTTGGTATCCACCTTGGCGGTTGTTCTCGTTTCCGTTTGCCGGAAGCTTGATGATCTTGTTGGCTACCGTAGATAAGTTAGCTGTTACGTCCCAACTGAAACCTCCTACATTATTTAAGATGTTAGCTTTTACCTCCATCTCAAAACCTTGGTTACGCAGTGTTCCTAAGTTGGTTTTGATACTTTTGAATCCCGTGTAATTAGGCAAATCCAGATCAGTCAACAAATCGGAAGTCGTACGGTTATAATAGTCTAAGATAAAGCTTAAGCGGTTATTGAAGAAACCTATATCCAGACCTACTTCGAAAGACTTACTTTGCTCCCAACGTAAACCGCTATTAACCAATTGGTCATTGTAAAAACCAACGGAATTGTTGTAGTTTGTTATGATGTTTCCGTCTTTGTCCTTCTGTCCGTAACTACCGTATACGTCATAATAGCCTAATCCGTTTACATTACCGTTTACACCATAGCTGACACGTGGTTTCAGGTTCGAGATAATATCCGCTAATTTGGAGTCCTTGAAGAAATCTTCCTCCATGATGTTCCAACCTGCGGAGACACCCGGGAAGAAACCCCAACGGTGGTCGCTCAGTTTGGAGATACCATCATAACGAGCTACAACAGACAACAGATATTTGAGGTTGTAGTTATAGTTACACGAGCGAAGCCGGAAAGGATACGATAGCCTTGTTTGTAACTGTATGAATACGTACGGTTACTTCCTGCGTTCAAGGTTGGGATATCATCCGAAGGTGAATTTTGAGTCTTGGCGTTTAACGTATATTGATGCCAATTGAAATACTCACCGCCGACCATGGCTTCCAAATTGTGCTTGTCCTTGAAACTATCAGAATATGTCAAGGTCACACTATGTTGCTGTTGATTTTCCTTTACATATTTCGCTTCAGCCTGGCGCGTTAGGTTCGGTGTGCTAGAGTTCTGTTGTTGATAGGCTTTATCAAATTTATCCGTTTGATTATCTACGTGATACAAAGCGCTATTAGCCTTTAATACTAATTTCTCGGGAATGATTTGCAAATCGAAACCTATGTTGTATGTTGAACGACGGATTCCATTTGTATTCGTTAGCTTGTCCTTGTAGTAAAGAGGATTACCATCACCGGTACCGAAACCGGAAGCGGGAGATCCATCTTCCATATAGGGGTTCCAAGTTGGGCGTTGGCTCATCGTACGATAGAAGAACTCGTATTGACCGATCCATAATCCCGGCGTACGAGACCAAGTGTAAGTCGCCCCGCCGTTTACAGTTAAGATCGGGAATATTTTATAGGAACCGTTTAACGTTCCGGAGAAGCGTTCGTAACTAGTACCTTTGATCAAACCATCTTCTTTGTAATAACCTAAACTAGCAGCGAAAGTACCCTTATCGTTACCGCCTGTAATGTTCAAATAATGATCTTGCGTGAATGAGGGGTCTTTGAAAGCTGCATCTTTCAATTGGCCTGAATAATCCTTAAATAAAAGTTGCTTTGTAGGATCATTGGGATCTGTCATTTGTTGCCAACCTTCGTTTAACAGACCTTTCGTCGTGTCATCTAGATAGCGAATGTCGAATAAATCGTTACCAACTCCATAGCCCATTTGGTTATCGATACCCGAACGTCCGGTTCGCTTGTATCCTAAGCGATTATAATAGATATAGTCCTCTGCGTTCAAGTAATCATATCCTGTACGGGCGAAGTTTGCTCCTCCTTTAAATTTATAGGAAACGGAAGCTACGCCTTCTTTTCCCCGTTTGGTCGTGACAAGGATTACACCGCCATTCGCACGTGCTCCATAAATGGCCGTTGAGGCAGCATCTTTTAATACTTGGATGGACTCGATATCTGAAGGGTTGATATCTGCCAAAGAGTTACGAACGATACCGTCTACCACTACCAAAGCTCCATTGTCTTTTCCGGTCATGGTAGCTCCACCACGAAGTACGATATTGGGGTCTTTACCCGGCTGGCCACTTATGTTTACTACGCGTAAACCGGAAACCGTACCTTGTAAAGATTGTCCGGCATTGGCCATAGCTGCATTTTCCAGTACGGCGTTATCCAATTTAGAGATAGAGGTTGTCAAGGTCGCTCTCTTTTGTGAGCCACCGTAACCGGTTACCACTACTTCGTCTAGCTGTTCGGCGTTTTCTTGTAGGATCACGTCTACTTTGGCTTTCCCGGCTACTGGAATTTCTTGTGTCTTGTACCCAATGAAAGAAAATACTAATGTGGCGTTTTTGTTGGATACGGTGAGAGTGTAATTACCGTCGAAATCGGTAATCGTTCCATTTGTCGTGCCTTTTTCAACGATAGACGCACCGGGGACACCCATTTTATAGGTATCCAGCACTGTTCCGGAGACTGTCTGCTCTTGTCCGTACATAAATGCCGGAAGTAGGAGCGCAAGCATTAAGAGCAGTAGATTCTTCTTCATAATGAATTACTTTTTTGTTGTTTATTTAGTTTATTGGATGAGATTAATTAGCATTCGTCGGTCATATTAGCGACTTTCGGACGTAAGAAGATCACTTGGATTAAAAGTGCGATGAGTACCAATCCGGCTAGCATGGCGAAGTCATGGCCAAGGTTACCAGCATCGGTAGATTTTCCTAGTATATCCGTGATGGCGGCTCCGGCGAATACACCGGTCATATTCATAATTCCATAGGCTGTAGCCGATAACGGGGGGAGATGAATTGGCAAAGGATAGGCATATTATTGGCGTCGAATATACCATAACCGATACCGAAGCAAAGACCACCGCCGATAATCATCGGGAAGTTGTGCCCAAATCCTAGTAATAGGAGAGAGGGTATCGTTAATGCCAAACCAATGGCGCCTGTGTATACACGTCCCCGGACATTCCGCTGGATCCATTTATCGGATAAAATACCTCCGGCGATTACCCCTATAAAGGAAGAGATAGCGATCGTGAATGTAGATAACGGACCGGCCTCGGACATATCCAACGAGAGATTTTCAGCGAATAGGGTAGGGAGCCAGTTCTTTGTCGCCCAACCCGGTAAGCTCGGCGTGGCGAAATAAAGAAGAATGATCCAAAAAGCGATGTTCGTGAATAACATCCCTAATCCTTTAAACGCACCGGAAATCGGATTCTCTTTCGGATAATTTTCCAGTTTTACGGCTTGTTCCACATGATCTTTCTTATCGTGTAAGAAGATGATCAAGACCACGCTATAAGCGATGCCGATGATACCAAACCAATGGAAAGTCGTTTCCCACGTATAAGCGCTGGCCACCGTAGCTCCGAATCCTCCCAAGGCTTGGCCTACGTATAGACCTGTCATATGGATACCTACGGCTAATGACCGTGTTTTCTCTTGGTGATAATCTGTGATAAGCGATAATCCGGCAGGAATATACAGGGCCTCACTAACCCCCATCAAGCACGTAGGTAATAGATCTGATTGAAATCCGTGCAATACCCCATCATCAAAGTCACGAAGGACCAGACAAATAAGCTACCCACGATTAGCCACTTCCTGTTTACCCTGTCTGCCACCATACCGGCTACAGGCTCATGAATCCGTAGATCCAGAGGAAGACCGCCATCAAACGTCCGAAGTTCGCCGCAGACTATGTCATTCAACTTCTATTACAAATTCTTACAATTAAGATAGCTCCTTATGAAAAAATTTTATTTTATTACGCTTAGTTTTTGAAAAAACTTATTGTACCTTTGCCCTAATCACTCAATAAAGGTATAACCATGACAACTAAGTTCTTGCTCTCGTCCGATGACAATACTCGCAGTGGCCTTCTGAAAAAGAAGATCATACATTATTATATGGCCAATGGAGACGCTACTATAGCGGAGGTATGTAAAGAAATGAATCTCAGTATCCCCACCGTCACTAAGCTAATTAGCGAATTACAAGAGGACGGTTATATACTCGACTTTGGAAAACAAGAGACTAGCGGAGGGCGTAAACCTAGTATTTACGGGCTCAATCCCGTATCCGGCTATTTTGTGGGCGTAGATATACTGAAAGATCAACTGAATCTAGCCATATTAGATTTTAAAGGAGATAAGATCCGCATTGAGCAGAATATCCCTTATACACTCGAAAACACACCAGCCGCTTTAGACCATCTTTGCGAATGTATCAATGAATTTATAAACTCGTTGCCGATCCCAAGGGAAAAGATATTAAGCATTGGCATTAATATATCCGGACGGGTAAATCCTTTCGCCGGATATAGCTATAGCATTTTTTACTTTGAGGAGAAGCCCTTGTCTCAAATCCTTGAGGAAAAACTACATATAAAGATCTATATAGAGAATGACACCCGTTCCATGGCTTACGGCGAATATCTTCAAGGAGTCGTAAAAGGAGAAAAAATATCCTATTCATCAATATATCTTGGGGATTAGGTATCGGTATCATCATAGACGGCAAGGTTTATTTCGGGAAATCAGGCTTCTCCGGAGAATTTGGGCACTTCAGCTTCTTCGAGAATGAGATTCTTTGCCATTGCGGTAAAAAAGGATGCCTCGAGACTGGAGCTTCCGGTTCTGCCCTATACCGTACCCTCCTTGAGCGGTATAAAGAGGGTAGCAACACCATATTGGCCAGTAAAATCGATGCCGGGGAATACATCGGGCTCTCTGACTTGATCGACGCTATTCAGAAAGAGGATATGCTATCTATTGAGATACTGGAGGAGATCGGTTTTAATCTAGGTAAAGGAATAGCCGGATTGATGAACATTTTCAATCCGGAACTGGTCGTACTGGGCGGCCCCTTGTCGCAGACGGGAGAATATTTAAGCCTACCTATTAAAAGTGCCGTCAGGAAGTACTCTTTGAACTTGGTAACCCGTGATACTCAGATCAAAGTATCCAAATTAGGTGAAAGAGCGGGTATATTAGGAGCCTGCCTGCTATCTCGATCTAAAATTCTAGGTATGATTTAATATGTATTTCAAAGGAATTAAATAAAAAATAAATAATTATTTCATTTTCTCGATAAAACACTACTATATTATTAAATTATTTTATTTATATTTGCATCATAATTAAAATTAGAGGTTAAAACTCATAAAAATAACGCAGGTATGGATAAAATTAAAGGACTGATCGATGCTCCCTTCACTCCGTTCCATGAGAACGGGGAAGTTAATTACGAGCCAATTGAAGCTTATGCGAAACTTCTTGTGAAAAACGGACTGAAAGGCGTGTTCATCAATGGTTCTTCCGGAGAAGGTATATGCTGACAGAGGAAGAACGCATGAAATTGGCCGAGAAATGGATGGAAGCAGCTCCGGAAGGCTTTAAGGTAATTGTGCACGTAGGTAGCACATGCGTTAAGTCTAGTCGTAATTTGGCGGAACATGCTCAAAAGATCGGCGCTTGGGGTATTGGCGCTATGGCTACTCCTTTCCCTCGTATCGGTCGAATTGAGGAATTGGTAAAGTACTGCGAGGAGATCGCTTGCGGCGCTCCTGCCTTACCGTTTTACTACTATCATATCCCTGCGTTTAACAACGCTTTCCTCCCTATGCTGGATTTCTTAAAAGCAGTAGACGGGCATATCCCTAATTTCGCCGGTATCAAATATACATACGAGAGCTTATACGAATACAATCAATGTCGTTTATACAAGGATGGTAAATTCGACATGTTGCACGGACAGGATGAAACGATTCTTCCTTGCCTTGCGATGGGTGGAGCGCAAGGAGGTATCGGTGGTACCACAAACTATAACGGAAAAGAATTAACCGGTATCCTAGAGGCTTGGGCAGCCGGTGACTTAGAGACAGCTCGCGAGAGACAAAACTTCTCTCAGGAGGTTATTAACGTTATCTGCAATTACCGTGGTAATATCGTCGGAGGAAAACGCATCATGAAATTGATCGGATTAGATCTCGGCAAGAACCGTACCCCGTTCCGGAATATGACGGACGAAGAAGAGGCCGCGATGAAAGCGGAATTAGAGGCTATCAATTTCTTTGAAAGATGTAATAAATTCTAAGGTATGGCAGCGTTTGACAATTTATCTAATCCATCGGAATATCTAGCTTATTGGGGCAAGACCTATCGGAATGAGCTTCTTTCCAATATTCTTCCTTTTTGGATGAAATACGGACTGGACAAAGAGAACGGCGGTTACTTTACTTGCGTAGACCGGGATGGTACTCTGATGGACTCCACTAAATCCGTTTGGTTCCAAGGACGATTCGCCTTTATCTTGCATATGCCTATAATCACATTGAGAAGAACGAAGAATGGCTGAGAGCCTGTAAAAACGGTATCGATTTCATCGAGAAACATTGTTTTGATACGGACGGACGTATGTTCTTCGAGGTGACAGCGACAGGCATCCCTGTACGTAAACGCCGTTACGTATTCTCCGAGACTTTCGCGGCGATCGCTATGGCCCACTATGCATTGGCATCAGGTGACAAAGGCTATGCCGAGAAGGCCGTGAACTTATTCAAGCAAGTATTGCACTATAAGAATACCCCGGGATTATTGGAGCCTAAATTTCGTGAAGGTCTCGTGGCGAAAGGCCATTCTTTCTGCATGATACTGATCGATACGGCGGCACGCATCCGTGAGGCCATAAACGATCCCATACTTACACAACAAATCGATGATTCCATAGCCGAGTTACGCCGTGATTTCATGCATCCCGAATTCAAGGCTATCTTGGAGACAGTAGGACCCAACGGTGAGTTTATCGACTCTATCGCCGGGCGTACCATCAATCCCGGCCACTCCATCGAGACCGCATGGTTTATCTTGGAAGAGGCCAAATACCGAGGATGGGACCCCCAACTGAAAGAGATGGGTTTACAAATCCTCAACTGGTCTTGGGACTGGGGCTGGGATAAGACGTACGGCGGAATCAACTATTTCAAGGATTGCAAAAACTTCCCTCCCCAAGAGTATTGGCACGACATGAAGTTTTGGTGGCCACAATGCGAGGCGGTTATCGCTACGCTTTACGCCTACCAAGCGACTGGCGACGCCAAATATCTCGAAATGCACAAACTAATAAACGATTACACATTTAATCATCTCCCCGACAAAGAATATGGGGAATGGTATGGCTACCTACACTTCGATGGTAGTGTCTCTCAATCTGCCAAAGGCAATCTATTCAAAGGTCCGTTCCACATTCCTAGAATGCTTCTCAAATGTAGTTTACTCTGCGACGAAATTCTTTCTAAATAACTTTATCTAAAATACTGAAAATTGGTCAATTGACATCAGGGGTCACAACCGTGGCTCCTGATGTTTCTAAGGCTTTGTTTTCCTTTTTATTTTCCTCAATCAAATGAAAAATAAGAAATTATATCCTTGGATCGTAGTCGGTTTACTATGGGTTGTCGCCTTACTGAACTATATGGATCGCCAGATGCTATCAACCATGAAATCAGCTATGATGGTGGATATCGTGGAACTAGAGTCTGCGGCGAACTCTGTCACTCGTGACATCTGTGATAAACGCATAGGAAAGAAAGGATAATATTACACTAAAATCCTTCTTTCACGATCCGTTTGATCGGGAGGAAGAATCGTTCGATCAGGCGTAATTCTTCCGTTACGATCTCCGCGGAGGCTTGCGTCTCGGGCGAGACGGGCAGGTCGATACCGTAATTGGTTCTCAGACCCTCTGGAAAATCGATATCCGCCGTATAGTACTCGTCGGTGGGGACCAATGAGATATTCGATACCACGCCGTTTACCACGCCAAACTCCTGATCCGGGAAATTGGAGAAACGGACGATCGCCCGCT
>ENA-OQAA01000302-OQAA01000302.1-human-gut-metagenome-genome-assembly--contig:-NODE-302-length-35048-cov-2.401277_pt1 | contig 35048 bp, 35 predicted proteins | sample MGYA00242489_ERZ504515 | MGnify/ENA primary metagenome ERZ504515 (study PRJEB26092, sample SAMD00036237) | human gut metagenome | host: Homo sapiens | study: EMG produced TPA metagenomics assembly of... | reverse complement strand
GGCAATACGCGGGGAATCTTCTTACCCGGCAAGAACGGGGCGTAGGCGGTACGTATCAAGGGCTTCTTGCAATACTCGGCGATACTTGCGACAGCAAATTCCGAGTTGGTCGATACTAAAATATCATGCTCTTTTAGTAGGGGAATCAATTGATCGAACTGTTTATCGATCACGTTCCTCATCCATTTAAGGAATGGCCGGAATTTATGTGAGTTTTGCGCTGCGCTATCGATCATGCCGCCGATATCGTCAAACTGCTGCAATACGTATTTAAATCCGTAGGTTTAACGGTCTCCTCGAATATTTGAGGGAGATTGATGGTCACCTTATGGCCACGTCTTTCCAATTCGGCCGCTATGGCCAAATAAGGAAGGACGTCGCCTTGTGAGCCTCTGGTTACTAATAGTATTTTCATGCTACGTTTATTTATGGGCTATGAGGGTCTTGTTCACCGGATATTCAGTTGACGCAAAACGCTCGATGTCCAGATGGTATTTGGCTTCCATCGTTTGTAGTTTCTGCTCATTGATGGCTAGGGGATGATTCAATCGTTTCGTTTCCCGGTATCCTTTATATACGGAGCGAATCATCTTACGTGGATTGAAAATGACGGATGAGGTGATCCAGCAGCCGTGCGTACACCAACAGTTGGCTTTATACCCATGTCCGATAGCGGCTATTTCCTGTTTCATCGCTTCGCTATTCATCACTTTACTTATATCGCAACCATACTCTTTTATATTTCCGAGCGGTTTCCGTAGCTCGCAGGCACGAAAACGTCCGTCGTAGTCGATTACCAAGGTAGTCTCTCCGGCCGTACAATCCATCCCCCAAGGGTCGGGTGATCTATGTTGCTGGCACGCACATTATATAAGGTACGTATAAGGCCGAGATAGAAGAAGCGTGTGATCGGTTTCCTTAAGCCGGTGGTATCCGCTACCATCCGATCCGCATAAGCAGAATAGATAGGGGATATGTCGTCTTGTATTTTGCGTAGCGTTGACTCGGTTAGGATTTTCACGCCATCGTCACGGGTCATGCCTCTGGCGGCCTCAATCGTATGCGTGGAGGTGCGGAAACGTCCGTATACCCAAGTCATGAAGTCTTCTACCTGGTCTATATTGTATTTCGTGATAACGGTTGCTATATTTTTCAGGACCTTGCCGTCGTCTCCGAAATTCTCCTGTATCTTACGCAGGGTTTCCAAGGCCTTATAGAAGTTTCCCGGTACGCCTCTCTGTGTATCGTGGGTCGTACCGAAACCATCCAAGGAAAGGCTTACGTTAATATTACAATCCGGGCAGTTCTGGCGGAACCGTTTTACCCATTCGACGATCCGGGCTGGTTTTAAGCCGTTCGTAGGGATGTTCACATCTTTGATATGGTTGTTTTTGTAGAATAACTCCAATATTTCCGGTAGATCCTCACGCAGGGTAGGCTCACCTCCGGATATCCATAATCGGTTGAATTGCCCGGCGGTTTCTGATATCTTCTTGATTTCATCGAAAGTGAGGTCGGGTTGCTTCTTATCCATTTCTTGGGCATAGAAACACATCGCGCATTTGGCGTTGCATCGGCCTGTTACGAAAAGGAAGATCGACTCGAGTTTTCTTTCCGTGCTCATTGCCTGAAAGACTGGTGGTTCGTTTTTTGTCCATTTTATTTTTGTTTTACCATTTGTCTTATCTGGCGCATGATTTTTTCCTTGTGTTTGATCAACACCCGGAGAAAATAACATAAGAAGCCAAATAAAATACTTATTAGCATATACTATATGATCTTTAAAGGCAAAGATCGACGATAAAATGACGCTAAACAATCTCTATTTGCAGTATTTTATGGTCCATGTTTAAAAGGTAGGTCTATAAACAATTAAAGCCTGTCTCACGACAAGCCCTAACCAAACTTTGTTAACCTTAAATCTAATACTATTATGAAAAAACCACGATGCAAATATACGGACTTTTCAATTCCTGTCAAGGGCTATAATGCTAAATTATGTTTTACGACATATAACAAAACAAAAAGGCGCCTTTCTTTTAGAGAAAGACGCCTTTTCCATGATATACTAATCAAATATTAGTCTTGTAATTTAGCGCAAATGAACTCGCGGTTCAAACGAGCGATGTTGCTAACGGAGATATTCTTCGGACATTCCATCTTGCAAGCACGTGTGTTCGTACAGTTACCGAAGCCAAGCTCATCCATTTTAGCGACCATAGCTTTGGCACGGCGAGCAGCCTCGACTTTACCTTGAGGCAACAAAGCCAGCTGGCTAACCTTAGCGGATACGAATAACATAGCGGAACCATTCTTACAAGCGGCAGCACAAGCGCCACAACCGATACAAGCGGCAGCGTCCATGGCTAAGTCTGCGTCCTTCTTTGGGATAGGTATCGCATTAGCGTCGGGTACACCACCTGTGTTGACAGATGTGAAACCACCCGCTTGGATGATTTTGTCGTAAGCGTAGCGGTCTACCATCAAGTCGCGGATAACAGGGAAACCTGCGGAACGCCACGGTTCGATCGTGATCGTCTCTCCATCGTGGAAACGACGCATATATAACTGGCAAGTCGTAGCTCCAGTTGCCGGTCCGTGCGGGTGTCCGTTTACATACAATGAACACATGCCACAGATACCCTCGCGGCAGTCGTGATCGAATACGATCGGTTCCTTACCCTCGTTGACCAACTGCTCGTTCAAGATATCCAACATTTCCAAGAAAGAGACACTCTGATTGATCTTCTCAATTTTGTATGTCTCGAACTGTCCTTTCTCCTTCGGACCTCTCTGACGCCAAACCTTAAGTGTTACACTTATATCTTTATCCATGATTCTAATTTTTTCTTGAGATTGATGATTATTACTTCTTGTAGTTACGTGTTTGAGGAACAACGAACTCATAGTTCAAATCCTCTTTCAACATGACAGGATCTTTGTCCTCGCCTTGGTACTCCCAGCAAGATACGTACATGAACTTATCGTCATGACGCAAGGCCTCACCTTCTTCTGTCTGGTGCTCCGTACGGAAGTGACCACCACAAGACTCAGCGCGGTCCAAAGCATCGTGTGCCATCAATGTACCGATCTCGATAAAGTCGGCTACACGTAATGCTTTCTCTAACTCGGTATTCAAGTTGTCTGCGTTGCCTGGGATGAATACGTTGCTCCAGAACTCTTTCTTCAAGTCTTTCAGCATCTGGATAGCTTCTTGCAAACCTTTTGCGTCGCGTGCCATACCGATATGTTCCCACATGATATGACCTAGTTTGCGGTGGATAGTGTCTACGGTTTCTTTACCCTTGACGTTCATCAATTTTTGGATACGATCCTTGATGGCCTTTTCTGCCTCGACGAACTCCGGCAGATCCGTGCTGAAGCGAGGAACTTGGATTTGGTCGGACAAATAGTTCTGGATCGTGTATGGTAATACGAAATAACCATCGGCCAATCCCTGCATCAAAGCGGAAGCACCTAAACGGTTCGCTCCGTGATCGGAGAAGTTTGCCTCACCGATAGCGAACAGACCCGGAATGGAGGTCATCAACTCATAGTCAACCCACAATCCACCCATTGAGTAGTGCAATGCCGGGTAGATCATCATCGGAGTCTCGTATGGATTATCGTTCGTGATCTCTTCGTACATATCGAACAAGTTACCGTATTTCTGCTTAACGACCTCTTTACCCAAGCGATTGATCGCGTCGGAGAAATCCAAGAATACGGCCAAGCCCGTGCTGTTCACGCCGAAACCTGCGTCGCAACGCTCTTTAGCGGCACGAGAAGCCACGTCGCGAGGAACCAAGTTTCCGAATGCCGGATAACGACGCTCCAAATAATAATCACGGTCTGCCTCGGGAATATCTTTACCTTTCTTCGTTCCGGCCTGTAGAGCTTTAGCGTCTTCCAGTTTCTTCGGAACCCAGATACGGCCGTCGTTACGCAAGGATTCGGACATCAAAGTCAATTTAGATTGGAAGTCACCTTTCACCGGTACGCAAGTCGGGTGGATCTGAACCATACAAGGATTAGCGAAGTAAGCGCCTTTCTTGTAGCATTGCCATGCGGCGGAACCGTTAGATGCCATAGCGTTGGTTGACAAGAAGAACGTATTAACGTAACCACCCGTAGCTACAACTACAGCGTGAGCGGCGTAACGCTCGATCTTACCTGTAATCAAGTTGCGGGCGATGATACCACGAGCACGACCGTCTACCTTAACTACATCCAACATCTCATGACGAGTGTACATCTTAACCTTACCCAAACCGATCTGACGGCTCAACGCTGAATAAGCGCCTAACAAAAGCTGCTGACCCGTCTGGCCACGGGCGTAGAACGTACGCGATACCTGAGCGCCACCGAATGAACGGTTATCCAACAAACCACCATATTCGCGAGCGAAAGGAACGCCTTGAGCCACGCACTGGTCGATGATTGAGTTAGAAACCTCAGCCAAACGATAAACGTTAGCCTCACGAGCACGGTAGTCACCACCTTTGATCGTATCGTAGAACAAACGGTAAACAGAGTCACCATCATTCTGGTAGTTCTTAGCGGCGTTGATACCACCTTGAGCGGCGATAGAGTGCGCACGGCGGGGAGAATCTTGGATACAGAAGTTCAATACGTTGAATCCCATCTCTGCCAAAGATGCGGCAGCGGAAGCTCCGGCCAAACCTGTACCGACTACGATAACATCCAAACGACGCTTGTTAGCGGGGTTCACCAATTTCTGGTGATTTTTATAATTAGTCCACTTCTCAGCCAACGGGCCTTGAGGTATTTTAGAATTTATTTCAGACATAATGATTTAATTTCAAAAGTTCTTAATTATAAAACCTGTAGCTTGCAATTAAGCACCTACTCCGTTTAGGAAGAAGATGATAGTAATGATCGCGAAAAGTCCGCAAATAACCGTAGCTACGATCTTAGAGATACATTCCCAACGGTTCATCCAGATCGTATTATTCCAACCAATTGTTTGGATAGCGCTCCAGAACCCGTGAGTCAAGTGGAACCACAAAGCCACGTACCAGATCAAATAAAGAACGGTGATCACGGCATTACCTTGGAAGTAATAGTTGATAAAAGCGGCTCCGTCTTGTGGAGATACCATAGCTGACCCCAATGCTACTTCGTGATGACCGATCAATTCGGCGAACATCATCTTATACCAGAACTGGCTGAAGTGCAACAGCATGAACAGGATAACGATCAAACCCAAAACGAACATGTTCTGAGATGCCCATTCCACGCCTTTCGGACGAGCGTTGATAGCGTAACGGTCGTTACCACGTGCCTTACGGTTTTGCAAGGTAAGAATGATAGCGTACACGAAGTGGATCACAACGCCTGCGGCCAATACGAGAGTAGCTGCCACAGCGTACCAATTAGAGCCCAACAGCGAACAAACCATGTTATAAGCCTCTCCGGAGAAAACGGCCGCCACGTTCATCGACAGGTGGAACAATAAGAACAGAACAAGAAAGAGGCCTGATATACTCATTATCAGCTTCTTCCCGATAGAAGAATTAAGTAACCACATAAGATAATAATTTAAGTTATTTAATTGTATTTAGAAATTTCTACTTAAACTATGTAATTATCACGCAAAGGTATGCTAAATCCATATATCGCGCAAACGATTAAAGAAATATTTCTGCATTAATGGGAGAGGTCAGGGCATGTGCCCCGACACATGAAATAATGCGGAAGGAAAAGGCTTTCCTTATGAATAATTTATATACATTTGCCTATATGCGTAAGGATTTGAATGGGGCACGGCATTTTTCTATAGGGATCAAGTTTACGATCTTATTGTTTACGATCGCAATCTTGGTTCTTGTGCTTTTTTCGTATAGGAGCGACAAGCATGGCAACCTGTTCTGGCAGGTAGAGAAATTGATTCCGCATCATCCGGACAGCGCTTTGGTGTTATTAGAGAAAGTGACGGATATCAATGGATTATCGCTTCGAGAGAAAGCCCGTTATTGTCTGTTATGGACGAATCACGGGATGAGGCGGGATTGAGGCATACATCGGATTCCATAATCTCTATCGCTACGGATTATTATAGGACGACACGAGGCTGTTACTGGCCTCCCAAAGCGTGGTTTTACCGGGGGAAAGTCTATGAGGATATGGATCAACCGTCCCTAGCTTTGGAATGCTATTTACGTGCGTTGGAATATGAGGGAGGGAATTGGGATTACGAATTTTGGGGACGGTTATATAACCAGATAGGAAGGCTGTACGCCGAGCAGGAATTATATGGCAAGGCCATGTCTTTTTTGAGAAAAGCGAGTGCCCAATATCAGCTCTTGAATGATACGGCCGGACAAGGCCGGATACTGGAGGAAGTCAAGAAATACGAGGCGTTACGGGATTCTATCGGATCGCTGTCAGCGAGAGAATCGATTTATCAGATCACTTCCCGGTATGATGTAAGGCCGGTTCGTGAGGACTTGTATAGGAAAGAATTGATGCTATCGCAAAGGGGACAGGAGCGTTATCTGTACGCATTTATTATCGGCATAATCCTATTTATTTGCTTCCTCCTTTATCGGCGATGGAGAAATACGCAGGAAAACGCTCTTCGAAGGGAAGAAGCCTTGCGACGCTCGATTGCTAGCCAGCAACAACGTATGCGAGAAGAAAAAGAAGAGAATGAACGGCAAATCGCCCTTTTGGAAAAGAGAATTACGAAAATGAAGGAAGAAAAGGATCAAGAGTTGATGTTGGTTTCCTTACAATTGGAAAAACAACGGCTGGAGATTTGTAACGAGTCGATTCATAATAAGGAGAGTAAGCATTTATTATCTGTTGCGATCTTGCGGAAATCGGAGGTCTATGAGAAGTTTCACGATCGGGATGCCGGCAAGATTATCTCTGAGGATTGGGAGCTTTTGGAGGTTTTGTTGAATAAGGCTTATGATGACTTTACCTTACGGCTGAAAAAGCTATATCCTGTTATTTCCGATACGGAGTTGAAGGCCTGTATGCTCACGAAAATCGGTGTTCCCGCCAACCAGATCACACGGGTATTGAAATATAATAGTTCGGTACTTCGTCCTCGTCTATTCCGGAAGATTTTTAAGAAAGAAGGTTCTACGGAGGCATTTGTGGAGTTTATATCAAACTTTTGATTATTATATATTTATAGTGGTCTTGGCAGGTTTGTTCTCATTTTTGTTCTCATTTATCATGTGATTTGTGAGATATACGGGATATTTTTTGGAGGCAAAAAAGCATGGTTATGAAAAGTGTAAAGTTAGCCTCTATCTTGTTTTATTTAAATAGTGTTTTTGTCGTTTTTTTGTTTCGTGTCATGCGGTTCTTCGCCAACGGAAGCGTCCTCTCTTTTAACCGCAGATATAAGAGGGGGGATGGATAAACCGGGGCTATTGGGATTAGGCGATGAGATCAAGGGGGGTTACTTTTGTCCCTTTAGAGGTGACCACGGATGATGCCTCGTTGATAGACGGAGTTTATGATTATGCCGTGACAGATCGATATATCTATGTGCTTCCCGTAAAAGAGCCCCGTATCGTCCTGTTCGATCGGCAAGGGCGTTTTATCCGGACGTTGGTAAAAGAAGGCAGGGGCCGGGTGAATTTAGAGGTATTCTGCCATGTATCCAAGTGGACGAACGTAATGATCGCCTTTTTTTATTTAGTAATAATCGAGTTTGGGAATATACGTTGGAAGGTGAATTTATCGGACAATCCACCCATGAGTATTCGGTAATCTATATGCGTCATATCGGAAAGGATCGTTTCGCCGCCATATCATTCCCTTTTCAGCCTTTCAACGGAGGAGGATTCGGATTAGGCCTATTTTCGAGGAAAGGGGATACGATAGCGATCAAGAATGATTTTTATTCCTTTTTATTACCCCATGAGAAGAGCGGGTTCACGACAAGTATCGCCCCCGCTTATTCTGATGCGCAAAACTCTGTGTTGTTTAAGACCGGTAGTAATGATACGGTCTTCTGTATCTCGGCGGATCGAATAAGTGCGGCTTGTGTCCTTGATCTGAAAAACTCGGATGCGGAAGTGATTCGTTCGTTGGATGTTACGGACATGAGTAATTTGCGAATTGAAAAAAAGGACCCCAAGGATATCTTTGTGCAAGATATGATTGAGTTTCCGGGACATTATTATTTCCGTTTATTGTATAACCAAGGCTATTATATAGCCTCTGTAGATAAAAAGACGGGAAAGACACTTGTGGAAAAATGTGTGATGCCGGGTTCTATCTATGAACTGGCGGATGCGAACCTTCAACATGGCATGCAGGGTACGAGAAGTTATCGGAATTTCCCGGTCTGGGGGAGGGTCATAAAAGATGAGCTGGTACAAGTAGTGACCCCGTATGAGCTAAACTTATATAAATCGCTTCGCTCGATCACGATTCCGCAGGAGTTGGACTTAAAAGGAGAGGAGGGCAATCCGGTTTTTGTTGTTTATTTCGCTTATCTGACTTCGATATGTATCGCTCGGTTGTACTTCTTGTAATAATCTAGCGATAGAAGCTATAGTATTCATGGTTACTATCTATAGAAAATCTGATTTACTATTGATAGTAATCTGATTTATTATAGATAGTAATTGGATCGGTAATAGGCGTGTATGTATAACTGCTTAGATATCAGCCATATACTAATATTTACGTGCAAAGTGGGCATATTGTGTATTTTAACTGTTCGGTAAATAATCGTGTTCTTTTATCTTTTCTATGCCTTTGATGGCTATTAGTGTTAATTAATGTATTGTTTATATTTATATTACGAGTATTTCGTATATTTGCGAAACCAACGTAATATCCGGATATGCTTAGAGGTTGGTAAGTATGTGTAATAACGGTATAAATAACATTAAAACGGATTGAAAATGAAAAAGGCGATTATGAACACAATGATCATCCTGTTCGCTTTGGCGATGTGCGTAGGATGCGGACAGTCTTCGGAACAAAAAGAAGAAAGTGTTCCGACAGATGTAACAAAGGCAGAAAAACAAGAGCAAGTACAGGTGGAAGCGGAGGACGAAGATACGCTGGAAAATGGAGAGCAGGTATTTAGGGTAGTAGAGGTGATGCCGAAGTTCCCGGCGGTGATGCGGAGCTTTTGAAATTTATAGCCAAGAATGTAAAGTATCCACAAGAGAGCCAAGACAAAGGAGAGCAAGGGCGTGTGATTTGTTCGTTTGTGGTAACGAAGGATGGAACGCTTACGAATTACAGGTCCTTAGAGGAATCTCCCCGGCATTAGACCAAGAGGCGGTTCGAGTTTTGCAAATGATGCCTCGTTGGACACCGGCACGCAAAGAGGCGAGCCGGTAGCCGTGAAATATACGGTGCCGATCACGTTTAAGTTGCAATAATTCACGATTGCAGGTCTTGTGATTCTTATTTAATGTTAATTAACGTGCCTTCCGCATGCCGTTTACGACTATTTCGTAGCTTTGTGGATATACATTAAATAAAAGGATAAGATTTATGGAGAAGCTAACGATGCAGGAAGAAGAGGCGATGCGCTGGATTTGGCGGATCGGTCCTTGTTTTGTGAAAGATGTGCTGGCCAAATACGAGGACCCGAAACCTCCTTATACGACGCTCGCTTCCGTGATCAAGAATCTGGAGCGAAAGAAGTACGTGAAGGCGAAACGTTATGGAAATACGTATGAATACCGTCCTTTGATAGAGGAAACGGAATATAAACGTACGTTCCTTGGGGGCGTGGTAACGAATTATTTCGCTAACTCGTATAAAGAAATGGTTTCTTTCTTTGCGAAAGATCAGAAAATCTCTACGGATGATTTAAAGGATATCATCGATTTGATTGAGAAAGGAAAAGAATAACCTAAATCCCACATACCATGACACCGGAATTTGCCTACTTATTGAAGGTAAATGTAGCCTTTGTACTCTTTTACGCCTTCTACCGGTTGTTCTTCTATAAGGACACGTTCTTCAAGCTACGTCGTGCGATCTTGCTGGCGTTCTTTGGCTTGGCTCTGTTTTATCCTTTGCTGAACATCCAAGATTGGGTAAGGCAACAAGAGCCTATAGCGGACGTGATTTATATGTATTCCGCTATGTTGCCTGAGGCGACGGCGAAAGCGGATGCCGCGGCGTCCGTGGATTGGTATGGATGGTTGTTGGGATCTTTGGGGTTTATTTATTGGGGGATCGTAGCGTTCTTATGCGGACGTTTTCTCGTGCAATTAAGCAGTATCTTATGGTTGGCTCATACCAGTGAGCGTGTTGTTATTCATGAAACTCCGGTTTATGCGTTGCGGAAGGCCGCCGGGCCATTCTCCTTTTTCCGTATGGTCTTCTTGCATCCGGAGAGTCATTCGGATAAGGAAACGGATGAGATATTGACACATGAATGTACGCACGTATCCCAATGGCACTCGATTGACGTGATCTTGAGCGAGATGATGTGTATGGCTTGCTGGTTTAATCCTTTTGTATGGTTATTGAAGCGTGAGGTTAGGCATAATCTGGAGTATCTGGCGGATAACACGGTGATCCAGTCTGGTTACGATAGTAAGAGCTATCAATACCATTTATTGGGATTGGCTCATCATCAGTCCGTTACTACTTTGTATAATAGTTTCAATGTGCTGCATCTGAAGAACCGGATTATGATGATGAACAAGAAGCGGAGCCCGGGTATCGTACGTACGAAATATCTGATATTTATTCCATTGGTAGGGATCTTGATGCTGTTAAGTAATATCGAGGCGGTAGCCGTTTGACTGTCCGTCTGGCGAATGAGGCTACGGTCTCGAACGCTGTGGTGACGGCTACGGGCATTCTGGTTGATGAGACTGGGCAGCCTTTGATCGGGGCATCAGTTGTGGTGAAGGGCGGTAAAGAGGGGACTATCACGGATAGGAAAGGGGCTTTCTCTTTGGAGGTCCCTGCGAATGCGATTTTGCGATGCAGCTATCAAGGAAGGGAGTCCCAAGAGGTCTTGGCTGCTGATATGACAAATAATACCCATTTGTCCTTATCTTCCAAATCCCGTGAGATGAACGAGCAAGTATTTACCGTGGTAGAGAAGATGCCTAGTTTTCCGGGTGGGGATGCGGAGTTGTTGAAATACATAGCCACGAATATAAAGTATCCGAAAGAGAGCCAGGATAACGGGGAGCAAGGGCGTGTAATCTGCTCGTTTATCGTCGGGCGTGATGGTTCTGTCAATAATCCGGAGGTGCTTCGGGGAGTGACTCCTTTATTGAATGAGGAGGCCGTAAGGGTAATAAACACTATGCCTCGCTGGAATCCGGGAATGCAACGTGGAAAGGCGGTCGCCGTGAAATATACGGTCCCGATTACGTTCCGTTTGAAAAGTCCGGTAGAAGAAATGAAGGAAGAGACTTTGACGGTAGTGGACGTGATGCCGCAATATCCCGGAGGGATCGTGAATTATTAAAGTTTATCGCTCAAAGCATAAAGTATCCGACGGATGCGCAGGAAGCGGGAGTGCAAGGTCGTGTGATCTGTTCGTTTGTGGTAGATAAGAAAGGAAATATCGTGGAACCTAAAATCATACGGGGGATAGATCCCTCCTTGGATGCGGAAGCTTTGCGAGTCATCGGAATGATGCCCCGGTGGACTCCCGGTCGTCAGGACGGAAAGGCGGTCCGCGTCTTATATACGGTGCCTATTACTTTCCGGTTACAGTGAAATAAGAATAGAGGCTATGTTGGTCGCTTAATCAGTAATCTTAAAAATATACAGATATGAATGCGAAATGTAATTTAGTTACAGTTCTGTTACTTTGTTGCCTTATTTTTCCCGGAAATGCTCAAGAGTTTAATTGGCAAGACTTGGTGAACCGTAAGCAATATGCGGCTGTGATCGCTCATGCTGATAGCCTTACACTAGCTGATTCTTCGAATTATGAGATTATGAACGCTATCGGGCAGGCTTATGAGGGTATGCTTCGGTATCAGAAGGCTTATGACTATTACCGTCTTTGCTTTTCTATGGATATGACGAACTTGGATATCTTAAACATCTTGGCTCGGACGGCGACGAACTTAGGCCGTGCGGAGGATGCCGAGCGATATTTTCATCAGGTATTATCCGCCGATAGCTCGAACTTCTACGCTAATTATCAGTTGGCACGTCTGTATTTCCAATTGGGGGAGTATGAGAAAGCAGTTGATGCCTATGAGAAATTGCAAGCTCAGAATGAGGATAATACTGTCTTATACCGTGCGATTGGCGATTGCTATACTCGAATGGAACAATATCCTTCTGCTACGACCGCTTATTTTCAGGCGTATAACTTGAATCGTGAGAATGCGGGGTTGGCGGTTGCGTTAGTGAATTCATTGTATCGGATGGGGGCTAGTAGCCCGGATTATATATCGGAAGGAATAGCGATTTGCGATACCGCCTTGTTTTATAATCCCGGGAATCGTCAATTATTGCGTAGTAAAGGATTGGGGCTATATATCGTGAAACAATTTGTTCAGGCGGATTCTGTCTATTCCAGTTTGTTGGCTGATGGTGATTCCACCTACCTTACCTTGAAATATGGGGAGCTCGAAGTATTATGCCGGTCTGTATATGCCTCGGTAGATATTTTGGATATGGCATATGAGCAGGATACGACCTCGGTCGAGGTATGCCTCTTATTGGGTTCCGCCTTGGGTAAGACGTATGACCGGAAGCGGGCTTACGACTTATTTGACCGGGCGGAAAAGGGATTGGAACCCAATCGTTTCTTGGTAAATCAATTATTGGCCTTCCGTGCGGAGACTTACCAAAAGGATGGGAGATACAAGGAAGCGTCCCGTCTCTACTATGAGGCATGGAAGAAGAATCCGGAACGACTGGATTTCCTGGCGGCGATCTCGCATATGTATAGTGAGATTGACGTGTCTAAATTCCAGAGCGAGGAGGATCGCCAGCGAGGGCTTTTTATCTTGGTACTTTATATGAATGAGAGTTTAAAGAAAAAAGCGGACGAGAGGACGATGGTGTTTAGCCGGGCGCTTCTGCAATCCTTCTATGAGGATATGTTCTTCCGTAATGTGGCGGAGGAGACTATGATAGACCCGGATGGAAAAAAGAGCAAGATTTCTATCGTGGATTTGCGTAACTTGATCAATCAATTGCCGGAGGAATCGGAGATGGTCATGGAGATTCGTGCCATGAGCGCCAGAAGCTCGGGTAAGATAGAGGAGGCGGCCCGTCTGCTTTATCGGGCGTGGAAGGTGAAGGGTACTCGTGTAGAATTGCTTCGTGAGATCGCGAACCTATATAGCCATCCGGATATCTCCGGATTCAAGAATGCGGAGGAGCTACAGAGAGGTGTATTCGCTCAAGTGACTTACGCAAAGGAACTGTTGAAAAACGAGTCGGATCTGAGTAACCTGACTTTTACCCGGCCTTTCTTGGAGTCATTAAATTCGGATATGTCCAAACGGGGTATCACGGAGCAAACCATGCTGGCTCCAGATAACCGGAAAAGCCAGCTTTCTATAGATGAACTCCAATCTCTGATCCAACAACTGCCGGAGACATTCGATGAGGTAAAAGAGATGATACGATGATGAACAAAGAGAAAGCGCTAAAGAGCAAGAAATGACATCGAACGAAAGACTTTAAACATCATGAAAATGAGAAAATTAACTACGAACGCAGTGGCTATGCTACTCGCTTTAGTCGGATGTATGGGATGTGGCAATCGGTCCGCTTCCTCTGTCGATAACCTTATAAGGGTTGATGTCATGGCCGATTATCCGGAAAAGGAACTGATACTTCAAGACCTCATGGACGTGGAATACATCGCGTTGGAAACCACGGATGATTTTATAACTAAAGGTGCCGTGAAAGCGATCGGAAAGGATATCATGCTGGTGACGAATCGGGGCAGTGATGGGATATTCTTGTTTTCGATAGAAACGGAAAGGGACTAAGGAAGATAAACCGTTTAGGGCAAAGCGGTGAGGAATACACGCAACTTACAGGGCTTGTCTTGGATGAGGATAACGATGAGATATTCGTCAAGGATAATCCGGCGAGAAAAATAGGTGTCTATGACTTATTGGGAAACTATAAAAGGAGTTTTAAGTTCACGGATACCAGTTATTATAATTATATATTTAATTATGATCGTGATCATTTGATTTGCTATAAGAGTTATCCATCGGAAAAAGGCAAGCGGGAGTGTCATTTGATTATTTCCAAGCAAGATGGCCGTATCATTCATGAGATCCAAATTCCCTCTAAGGGACTGAGACTCCGGTTGTAACAGAAGGGGAGTTTATCATTACGCCGGAATTTTATCTTACGTTCCCGGATCGGATAAATGGATACTTGTCAATACATCGTCTGATACCATATTCCATTACTTGCCGGATGGTAATCTGAGTCCTTTTATCGTAAGAAGCCCTTCCATATCCTCCATGGATACTAAAGTATTTCTTTTTCCAACCGTCATCACCGATCGCTACTGTTTCATGAGAACCATGAGAAAAGAGGTTGACTTTACGACGTTTAAAGGTTTCCTTGGTGAAGATCTGGTGTATGATAAACAAGAAAATGCCTTATTCAGCTATATTCTATACAATGATGATTTCATCAATAAGGAAGAAGTCTCTCTAACATCAGAGCCAAGAAACCCCGAAATAGCTATCTGCCAAACTCTAGATGCCCCGGACTTAGTTGAGGCTTACGAGAAAGGCCAGCTAAAAGGAAAGTTGAAGGAGATCGCCGCAAACTTGGATGAAGAGTCGAATCCTGTGGCCATGCTGCTGAAAAAGAAAAAGTAATATATTGCTCCGGCTGCTACCTTGCTGGAAAAAAGTAAGTTGATGGCTATATTATTTTTTGATAAACACGTACATACCTGATTCATAATACGTAAATCGATTTTAGAGAGAAATGCCTATTAATTCTAGGGAGACTGTATCAAATACTATCTATTGCCCACTTATGTTCCGGAAATAAAATGTTCCTCTCCTGTTGAAATAGTTCTCCGATAACCTATACATTCCATAGCGAATAAGTATTTATTCTTAAATCAGCGCCGTGAACTGTATAAACCACGCCGTGGAATGTGCAGACCACGCCTTGGTTTATACAGTTCACGGCATGGTTTATAGAATAGATGAGATAGCGATAAACTTTATATATAGGTAAACATACGTTTTATTCTAGATGAATCCGTTTGCGTTTTCGAGTAAACCAGCTACATTTGCCGGAAAGAATATCTAGATGAGGAAGTTCCTTTTATTGTGGTTGGTTGGGTTGATGTTGGTGCCTTCTGTGGATGGCTGAGCGGAAAAAGGTTGGCTTGGTGCTGGGAGGCGGTGGGGCGAAAGGTGTCGCTCATATCGGGGTGTTGAAGGTATTGGAGGAGGCCGGTATCCCGATTGATTATATTGCCGGAACCAGTATGGGAGCTATCGTTGGTGGCTTGTATTCCGTTGGCTATACTGCCGCTGAGATCGATAGCATGGTACGTTGGCAGGATTGGAGCATGTTGCTAAGTGACCGTGTGAAACGTAGTAACCTTACTTTTCCGGAGAAAGAGAATTCCGAGCGATATGTCTTTTCCCTTCCTTTTGGCCGGAGTAAAAAAGAGATAACGATCCAAGGGATGATAAAAGGTCAAAATCTCCAGAACCTTTTCTCTGATTTAACGATCGGTTATCATGATTCCGTGGACTTCAATCAATTGAATATACCTTTCGCTTGTGTGGCGTTGAATGTGGTGGACGGGCAAGAATATGTTTTCCATCATGGAAGTCTTCCGTTGGCTATGCGTGCCAGTATGGCGATTCCTGCCGTGTTTGCGCCGGTACGTTTGGATAGCATGGTGTTGGTAGATGGTGGGATCAAGAATAACTATCCGGCGGATGTCGCACGGGATATGGGGGCGGATATCATTATTGGCGTAGATCTGGGTACTAGCGACTTGAAACAGTTGGAGCGGATAAATACCCCTTGGGATATCGTAGGGCAGATCATCGCCTTGCATGGTTATGAGAAATACGGACCGAATAAGGAACAAACCGATCTGTTGTTCCGCCCGAATACAGACCCTTATAATTCCGCTAGTTTTGGGGAGACGGCCCTGGATACCTTGATTGACCGGGGTGAGCAAGTCGCCCGCAAGCAATGGGATGAGATTCTTGCCTTAAAGAAGAAGATTGGTTTATCCGATAGTTCGGATATGCACCGAAAGAGATTAGTACATTCCTATCCGGTAGCCCCTACCGATACGTTTCATATCCGGCGTGTCTTGTTTGAAGGTATAGATCCTCGTGATGAGAAATGGTTGACGCAAATCAGCGGCTTGAAAGAGAATAGCTTGCTTACCGTGAAGAAATTGCAGGAAGCCATGTCTATCGTGATCGGTACAAATCTTTACTCGAATGTGAGCTATAAATTGGTCGGTGAGAGGCAGGAGGATTGGTGCTTACGGTACAGGAAAAATCAAATAGTGCGATTAATGTGGGCTTGAATTTTAATAGTGAGGATATCGTCGCCCTGTTGCTGAATGCTACTTTTGACAATCGGGCTCGTTACCATTCGAAGTTCTCCGTAACGGGAAGGATCGGGAAACGTATGTATGGGCGAGTGGACTATGCGATAGAGCGTAATTCCTTGCGTAACATCAATCTGTCTTACATGTTCACGTACCATGATCTCGACGTCTATAACCGGGGGGATAAAATCGTAAATACGACGTATCGCCACCATTTCGTGGAACTTGGATATTCGGACATGAACTGGCTGAATTTCAAGTTGAAGCTAGGAGCCCGTTATGAGTATTTTGATTATAACTCATTCCTTTATACGGCGGAAAACCAAAAGTATCAAGTAAAACCGGAAGGCTTTATCAGTTACTTCGCTCAGGCCCATCTGGAAACCTTGGACCGCCGTTACTTCCCGAGTAAAGGCGTTTCTCTGCAAGCGGATTATTCCATTTATACGGATAACTTCGTGACTTATAAGGACATACCTTCTTCTCCGCTTTGAAACTCAGTTTCCTTTCAGTATTGCCGCTGACTTCCCATTTGAGTCTGTTGCCGTCTATCGATGGTCGCGTGTTGATCGGGAAAGATCCGGCTTATCCCTTTTGAATGTGGTGGGAGGCGATATGCCGGAAGGTACCTTCCCAGCAGTTACCGTTCGCGGGGATCAATCGGATGGAGATATTCGATAATTCCGTGGCGATCGTCCGTTTGAACTTACGTCAGCGTATCGGGCAGCGGCACTATATCTCATTGATAGCCAACTATGCGATCCATGAGGATAATTTCTTCGACCTGCTCAAGGGAGAAAGTGTATGGGGAGGCAGCATCGGTTATGCCTATAATAGTATGTTCGGTCCGATGAATACGAACTTCGGATTGTCGAACCGGAATAATAACCTGCAATTTTATCTGAATCTGGGTTACAGTTTCTAATATTTCTTACATTTGTAAGGATTAAAAATAGAAAGTTATGAATGAACAGATCATAGAGTTCTTGACAGAGTTGAGGAGCCATAACAATCGGGAATGGTTCCAAGACAATAAAAATCGTTACGATGCGCTACGTAAGGGGTTTATCGATGAGGTACAAGATTTAATAGGTCGTATCTCCTTATTCGATCCCGAGGTAGCCGGGTTGGAGGCGAAAGATTGTTTGTTCCGGATATACCGGGATATCCGTTTCTCTCCGGATAAGACTCCTTATAAATGTCATTTCGCCGCTTACATCTCCCAAGGTGGTCGTGCCAGCGAACGGAGTGGTTATTATATCCATCTGGAGCCGGGAGGTTGCTTGCTTTCCGGAGGTGTATGGTGCCCGCCACCTGCGCTATTAAAGAAACTTCGTCAGGATATATACGATCATATCGAGGAATTTACGGCTATTATCGAGGAACCTACATTTAAGAAAACATTCCCGGTGTTAGAGGGGGAGATGCTGAAACGCATGCCTGCCGGCTATCCAATGGATTCCCCTTATGGTTATATCATGAAGCATAAGGATTTCAGCGTGGTGTCTTATAAGCCGGATAATTTCTTTTACGCTACGGATTGGATGGATAAGGCGGTGGATGACTTTAAATTGTTATTACCATTCAATCGTTTCTTAAACTATACGGTAGATGAATATCTAGGGAGAGTTTAAATCTCCCTAGCCTAAGGAAGTAGGGCTGTTAGTTTCTCCAGCTGCGTCTTTAACTCTTCTTGGGTCGCCTTATCGGTTTCTGTCCGGTAAGCCGCCTGTAAGTTGGGTAAGAAAGGTAAGTAATGGGTATCCGCTATATATCGGGCTGCCCGGATACGGACGGCGGGTGAAGCGTCATAAAGCAATCCTTGTACCCATCGTTTGGCGTCCCATGAATGATGTGCTTCCAGCCAATCCAAGGCGGCAACCTTTTGCTCGCTTTCTCCGCTTAAAAGGATTTGAAAGGCTTTTTCTTCCTGCTTTAAATCATCGGTAGCCATTAATGATTCATGATTGAACAGGTCTGGACGTACGGCGGAGGATTGATAAGGGATAAAAGGCTTATTCAAGGTCCAACGTACCATCCGGGGGATCATCCACATCATGCCGGGAGTACCTTCGGGGTGGGCGATGGAACTAAAAACACGCCCTTTCCCGTAGTTATTGGCTACGAAGAATGGCTTACCGTTTGTCATATTAGCCGGGGCGTTTCCTTCCTCATGCACATCGCTTTCCATGATGGCAAGCGTGTTGCTTTGGATCGTATCAGCCGGATTGTTTATAAATACCGGTCCCTCATAGTAAATGACGAAACTCGTATCGCGGTCGGCTAATTCGGGGAATATCTTCTTACCCTCCTCGCATAAGGTGAATTTCGCTAATCCATGCCCTCGGTTGTCATGCTCGATGTCGATCGCTTGCTGTCCATTTAGCTGTATACAGGTGTAATCAGGAGTATTCGAGAATAGATAGGCTCCGGCACAGATCCCGACAGCCCCTTTACCTTTAGCGATGAAGTCCTTGATACGTTGTTGATTTAAGGTCCCTAGGTTTAAGTACTGACTTTTGCCACTTCCTCCCGGGATAATAATAGCGTCGATCGAATCGAGCACATTATTAGCTATATCTGCTGTAGTAATGGTACATACCTCCATTTCCGGGTCTAGCCGGATAGCGGCGACAGTTTCCCAAATACAGGTCTGTGCTCCTCCATGCCCATCGAATACACCCACCTTTATCGGCTGAGTACTAATCTCTTTTTTCGTGCTCTTGTTTTCCGGCACTGAGCACTGAACGCATAAAGCCAGATAGGCAAGAAATAAGATGGCGGTCGTTTTCATTTTACGGAGGATTTTAGGTTGTTATTGTTCTCGGGTATAAATCCACTTATCAACCGTATTCTTACTTTTATACCATTGTACATGTTTGCTATCTCCACTTACCCATTTCAATAGATCCGGATAGGCATCACCAATAAAAGCATGTTCCACAGGGTATTTGAAATCATCCGGTATCATTAAGGCCCATATGCAATTATCATTTGAGTAATAACGGTATCTGACCCCTTTGGGGGTATAGCTATAATTACGTTGGTGGATTTCCGTGCGTAAGACCTCTCCTTCCCGCTTTAATACGGTCGTGAAAAGATCGATGTCATCAATGGTCAAATCTTTTAAGGCACCGGCTGCGAACGAAAAGGTGATCAAACGTTTCTTGCTTTCCCCTATATGGAAGGTCATTATCTGTATTAATCATTTCATGAAAAGAGAATAATCCATGTATATCATCCGATAGGGCATAAACCGGAGTCTCGGTTTCCGATTCTGGAGTCGTGGTCCAGCCATTTAACTCGGCTTTTTGGATGTCTTTGGACTTTATGCCGGGGAGATGGATGAAAGCTCCGGCCCGCTTAGTTCCACCTAATGCACGGAAAGTCAGTTTTATATTGGCGAATTGTACATAATCGTCTTTCATGGAAGTTTTCATCTGGACTTTTATCACGGCATCATTAAAATCATAATCTCCATAATTAGGGAAAGAGTCTTCTATTATAAATGTATAGGTGGAAGACACGCTTCGGGTCGGGGTACGGCTAACCGGAGTAGCGGTTGTTTCCTGCGATACGGCTAACGAATCGAAAGCACAGACATTATCATTACCCGGTGTTAAGGTGACAGGAGCGGTAACTTGATATCCGGTAGGGGTCGTCAATTGTATGTAAACTTGATCCGACTCTCCCTTTGGATAGATAATTTTCTTATCGAAAAGCGTTTTCTTTGAGCAAACCCCGGTAGCGAGAAGATTCGCATCTTGATCTTCCGGACTTTTATCAAATACTTCTACCAGATAATTATAGGTGCCATCATAGGGGTCGAAAGATTGTACGGTAAGGTGGGATATTTGTATCATCGACCAATCGAAATTAGAGGAAATTGTTACCTTTGAGAATGGATTAGTACCTTCTCCCGGAATTTTATCGGAAGGATCATATACATCCTTTGTACATCCTGAGAATAGGATAAAAAGAAAGGATGTGATAAATAGTTTCATTATTTGTCGCATGTCAAGAAATCAATTTGCATTCTGCCTTTGCAAAGGTAAGAATATATTTATTAATCAATAGATTTTTAATTTATTAAAAAAAGCGGTGTCTAAAGTTTTCTTTTGAAAGTTACATCCGGCTGGTGGTAAATAATAGATATTTAAAAATCGGGGGAACTTACGATTTGGTTTACAATATGTCAGTAAACATGGGGGAATCGAAGGGAATAAAGGTCTTGAATGTGTTAAATATTGTGATATTGCTAACGATTTGTCACTTTGCTTTTGGTGATTGTCGGGAAACTTCCTTACTTCGCGGTACAAAATGATAGTAACCTTATAAATTAAAATAGTATGAAGACATCAGTTGGGGTAAAAGTATTCTTGCGCTAGTTTTTACTTTCATGTGTAGTTTAGCGATAAGCGCAGCGTCTCCTAAAGATTATCTATATGATACAAAAGAGGAGAATGGTAAGATTATCTCTAAAGTGGTATTCTTACAGGAAAACGGACTGTTGAACAAACAGGTAAGATATGAGTTCCAGTACAACGAGAACGGCAAGGTTTCCGAGAAGAAAGCGTTTCGTTGGGATCGGACAAACGACGAATGGGTTCCATTCTATCAGATCACTTATCAATATGATGATCGAAGTGGAGAGATAAAGACAAATTACGGTATGTGGGATAAGAAGAAGAAAAACTTTAGCTTAAATGTCCAGAACATGATTATCCCGAGTACTAATTACGAAGAAATTTTCTCATAATACATACTTTAAATTAAGACTTTCATAGACAAATAAGGGAAAGGGGCGATTTGGTATCGCCCCTTTTCCTTGTTTTTATCAGATGATTTTCTCCAAATCTTTCAAATTGTTAGCTACTTCCTCATCCGTTACCTCATAGTTTGTTAGATCACCGGATAGATATTGGTCGTAAGCGGCCATATCGATCAAGCGTGGCCCGATAAGTTGAACAAGATCGTACGAGGTTTACCTTCGATCTTGGCTTGCTCTGCCTCATGGATAGCCGCGGCGATAGCGTGGGATGATTCCGGGGCCGGTATGATTCCTTCCGCTTGCGCGAATAAGTAGCGGCTTGAAGGTATCCAATTGCTTGATATCCACGGCGCTCATCAATTCGTCTTTCATCAACTGGCTGACGATGGAGCCGGCGCATGATAACGCAAACCTCCCGCATGGATATTCGCTGGAGAGAAATTATGTCCCAACGTAAACATCGGGATTAGCGGGGTATAGCCAGCCTCATCTCCGAAGTCATATTGGAATTGCCCTCTTGTAAGTTTCGGGCAAGATGCCGGTTCCGCTGCTATAACCCGGATATCCTTACCTTCCGTTAGTTTATGGCGCAGGAATGGGAATGTGATACCGGAGAAGTTGGAACCACCCCCGAAACAACCGATAACGACATCAGGTACTCGCCAGCCATTTCCATTTGTTTCTCAGCTTCCAGTCCGATAACGGTCTGATGCAGCATAACGTGGTTTAATACGCTACCTAATGTATATTTACAGTTCGGTGTCTGCATGGCCAACTCTACCGCCTCGGAGATAGCGGTACCTAGGCTACCTTGATAATTAGGATGGTCTGTCAAGATCTTGCGTCCGGCTTTCGTACTCATACTTGGGGAGGCAACAACTTGTGCTCCGAAAGTCTGCATGATCGAACGACGGTAGGGCTTCTGGTGGTAACTAACCTTTACCATATAAACGGCAAGTTCCAAGCCGAAAGCTTTTGCCGCGTAAGAAAGAGCGGCACCCCATTGTCCGGCGCCTGTCTCGGTCGTGATATTTGTCGTACCCTCTTGTTTACAATAATAAGCCTGAGCCAAGGCCGAATTCAACTTATGTGAACCGATCGGGCTTACACTCTCGTTCTTGAAATAGATATGGGCGGGCGTATCCAGCGCTTTTTCCAATCCAGTGGCACGAACCAACGGAGTCGGTCGCCATACCTTATAAAGCTCGCGTACTTCATCGGGGATCTCGATCCATGTGTCTGTCGTGTTCATTTCTTGATGAGAGACGCCTTTCGAGAATAGAGGATATAAATCTTCCTCCTTTAAGGGCTGTTTAGTTTGTGGATTTAAGATCGGCAGCGGTTTGTTCTTCATATCCGCTACGATATTATACCATGCCGTAGGTATATCTTTTTCTTCTAGCAAAAACTTTTTAGTACTCATTTTCTTTATCTGGTGTTTACAATATTAATCTAATTTGACCTTTAAGGCTTACAACTTGGAAGCAAAGGAACAAATAATATTTCGTTTCTTCAAATTGAATCCATAAAATATATACATTCGCGGCTTATAAGGTAAGAAAAATAACAAACTGAATTATAATGAGACGGATTACCCTGTTGCTCGTGGGGAGCTAGCCTTATTTTCTACGACAGCGCAAAGAAAAAACTTCACTTACAAATTCTACGGCTTCGTCCGTGGAGATCTTTTCTACAATTCCCGGGCTAATATGGCTCCGATCGATGGGAACTTTTATCTCTATCCTTTGGATAAGAGTTTTGATGCGGATGGCAAGGATTTGAACGCCACGCCGAATGGCAGTTCTATACGTTCACTTCCCGCTTGGGCTTGGACGTGACGGGTCCCGATATCGGCAAGGCTCGTTCCTCCGCTAAGATAGAGACGGACTTTGGCGGTTTTTCCGGTAGTAATACGATGTTACGTATCCGGCAGGCATACGTAAACTTGGATTGGGGAAAATCGGCGGTATTAGTAGGGATCACGTGGCATCCCTTGTTTGGCGCCGTGATGCCGGATGTCTTGAATCTTTCCACCGGAGCGCCGTTCCAGCCTTTCAACCGTAGCCTCAGATCCGTTACCAGTATAAGGCGAATAGCCGGGTACAATTGACGGCTTCCGTGTTGTGGCAATTACAATACCTTTCCAGCGGACCGAAAGGCATGAGCGAGGATTATATTAAGAATAGCTGCATTCCGGAGATGTTCGTGGGGGCGGATTTTACCCCTGCGGATGGTTGGTTGATGGGGCTCGGCGCTCATATGATCTCCTTGAAACCCCGTACTTCCACGGAATGGAAGGAGCAAACTTTTAAGGTGAACGAGCGAATGACCGCATTCTCTTACGAGGCACATTTGAAGTATAGCGGAAGAAACTATACCTTTGCGGCGAAAACCTTGATGGCCTCAGCCTTGGATCATACCGCTTTATTGGGCGGTTACGGGGTGAGCTCGGTGGACTCCCGTACGGGCGAGCAGGGATATACGCCTTTTCGCCATTCTACGACATGGGTGAATTTCGCCTACGGAACGAAATGGAGACCGGGAGTTTCGTCGGATATACGAAGAATTTGGGAACCGGGAAGTCCTTGGTCTCAGCGGATAAGGTGTATGGTATGGGATTGGATATCGATCAATTAATAACCGTCAGCTTAAACGTATCGTATAATTTACCGCATTGGAAGTTCGGTTTCGAGTATTGTCCGGCGACAGCTTATTATGGCACGACCGACTTAGAGAGCGGACGTATCGAGCAAACACATGCGATAACGAATCATCGTATATTAGGTTTGATGATGTATTATTTTTAAAGATAGATTGACCGGAATGGAAATGAAACGCAACTTGCTTCTTTTGATCGGCCTATGTATGGCGGTATGCGTACAGGCGCAAAAGAAAAACTTCTCTTACAAATTTTACGGACAGGTACGTGGAGACTTGTTCTATAATTCCCGTGCGAACGCCGAGATCGTGGATGGTTTGTTCCACCTATATCCGAAGGACGTGGCGTTGGATGCGGATGGCAAGGACTTGAACGCTAGTCCGAACGGTAGTTTTTACCTGCTTTACTCCCGTTTGGGAATCGATGTACAAGGACCGAAGGTTGGTTCGGCCAAGACTTCCTTGAAACTGGAGGCCGATTTCCGGGGTTCGGGTAGCAATTGGGCGGTGCTTCGTATCCGTCATGCCTATGTGAATCTGGATTGGGGCAAGTCCGCTGTCTTGATCGGACAGACGTGGCATCCGCTATTTGGCGAGGTCTTTCCACAGATGTTGAATCTTTCTACCGGCGCCCCGTTCCAGCCCTTTAACCGCAGCCCGCAAATTCGTTATCGTTATACGGACAATGGATGGCAATTGACCGGGTCGGTTCTATGGCAGTTGCAATATCTATCGGCCGGCCCGAATGGAAAGAGTGAGGAATATATCAAGAATAGTTGCGTACCGGAAGTCTATCTCGGGGTGGATTATAAGAAACCCGGTTGGCAGGTAGGAGCCGGTATGGAAATCTTGTCGTTAGTGCCGAGAACGCAGAACGAGGTGGATGGCAAGATTTATAAAGTCAGCGAGCGGGTTACTTCCGTATCCGGCGAGGCGCACGTGAAATATCAGGATGCGAATTGGTTGGTGATGGCGAAAACATTGCTGGCTTCTAACTTGACGCAGACTTGTATGTTGGGTGGTTACGGCGTCACCTCTATCGACCCACGTACCGGCGAACAGGAATATTCACCGTATCTTTTCTCTACTTCTTGGTTGAATATCGTGTACGGAAAGAAATGGAAACCGGGTTTGTTCTTAGGCTATTTGAAGAACTTGGGAGCGAACGAGGCACTGGTAGGCAAAACCTATGGCGTAGGTCTGGACGTAGATCAGGTATTTACGACCAACCTGCAGCTTTCGTATAATCTTCCGCACTGGAAATTAGGTGTTGAATATAGCCCTTCCATCGCATGGTATGGCAATGTGGATTTGCAAGATGGCGGACGGATTCATGACACACATTCGATAACCAACCATCGGGTATTGGGCGTATTGATTTATACGTTTTGAGAAGGCATGAAGGAATTACGCTAAGCATAAAAAAGCGGGATAAGAGTATTCTCTTGATCCCGCTTCCACGTATATAGAATTTACAAAGTTGTCTGTTATTTGATATTACCCACCTTTAGCAAGTACTCGGCGATTTGTACGGCGTTCAAAGCGGCGCCTTTCTTGATCTGGTCGCTCACGGTCCAGAATGTCAAACCATTCGGGTTGCTGATATCCTTACGGATACGGCCTACGTAAACCGGATCGTGATCCGCTACGAACAACGGCATCGGATAATCCTTGTTTGCCGGTTCATCCTGCAATACCACACCCTCAGCCTCGGCGAAAGCCTTGCGAGCCTCTTCCACGCTGATCGGACGCTCTGTCTCTACCCAAGTAGATTCGCTATGCGCGCGCATAACCGGTACGCGAACACAAGTAGCGCTCACCTCGATATCCGAGTGCATGATCTTACGGGTCTCGTTATACATCTTCATCTCCTCTTTCGTATAGCCATTTTCCGTGAATACGTCTACGTGAGGGATTACGTTATATGCCAATTGATAAGCGAATTTCTCCACTGTAGGCTCCTCGCCCTTTAATAATTGCTCATATTGTTTTACCAACTCAGCCATAGCGGTAGCGCCTGCTCCACTGGCAGCTTGATAAGTAGATACGTGAACACGCTTGATATGAGATAAGTTCTCGATCGCCTTCAACGCTACAACCATCTGGATTGTGGTACAATTCGGGTTAGCGATCACACCACGAGGACGATTCAAGCATCCTCCGGGTTTACTTCCGGTACGACCAATGGAACATCCTCGTCCATACGGAACGCACTGGAGTTATCGATCATCACCGTACCATGTTTCGTGATCGTCTTCTCAAATTTCCTTGGAAGTACCACCTCCGGCTGAAAACAAAAGCAACATCGATTCCCTTAAATCGTCGTTATGCTTCAGTTCCTTAACGGTATACTGTTTACCACGGAAGGTATAAACACGTCCGGCACTACGAGATGAGCCAAAAAGTACCAGCTCATCCATCGGGAAGTTTCTCTGGTCGAGTACACGCAGGAACTCCTGTCCTACGGCTCCACTTACACCAACAATTGCTACTTTCATTTTGAGCACTGATTTAATTTGAATAATGTAAATAGTTATAACTTTGCTGTCTGTAAAGGGCTTTCATATTTTTGCCTTTTGCGCCCTATTATTTACAGTTGTAACTTATTAGGGTGCAAAGATAGAGAAATTTATAACTAAAACGATATAGCTATGAAACAATTATTATTAATTCTTGCGTTTTTACTTCCGCTTTGCGCTTATCCCCAGTTAAAAGAACCGTTTAATGGACCGGAGATTACATCGGATAACCCTTGGACGGGTGATTTAGATTGCTTTGTGATTGAGAACGGATGGCTGGTCTCACGTGCGGATCCTACCCGGAAAAGTGTTTCCATAGAAACTCCTCTCGTTTATTCCGCTACAATGGAATGGGAATTTGAGATTCGGATGGATTTCAAACCAAGCGATCAAAACCATATCCGGCTACATGTTTATTTAGATGATCAGAGGATGCTTGGACTTGAAACTGATTACTATGTCCAAATCGGCAGTAATAAGAAAACGATAACTTTTCGGAAACATACCGCAACGGAGAAGAATCCAAAGATCTTAATAGAGAAAGCGCTCGATGTCTTGTTGGGAGCCGTGGATTTGAAAGTGAAACTTACTTTAGAAAATCATAAGATATGGAACTTATATGTGCTAGAGAAGGGTAGGTTTGTCTTGATAGGGAGTTGTGAGTCTGAAGTTTCTTCTTCATGTAAAGGGGGACAACTACGTTTTGAATGCCGCTATTCTAAAACTCGAGTAAATGATTTTGCGTGTAACTACATCATTATATCCGATAATATCTCGATCGAACCAGAGAAGCCGGATACTCCCGAAGAGCCAGAAGAACCCAATGAACCGATGAGCCGTTTGGTTCTTCCGCGGCTTCTTGCTATCCAACCGATCACCGAGTCTGTTTTCCAATTACAATATATCTTCCGGTGGATATCCGTGAGGCGATATTCTCTATATCGGGTATCGGTAATGCCTCTCGTATGACCTATGCGGATGATATGCGGATCCATGTGAATGTCAGCTTTGATAAGGAGTTGAAGGTTGGTATGGGTTATGATTTGTTGTGCTCGGGGTTAATGGATCTTGAGGGAAATAAGATTCCGGAGAGTTCTACCGAGATTCGGTTAGAATATGAAGAAGAGCCCGACGCTCCGGAGGAACCAGAAGTGCCGGATACTCCTTCTTTCCCCGCCGGTAGTATCCGTATTAATGAGGTGATGGCTGATCCGAAAGGACAAAAGGCTTTTCCGGAAACGGAGTATGTGGAACTTTATAATACGACGGATAAGGCTATAGAGTTAAATGGTTGGTCATTCTTATATGGTAGTAAGCCAACGGTATTGACAGCTTTGCTTTTGGAAGCGGATGGATATATCGTGCTTTATCGGTCTGGTAGGGATATACATATTGACGATTCGGGACAAGATATGCCCTTGGATAAATTCCCGGCGTCTTTGGCGAACACGGGGAAGGAGCTTGCTTTATTCGATCCTTCCGGTAAGGAGATCGACCGGATTGCCTATGAGAAAGCGAAAGCCGGAATCGCTTGGGAACGTTCTGAAATCGGTTTTTATTTATCAACGGATGAGCGAGGAGGCACGCCGGGTTCCGCAAACTCTTCTCCTGACGATGAACCAGAAGATCCGGATCGTCCGGACACTCCCCATAAACCGGGTATCCCCACGGACATTATAGTCTTACCCAATGAGATCGTTTTTAATGAGTTGTTGCCGAATCCTTATCCGGAAGGGAGTGAGTATATCGAGCTTTATAATCGTTCGGACCGGACATTGTCTTTGGCTGGACTGTCTGTTGCTACCCGCAAATCCGATGGTACATTGAGTACGCATTATCCTTTATCTTCTATAGTCTCTCTGGTAGAACCACAAGATTATGTGTTGCTGACTAAAAGTATGGGAGGAGTGAGCGATTTTTATCTGATATCTTCGCCGGATGCTTTGCATGAATTAAAACTTCCGGTCTTGGCAAATACCTCCGCTACGCTAGTCCTGTTTCGTACAGAAGATGAGGTTATGATCGATGAGATTCGTTATTCCTCTAAATGGCATGCCCCATCCGTGAAAAATGAGAAGGGGATTGCCTTGGAGCGGATTAATCCTGATAGCGATACGCAGGATGAGATGAATTGGACTTCGGCTTCGGCCACGGCGGGATACGGTACGCCCGGCTATCGGAATTCCCAATATGGAAAGCAAGATGAAGGCGAGGTCACGGGCATAGAGTCTCCCGTTTATTCTGAGGCAACGAAGGAATATACGATCTCCTACCATCTTGATGAATCCGGCTATACCTGTCGAGCCTGGATATTTGATATCTCCGGAAGGCATATCAGTGAGGTGGTAAATCATGACTTATTAGGGATAGAAGGTGAATTGGCTTGGAACGGCCTTGCGGTGAATGGTTCCAAGGTGAGAACCGGCGTTTATATTTTCTATGCGGAACTTGTTCATCCTCAAGGACAGGTAAAACGATATAAGGAAGTGTTTTTAGTGAAATAAGTTCATTTGTGAAATAATATTAGTATTTTTGCTATGAGTAACTATAACGGTAACATTGAAAAAAGAAAAGCGGCTCAGGATTTAATGAAGAACAGAAGAGAAAATACTTCAAAGTATTTCTTCGATTTGTCAAAATTAACTTTTGCCGCTCTTGTATTGGGAGTAGGAAGCGCATTATTAAAATAGAGAAATATGTTATTAGCAGTATTCTTTACGGTTATTTCTATAATGGCGGCAGGCTTCTTGATATTCCTGTATACCCTCGTGGTAAACGCTGGCTAAGAGATGAGTTTTAATCATTGATATACATCTTTATACCACTCAAGATCCTTGTACCACTCATTTAGTTTGGGCAAGCTTCTTGGGGGACGTAGATAGATAAGCCGCTATATTTATTGACCGGCAGATAGCTTCCATACGGATACGGATAAGCGTAAACCGCCTTGGGTGTAGTAGCCTTGTAAATAACCGCCTTTTCCATGCTCCGCTTGAATGCGTTATATTGCTCTTCCGTGGCCAGACGGCTCACGTAATCATCAAAATCATATAAGGCATGATAATTCGGCGTCAAATACTCCATGATCTGCAATTCGCTAACGGGTACGGCGAAAGATCTCTTTCCGTCTTATCATGGAATAGGGTACGGCAAGTAGCAGCCAATTCATCCAACTCATCGCTTTTCATGACCGAGATCGTTCCTGCCTCACTTTGATAATACGTATAAAACTTTGTCGCTATCCCCACCACATCAGCTTCTTTCTTGAACATATCCCCCATTATCGATTGATAAGGGAAGCCGTTCGCCAATATCTCCGTTGGCGAGCCGATAATATAATCCGCACATCCCCGGAAAGCGTAAGCTACCTCGGCACACGACATATAACAAGCGTCGAACAAAATAAAATCAAAATGATACTTCGATAAAGCGGAGGCCAGATCATTGATCTCCATGAAATTATTTTTCCCGTCTTGCCCGAAGGAACGCAAATAACTATAGATATCAGAAGGCAGCCATCCTGTTCCGTGACTCCACAGCACCAACCCGTAACTATCCGCCGGATATTCCTTTTGTACCTTGTCGATTATTTGCGTCAGCGTCTCGGTAGAGGCCGAGTTCTGGTTCGAGTCGTAGGTCTCGAGCACGATCTGCCGGATGGTATCCGCTTCCAGCTTTAATTGAAAAAGCTGGGGAGCCTCGTTCTGCTTATCCGTATAGATCAACAAATTGCCGTTGTTCAATCCATCTCGCTCAATCCCTTCCTTTATCGCCCTCAGGTTTTGGCTCACGTATCCACTCAAGCTATTATCCCCCGCGAAATAGATAAGAACCGTACGAGGGGCGGTAGTAGGGATAACGACCTCCTCTTTATCGCAAGCGACAAAACGAAAGGAGTGACAGGAAAAAAATCACGATATATTTAGCCTTCATGAGTCATATTCTGGATTTATTTTACAAAGATAACGTTTTTCATCCGTAAATCATGGATATTATATAAGTTAAGTACAAATGAACTGATAAATAATATTTATATTTGTACGGTTTTGCCTCTTAAATAAACAAACCTAATGAACCGGGAGATATGAATAAACTATATTTACTGTTAGTATTTCTTTTGTCAACCTTTATGGATATTCAAGGACAGGTCGTGGCCGTGAAGACCAATGTGCTTTATGACGCGATCACTACGCCGAACGTAGGGGCGGAGGTCGCGTTCAACAAGCATTGGTCGGTTGAGGCATCGGGGTATTATAACGGTTGGACATTCTCGAGCGATAAGTCCTTTAAGCATTGGATGATACAACCAGAGGCGCGCTACTGGATACACGAGCGTTTCAACGGACATTTCTTCGGGGTTCATGCCCAGTATATGGATTACGATTTCGCCGGTTTGAAGCTCCTGTATGGGATGGAGAAAAAGAATAGTTATAACGGTAACGCTTATGGCGGCGGTATCTCTTATGGTTATCAGTTATACGTGTCGCCCCGTTGGAACGTGGAGTTCACGGCGGGTTTCGGATACTTGCATTTCGAATATGATAAGTACGCTTTTCCTAGAGGAGATGCGCCTATCGGCAAGTTCCGCAACGAGTATTGGGGATTAACAAAGGCGGGTATCAGTATCGTTTACATCATCAAATAAAGAGATAAATCTATGAAGACATTCATTTATATATGCTTGCTTGTGATCGGCCTTGTTCTTCCGGCAGGAGCGCAGGTGCCTATACAATCTTACCGGGGGCAAGTCTCCGTGAAGCAAAACCGCATCGAGCGGGAGGGCAACTCCTTGCGTCTAGACCTAACGATCAGTGTCTGCGGACTCTCCGTGGGACGATATCAAACCCTGTCCTTGATGCCGATGTTGCGTAGCGACAGAGATTCCGTAGTCATGGCCCCGGTAGTACTAAACGGGGCAAACAAGCAAAAAATGTACGACCGTACCTTAGTTTTCGAAGACAAGAAAGCCGCCGATGGCGACGCTTATACGGTAATCAAGAACACCCCGGAACTGATCCGAGAAATCCCCTATGAACTATCCATTCCATACCACCCATGGATGAAGAACGCCGCTCTGATCTTGGTTGGGGAGTTGGATAATTATGAAGGTGCGCCATTACGAACATTCGTAAACGTATTGACAGAACATTTGGACATTCCGTAAAATAGTTTTTAACGCATTCCGTTATCCTGTAAGTACTGTCGAATAAGCGTAGGCGTTAGACTTGGGTATGGGCTTGCGCCTGCAATGTGTTCTGTATCTTTCGCTATGTTTCAGTCCACAATATCCCAAGAAGCTTGCTACAGTTTTGATGTTTGCCCATCAATAAGAGCTTTCATTTCTGCGCTCTTAGAACTATATTGCTTTCCTTTCAAATATTTAATGGCATTCCTTAGGATTGTTATTTCTTCTGCGCTCTTAATTTCGTGAAATAACTTTTTGAAGTTCGTATCCTCTTTGCTCGATACTTGCTTTGTCTGCGCTGTAAAAGATCTCAATTCATCTGAAAGATCGAATTGTTTCATCTCAACTTTCTCTTCCTTAGCGCATTTTAGGATAAAGCGGTCTACGGCAGGATCGATCATTATTAAGAAATGAGCCTTGTCCGGGTGTTTGTAAAAATATAGGGAGTCCGTATGTCCTATTTCCTCAAATTCGTTGACGTAACTGACCTGTCGTTTGTCTTTATCCACTATTCCAACCGCGAATTTATCCGATAACTTTTCTTTCATCACTTTTACGACGTTGTTACAGCCTTTCTGATGATTATATCCTTTAGCGGTGGGAACCAACGTCTCGATTAGGTTTGTATCGACGTAGCATTCCGGAATTATGTAGAGTTCTGCCATTATCTTAAGAAGGTTTCGGTGTTGAAAAATAGGTCGATGCCATATTCGTACATTTCTTGTATTTCTGTGTCACTGGCTCTTTTCACGAAAGTTTCCCCATTCCTGAAGTCAACTAGGTAAATGGCAAGTTCGTCACTCGGTAATTCCAGAAAGTCGTTAACCACATAAGGACTGTGTGTCGTTATAAAAAACTGGTTTCTGTCCGATTGGATAATATCCTGCGTTACCTTTGATATGAAAGGAGGGTATGAGTGGGCTTCCGGTTCTTCAAAAACTAATGCGGACTCACTGTTACTTTCAATAGCCGCTTTGTAGAAAATCATACGCTGCAGGGTATCGGCTATGGAATGAAATGGAATTAAAAATATCTCTCCCGGTTTCTTTTCTTTCATTACTTTAATCTCCTGGCTATTGGTATCGAAGACATATTTCAAGCCATAGTCGTTGAAAATAGTTCTTAATTCTTCTTTCAACTTGGGCATCATGGAAACAATATTCATCAAATTGCTTCCTCCCGGAGGTAATAGGAAAGGGATCGGTAATTTCTCCTTATCGAATGCTGGTGGATAGAGATAGCATTTGAAAGGGTTTGCCGTTGGAATATCTATATTCTTCTTGGCGGGTATCGTCAAGTTGGAAATAGTAAAAGCTACATCTTGTGCGGGATGAGCCGGATTGGTTTGCGAATAAAGAAGTCCCATGTTGTCCATTTTTACTTCTACATTCACCTTGTTCGTTTTCACAGAAATTGGGCTATCTACATGGCCGTCGAAAAATAACTCTGCATCGTTCTCCGTACGGATAAACTGCTGGATGCTTCTTTTCCGGGTATATTTCAAATAGGGCAGACAAAACAAGGACATCGCTTCCAATAGATTACTTTTACCCACATTCGGCTTGCCAATAATCAAGTTGATCCTCCGGCATTGGTCTAAAGTCACATCTTTGAGTGACTTGAAGTTGCTTATATGAATATGATTTATGATCGTCTCCATTTTATGACTTTATGTGATTTAAACAGGATTGACAAAGATAATGATTTTTCTATGACTTTATGTGATTTGAGCTGGCTTACTTTGCCAACGAAGTTAACTTACTTTGCGAATTTTTGAAAAGGTCTCATACGCTTGAAAAACTAGACGGATCAATGTCTTTCAAAAATAGCACATTTTCTCATCCGAGGCGAAAAAAGGATTTGCAGGTTTTCATATTTTCGGATTATGTTAAAGATTCCATATTCTGAAAAACAATCTATCCATGTGTATGTTTTCTTTTAAAGAATATGAATCAATAATTTGATTATCATGAAGATTTTAATAATAGTTACTAGCACAGGGACTTTTGCCAATGGGAAACTCGCGACCGGATTATGGCTTAGTGAGTTTACTCATATCTATCATAGTGCAAAAGAAAGCGGCTATGACATAACGGTAGCCAATCCGAAAGGAGGTTATACTCCCATTGATCCCGAAAGTTTAAAACCAATTTTTTTAGATGAAATGTCCGAAAAGTATTGGGAAAAGCCAGAATTCAAAAAGCTGTTGGATCATGCAAACAGTTTGGATAACCTGTTGGAACAACAGTTTGATTGTGTCTATTTAGCCGGCGGACACGGTGCGATGTATGACTTTCCTGACAATGAAGCTTTAAAGACTATCGTAAGGAAACAGGATGAAAGTGGAGGATAGTGTCGGCCATCTGCCACGGGGTCAGTGGGTTGTTGAATGTCAAACTATCCAATGGCGAATATATGATTAAAGGCAAAAAGCTGACGGGATTCAGTTGGTTTGAGGAAGTCTTGCCAGAAGAAAAGAAGACGTGCCTTTTGATCTTGAAGCGTTGTTGAAAGAGAGAGGAGCGGATTATGAAAAAGCATTGATACCTATGACTTCAAAAATAGTTGTAGATAATAATCTGATTACTGGGCAGGACCCGTTCAGTTCTAAAGAAATGGCGAAGGTCGTTATGCGGCAATTAAATAAAGCACAATAATAAATGGCTGAAGTAATCAGCTGGGAATAAATGTTTAATTCAAATCAGTATCATTATGAATTTAGATGAAGTCCTTCATCAACGTCGTTCTGTACGGGTGTATGATAAAGAAAAACCAATAGATACGGAAAAGGTAAAACATTGTTTGGAACTGGCTACATTGGCTCCTAACAGTTCTGATATGCAATTATGGGAATTTACCATATTACAGAACCTGAATTATTGGCAAAAATTTCAAGGGACTGCCTTGGTCAGAAAGCGGCTTCTACCGCTTCACAAATTGTCATTTTTGTGGTTCGGCGTGACTGGTACAAGAAACATGCGCGATTCGTACTCAATTTTGAACGGGAGAACATTCGTCATTACAGTCCTAAAGAACGTCAGGACAAACGTATTAAGGATCGGGAAATATATTACGGTATATTGATGCCCTTTGTTTATGCCCGGTTCTTCGGTATTCTCGGATTGCTCAGGAAATTGTTGGCTAATATAATCAGTATTTTCCGTCCTATGATGCTTGAAGTTTCCGAGAATGACATACGTGTGACAGCCCATAAATCCTGTGCGCTTGCCGCACAAACGTTTATGATTGCGATGGCAAACGAAGGCTATGACACGTGTCCCTTAGAAGGGCTGGACAGCCGTCGGCTAAAAAGGACAATTGAAACTACCTCATGTGCTGAATAACATGGCTATCCTTGTGGATACGGATGGAATAAGGCATTTGGGAGAA
>ENA-OQAA01000301-OQAA01000301.1-human-gut-metagenome-genome-assembly--contig:-NODE-301-length-35100-cov-3.762931_pt1 | contig 35100 bp, 28 predicted proteins | sample MGYA00242489_ERZ504515 | MGnify/ENA primary metagenome ERZ504515 (study PRJEB26092, sample SAMD00036237) | human gut metagenome | host: Homo sapiens | study: EMG produced TPA metagenomics assembly of... | reverse complement strand
AGGATCGGTTTGGAAAGTTGATAGAAATTGAAGGGCTTTAAGGGCCGTAAACGGACTTTCTCCTTTGTGGAGCCGCAGGGCAGAACAGCGGTATGGAAGAAAGTTTCATGCGTTTTGCCAGTCAACATTGGCAATAACTTTAGGTTATTCGCTATAAAAACTTGTGAAGTAAGGGATCGGATGAAAATATGTACTTTCGCGAACGAAATCAAATAATGATATGTTGTACTAAATAAATCAATAATTATGTTTAGTGAAAAACGAGGTAACGTATTACATGGTGTCTTGCTGATAGCCCTTTTCTCTTGTTCCGCATTCTATATCGCGGAGTTCCAGTTTATTAAACAATTGTCATTCAGTCCGCTGATTGTCGGCATTATTTTAGGTATGTTGTACGCCAACAGCCTGAGAAACCATTTGCCGGAGACGTGGGTTCCGGGTATCCTGTTTTGTACTAAGCAAGTGCTTCGTGCGGGTATCGTACTATATGGGTTTAAGCTGACCTTCCAGAGCGTGATTGCGATCGGCCTTCCGGCAATCCTGATCGATATGGTGATCGTGGTGCTTACCATCTTGATCGGTGTTTGGGTGGGGCGATTGATGAAAATGGATAAAGACCTTGCTTTACTGACCGCCACGGGTAGCGCTATTTGCGGGGCTGCCGCGGTATTGGGCGCTGAACCGGTCGTGAAGTGCGAGGCTCATAAGACGGCGGTTGCCGTATCGACAGTCGTGATTTTCGGTACGCTTTCTATGTTTATTTATCCGGTGATGTACCGTGCGGGTATTCTTGATTTAGACCCGGAGCAAATGGGACTTTATACGGGTGCGACCTTGCATGAGGTAGCTCATGTGGTAGGAGCCGGTAACGCTATGGGAAAGGAAATTTCGGATGCGGCTATTATCGTGAAAATGATTCGTGTGATGATGTTAGCTCCTGTGCTAGTGGTCATGAGTTTCATGTTGGCTCGAACCGCCGTGAAGTCCGTGGTTAACGGGGGGAGGAATGGCGGAGGCGTTGCCCCTTCTCGTGGTAAGATCACTATTCCTTGGTTTGCGTTTGGTTTCTTGGCCGTGATTGGTTTCAATTCGTTCGACTTGCTTCCTCATGCGGTTGTAGATGGGATCAATCAGGTAGATACATTCATGCTGACAATGGCCATGACTGCTCTTGGTACGGAGACTAGTATCGAGAAATTTAAGAAAGCTGGCGCTAAGCCTTTGTTTTGGCCACTATTTTATATGTTTGGTTACTAGCTGGTGGTTATTTGTTGGCGAAATATGTGCCTCAACTTGCATAAGATCGTATTTTCCTCTATTTTTGTGATCTTAAATAGGTCGTTGTGGATAAGATGAGTCTCTTATCCATACCGTGAAATATAAAAAGATGGCATCAAAGATTACAAAAGGTATCCTTATTTCTTGTTGGATAGTATACCTCGCTATATTAGGGGCGGTGGTAATGGTGTTTATGGCGATAGCGAATGGTTCAATTGGTTATATGCCTCCGGTGGAACAATTGGAGAACCCGATTGATAAATATGCTTCCCAAGTTATCTCCTCGGACGGAAAGGCGTTGGGAGCCTATGCGCATAGCAAAGACAATCGTATTTACGTGAATTATGAGGATCTTTCGCCGGATTTGGTGAAAGCCTTGATCGCTACCGAGGATATCCGGTTCGCCGAACATAGCGGTATCGATGCGCAGGGTTTGTTTCGTGCCATCGTGAAGCGGGGTATCTTGATGCAAAAAAGCGGTGGTGGCGGTAGTACCATTACCCAGCAATTAGCGAAGCAATTATTCTCGCCGAGTGCCGATAATATGATGGAACGTCTTTTCCAGAAACCGATCGAATGGGTGATCGCGGTTCAATTGGAACGTTATTACACAAAGGAAGAGATTATAAATATGTATCTGAATAAGTTTGACTTCTTGTACAATGCCGTGGGAATCCAATCCGCATCTCGTGTGTATTTCGGGAAGACCCCTAAAACCTTGAAGATCGAGGAAGCCGCCACGTTGGTAGGCATGTGCAAGAACCCTTCTTATTTCAATCCGGTTCGCCATAACAAGCGTACCATCGGCCGTCGTAATACGGTTTTGGAGCAGATGGAAAAGGCCGGGTACATAACCAAGGCGGAATGTGATTCGTTGAAGGCTTTACCCTTGGTCGTACATTTTACCCGTATGGACCATAAAGACGGTTTGGCTCCTTACTTCCGTGAATACCTTCGTCTGACAATGACCGCGAAGAAACCGGAGCGTAAGGATTACGCCTCTTGCAATCTCAGAAATTCAGTGAGGACTCATTATCTTGGGCGACGAATCCATTATATGGATGGTGTAACAAAAATAAAAAAGCCGACGGAGAATACTATAATCTTTATACGGATGGCTTGAAAATCTATACGAGCATCGATTCCCGTATGCAGAAATATGCGGAAGACGCTGTCCGCGAGCATATGAGTAAAGATCTTCAACCGGCTTTCTTCCGGGAAAAGAAGGGGCGTAGCTATGCTCCGTTCTCAAGAGACGTAAGTGTCGGTCAAGTAGACACGATGTTGATGCGTGCGATGCACCAGACAGATCGCTATCGGGCGATGAAAAAGAGTGGAATGGCTGAGGCCGATATGCGCGAGGAGTTTGAGAAGCCTGTCGATATGCGTGTGTTTAGTTGGGATGGTCCGATCGATACGATCATGTCTCCCTTGGATTCGATTCGTTATCATAAGAGTTTCTTGCGTACGGCGTTTATGTCGATGGACCCTCGCACCGGGCAGGTCAAGGCTTATGTAGGTGGTATTGACTATAATGACTTCCAATATGATATGGTGAATGGCGGTCGCCGTCAGATCGGTTCTACCATGAAACCGTTCCTTTATTCGTTGGCGATGATCGAGGGGATCAGTCCTTGCGACCAGATGCTACATGTGCAGCAGCAGTTGATGGACGAGAACGGCCGTTTGTGGGTTCCCCGTAACGCCAGCGCGAAGCGAATCGGCGAGATGGTTACGATCAAGTGGGGATTACAGAACTCGGATAACTGGGTAACCGCTTATCTGATGAGCCAGCTCTCACCTTATACGTTTGTTCGTTTGCTTCATTCTTTCGGCTTGAAGAATCATATCGATCCGGTTATCTCGGTCTGTCTGGGTACTCCGGATGTATCGGTGGGTGAGATGGTCGGGGCCTATACGGTATTTGCCAACAAGGGCATCCGGGTAGAACCTTTATTCGTGACCCGTATAGAAGATTCATATGGAAATACAATCGCGAACTTTACCCCACAGATGAGTGAGGTGCTGACGGAAGATGCTTCCTATAAGATGCTACATATGTTGAAAAGCGTAATCGACGGTGGTACCGGAGGACGTGTACGTTTCCGCTACGGCATCAAGGCGGAGATGGGTGGTAAGACCGGAACGACCCAGAATAACTCCGACGGTTGGTTCATGGGATTTACGCCTAGCTTGGTTTCCGGCTGCTGGGTAGGCGGCGAGGACCGTTCCATCCATTTCGACCGCTTGGCGGAAGGGCAGGGAGCGAGTATGGCGTTACCGATTTACGCCCTTTATATGCAAAAGGTTTATAAAGATAAAACGTTAGGCTACTCGGAAGACGAGACTTTCGAGATCCCCGAGAAATACGCGAACCCATGTAGCGAAGGAGGGGAGGAAGATAGCCCCACGACCCCACCGGATACGGGAGGTATCGATAAGATGTTTGAGTGATAATAATCAGACTATTACAGTTTTTTTAAATTCCCCGTAAGGAAAACTTTTGTTTCCCTATAGCAAAACAAAAGTTTCTTCAGCAGGAAACTTTTGTTTCTTCCAATAGAAACTGCAGTTATCTTTATGGAAAACAGAAAGCGCTACTGATCCTTTTTCCCAAATCCTTTGTTATACTAAGAATTAATGGTTAGATTTGTAACTGTTAATCTTAAGAAAGGAGGAGCTATATGGACCGTAGTAAAATGATTTCTCAGTTGGAAGACCCGTCTGAAGTCTTTGATTTTCTTGTGATCGGAGGAGGGGCTACCGGCATAGGTATCGCTCTGGATGCTTCGACAAGAGGATATAGAGTCGCCTTATTCGAACAATCGGACTTTACGAAAGGAACTTCCAGCCGTAGTACGAAGTTGGTCCATGGCGGTGTCCGTTATTTGGCGCAAGGAGATATCTCCTTGGTTCTGGAAGCCTTGCGGGAACGAGGCCTGCTACGCCAGAACGCTCCCCATTTGGTAAAAGATCAAACCTTCTTAATCCCTTGTTATCGTTGGTGGGAAGGCCCGTTTTATACGATAGGCTGATCCTATATGATGTGATGGCCGGAAAATTAGGTCTGGGACGTTCGGTTTGTATCGGCCCGAAACGGGCGCTTCGTACCATTCCGATGCTTCGTCCGAAAGGGATGACCGCCGGGGTGCTTTATCACGACGGCCAGTTCGATGATTCCCGCCTTGCGATTAATATGGTCCGCAGCTCTATCGACGCCGGTGCTTGTATCTTGAACTACGCGAAAGTCATAGGGCTTCTGAAGGACGACGACCGCAAAGTATCCGGCGTTACGGTTCGAGATGAGGAGACCGGTACGGTTTATCAAGTAAGATCCCGTTGCGTGATCAACGCTACCGGTGTCTTCGCCGATGAGATCTTGCAAATGGACGAGCCGGGCAAACGCCCGACCGTTCGCCCCAGCCAAGGAGTCCATTTGGTATTGGATTCCTCTTTCTTGCAAAGTGATTGCGCCATTATGATTCCTAAGACATCGGATGGACGTGTGTTGTTCGCCGTACCTTGGCATGATAAAGTCGTGGTAGGGACAACGGATACCTTGATGGAATCGCCGGAAAAGAGCCGGTAGCCTTAGAGAAAGAAATCCAATTTATACTCGATACGGCCGCTAACTATTTGACCCGGCCACCCAAGCGAAGCGATGTCTTATCCGTGTTTGCGGGGCTTCGTCCGCTCGCCGCTCCCCGTAGCGAAGGTAAAAAGACAAAAGAGATATCACGTAGCCATAAATTGATCCGGGAGAAATCCGGCTTGATCACCATTATCGGAGGCAAATGGACAACCTACCGGAAAATGGCTCAAGATACCCTAGACCTAGCGATACGTTACATGCATATTCCTACAAAAGACTGTATTACCGAGCGTTACCAAATCCATGGTAGCCGGAAGAATCCGGATTTCTCCGATCCTTTATACGTATATGGTACGGATGCCGACGAAATCCGTAACTTAGTGGCCTCTTCCCCCGCATGGCGGAGAAGTTGCATCCGGACTATGCCTATACGGTAGGAGAGGTAACTTGGCTGGTCCGTAATGAGATGCCTCGTACTTTGGAGGATGTATTGGCACGCCGTTTGCGTATCTTATTCTTAGACGCACGGGCGGCGATGGCGATGGCTCCTAAAGTAGCGGGGATTCTGGCTACGGAATGGGGGAAGGACGAGACTTGGACCTCTGCTCAGGTAAAGGCGTTTAATGAGGTTGCCTCGAATTATATACTGAATTGACAAATTGATAAACGATACTAATATAGAAGGATATGAATTTTCGAAATAAATATGTGTTGGCGATCGATCAGGGAACCACTAGCTCCCGGGCTATACTGTTTAATCATCAAGGAACTATTATTACGTTGGCTCAGAAGCCATTCCAACAGTATTTCCCGAAACCGGGCTGGGTAGAGCACGACCCGAATGAGATTTGGTACACCCAATCGTCTGTCATCAAGGAGGCGATGGCAAAAGCGGATGTCACGGATAGCCATATCGCCTGTATCGGAATCGCTAACCAACGGGAGACTACCATCATCTGGGACCGGGAGACTGGCTTTCCCGTATACAACGCGATCGTATGGCAGGATCGCCGTACGGCGGATTATTGCGAGGAACTTAAATCCCAAGGCTGGGCGGAACGTATCCAGCAGAAGACCGGATTGGTGATCGACGCTTATTTCTCCGCCACGAAGATAAAATGGATATTGGATAACGTAAAGGGTATCCGGGAGCGTGCGGAGCGGGGAGAGCTATGCTTCGGTACGGTAGATACTTGGCTGGTTTGGAAACTTACCCGGGGCGCTCAATTCATTACGGATGTGACGAACGCTTCCCGTACCATGCTTTTCAATATCCGTACTTTGCAATGGGACCAAGAGTTATTGGACTTGTTTACGATACCTGCCTCGATGTTACCGCAAGTGAAAGCCTGTAGCGAGGTTTACTGCGAGACATCAACTCCTATTTTTAAGAAAGGCATCCCGGTATCCGGTATGGCTGGCGACCAACAGGCGGCTCTGTTCGGCCAGCTCTGCGTAGAGGATGGTATGATCAAGACAACCTACGGAACCGGCTGCTTTATGATCCTGAATACCGGCAAGGAACCCGTTCTTTCCCAGAATAACCTATTGACAACGATCGCGTGGAAATTAGGGGATCAGACGACCTATGCGCTGGAAGGTAGTGTCTTTGTGGGAGGTGCCGTCGTTCAATGGTTGAGGGATGGGATCGGCTTGATTCCGAATGCTCGATTACGGAGCAAATGGCGAAATCCGTCAGTGATAATGGGGGTGTTTATTTTGTGCCGGCGTTAACGGGTTTGGGTGCGCCGTATTGGGATCAATACGCACGTGGCGCTATTATCGGGATTACCCGCGGAACTACGGCGGCTCATTTAACCCGTGCGGCTTTGGAGGGCATCTGCTATCAAGTATATGATGTATTGATGGCCATGGAAAACGATATTCACGCCAAGCCGAAAGAGATTCGGGTAGATGGCGGTGCTATCGCTAATAACTTCTTGATGCAATTCCAGTCCGATATCTGCCGCTGTCCGGTCGTACGTCCGAATGTATTGGAGACGACTGCTTTGGGAGCCGCTTATTTGGCGGGCTTGGCGATCGGCTATTGGAAGGATATCGATGAACTGAAAGAACAATGGTGCTTAGATAAGGTCTTTAACCCACAAATGAAAGAGGATACCTCCCGTAAATTATTGAACGAATGGCATAAGGCGGTGGGGCGTTCTCAGAATTGGGCTGAATAATGAAAATCATCTTATAGGCAGATTAACAAGTTAACAAATTCTTAAATTATTATCTTATGTCTCCATTTTTAGCGGAATTATTAGGGACTATGCTCTTGATCTTGATGGGAGGAGGAGTTGTAGCGAATGTCTGTTTGTCGAAAACAAAAGGCAATGGAGCGGGCTGGATAGCGATAACGACCGCTTGGGCTTTAGGCGTATTTATCGGTGTTGTGGTAGCCGGCCCTTATAGTGGCGCACATTTGAATCCGGCGGTATCGATTGGCTTGGCGATCGGAGGGACTTTCCCTTGGTGTGATGTATGTACTTATATAGCCGGGCAAATGATAGGTGCCGCTTTGGGCGCTTTATTGGTCTGGCTGGTTTATAAGGATCACTTCAACGCTACGGATGATCCGGATGCGGAATTAGGCGTATTCTGTACGAGTCCTGCTATCAAAGATTATCCAATTAATTTCTTAGGTGAGATGATCGGTACGTTCGCCTTGATGTTTGTCGTATTTTTTATAACGGACGGAGAACTAACCTACGAAAGCAATAGTACCTTGCCGATAGGTTTAGGTTCGGTAGGTGCCATTCCGGTAGCGTTTACGGTCTGGGTAATCGGCCTTTCCCTAGGTGGAACTACCGGTTACGCGATTAACCCTGCCCGTGATTTAGCTCCCCGGTTCATACACTTTATTTTGCCGATCAAGGGAAAAGGCAGCAGCCATTGGGAGTATGCTTGGGTACCTGTTTTAGGGCCGATAGCTGGGGCCGCTATTGCCGGTATGCTCTATTATGTATTGAAATAATCTCTTGTATCATCCGGATCACTTTCGGAACCGCCGCCTTTACCTCGGGTGTCAGGTCCATTCCGACCTCGTTGATATTGAGGGCGGAGATGACAATGAGATGGGTTTCCGGGAGATCGTCGGTTAGGATCATGGCGTCGATCATATCTTTTAGACCGATCTCGTGGGCGCTCATGAGCGGGGGAAAGTCGGTGGCGTAACGAGGTTGGATCAGACGGACGGTGCCCGGAGGGTTATTATCCAGCGTGGCGTCGATCATGATGATACGGTCATATCCTTGCAGCCAACTTAATAAATGAAGCCCTCCCGTGCCCCCGTCCATCAAATGGACGTGAGCCGGGAGCTTCTCGTTTTCTAAAGCCTTGATAACGTGTATGCCTACACCTTCGTCTTTCAGCAATAAATTGCCTACTCCTAATACTAATGTTTCCTTCTCCACTTTCATCCTTTTTTAGCGATCTTAGTGATAGTCTCGGCAGTCTCGGTTACCTCTTCCTTGTCCGCTATGTCTTCCTCGATAAACTTCCAGCCACCGATGATGGACGAAGTCTCACCACGTTGCTCGATATAGTCATGATAAAATACCAGATAAATATGAACGATAGCGAAAAGGATGAAGAACCACATCAGGAAATGATGAATCTGGCGAGCCATCAAATCCCCGCCCATCAACGGGATGGTCCATGCGAACAATTGCGGGAAGAAAGACTGACTCATCTTGCGTATAGGCCGAATCCTGTGATACTTTGTAACAAAAATGCCCAGAAAGTTCCGAAATAAATCAAGCTAGCCAAGGCGTTATGCCCGATACTGTCTACCGGTTTGTTCTTAATCATCAAGATATCTACCTTGATCACCTCCAATACCTCTTTCCATTGGGATTTCTTTAAAGGGATGAAGTTATTCCATCTGGCATAACGATTCCCGACGAATCCCCAATAAAGCCGGAATACGAAATTGAAGAAGAATACGAACGCTGTCACGAAATGGATAAACCGAACCACGCCGAACCAATAGCTGAAATAAGCCTCCGAAGCGGACATGATCGCGGGAGGATCGGCGATGATAAAGCCTGTCACGCAGAGTATGACGATACAGAGCGCATTCACCCAATGATAGATACGTACGGGTAATTCCCATACATACACTTCTCTTAAACGTTTCTTACGACTCTTCATGGCTCTATTGTTTTTTAGAATGTATCAACTTGGTGCACATATTTTCCTTCCTCGTCATACAGATGCACGGCACAAGCCAGACAAGGATCGAAAGAGTGGATCGTCCGAAGAATCTCTAGGGGTTGCTTCGGATCGTATATCGGCGTACCGATCAAAGCGGACTCGTAGGCGGACAATACGCCGTTCTCATCCCTCGGTGAGGCGTTCCAAGTAGTAGGCACTACCATCTGGTAGTTCTTTACCCGGTTCTTGTCGATCACGATGAAATGGGCTAATGCTCCACGGGGAGCTTCGGCCAATCCTACGCCTTGCTCATGATCGGGCCAGTTCTCCCGTTCCCATTCGGCGCTGTTTGCCATCCGGGAATCCCCGTTCTCGAGGTTCTTGATCAATTGGTTGAAAAACTCAAGGGCCAGTCCGCTGCCATTCTACATTCCAATCCACGAGCGGCGGTACGTCCTAGGGTAGAGAATAAAGCATCTACCGGCAAGTCGAGCTGACGTAAAGTCTCGTCTACGATACTCTTTTGTGGTTCCTTCCCTGCGGCGTAAGCTACGATCAAACGGGCTAACGGACCCACTTCCATTGGTTCCTGTTTCCACCGTGGCGTCTTGATCCAACTATATTTATCCTCTACGTCCAATAACTTATAGGGGGGACGAGGGCCGGTATATTCCAGATGGGTCTCTCCCTCGTAGGGATGCAAACCGGCTTTGTCTCCTTGCGTGTATTTATACCATGAATGATAAATGTACTCCTTGATTTCCTCCGGGGAGTTAGCGTCTACGGGATGTACCTTACTTAGGTCACGATCCAAAACAATTCCTCTGGGGATCTTATAACTTTCCACTTCCCCGAGATCGAACATCGGATAGTCTCCGTAAGACAAATAGTTTCGTACTCCTCCGCCAATCTTACTCCATTTGTCTTTATAAACGTTGGCGATCATCAATAAATCCGGGATATAAACTTGATTGATGAATGTTTTCGCCTCCTCTAGTTTCTGCTTTACCAGAGCGAGTCGATCTGCGTTGATCGCATTGGCCTCATTTAAGTCGATGCTGCAAGGCATACCGCCTACGATATAGTTTGGATGCGGATTCTTGCCCCCGAACACGGCGTGTACCTTGACGACCTCTTTCTGCCATTCCAATGCGTCCAGATAATGGACGGTAGCGATAAGGTTCTGTTCCGGCGTAAGTTTATAGTCCGGATGTCCCCAATACCCATTGGCGAATATACCAAGCTGCCCGCTGGCAACGAACTTCTTTAGCCGTTGTTGTGTGGCGGTGAAATACCCCTCGGTATTCTTTGCCCATGGAGAAAGTTGCTGGGCAAGTAAAGCGGCGGCTTTCGGATCGGCTTTTAAGGCGGATACCACATCTACCCAATCCAATGCATGCAAATTGATAGAAATGCACCGTATGGTCATGCATATACAATACGGCTTGCATGATATTACGAACCATACTGGCATTGGGAGGGATCACGATACCCCGTGCGTTCTCGACCGCCCGTACCGAGGCAAGCGAGTGGATGGAAGTACATACGCCGCAAACACGGCCTACGAAAGCCCATACATCCCGGGGATCCCGGTCTTTTACGATATTCTCGATGCCCCGCACCATGGTACCCGAGCTATAAGCGTTCTTGATCGTGCCACCTTCTATTTCAGCCTCTACCGCAGGTGGCCTTCTATACGGGTAATGGGGTCTATGACAATTCTTTCTGACATGATAGTAGTGTTTTATTAGATCGTAGATTTACTTTCCGGCTCATCATTGTCGATAAGCTCTTTTTTCCGTATGTTAGTCGCTACGGCATGTACGGCGATACCGGCGGCGGTAGCGGCTCCTAGAGCCAGACCGATCTGATCCGCCGTGGCCTCGATACCGAATCCGTGTATATCGGGCATACGTTTATAGAACGGGCTGTTGTCCCAGAAATTCTCCTCGCTGCAACCTAAACAGGGGTGACCGCTTTGGATTGGGTAACTGGTGCCCTCGTTCCATTTGATGATACCGCACGAGTTATAGGTGCTTGGACCTTTACATCCCACTTTATACAGGCAGTAGCCATGCTTGGCGTTCTCATCGTCGAAGCTCTCCACGAACAAACCGGCGTCGAAATTCGCACGGCGGTAGCACGTATCATGTACCCGGCGTGAGTAGAACATCTTCGGACGGCCCAATCCATCCAATTGTGGCATACGATCGAAGGTCAACATATAGATAATGACACCCGCCATCACGTCGGCGATCGGAGGACAGCCTTGTACATTAATAATAGGTTTACCTTTGATGACCTTATGGATACCTTTAGCGCCGGTAGGATTCGGGTTCGCCGCTTGCACGCAACCGGCGGAAGCGCAGTTGCCCCAAGCGATGATCGCTTTAGCTCCTGCGGCGGCCTCTTCGGTGATCTGCAAGGCACTCTTGCCGCCTACGCAACAATAAGCCTCGTCTTTTGTAGGTAACGATCCCTCGATCATCAGCAGATAATTGCCGTAATACTTTTTCATGGTCTCTTCCTTAGCGGCCTCGGCCTGTTCGCCGGCGGCGGCCATCAGCGTCTCGGTATAGTCTAGGGAAATCTTGTCTAACAACAAGGTAGCCACGATCGGGTGGGCGGCACGGATAAACGATTCGGTACAACAGGTACATTCCTGTAGGTGTAGCCAGATGATCGGAAGGCGGGGTTTCGTCTCCAAGGCATTTACTACCTGTGCCACTCCCGAAGCCTCCAATCCCATCAGGGCGGCCATGGTGGTACAGAACTTCAGGAAGTCCCGGCGGGAGATGCCTTTCTGACGGCACTCTTCGTAAACGGACGGTCTTTTATTTTCCATATCTCAGCAATTAAGTATTCTAACAAATACGGGGGAGTTGCTCCCCGCTTAGCATATCGATGATCCGGTAGTTACCGTATAATGTCTTCATCTTGACCCGGGCTTGCTCTCCGCTTTGCTTGGTGATACGGCCGATAACGGTCGCTTGCCTGCCTCCTCAAAACGTCTCATAAGGGGTAACGCTTGTTCCGCAAGGCTTTCCGGCAGGATCACAAGAACCAATCCTTCGTTCGCTATATAGAGTGAGTCTAATCCTAGCATCTCGGATGCGGCACGTACCGCTTCCGGAATAGGCAGGGCGTCTTCGTCCAGCAGGATATCCACACCAGCGTCTTGGGCGATCTCGTTGAGGGTTCCGCTTACGCCACCTCGGGTGGGGTCACGTAAGACATGTACCTCTCCTATAGTATGTAACAGCTCAGAAATCATAATGTTTAGCGAAGCGGTATCACTTTTTAGATCCGTCTCGAATCCCAAGCTTTCCCGTGCGGAAAGGATCGTGATACCATGTAGACCAATCGGGCCGCTACAAATGACGACATCGCCGGGAGTCGCTTGGTCTGGGGCGATTCGTATGCCCGGAGGGACGATCCCGATCCCACTGGTGTTGATAAACAATTTATCGCATTTGCCCCGTTCCACCACTTTTGTGTCTCCTGCTACGATCTGTACGCCGGCACGCTCCGCCGCACGTTTCATGGATTGTACGATACGCTGAAGATCTGCTAGAGGCAAGCCCTCTTCCAGTATAAACCCGGCGGTCAGATACAAAGGACGGGCACCACAACAAGCCAAATCGTTAACGGTCCCGTTGATCGCCAGATCACCGATATCTCCTCCGGGGAAAAGAATCGGGTCTACCACGAAGGAGTCGGTAGAGTAGGCCAGTCGCCCTTCTTCCATAGGGAACACGCATCCGTCATGATCCTGTTCCAATAATGGGTTCCGGAAAGCCGGATAAAATACTTGGCTGATCAGTTGGTGTGTCATGCGTCCTCCCCCTCCGTGCGCTAGTAACACACGGTCTGAGTCGGTAAAAGGAATCGGGCAATTCAAGTGTATATCCATATCTTTCTATTTATATCTATAATAAGCGGCACAAACCCCTTCCGAGGAGACCATCGGGGCTCCCAGCGGATGGGTGGGATGGCAGGCCTTCCCGAAATGGGGACAGTCCGAGGGTTGTCTCAAACCTCTCATAATCAGTCCGGCGATACATTCGGATGCGATCCGGTTTTCTTCCGGACGCAATTGAAATCTCATTCGAGAGGAATATCTTTTATATTCGGATCGAAGTTGAAGCCCGCTGGAGGGGATGATTCCGATGCCCCGCCAGTCTTGGTCGCAAGGTTCCAACATCTCGTCCATAAGTTGGCGGGCGGCGGCATTCCCTTGCTCGGGAACGGCCCGTTTGTAAGCGTTCTCTACCTCATAACTTCCGGCTTCCAACTGGGAGACACAGCGATAAATGCCATATAATAGATCTACCGGCTCGAATCCGGTGACGACCATCGGGATTTTATAGTGGGCGGCTAATCGGTGATAGGCCCTGTTGCCTGTGATGGCGCAGACATGTCCGGCTGTCAGGAAGCCATTCACTTTGCTTTCCGGATCTGATAAGATAGTCTCGATAGCGGGTGGTACCGTGAATAAGGAAGTCAATATGGAAAAGTTCGGAAGTCCTCGGCGTATGGCCTCTTTCAAAGCCATGAGGTGGACAGGTGCGGTCGTCTCAAAACCAATCGCGAAGAATACGATTTCCTTATCCGGGTTCTCCTCGGCCAGTGATAGGGCATCCAAGGGCGTATATAGCATACGGATATCCGCTCCTCTCGCTTTTACGCTCAATAAATCCTCCTTACTTCCCGGAACTCGCATCATATCCCCGAAAGAGGCTAAGATCACATTCGGCTGTGTCGCCAACTTCAAGGCGTAGTCGATTGTCTCGACCGGTGTTACACAGACCGGGCAGCCCGGCCCATGGAGTAGTTGAAGATCCGGCGGCAACATCTCTTCCAGCCGATAACGGGCGATAGCATGTGTTTGCCCGCCACAAATCTCCATGATATACCAAGGTCGTGTCACCTTTTTGCGGATGGCCTCCAGAAGAGTTTGTACCTTCTCGTTGCTTCTATATTCGTCTACGAAACGCACTTTTGTAATTCTTTAAGGTCTTTCAGTGTTTCCTCCGCTTCTTTCTCATCTACCACGGATATAGCGATTCCTGCGTGAGCAGGATATAATCCCCCTGTTTCACATCCACCCATTCAATACATATATTCTTTAGGATGCCTCCGAAATCAACTTTAGCCATGGTCATTTCGGGGATGCTTCGATCGATTGAGATAATCTTTCCGGGTACCGCTAAACACATATCGTTTCAATTTATTTAATAACCTCAAAGATACTTAATATGTTTAAGAGGGAAAGATAAAATTGATAAATATTATTTATAAGATGATAGATAATATCTCTTAGTAAATACGATAGTCGATTCGTGTCTGATTAGACATTTATTCCTATATTTGTGCTATGGCGAAGAATAAAGTATATGCGTTGATTATTCAAGGCTTGGTTCAAGGGGTTGGTTTTCGCCCTTTTATCTACCGGATCGCTAAAGATCTGGGGATGAAAGGTTGTGTGGAGAATATGAATAATGGAGTACGTATATTGGTTGCCGCTACTCCGGATGATCGGGATTTGCTGATAAGTCGTATACGGACCGAGCATCCTCGTGTCGCTTATATCCATCGGATCTCCTATACATCTACGGAAATGGATGAAGATGATTTTGACGATTTTACGATTACGCCTAGCCATTCAGAATCGGATGAGGTCACGCAGGTCTCCCCGGATATCGCTGTTTGTGCGGATTGTATGCGAGACCGGACTACTCAACCCCATCGAATCGGATATCCTTTTATTAATTGTACGCATTGTGGCCCTCGCTTCTCTATTATCCGGGACCTTCCTTACGACCGTTCGCAGACAACGATGGGCGGTTTCCTTATGTGTCCCGATTGTGAGAAAGAATATACGAATGTTATCGATCGCCGTTTCCATGCCCAACCGGTCGCTTGCAATCATTGTGGCCCGACTTATTACGCGACTTATAACGAGGAGACTTATATCGATTATGAGACCTTATTGAAACTTACCTCTCGCTTATTGCTTGGTGGAGAGGTTATTGCTGCTAAAGGAATCGGAGGCTATCATTTGATTTGTGATGCCTCGAACGAGAGAGCGGTTGCCCGTCTGCGAGAGATAAAGCAGCGGGATACCAAACCATTCGCTGTTATGTTCCGTGATCTGGAACATTTGCAAGTCTATACGGTAACGGAGCCGATGGAGGAGCGATGCTTAGTTTCTTGGCGCCGTCCGATCGTACTGCTGAGGCAACGGAGCCGGTTAGCTTCCGGAATCAATCCGGGCATGCATACGCTAGGATGTATGTTGTCTTATATGCCGATTCATTACGATTGGTTTGCTCGTACAGGGATACCTGCGTTGGTAATGACCAGCGGGAATCTAAGCGATTTGCCGATAGCGATCACCCCGGAGGATGCGGAGGCGCAATTAGCGGGAAAGGTAGCGATCCTCTTGCATCATAATCGCCCGATCCATAACCGTAGATGATTCTGTATTGCAGGTCTGCGGAGGACAACCTTGCTTGATCCGTCGTTCCCGGGGCTATGTGCCGGAACCCTTTTTCACGGATACAAATGTGGAGGGGATCATGGCTTTCGGTGCGGAGAAAGTGAACACGTTCGCTTTGGGAAAAGGAGAGACGATCCTGCAAAGTCAATATATTGGCGACTTAAAGAACTGGGAGACTTTCCGGTTCTATACGGAATCTATGGAGCGGTTTCGTCATTTGTTTCGTTTCAATCCCCAGCGATTGGTTTGTGACCTGCATCCGGATTATCTTTCCAGCCAAGAGGCGGAACGTATCTCGAAATCTCTTTCCTTACCTTTATTAAAGGTACAACATCATCATGCTCATGCCGCTGCTTGTATGTTGGAGCATGGATTGAATGAGCCGGTTCTCGCTATCGTGATGGATGGGACAGGTCTGGGTGATGATGGTAAGGTTTGGGGAGGCGAGTTCTTCTTTTGTGACCGAGCGAAATACCGTCGCCTTTCCCATTTTGAGTATGTCCCGTTACCGGGAGGCGACAAGGCGGCTGAGGAGCCATGGCGAATGGTTGTCGCCTATTTGTGGCATTATTTCAAGGACGAACCGTCGGGTATTCCTTATCCGGCCGATTTCGTGGAACGCATAGGCACGGAAAGGATCGCTATGCTTGAACGAATGATGGAGAAAGGTGTGAATACACCCTATACATCCAGCGCTGGCCGGCTGTTTGATGCGGTAGCTTCTTTATTGGGGATTTGCGATGTCTCCAGCCACCAAGCGGAGGCTCCGGTCTTATTGGAGCAGGCGGCGATGGGAGAGAGGAACGCTTATGCGTATCCAGTCTCGGCGGAGGGAGAGGAAATCTCTTTTTATTCTTTGTTTGAGGCATTATTGCATGATAAGACGAACGAGGTCCCGGTGAGCTTGATATCCGCCCGTTTCCATACGACATTGGCTTCCTTGTTTGTGCAGAAAGCCCGCTTGTTGATTAAACGGACGAAAGCGACACAAGTGGTTATCTCGGGAGGATGTTTCCAGAATAAATTATTGACGGAGTCGATGAGGAGACAGTTCATCATGGCTGGGGTCCCCGTCTATATTCCGTCTCGTATACCTTGTAACGATGGGGGGATAGCGTGGGGCAATTAACGATCGCTCGGTGACTCCCTTTTAAAAGAGATCAGATATGCATGAGTTGTCTATAGCCCGTAGCATCGTGGAGCTGGTCGAGGAACAAGCGGATAACCGGGGAGCCTCGGTGGTCGAAGAGTTGGAGTTAGAGATAGGACATTTGTCCGGCGTAGAGATCCAAACCTTAGAGTTCGCATTGGATAGCGCCATAAAAGGTAGCAAGCTGGAAAAGGCCCGGATTATCCGTCATTATATTGAGGGGGAAGGACAGTGTAGCGACTGTGAGACCATTTTCCCAATGAACGCCTTGTTTTCCCCTTGTCCCCATTGTGGCTCCTATTTAGTTAAAATCCTTAAAGGGAAGGAACTTCGGGTGAAGTCGATTGTTATTAAAAAGGAATGATATATTAATGAAATAAAAACTTAAATACTATGTGCGGAACTTGCGGATGCGGAGAGCATCATCACCATCACGATCATACGCATGAGCATTCTCATGGCCATGAACATCATCACCATCCTGATGAAGGGATCGTAATCAATCTGGAACAAGATATACTTCAACGTAACAACTTATTGGCGGAGCGAAACCGGGGATATTTCGAGGCTAAGAACCTGTTCTGCCTGAACTTGATGAGTTCGCCCGGATCCGGTAAGACAACCTTGCTGGAAGAGACGATCCGCCGTTTGAAAGCGAAGCGACCGATCTATGTGATAGAAGGCGATCAACAAACCTCAAACGATGCCGACCGTATAGCGGCGTTGGAGATTCCCGTGTTTCAGGTAAATACCGGTACCGGCTGTCATTTGGAAGCCGACATGGTCAATCATGCCGTTAAGCATCTGAATCCGAAGGAGGGAGCGATCCTTTTTATAGAGAATGTCGGCAATCTGGTCTGTCCGGCCATGTTCGATCTCGGAGAGTCCAAGAAAGTCGTTATCGTGAGTACGACGGAGGGAGATGATAAACCGTTGAAATACCCACATATCTTTCAGGAGGCAGATATCTGCGTAATCAACAAGATTGATCTGGCTCCTTATCTGAATACAAAAGTGGAAGTGCTTCGGGAAAACGCCTTGAAGGTAAATCACCATCTCCAGATATTCGAGGTATCCGCCACGAAAGGAGACGGGATGGATGCATGGTGTGACTGGTTGCAGACAGAGAGTGCAAAGTGTAAATAAATACCCCGGGTTTTAATGAATAAATGGAGAAAAAAACTATATTTGCTCCCATTCATTGAATCTAACTAATCAAAATGTTATGATTAACCGAGAATTGATTAATCCTCAAAGCATCGTAGTGGTGGGAGGTTCCAACAACGTACATAAACCGGGCGGTCGTATCGTGCGAAACCTGTTGGATGGAAAATATAAAGGAGAATTATGTGTGGTAAACGCCAAGGAGACAGACGTGCAAGGCGTCAAGTCTTATCCTTCTGTACATGATATCCCGGAGACGGAGTTGGCGATCATCTCGATTCCGAGTAAATCGTGCCCCGAGGTGATGGAAGTGCTGGCCCGGCAAAAGGGGGTAAAAGCTTTTATCGTGATCTCGGCCGGCTTCGGCGAGGAGACACACGAGGGCGGTATCTTGGAACAACAGATGCTGGATGTCGTGAATGAGGCGGGAGCCTCCTTGATCGGCCCGAACTGTATCGGGTTGATGAATATGAATTATCATGGCGTGTTTACGCAACCGATACCAGAATTCCATCCCGATGGCGTGGATTTCATCTCTAGCTCCGGCGGTACGGCCTTGTTCATTATCGAGTCGGCGCTGACAAAAGGGCTGCGTTTCTCTTCTGTTTGGTCGGTTGGGAACTCCAAGCAGAATGGAGTAGAGGATATCCTTGAATATATGGATCGGAACTTTGATCCGGTATTGGATTCCAAGATCAAGATGTTGTATATCGAGCAAATCAAGCAACCGGATAAATTGTTGTATCATGCGTCTTCCTTGATACGTAAGGGATGCAAGATCGCCGCTATCAAGGCGGGAAGTACGGAGTCGGGAAAGCGAGCTGCCTCTTCGCATACGGGCGCTATCGCTAGTTCGGACTCTGCCGTGGAGGCTTTGTTCCGTAAGGCGGGTATCGTGCGTTGTTTTAGCCGTGAGGAATTGACTACCGTGGCGAGTATCTTCACCTTGAAAGACGTGAAAGGGAAGAATTGTGCGATCGTGACACATGCCGGAGGGCCTGCGGTAATGCTGGCGGACGCTTTATCCAAGGGGCGTTTGAATGTTCCTAGTTTGGAAGGCCCTATCGCTGATGAGTTGAAATCCAAGCTGTATCCGGGTGCCGCTGTCGGTAATCCGATTGATATTATCGGTACGGGGACACCGGAACATCTGGCTACAGCCATCGATTTCTGTGAGAATCGTTTCGATAATGTGGATTTGATGATGGTCATCTTCGGTAGTCCCGGTTTGGTAAAACTTTATGATACCTACGAGGTGCTTCATAAAAAGATGGAAGAGTGTAAGAAGCCGATCTTCCCGATATTACCGTCTATCGTGACGCCGGACCGGAGGTGAAGAGCTTTGTCAAGAAAGGCCATGTGAACTTCTCGGACGAGGTGACATTGGGTACCGCCCTTTCACGGGTGATCAATACGCCGAAACCGATGAGCACGGATATCCAGCTATATGGCGTGGATGTACCGGAAGTTCGTCGTATCATAGACCGGTTGCCGGGTAGCGGTTATTTAAATCCGGAGGAAGTGCGTACATTGTTGCGTGCCGCTAATATCCCGTTAGTGAGGAATATGCTTCGGATGATAGGGATGCGTTGCTGGCTTTTGCAAGAAGGTGAAATATCCGGTGGTAGCCAAGGTTGTGGGGCCTGTGCATAAGAGCGATATCGGTGGTGTGGCCTTGAATATCCGTGGAGAAGAGCATTTATTGTTCGAGTATGAACGTATGATGCGTCTGCCGGGTGTTACGGGCATCATGGTACAGCCGATGTTGAAAGGACAGGAATTATTCTTGGGAGCTAAATATGAGGATCGTTTCGGCCATGTGGTACTTTGCGGGTTGGGTGGAATCTTCGTGGAGGTATTGAAGGATGTGTCTTATGGTTTGGCACCGTTATCATATGATGAGACTTATTCAATGATTCGTTCCTTGAGAGGGTATCCGATCATTAAAGGTACGCGTGGGCAAAAGGGCATCGACGAGCAACAATATGCGGACATTATCGTTCGCCTCTCTACCTTATTGCGTTTTGCCAGCGAGATAAAGGAAATGGATATAAATCCGTTGGTGGCTACGGATAGAGCTTGTTCGCTGTAGACGCCCGTATCCGTATAGAGAAATAATAATGATTCAATGTGCCAATATGCGAATATGCTAATATCTGAATTATCCACTTCTGGTATTTCATTGGCATATTGGCACATTGAATCATTATTTCTTCTTCTTCTTTTTCTTATCGGGAAGATACTCTTTCAGAAAGCGTTTGAAGCTACTTAGCGATACATTGTATTTCTCCGCTATCTGGGCGTAAGTCAAGCTCGGGTCTTTCAAGTCTTTCTCGATTTGTTCCTTATAAGGCTCCAAGCGTCCCATTTGTTGACTACCTTTCGGACGGCCCAGCACCACACCTTTACTTCTGATCAAGGCAAGGGCTTCCTTCGTACGGATAGAGACCAGCTTTCGCTCGATCTCGGAGACCAGACCGAAGGTAAAGGCCAAAGTCTTACTGTCGATATTATCCTCGAACACATATCCGTCGCTTACGCTACGAAGCGTTACCTTTCGCTCTATACAAAGCAAAATGATATGGATGATCTCGATCATCTTACGGCTCACACGGGATATATCGGACACAAGTATCTCATCCTTGGGACTTAAAGATTTGACAATACTTTCCAGTCTGCGGTTCGCACGAGGACTATTTCCCACCTCTTTAGCCCACTTCCCGATCTCTATCTTCTGAGATTCGGCAAATTCCCGGATCACAGCTTCTTGGACCTCGGAGTTTTGCTTATTATTATATGTTCGGATAAAAGCAATTGTCATAATGTATATATTTAATTATCTCCTTTTAATAACAGATCGACTTACGATAAGTTCAAATATGACAAATATATGAAACACTTTAATTCGGTTGGCTTAAAAACAAAAAAACCAACTAATAAATTTATTAGTTGGCTCTTTGCGGAAGCGGGGGGATTCGAACCCCCGGTACCCTTACGAGTACGTCAGTTTAGCAAACTGGTGGTTTCAGCCACTCACCCACACTTCCTTGTGTGTTCTGTGCTTCTTCCTTAGAATTGCGATGCAAAGGTAGAACTATAATTTTAAATAAACAAGGCTTTGCACATCATTTTCGAAAAAAGATACTACTTTTGTGCCTTATTCTGATATTCAATAGATTATTCATGGATTTGAACAAACAAATTTTATCGAGGCGTCCGATAGTTATCGCCTTGATAGCGATTCTCGTTGTTTTGATAGGCGGTGGAGGCTTTTGGGTGTACCGTTTGGCTTGGGCTCCGAATTTTAAGCCGGATAAGACGGTCTATGTCTATATAGATGATAAAAAGGATTTTGATGATCTTTGCCGGCAGTTGAGGGATTCGGCGAACTGTCTCCGTATCGGTAGCTTTAAGCAATTGAGTGGATTGTTGAAGTATCCTGCGTCCATGCGTACCGGTCGATACGCCGTGAAGCCCGGCATGAGTAATTTAACCTTATTGAATGACTTGCGGAGAGGACATCAAGTAGCGGCCCGGGTTACTTTTAATAATGTCCGTTTCAAGGAAGATTTGGCGGAACGTATAAGTGATCAATTGATGTTCGGGAAGGAAAATCTCCTGTGTTTATTGAATGATTCTGTGTATTGCGACTCTTTAGGTTTTACCCCGGAAACGATCAATGCCCTCTTCATTCCTAATACCTATGAGATTTATTGGAATATATCCGCGGATAAATTTATACGTCGCATGAAGCGTGAATATGACGCTTTCTGGACACCGGAACGATTGAAAAAGGCAGAGGAGATCGGGCTTACTCCAGTTGAGGCATCTATCTTGGCTTCTATCGTAGAAGAGGAGACGGCGGCATCGGACGAATATCCAATCGTGGCGGGGCTTTATATCAACCGCCTTCATGCCGGTATTCCTTTACAGGCAGATCCTACCGTAAAGTTCGCGGTGGGGGATTTTTCTTTGCAACGTATCTTATTTGAGCATTTGGAAATAGATTCTCCCTATAATACCTATAAACATGCGGGCCTGCCTCCCGGTCCTCTACGGATTCCTACTATCAAGGGCTTGAATAGCGTATTGAATCATACGAAACATAAATACTTATACATGTGCGCTAAGGAGGATTTCTCGGGACGGCATAATTTCGCCGTGACGTTGGCGGAGCATAACCGCAATGCCAACCGGTATCGGGCGGAGTTGAATAGGCGCCGGATACGGTAATGGATCTAGTATAAATCATAAGTCTCTCATTCTAAATTGAACATTTTTCATTACCTTTGGCGGCTAAATAGTGTGAATAGTCAATATTAAGAAAACAGATACACATGGAAAAACATTTATTTTTGGGGGACGAGGCCATAGCGCAAGCCGCTATAGACGCTGGAATCTCCGGGGTATACGCATACCCGGGAACCCCTTCTACTGAAATCACAGAATATATCCAAGGTTCTCCGGTAACGAAGGAAAGAGGTATCCATTGTCGCTGGAGCGCGAATGAGAAAACCGCCATGGAAGCCGCTTTGGGTATGTGCTATGCCGGTAAACGTGCGCTTTGCTGCATGAAGCACGTGGGTTTGAATGTAGCCGCCGATTGCTTTATGAACGCCGCTATGAGCGGTATCAACGGAGGTATGATCATCCTTACGGCCGACGACCCATCCATGCACTCTTCCCAGAATGAGCAAGACAACCGTGTTTATGGCAATTTCGCATGATCCCGATGTTTGAGCCATCCAGCCAGCAAGAGGCTTATGATATGGTATATCATGGATTCGAGTTATCCGAGAAATTAGGGTATCCTATCTTGCTGCGTGTAACGACCCGTATGGCGCATTCTCGTGCCGGTGTCGTAACCAGCCCGTTGAAGCCGGAGAACCGGATGAATTGTCCGGAAGACGGTCGTCAACGTTTTATCTTACTCCCGGCATTGGCCCGTAAACGTTTCAAGAGTTTGCTGGCGTCTCAAGAGGCTTTCACGGAAGCTTCCGAGAATTCCGCATATAATAAGTATTTCGATGCCCCGAATAAAGACTTGGGTATCATCACGACGGGTATCGCTTTCAATTATCTTTCCGAGAATTATCCGGACGGTTTCGAGCATCCCGTATTGAAGATCTCCCAGTATCCGCTTCCGAGAAAGCAAGTGGAGAAGATCGTTGGCGAGTGTAAGGAGATCTTGGTGTTGGAAGAGGGATATCCGGTCGTTGAAGAGCAATTAAAAGGTTTCTTGGCGAAAGGCGTGACGGTTCATGGCCGTCTGGACGGTACGCTTCAGCGTGACGGCGAGCTTACGCCAGATGCGGTAGGCAAAGCCTTGGGTAAGGAGATCCAGAGCTATTACGCGATCCCCGAGGTGGTTGAGCAACGTCCGCCCGCATTGTGCCAAGGTTGTGGACACCGGGATATGTATGAGGCCTTGAACGAGGTGATCGCCGAGTATAACGGTACGGCTAAGGTGTTTGGCGATATCGGCTGTTATACCTTGGGAGCTTTGCCTCCTTTCCGTGCGATCGATTCTTGTATCGATATGGGCGCCTCCATCACGATGGCGAAGGGCGCTTCCGATGCGGGTGTATTCCCTGCTATCTCCGTGATCGGCGATTCTACGTTTACCCATTCCGGTATGACTGGTTTGCTGGATTGCGTGAACGAGAACACGAATATCACCATCGTTATCTCCGATAATGAGACGACGGCCATGACCGGAGGGCAGGATTCCGCCGGAACAGGACGTCTGGAGTCTATCTGCGCCGGTATCGGTGTGGATCCGGCTCACATCCGTGTGATGGTTCCTTTAAAAAAGAACTTCGAGGAGATGAAGTCTATCATCCGTGAGGAAATCGAGTACAAGGGCGTATCCGTATTGATCCCCCGCCGTGAGTGTATCCAGACATTAACCAGAAAGAAAAAAGCAAGCAAGAAATGAAAACAGATATTATACTATCAGGTGTAGGAGGACAGGGTATCCTTTCTATCGCCGCCGTTATTGGAGAAGCCGCCTTAAAAGAAGGTCTGTATATGAAGCAAGCGGAAGTACACGGTATGAGTCAACGGGGTGGAGACGTGCAGTCTAACCTGCGTCTTTCCGACGAGCCGATCGCCTCGGACTTGATCCCGAAGGCCACGCCGATTTGATCATCTCCTTGGAACCGATGGAGAGCTTGCGTTATCTGCCTTACCTGAAGAAAGAGGGTTGGCTGGTGACGAACTCCCGTCCGTTCGTGAACATCCCGAACTATCCGGAGATCGAGAAAGTGAACGCCGAGTTGGACAAGCTCCCTCACAAGGTCGTATTGGACGTGGAGGAGATCGCCAAGGAAGCGGGTTCTGTCCGTGCCGCCAATATCGTGATGCTGGGGGCTGCTACCCCATTTATCGGGATCGAGTATGATAAGATCGAGGCGGGAATCCGTCAGATATTCGGTCGTAAGGGCGAGGATATAGTTAATATGAACCTAAAGGCATTGAAAGCCGGTTATGACTTAGCGCAAAGTCTGCGGTAAATCTTTCTCCGGGTTTGCATGGTATCAGCGTACGTGACATCTCCGGGTTTCACGTACGTTTTTTTTAACATCTAACCCCCTAGAACTTTTAGAAGAGCTGTCGAGGGGTAGGTACAGCATCGTAGAACTTTCGTAAGCCTTAGAATTATGCGGTTTGATGAGAATTTTAATGTATCTTTGTCGCTGAATCCTAAACGAGAAATGATTAAGGTTATGAAGAAGTATTTATTGGCTAGTTTACTAGCGTTATTGGCTTTCGTAGGCAAAGCTCAGGAGGATAATTCCGATATCGTGAAGGTCGGTGATACCATGCCGTCATTTACGATTGTTTCCGACAACGGGAGTAAGTTGCAGTCCGCTTCGTTAAAGGGAAAAGTGATCCTCGTGAATTTCTTCGCCACTTGGTGTCCTCCCTGCCAAAAAGAATTGGCCGCTGTCCAACAAACCCTCTGGCCGAAATACAAGAACAACAAGGACTTCGTTCTCTTGGTGATCGGGCGTGAGCATTCCGATGCCGATCTACAGAAATATAACGAGAAAAAAGGCTTCGATTTTCCTTTGTATCCCGATAAGGACCGGGCTATTTTCGGCGCTTTCGCCAAGAACTTGATCCCTCGTGGCTATTTGGTCGGAAAAGACGGGAAGATCATTTATACGAGCAAAGGCTATACCGATGAGGAATTTGCTGAGTTAATGACTAAAATAGAGGGTGCGTTAAAATAAGAATCATGAAATATAGTAACATACATTTAATTTATTTTTCTCCGACACACACGTCCGCCAAGATCGTTTACGCGATAGCGGAAGGAATGGGTGCCACTTCGATGTCCGAGTCGGATGTCACTTGTGAGAGTCTGGATATGGAAGAGTATATTGATGATGAGCTGACGATTATAGCCGCTCCTGTATACGGTGGCCGTGTGGCGGAGACTGCCATGGAACGTTTTCGCATGTTCCGTTCTGCCACCATGCGCCGGTAGTCCCCGTGGTACTGTATGGGAACCGGGATTATGAGGATGCCTTGAAAGAGCTCTGTGATTTAGTGTCGGAACAGGGTTCGTACCTGTGGCTGCCGGAGCGTTTATCGGCGAGCATTCTTTCAGCCGCAAGGGGATGCCCATTGCCGAGGGGCGTCCGGACGAGTCGGATCTTAATCAGGCTACGGAATTCGGGAAAAAGATTATCGAGGAGCTGGAGAAGGTTTCCTGCGTGGAATGCTTGTCCGCCTTGGAGGTGAAAGGTAATTTCCCGTATCGGGTGAAAGGCCCTTCCACTCCTCAAGCTCCTGTTACGGATAACGATTTATGTACGCAATGTGAGTATTGCGTGGATGTGTGTCCTACGCATGCGATATCCTTGGCAGACGAGGTATGTATAGCGACCCGAACCTATGTATCAAATGTTGCGCCTGCGTGAAAGAGTGTCCCGAGGGCGCACGTACTTTCGATACTCCTTACACGGCGATGCTCCATAAGAACTTTAGCGCGCGCAGGGAGCCGGAGATATTCTTCTAATGGAGGACCGGGCATCCGGTATATTGTGAGGGAAAGCGTCAAAAGGCAAAAGTTCTTTTGGCGCTTTCTCTTTTTTTGTACCTTTGTTCGGATCGTTAATCTCAAATAATACCGTGTTTGTATGAAAACCTATTTATTCCTTTTGCTTTTTGTGTTTCAAGCCTTCTCCCTTTCCTCCCAGATTAGCCTGAAAGGGTATAATCAGGAGAAGATCGATCCTTCTCTTTTCGAGGGACGATGGAAAGCCCGTTGGATCTCCTACCCGGGTGAGGCCCCGAATGTATATGGGGTCTATCATTTTCGTAAATCGTTCGATCTGGAGGTGGTTCCTTCCCGGTTTATCGTCCATGTTTCCGCCGATAACCGTTATAAATTATATGTAAACGGGAAATTGGTATCCTTGGGCCGGCCCGTGGGGATATCTATAACTGGAGTTTCGAGACGGTGGATCTGGCTCCTTATCTGAGGAAAGGGAAGAATACGCTGGCCTCCGTTGTCTGGAATTATGCCGAGCGGAAACCTGTCGCCCAGATCAGTTACGATCAGACGGGTTTTATCCTGCAAGGCAATACGGGGCATGAGGCGGTGGTAAATACGGATACCACTTGGGTCTGCCTGCGTAATAAGGCGTATGCTCCTTGGACCGAATGGCAGGTATTGGGGTATTACGTGGCTGGCCCGGGTGAGGAACTGGAAGCCTCCGCTTATCCTTGGGGCTGGGAACAACCGGATTACGACGACAGGAAATGGGAGAAGGCCGTACGGGGCATGGAGGGTGCCACAAAAGGATCGAGAGATTACCCGGGACGGTTGCTGGTTCCTAGCCCGATACCTCCGATGGACAGCCGGATCGAGCGTCTGGCCAAGCTCCGCCGGTCGGAAGGGATCGAATGCCCGCAAGGATTTCCTTACTGGCCAAAAGCTTTGACGATCCCGGCGAATACGGAGGTCCGCTTGCTTCTGGATAATGATTACCTGACGACGGGTTATTTCTCCTTAGCCTTCAGCAAAGGAAAGGAGGCCGAGATCCATATCGGTTATTCGGAAGCCCTCTATAAGCAAGAAGAGGAATCGACCACTAAATCGTATGCGTTGAATGGCAAGGGACATCGGACGAGTTGACGGATAAGCAGTTTATCGGGTACGGGGATAAGATACTGGCTGATGGGGGAGATAATCGTCTCTTCACGTCCCTGTGGTGGCGTACATGGAGATATGTGGAGTTGAAAGTGAAGACGGCTTCCGAGCCTTTGGTGATCGAGGATATGTATGGGACTTTCTCTGCCTATCCTTTCCGTAACGAGACCACTTTCTCCGCTCCGGGACATGAGGAGCTGGGCCGTATGCTCGAGATAGGATGGCGTACCGCCCGTCTGTGCGCCAATGAGACGTATATGGACTGCCCGTATTACGAGCAACTGCAATATTTCGGGGATACACGCATACAGGCAATGATTTCCATGTATAATACATCAGACCCTTATATGGTGAAGAATGCCATAGAGCAAGGACGGCAGTCCATGGTGGCGGAAGGGATTACGATGAGCGATATCCGTCTAGCGTACATCAGTTTATATCCTCGTTCTCTCTCTGGTGGATTTGTATGGGGCACGATTATTGGATGTACCGTGGGGATGAGGCATACATGAAGACCTTGCTTCCCGCTTACCGTCAGGTTTTGTCGTGGTACGAGCAATGGTTGAAGCCGGATTATAGTTTGTCCTACGTTCCTCATTGGTTCTTCGTGGATTGGGCGGCCGGTTTTGATTATGGCGAGCCGATACGGGAGAAAGAGGGAAACTCGGCGCTCCAAGATTTGATGTATATAATGACCTTGGAGTTTGCGGCGGAGATGGAACAAGCGATCGGCCTCCCTGCCATGCGGATCATTACCGGAAGATCGCTACCGAGATGCGTAAGACGATCCGCCCGAAATATTGGGACGCTGCCCGTAATCTATTCGCCGATACGCAGGATCATCGTGGCTATTCCCAGCATGTGAACGCTTGGCGATCTTGACTGGGGTTACGAAAGGAGAGGAGGCCGTAAAGGTGATGAACCAAACCTTGGCGGATACGAGCTTGATCCAGTGTACGATCTATTTCCGTTATTACTTGAATCAAGCGTTGAAAGCTTCCGGTTTAGGGGATCAGTTCTTGGATAACTTACAAATATGGCGGGATCAGATGGCGTTGGGATTGACCACATGGGCCGAGATGCCGGAGCCATCCCGTTCTGATTGCCATGCTTGGGGAGCCAGTCCGAATATCGAGTTTTACCGGATCTTGTTGGGGATAGATAGCGATGCTCCCGGATTTAGGAAGATACGGATCGCTCCGTCTTTGGGAAAACTGAAGGAGGTTTCCGGTACGATCCCACATCCGCTTGGAAGCGTGACCGCCGCTTATAAATTGGATGAGAGAGGTGAGGGAACCGCCCGTCTGGTCTTGCCGGAAGGTACTACGGGTATATTTATCTGGGATGGAAAAGAAATCCCGTTGAAACCGGGCGAACAGGTTATTTCGTTATCTTTGCGTCATTAATCTATCTAAAATCCTTATATGAGACGAGTTTATTCAATTGCCTTATTGCTGCTGGTCGCTCTCGGTCTGTCGGCGACAACGAAGGAAGTAAAGTTGAAATTAGTGGAAACCAGTGATATCCATGGAAACTTCTTCCCGTATAATTTTATCGAGCAGCGGGAGTGGGGAGGAAGTCTGGCACGGGTATATTCGTTCGTGCAAGAAGAACGCCGGGCGTATGGCGATAACCTTTTGCTATTGGATAATGGCGATATCTTGCAAGGACAACCTTCGGCGTATTATTACAATTTCATGGATACGGTCTCTACGCATATAGCTTCCGCCATGATGAATTATATGGGGTACAATGCGGGAAATATGGGTAACCATGATGTAGAGGCTGGCCATGCCGTTTTCGATCGTTGGATCAAACAATGTGATTTCCCTATCTTGGGTGCCAATATTATCCGTACCTCCGACCGGGAGACCTATTTAAAGCCCTATGAGGTATTTGAGCGTGATGGTGTGAAGATCGTTGTACTGGGGATGATTACTCCGGCCATTCCTGTATGGTTGCCGGAGACTCTGTGGCAAGGTCTTTATTTCGCCGATATGGAAGAGACGGCCCGTAAATGGATGAAGATCATTCAGGAGAAGGAGAAACCGGATGTTGTGGTAGGTATCTTTCATGCGGGAAATGAGGCTCGTACCATGTCCGGCCAGTACCGTGAGGATGCGTCGATGGAGGTTGCCCAGCGCATTCCGGGCTTCGATGTGGTTATGATGGGGCATGATCATCGCCGGTATTGTGGTAAGGTGGCGAATATCGAGGGAGATTCCGTGTTGCTGATAAATCCGGCAAGTAATGGGCGTGTAGTCGGTTCCGTTGATGTCGTGTTAAAGATGGAGCATGGAAAGGTTTTGGATAAACAAGTATCGGGTGTTTTGACGGATGTGGATAAGTTGGAGCCTAGCGAGGAGTTTATGGAGAAATTCGCTCCGCAATACAAAGCGGTGAATGATTTTGTCTCCGAGAAGGTGGGAACTTTTACGGAGAGTATTGCGACCCGTCCCGCTTACTTTGGGCCATCCGCTTTTATTGATTTTATTCACTCTTTACAATTGGAGTTGACTGGTGCGGACGTCTCTTTTGCCGCCCCGTTATCCTTTGACGCAAAAATAGATAAAGGGGATATCACGATCAGCGATATGTTCAGTCTTTACAAATATGAGAATATGCTTTATACGATGAATTTGACGGGAGCCGAGATCAAAGGTTTCTTGGAGGAATCATACGCTATGTGGACCAACCGGATGAAATCTCCGGACGATCATGTCTTATTATTGAAAGAGAGAAAGAAAGGACAGGAGAATTATGTCTCATTCGTCAACTTCAGTTTTAACTTTGACTCCGCAGCTGGTATCATTTACACCGTGGACGTAACGAAACCAGAGGGTGAGAAGATTACGATCTTGAAAATGGCGGATAACAGGCCTTTCGACGAGAATAAAACGTATAAAGTAGCTCTCAACTCTTACCGAGGTAATGGAGGAGGTGAGTTATTGACGAAAGGGGCCGGTATTCCCCAAGACGAGTTAAAGAGTCGTATCATTCATTCGACCGATAAAGACCTCCGTTATTATATGATTCAATATATAAAGGAAAAGGGCGTACTTAGCCCACAACCTTTAAACCAATGGCAAATGATCCCGCAGGATTGGACGAGACCGGCGGCCGAACGGGATTGTAAGTTTCTTTTCGGGGAATGAGTTTCCGTCCTTGAAGTGTCTGGTTTGCGATAGTATCTCAATGGGAAACGGTGGTAAAGTCAATGGAATAGAGATGGTTTCTCAATGACTTTACGGCCGTGTCCCATTGACTTTTTTGTATCCCGTATTAGGGATGTTGCTGATAGGTTAGGGCGCAAAGGGCGCATCTTTACGTATGTTTCTAAAACTTTTTCTGTAAATAACGTTTATAACCCCTCTTGTCTGTAGAGTGATGTAAATATTATTTTTCTAAAAATGTTTCTTTGAAAGCGTAAAGATGCGCCTTTTGCGCCCTAGGATTTTTGCCGGGGAATTTTCCTGATGCCTTAACATGTGGATATACAGTTGTTTGTGTGGTTCTTCCCTCTTCGGCTTTTTGGGTCTTTGGGGGGCGATATAATGGGTCCTTACCCACGTTTACGTGATCCGAAAGCACTAAAACCAAGTGCATTTCGCATGATTTCATGAGCTAAAAGCCGTTTTTCTGTGTGATTTCCTATCGGGGCCAAGATCGTTTTTGTCGTTTTCATACGTGCAAATGTACTCGTGGAGCACTTGTTTTAAGTGCACGTGGTGACACGTGAGGCCACTTGGTGGGCCACGTGAGCGAGAATGGATATCGACGTATTATTAATGTACGCGATCCCCCTCGTGAAAAAAACTTGAAAAATAATACCGGAAAAGTTTGGAGGTTATGTTTTATAACACTACTTTTGCACCCGCATTCGAGAGAGAACGCCGGTCCAAAATGATGAAACAAACTTTTAGAAAAAAAGTTCCGAAATAATTTGGAGGTTTAAAATAAAAGTCCTTATCTTTGCAGCCACGTTCGCAAAACGAAAGCGACAAAAGAGTTCTTTGAGAGATTTACATAATTCAACAAGTAGTACAAGTATTAGGAAATTAATTTTCCGGATTGATACCGTCAAAGAAGTATGACTTTGGACTACAATAACGGATTCCGGAGCGAGGATAATAAAACAATTTAAACAACGAAGAGTTTGATCCTGGCTCAGGATGAACGCTAGCGACAGGCTTAACACATGCAAGTCGAGGGGCAGCACAGGTAGCAATACCGGGTGGCGACCGGCGCACGGGTGAGTAACGCGTATGCAACTTACCTATCAGAGGGGGATAACCCGGCGAAAGTCGGACTAATACCGCATGAAGCAGGGGCCCCGCATGGGGATATTTGCTAAAGATTCATCGCTGATAGATAGGCATGCGTTCCATTAGGCAGTTGGCGGGGTAACGGCCCACCAAACCGACGATGGATAGGGGTTCTGAGAGGAAGGTCCCCCACATTGGTACTGAGACACGGACCAAACTCCTACGGGAGGCAGCAGTGAGGAATATTGGTCAATGGGCGCGAGCCTGAACCAGCCAAGTCGCGTGAGGGATGAAGGTTCTATGGATCGTAAACCTCTTTTATAAGGGAATAAAGTGCGGGACGTGTCCTGTTTTGTATGTACCTTATGAATAAGGATCGGCTAACTCCGTGCCAGCAGCCGCGGTAATACGGAGGATCCGAGCGTTATCCGGATTTATTGGGTTTAAAGGGTGCGTAGGCGGCCTTTTAAGTCAGCGGTGAAAGTCTGTGGCTCAACCATAGAATTGCCGTTGAAACTGGGGGGCTTGAGTATGTTTGAGGCAGGCGGAATGCGTGGTGTAGCGGTGAAATGCTTAGATATCACGCAGAACCCCGATTGCGAAGGCAGCCTGCCAAGCCATGACTGACGCTGATGCACGAAAGCGTGGGGATCAAACAGGATTAGATACCCTGGTAGTCCACGCAGTAAACGATGATCACTAGCTGTTTGCGATACAGTGTAAGCGGCACAGCGAAAGCGTTAAGTGATCCACCTGGGGAGTACGCCGGCAACGGTGAAACTCAAAGGAATTGACGGGGGCCCGCACAAGCGGAGGAACATGTGGTTTAATTCGATGATACGCGAGGAACCTTACCCGGGTTTGAACGCATTCGGACCGAGGTGGAAACACCTTTTCTAGCAATAGCCGTTTGCGAGGTGCTGCATGGTTGTCGTCAGCTCGTGCCGTGAGGTGTCGGCTTAAGTGCCATAACGAGCGCAACCCTTGCCACTAGTTACTAACAGGTAAAGCTGAGGACTCTGGTGGGACTGCAGCGTAAGCTGCGAGGAAGGCGGGGATGACGTCAAATCAGCACGGCCCTTACATCCGGGGCGACACACGTGTTACAATGGCGTGGACAAAGGGAAGCACCTGGCGACAGGGAGCGAATCCCCAAACCACGTCTCAGTTCGGATCGGAGTCTGCAACCCGACTCCGTGAAGCTGGATTCGCTAGTAATCGCGCATCAGCCATGGCGCGGTGAATACGTTCCCGGGCCTTGTACACACCGCCCGTCAAGCCATGGGAGCCGGGGGTACCTGAAGTCCGTAACCGAAAGGATCGGCCTAGGGTAAAACTGGTGACTGGGGCTAAGTCGTAACAAGGTAGCCGTACCGGAAGGTGCGGCTGGAACACCTCCTTTCTGGAGCTTTAGGATTCCGTACCGAGGTCATACGAGGTATCGATCGCCTTGTGCTGCTGTTGAGATTATGTTTATATATAGATCTTACGTACCGGGAGGCCGGTCTAAAGAGAGAAAAATGACGCTGGGACGTAAGTCTTGGCAAGGTTGACAGTCCTATAGCTCAGTTGGTTAGAGCGCTACACTGATAATGTAGAGGTCGGCAGTTCAACTCTGCCTGGGACTACTCCGAATGAGGGGGATTAGCTCAGCTGGCTAGAGCATCTGCCTTGCACGCAGAGGGTCAACGGTTCGAATCCGTTATTCTCCACATATCCCGCGAGGGAAAGAGGATCTTTGACATGTTGGACATCAAAAAGAAGAAACAAGTAGAGCGAGCTTAAGATATATCAACCGTACGTATGTACGAGGTGAGAGAAAGTAAGCAAGGGCAGACGGTGGATGCCTTGGCTCTCGGAGGCGACGAAGGACGTGATAAGCTGCGAAAAGCCCGGGGGAGGCGCAAATAGCCGTTGATCCCGGGATATCCGAATGGGGCAACCCGGCAGGCTGAAGGCCTGTCATCCCGTAAGGGAGGCGAACGTGGGGAACTGAAACATCTAAGTACCCATAGGAGGAGAAAATAAACAATGATTCCGTAAGTAGTGGCGAGCGAACACGGAAGAGCCCAAACCCATGTCGTCTAGGCGACACGGGGGTTGTAGGACCACGACGTGGCAAGATAGAGTCAAGTGGAACGCCTTGGAAAAGGCGACCGTAGAGGGTGATAGTCCCGTACACGACTGACGATTGAAGCCTAGTGGTATCCTGAGTAGCGCGGGGCACGAGAAATCTTGCGTGAAACAGCGGGGCCCATCCCGTAAGGCTAAATACTCCCGAGAGACCGATAGCGAACCAGTACCGTGAGGGAAAGGTGAAAAGAACCCCGAGCAGGGGAGTGAAATAGACCCTGAACCCGTCTGCCTACAAGCGGTCGGAGCATAGCAATATGTGACGGCGTGCCTTTTGCATAATGAACCTACGAGTTACCTTCCCCGGCAAGGTTAAGTACCTAAGGTACGGAGCCGAAGCGAAAGCGAGTCTGAAGAGGGCGGCCAGTCGGGGGGGGTAGACGCGAAACCGAGTGATCTACCTTGGCCAGGTTGAAGGTTGGGTAACACCAACTGGAGGACCGGATGGGTAAGCGTTGAAAAGCTTTCCAATGAGCTGAGGGTAGGGGTGAAAGGCTAATCAAACTCGGAGATAGCTCGTACTCCCCGAAATGCATTTAGGTGCAGCCTCTTTATAGTATATCGTGAGGTAGAGCGACTGATTGGATGCGAGGGCTTCACCGCCTATCAAGTCCAGATAAACTCCGAATGCGCGATATATATTTACAGGGAGTGAGGGCGCGGGTGCTAAGGTCCGTGTCCGAGAGGAGAAGAATCCAGACCACCGGCTAAGGCCCCCAAATGATCGTTGAGTTGAACTAACGAGGTCGGATCGCAGAGACAGCTAGGATGTTGGCTTGGAAGCAGCCATTCATTTAAAGAGTGCGTAACAGCTCACTAGTCGAGCGATCTGGCGTGGATAATAATCGGGCATAAACGATCTGCCGAAGCCGTGGATGTCGTAAGACATGGTAGGGGAGCATTCCATGCGGCGTCGAAGATGAGGGATGACCCTTGTTGGAGCGCATGGAAAAGCAAATGTAGGTATGAGTAACGATAAGGGGGGCGAGAAACCCCCCCGCCGAAAGACCAAGGTTTCCTGATCAACGCTAATCGGATCAGGGTGAGTCGGGACCTAAGGCAAAGCCGAACGCGCCGCCGATGGAAGAATGGGTTAATATTCCCATACTGCCTCATGGAGTGACGTGGAGACGGAGAAGTGACAGTCCTGCCGGCTGACGGAATAGCCGGTTGAAGGGTGTAGATATTGATTCCCGTAGGCAAATCCGCGGGGAGAGTCGAACCTGACAGTATACCGAGTACTTGTACGAGGTAATATGGACGTAACCATGCTCCCAAGAAAATCCGCTAAACTTATCCATGCGGCACCCGTACCGTAAACGGACACACGTGGTCGGGTTGAGAATACTGAGGCGCTCGAGTGACTCACGGTTAAGGAACTAGGCAAATTGACCTGTAACTTCGGGATAAAGGGTCCTCGTCGTAAGGCGAGGCGCAGAGAATAGGTCCAGGCAACTGTTTAACAAAAACACATGGCTATGCTAAATGGAAACATGACGTATATAGCCTGACACCTGCCCGGTGCTGGAAGGTTAAGAGGAGATGTCATCGCAAGAGAAGCGTTGAATTGAAGCCCCAGTAAACGGCGGCCGTAACTATAACGGTCCTAAGGTAGCGAAATTCCTTGTCGGGTAAGTTCCGACCTGCACGAATGGTGTAATGATCTGGACACTGTCTCAACCGTGAGCT
>ENA-OQAA01000299-OQAA01000299.1-human-gut-metagenome-genome-assembly--contig:-NODE-299-length-35226-cov-2.597111_pt1 | contig 35226 bp, 40 predicted proteins | sample MGYA00242489_ERZ504515 | MGnify/ENA primary metagenome ERZ504515 (study PRJEB26092, sample SAMD00036237) | human gut metagenome | host: Homo sapiens | study: EMG produced TPA metagenomics assembly of... | reverse complement strand
AGAAAGGAACAAAAACGAACAGGTCAAAGAAAATTGAATTTGACTAATTTTTGGATGGCAAAAACCTTATCTGTAATAAAACCATATCATGGTCGTATTCCTGCTTGTGGTGTGTTCTGTGGCGGTTGTCCAAGCTACACACGAGATGAAAAAAATTGTCAGGGAGCAGAGGAAAACAAAACCCGCTGTGAAAAATGTAGAACATTTTACCTGTGTTGCGTTGAGAAAGGAATAACACACTGCTACCAATGTCATCTATTTCCTTGTACTAAGTTCAAAGGTTTTACAAAACGTTGGTTAAAGTATGGACAAGACTTTATTGAAAATCAGAAATTTTTAAAGCAGGTGGGTGAAATGGAATTTTTGAGGTTTTATAATGAAAAGGTTACAGATTAAGTTTAGTCCATTTCTCTTGTATATCTAAAATGAACTAAACCTTTGTTTTTATTGAAAGTTGTTAGCCTATCTCCTTTGAAAGAAATTTCTTGATTTCTTCCTCACTGGGCAACTGGATTTTATACTTTTGTACAAAAATATTTGGGTCTAATCCTGCTGTGGCATAACGAACTAAAGTATCTCCTTTTTCAGTACAAAGCAAAATACCGATTGGTGGATTATCATCGGGCTGCATTACTTCTGCTTTGAAGTAGTTTAGATACATATTCAGTTGGGATGCATATTCATGGTGGAATTTGTCAATTTTTAAATCCACTATGACATGGCATTTCAGTATGCGGTGATAGAAAACGAGGTCAGCAAAGAAGTAATCTTCATCTATCAGTATGCGTTTTTGGCGAGCTTCAAAGCAGAAGCCGTGTCCCATTTCCAGAAGGAACTTTTGTAAATTATCAAGGATGGCTTGCTCTAAATCATTCTCTGTAACTAATGCCCGTTCATTTAACCCTAAGAACTCTAAGGTCAAGGGAGTATTTATTACATTCGCAGGCTGTAGTTGAACTGCCTGTTGCTGTACTAATGCAGAAAGAGCTTCTTTGTTTTTAGATAATCCACTACGCTCGTAGTACAATGAATCAATCTGCCGTTCCAGTTCTTTTGCAGTCCAGCATCCCCTAATCGTTTCCATTTCATAAAAGGCACGTTTAATAGGATTGTCAATAGCAGATATTGCATTCAAATGCGTAGAAGATAATCTGTTAAATAGCTTTTCAGCAGCCAATTTCCAGTCATTATTTGCAATTTCTGAAACCATTTGCAATTTGGCGGTTACTGACCGCCGAATCTCTGTTTCAAATTCGGCGGTCGGCAACCGCCGAATTCCCGAACCCGACATAACATAGCCTAAAACCTCTTCTTTCAACTGTGGATAAACAAGATATAAACGTCTGAACTCCCGGAATCTACGTTCGTTAAGTCCTTTGGTATTTAGTTGTTTTTCCAACTTCTTCAAAAGCTGCTCACCATAGGCTGTACGGTCTTCTCCGTTTTGTTCAAATTCCACGATATAACAGCCCATAAGCCAGTTACGGGAAGTTAGTGCAAGGTTTACAGAGTGTGCTGCTTGTGCTTACAGCGTGTCTTGAATGGCACTTCTCCGTATGTTTCAGCCCGCTATGTCCGAGCAAACTGGCTACTTGTTTTAATATTAGCACCATTGTTAAGGATATTCACTGCAAATGAGTGACGGGCACAATGCCAGCTTATGTGCTTGTCTATTCCGGATCTTTTCACCCAACGTTTTACTGATTTACAGCAGCTTTCATAGGATGGTAGATTAAATATAAGCACATCTTTGTTGCCATCCGCAAGAGGTTCACCAATAATAGAGACCAAACCGTCATTCAAAGGAATGATACTCCACTAGCAGAAGAATGCCCTTTGGTCTTATTCTGTTCAAACTTCAATAGCTTGTTTGAGTAGTCTACATTCTTATATGTAAGGTCTTTCAGTATCACATCGTGTTCGATGGCATAGCGTATCACTTTCTTGAAACGCTGATAGATACTTTTTGCTCCTCGCCAACGCTACGGGATTGCAAATAGTCCACAAACAGAACCATCATATCCTTAGTGATAAATTCGGGTTTGATGTTGCATTCATATAATGGGTACTGTTCTTTCAGAAAATCCTTAAAACGACTGAAGGCAATTTGCATCATACGCAGGTCTTTCTTAATATTTATGGCTAATCAGTTAAAGAAATCCCTTTCTTTGGAGATTGAACGGTTCAATGCTTCGCAGAAGAAAGGATTTAGCTTTATGTTTTGATGTAAAATGCTTTTTCATAGTTCCTCTATAATAGAAGCTCACGCTAGTAGCCAAGAGGTAGTGTGGCATGTTTAGAACATGTATTCCCAAAAAGAAGAAGGAATCTGCTCTTTTGTCGAAAAAAAAGTCTTATGTTTACGCACGATATGAAAAACAGGGTTTATATAGGCCCTGATTATCAGTAAATAACCAACCTTGACATGTGTACAAACAGAGATAAGGCTATCTCTTTTGGGCGGGACGGCGGAGATGTCTGCCGTTTCGTTTTTTGTCTATGAGCCAGTGACGTGGTTGCTGACGAATCGTTGCCTCAAGATATTTTTCTGCAGATTCATCGTTCATATATTTCCAATATTAATCAAGTAAACGCTCACCCGATATTTATTGGGGACAGACTTAATTCAAAGGGATAAGACAAGAATCACGGATGTCAGCTTAATGCGATGAATGGTATCTTTTTGATTGAAATACCTTCTTTTTCACGACACGGCTCTCTGGCTATAAAAGCAACGAGCGTAAGCGGGGAGCGCGAACAAGCTACCACAACCGCTTTTTAACACGATAAGCGTCGCTTTTTAACGAATATATACGTATCAACCTACACATATGGCTGTATCAACTCACACATATAGCAGTGTTAACCCACACATATAGTCGCGTCAAGCTACACATATAGTGGCGTAAGCTACACATATATAGGCATCGGCCTCAGATGCGGTAGCGTTGGGCATTATTACCGCCTAACGACCGTAAAACATGAACTAGGGTGAATTATTTCGGCTGGAACGAAAGGCCGTTTTTAAGCAAACAGCTATCAAACAGAGAATTGCTGTTTTTTTCTCTCGAATTTGGAAGCGAGACGCACTTAGGTACGGAATAATCGATTCTCCGGGACTTCAGATTACAAGTTGTCAAAAAGACAAATGGGCCACTTGTATCTATAGTTCCTCTGCCATTTCCCGATAACCATCGGGGGGAGAGGCGGTTAATGTATATTAAGACTGTCACTCATCTTTTCATCAAGATGGATGAAATCTCGGTGGATGTGCTTTCTATGTTGACGATATTAAAATACGTAAGAACTGCACTTGGTAGTACTTTCTGAGCTAATGTATAAAGTTGATTCGTTTCCATAGAGCAAAGCTAGAGATTTTAAATAGATGAAAATAATTATCCCCACCAATTATCGACTGATCCTATAAAAACTCTATTTCTCCAATAATTATACATTTGGCTTATAATTAATCGAATTTAATAACATGACTTTTCGGAAGAAAAGCTTGCTTACGGAATTTCTTTTTGAAATTCTCGCCTGTTTTTGTATGTCCTAGGTGATAAAAATGGAAAGGTGTGGCAAATATCGATAATATCAATTTGCTACACCTTCCATTTTATATCAATTACGAAAACTATTCTTCTTTTTACCGGCTCATCAAGAAAGATTTGAATCCCTCGAAATCTTTTGCCAGCTCGATGCTTTGCTTGGTTCCTTCCATGAAGGCTTTCAGTTTCGCCGGGATCTCGATATCTGCCTCCAATATCTTATCGACCGTTCCTTTGAATTTGGCGGGATGGGCGGTCTCGAGGAATAGACCCGTCTCGGTCTCGCTTAGGTCGCTGTCTAGTAATCCTTGGTAGCCACAGGCTCCGTGTGGGTCGAGGATATATCCCGTCTCTTTATAGACGGCTCGCATCGTAGAGGCGATTTCCTCGTCCGTATAGCGATGTCCGGAGATCAGTGCGCATATTTCTTTATGGGGATCATTGAATGCGCCGAATAGGTCGATGATACGGGCGAAATTACTCGGATCGCCTACATCCATGGCGTTCGCTAGGGTGGCGACTGATGGGCGGGGTGTATAAGTTCCTGTATTCAGGTATTCCAAGAATACGTCGTTACGGTTGTTTGCCGCTACGAAACGTTTGATAGGGAGCCCCATCCAATAGGCGAACAATCCGGCGGTGATGTTTCCGAAATTACCGCTCGGCACGCAAACGACCAGCTCGTCCGCTTTTCCCTGCTTGTCCAGCTGAGCGTAAGCGTTGAAATAGTAGAACGATTGGGGCAAGAAACGGGCTACGTTGATGGAGTTCGCCGAGGTCAGTTTCATATGACGGTTTAATTCCTCGTCCATAAAGGCGGATTTAACCAGCGCTTGGCAATCGTCGAACGTGCCGTCTATCTCCAATGCCGTGATGTTCTGTCCTAATGTCGTGAACTGGCATTCCTGTATCGGGCTGACCTTTCCCTTGGGATAAAGCACATACACGTGAATGCCCGGAACGCCTAGGAATCCGTTGGCGACGGCGCTTCCCGTATCGCCGGAAGTAGCTACCAATACGTTTACTTGCTTCAATCCCTCTTTCTTTATGAAATAACCGAGCAGACGAGCCATGAAGCGCCCTCCTACATCCTTAAAGGCCAATGTAGGCCCGTGAAATAACTCTAAGCTATAGATATTACTTACGGGTACCACCGGGGTCTCGAAGGAGAGCGTATCTTTTACGATACCGTCCAATACCTCCGGCTCGATGTCTTCCCCGAAGAACATCTGAGCTACTGTGCAGGCGATCTCGTGGAAGGACTGGTTCTTCATGTTGGCTATCACCTCCTCGTCCAAGGAGTCAATATACTCGGGCATATATAATCCTTATCGCCGGCCAGACCTTTTACGACGGCCTCTTCTAGGCTGGCTACAGGGGCTTGTTTGTTTGTGCTGTAATATTTCATGCTCTAATCGTTTAGAAATTCTTTTATAAATTGATCTTTTTCCAGTATGCCATATTTGCCGTTTGATACGGAGAACTCATCAAATGTGGTAACGGAGTCGGGTTGCTCGCCCGGCTTGTAAATCAGGAATGGAACCGGGGTATTTGTATGCGTACGTATGGAGCAAGGAGTGGGGTGGTCCGGAAGGATAGCGATCGCTACCGGCTCGTCCCATTTTTGCGTTTCCTCGTAGATGATACGTACGGCACGGTTGTCCAGATACTCTATCGTCTTGATCTTTAGGTCTACGTCTCCCTCATGCCCGGCCTCGTCGCTTGCCTCGATATGCAGGTAGACGAAGTCATTTGTCTTGAGGGCCTCAAGGGCGGCGTGCGCTTTTCCCTCGTAGTTCGTGTCGTATAATCCGGTAGCTCCCTCTACGTGAAGCACCTCGAGGCCGGCGTAAACGCCGATTCCCCGGATGAGATCGACGGCGGAGATCACGGAGCCTTTCCCGAAGCCGTACATCTCCCGCATCGTTCGCATGGCCGGACGGTAGCCCGGAGACCAAGGCAGATACTGTTCGCCGGATCTTTCCCCGCTGCCATACGTTTGAGGTTCACCGGGTGATCCTTTAAGATCTCTTGGGACTTGAGGATTAATTCGTTTAATAAATCGGCGGTCTCTCGTGCTTCCGGAACTTCCGGTTTTATCATTAAAGGCCGGAAAGGATGGAGGGGTACGTCGTGTGGTGGCGTGCAATCCAGACGCTTATCGCCTCCTTTGATTACCAATAGGTGGCGGTAGGAGACACCCGTATAGAACTTGACACGGTCGGAGCCTAATCGCTCGTTCAGGCATTGGATCAACTCGTCCGCTTCCTCCGTGGAGATATGGCCGGAAGAGTGATTCTTCAAGATGTCGCCTTCTACGCAGATTAAGTTACAACGCATCGCCATCTCGCCGGGTTGCAGGGCGACGCCTATACTGGCGGCTTCCAATACACCCCGTCCCTCGTATACGGAGGCAGGTCATAGCCTAATACCGCCATGTTCGCGACCTCGCTACCGGGATGGAAACCATCCGCTACGGTTTTCATCTGCCCGGTTACTCCCAGTTCCACCAATTTATCCATATAAGGAGTCTTGGCGTATTGCATCGGGGTCTTGCCTCCCAGAGCCTCTATCGCTCGTCGGCCATTCCATCGCCTAAAATGATAATGTGCTTCATACCTATCGAATATTAGCAATGGATATGATGTCGGCGAATACGCCTGCGGCTGTCACGTCGGCTCCGGCACCATATCCCTTGATGATCATTGGATATTCATGATATCTCTCGGTGGAGATCATGATAATATTGTTGCTGCCCTCCAGTTCATAGAACGGATGGTGCTGTCTACGGCTTGTAGGCCTACCTCGCAAGCGCCGTTCTCCATCTTCGCCACGAAACGGAAGCGTTTGCCTTCCGCTTCCAGTAGCTGGCGTTTCTCCTCGAAACCGGCATCTGTATCCTTGATATTCTTCCAGAAGTCCTCAAGGGAACCCTCGAAGTACTTTTCCGGATGAACAGGTTCCGTTTTACGTCGGCTTGCTCCACTGGATAACCGGCCTCACGAGCAAGATAACCAGCTTACGGATACGTCTTTGCCGCTAAGGTCGATACGTGGGTCCGGCTCGGCGTATCCGGCTTCCTTTGCCATATGGATCGCCTCGCTGAAAGGAATATCGGCGCTGATCGTATTAAAGATATAATTCAGCGTACCGGAAAGTACGGCCTCCAGTTTCAATATATGGTCGCCGCTATTGATCAAATCGTTCATCGTATTGATGATCGGGAGGCCGGCGCCTACGTTCGTCTCGAACAAGAACTTGATGTCTCGGTGGCGGGCGGTCTCCTTGAGCTTGGTATAATTATCGTAGGAGGAGGAGGCCGCTTCTTTATTAGCCGCCACGACGGATACGTTATTGTTCATCAACGTCTCGTAAAGAGCCGCCACGTCCGGGCTTGCCGTGCAATCCACGAATACGGAGTTGAAGATATTCATCTTTACGATCTCTTCGCACAGATGCTCCGGGTTGCTCTCTTCCCCGTTCTCCTTCAGCTCCTCCAGATAATTGTCGAGGTTGATCCCTTCCCGGCATAAAAGGGCTTTCTTGGAGTTTGAGATACCTACGACATTCAGCTTCAAACCGTTTTGCCGCATCAGTTTCGGTTGCTGGATGCGTATCTGTTCCAATAAATTGCCGCCTACGGTTCCTACACCGGCGATGAAAAGGTTCAATACCTTATATTCGGATAGGAAAAAAGAGTCATGAATGGAGTTCAACGCCTTGCGAAGGTATTTATGCTTGATAACGAAAGAGATATTCGTCTCGGAAGCGCCTTGGGCGCAAGCGATCACGCTGATGCCCGCACGTCCCAGCGTACCGAACAGCTTCCCGGCGATACCCGGGGTACGTTTCATGTTCTCGCCTACAATAGCGACGGTAGCCAGATCCTTCTCCGCTACGGTATCGTTCATATCACCCTGCGCACGTTCCAAGGCGAACTCGTCGTTCAATACTTGTACGGCCAAATCAGCGTCGGCGTTACGTACGGCGAAAGTCGTATTATTCTCGGAGCTGGCCTGCGATACCATAAATACGCTGATGCCATTCTTGGCGAGCGTCTTAAAGATCCGGTAGTTCACGCCGATCACGCCCACCATACCTAAACCTTGTACCGTGATCAAACAGGTATCGTTGATGGAGGAGATACCTTGATGATGGCCTTGCCTTCCTCTTTCACCCGCTCTTTCGAAATATAGGTTCCGGGAGCGGTCGGGTTGAAGGTATTCAAGATACGGATCGGGATATTCTTATGATAAACCGGATAGATCGTCGGCGGATAGATTACTTTCGCCCCGAAGTTACACAACTCCATCGCCTCCGTGAAAGTAAGCCGGTCGATTACGTAGCGGAGCTGATCACACGGGGATCGGCGGTCATGAAACCATCCACGTCTGTCCAGATCTCCAAGGTGTTAGCGTCTAAGGCGGTCGCCAAGATGGAGGCGGTATAATCCGATCCCCCTCGTCCGAGGTTCGTAACCTCTCCGGTTTCCGTGCTGGAAGAGATGAATCCGGGCACAAGGAAACCTTGGGCAGAGGCGAGAAGGTCTCTTTTATGAGCTTGTTGGTCAAGTCGAAATCCACGATATGCTTGTTGAATTGCTTGACTGTCTTGATATATTTGCGTGAGTCGAACAACTTAGCGTCCTTGATCACGTTCGAGACGATCAAGGAAGATAGGCGCTCGCCATAACTTACGATCGTATCGGATGTCTTGGCGGATAAATCGTTAATCAAATAAACACCTTTGAAAATATTGCTCAATTCATCCAGTAAAGCCATCACTTTCTTCTGGACATCCATGCGTACCTCCTTGTCCTCTATCACTCCCTCGATCACGTCCAGATGGCGGGCGATGATCTCCGATAATTCTTTCTCGTAGGCAAGGTCGCCTTTAGAAGCCATGGTAGAAGTGGCCAGTAATTTATCGGTGATGCCCCCTAAGGCGGAGACAACCACGATTACGGGCTCTTCGATAGCCTCTACTATTTTCTTTACACTTAAGATACTATTCACGGAACCTACGGATGTTCCGCCGAATTTTAATACTTTCATCGATATGTATTTTTAATGGTTCATCGAGGATTGACAATCAAGAAAAGGCTTTTTCATGATTAACAACCGACAATAACCGATTGATTAAACTTATTTATGTAAAAGGAGAAATAAAAAAGGATGCAATACGAGATTGCGACATAGCGTGACGTGGTCTACGCGAATGCTTATTAATAGATTCTAACCCCCCAAGGGTCATCAATGCCCATGTATAATATGAGGACTCTACACTCATCATTGATTTTGTATGCTACTTATTCTTTTATATTATGGGGGCAATATTACGCATTATTTTTCATATTGCAAGCGTTTTTGTCAAAAGATTGACTATTTTGTTGTTCAAGGTCCGCCCGGCTCTTGCTTTGGGTCACTAAATAGACGCCGGAGAAAACAAGTGCGGCCGATACTAGTTTCGTTACGCTAAAACTATCCTGACCGATGAATACGGCGATAAAGGAAGCTACGATCGGTTGGATATAATTGTACATGCTGACGGTAGTCGGGCGGATTCGCTTTAAGGCCAGCGGTATTAATAAATAGGGTACGAACGTGGCCCCGAATAGCACGAAGAAAATGGCTCCCAGCTCTTGGCCGTCGAAGACCTCTTTATGGAAAGCCGGGGTATTCCAGATGGATTCGATAGCGAAAGGCAGGGTAATCAGCGTGGAGAACAGGAACATCCATTTCATCATCGTGACGGATGAGTACTTGAGTGTTAGTGGCTTGGATACTACCAAATAGATCGAGTACATGAATCCACTAACCGTAATCAAGAGGTTTCCCCCTAGACTGCTCGCTTGATTGGAACCTTGCGTGGATTGTAGTATTAAGGAGATCGCCCCGCATATACCAAGCAGTACCCCGAACGTTTTCATCCGTGTGATAGGTTCCTTTAGGATCAGGGCCGCCAAGATCATGACAAAGATGGGGACGGCGGTCGCTATGATGGAAGCGTCTACCGGCGACGTGGTATTCAATCCCCAGATAAACAGCCCTTGGTTCAAGCCTACTCCGCAAAGGGCGCAAAGGCATAGAAGTCCCAAGTCCTTCAACGGCACTTTCTCATAGGGAACGAATAGGGAGGTGATCCAGAACATCACGCAAGCGAAGCTCATCCGCATACTGGTTAACGCCTCGGGTTGCACATGCTCGGGGAGTAGATATTTGGATACGGGCATATTAATGGCGAACAGGATGTTGGCCGCTAAAATAAGGAGATGCCCTTTTAGCTTTTCTTGATTCATCATGAGTACGATCCTAGATTGGTATAATATAATGTATATAGGCTTATGTTTTGGTGAGCAAAGGTCTTACTTTTTTTTGTAAATAAGAAATGATCCGTTAGTAAAGTGTTTTACATACGGATCATTGTCTGTTTAGTCAAGGAAGCATCCCGTTTTTATTACGATGAAACGGCCGCTCCTCCCATGATATCCAGCAATTCGTTGGTGATGGCTTGCTGGCGGGTTTTATTATATTGCAAAGTTAATTGTTGGATTAAATCGTTCGCATTGTCGTTGGCGGTCTGCATAGCATCATACGGGCGGCGTGCTCGGCGGTCGAGGTGTCGAGTAGGATCGTATAGATGGTTAGGTTCAGCAATTTCGGGAAAAGCCGGTTACGCAACTCTTCCGCCGAGGGCTCAAGGATGTAGTCGGTGGCCGTTTCCGCCGCTTCCGTATCCGAGAGGGAAAGGGGAAGATACGTCTTGTGGGTTACGACTTGTGTCGCCATGTTCTTGAAATGGTGATACAGTAATTCCACCCGGTCCGCTTTACCCGTGACGAACAGCTCCATGAGACGGTTCGCCAAGGATACGGCGCTTTCATAAGACGGCTTTTCGCCGATCGTGACGAAATCAGTGTCGAAGCTATACCCCGCTTTATGAAGCTCATCCGCTATTTTCTTGCCGATAGGGTAGAGCCTACCTCTATTTGCTGGTTCTTATAAGTCTGGATCGTGGCGGATAACTCTTTCCATATATTGGCATTGAATGTCCCGCATAAACCCGTGCTCGAGGCGAATACGGCGATAGCCACCTTGCTCACCTTACGCTGTTCGGTGTAAGGTGAGTCTAGGTCGCATTCCGCCGAAAGAAGACCGTTTAAGATAGCGGATAGTTTATTAGCATATGTAAGTGTGTGCTCGGTTTGCGTCTGGGCATGATGAAACTTGGCCGACGATACCATTTTCATGCGGCGGTGATCTTCTGCGTACTCCGTATAGAGGCGATCCGGACTTTTATTTCTTTCAATGAACCATAGCTCCTTCGCTGTTTTTTCCAATATGCCTCGTATCTCATCATTGATAACGCCGGTCTTTAAGACATCCAGTACGTCCCGTTGATGAGAAGTCCGTAATTCTTGCAAGAACCTTGCCTCGAACTCATGCACCTTGTCCAATGGAACCTCTTTCAGCAGACCTTGCGTTCCGCAATAAAGGATCGAGATTTGCTCTTCCACCGGCATCGGGCTATATTGAGGCTGTATCAGTAACTGGGTATTCTTCTGCCCCTTATCGATCGTGAAAGCGGTGACGGCATCCATCTCGCCCCCGAACTTGGAAAATGATTCCAATTCACGGAACTGAGCCTGATCGATTTTCAAGGTACCCGCTACCTTTTTCATCGCCTTTAATTGTGCGTTACCGCCTACACGGGAAACGGAGATTCCGACATTGATAGCCGGGCGGTTCCCTTGGTTGAATAAATCGGTCTCAAGGAATATCTGTCCGTCGGTGATAGAGATCACGTTGGTCGGGATATAAGCCGATACGTCTCCCGCCTGAGTCTCGATGATCGGTAAAGCGGTCAAGGAGCCACCGCCTTTCACCTTGTCTCTCATGCTTTCGGGGAGATCGTTCATCTCACGGGCTACCTCCGGCTGGTTGATGATCTTGGCGGCACGTTCCAATAGGCGGGAGTGCAGGTAAAAGATATCACCCGGGTACGCCTCACGCCCGGAAGGGCGGCGAAGGATTAAGGAAACCTCACGGTAGGCGACCGCTTGCTTGGACAGATCGTCGTAGACCACCAAGGCGTGTCGTCCGCTATCCCGGAAGTACTCTCCGATGGCCGCTCCGGCGAACGGGGCGAAATATTGCATGGCTGCCGGGTCGGAGGCGGTCGCACTTACGACAATCGTATAGTCCATGGCGCCTTTCTCTTGCAAGGTGTTCACCAAGGCCGCTACCGTGGAACCTTTTGCCCGATCGCCACGTAAATACAGTAAACCGGGTTCCCTGCCTCGTAGTTGCTACGTTGGTTGATGATGGTATCGATAGCGATCGAGGTCTTTCCCGTCTGCCGGTCGCCGATGATCAACTCACGTTGTCCCCTTCCGATAGGGATCATAGCGTCTACGGCCTTGATACCGGTTTGCAAAGGCTCGTTTACCGGCTGACGGAAGATCACGCCCGGAGCCTTGCGCTCAAGCGGCATCTCGCAAGTCTCACCAAGGATCTCGCCTTTCCCGTCGATCGGGTTTCCCAACGGGTCGATCACACGCCCGATCATCCCTCGCTGACATCGATAGAGGCGATGCGGCCCGTGCGTTTTACGGTGTCGCCCTCCTTGATTCGGTCGGTCGGACCTAAAAGGACGGCGCCTACATTATCTTCCTCCAAGTTCATCACGATCGCTTCCATCCCGTTATCGAATTGAAGCAACTCGTTCGCCTCCGCATTATCCAGCCCGTAGATGCGGGCCACGCCGTCACTCACCTGCAATACGGTCCCGACCTCCTCCAGCTTGATGCTGGTATGGATTCCTTCCAATTGCTGGCGCAGGATGGAGGAGACTTCACTCACTTTTATCTGTTCTGTCATACTTCTTCTTTTTTATCTGTTTTCGAGTAGCCCGGTACGGATATCCCGTAGTTGCGTCGCATAGCTAGCGTCTATCCGGTAATTGCCGATGCGTAGGCGGAAGCCCCCGATTAGTTCCGGTTCCACATGGCCGGAGAACTCGATCGTGCATCCCGTCTCTTTCCGCAGCTTGTCTTGCAGGTGAGACTTGACCGCATCGTCTACCGTTACGGCCGTGTCGAATCGTACCCGGGTAATCTTCTTCTCTTTCCGGTACAAATGGATATAAATGTATGCGATGAAGGCAGTAACGTCTCCCGTTTATGGGCTAATACCAGATTGATAAAACGTGTATATAGCTCGCATACCTCGATACCTCCCGCCGCCGTAAGCAATTTCACTTTCTCCGGTACGGAAACGATCGGGTTGCTCAAGGCACCCCTAGCTCCGGCTCCATCGAGAAGCTGTCCGCCAACATCTTCATATCATCATATACCCGGCTTTCCTGTCCTTGTCTTTCGCTAGGGAGAAAAGCGCCTTGGCATACCGGGAAGAAATAGTTCCTATATCCATACCTTACGATTTACTAAACGATACCTCATCCAGCAGCCGGTCGATCATCTGTTGTTGTTCCTTATCCCGGCCGATTTTCTCTTTCATTACTTTCTCTGCGATAGCGATAGACAGATCCGCTATCTCCGAGCGGACTTCGCGAATAGCTTTCTCTTTTTCTTCGCGGATACGCCGGGTAGCCTCCTCTATCTGCAGATGTGCCTCGGAGACGGCCTTTTTACGTGCCTCCTCGATGATCCGCTCCTTTTCGGCAAAGGCTTCCTTCAGGACGGCGTTTTGCTTTTCCTTGGCCTCGGCTAGCATCTTCTCGCCCTCGGCTTGGATATGGCAAGTCGCTCATTCGCCTGACGTGCCGTCTCTAAGGAATTGTCAATGTAAGCTTTCCGTTGTTCGATTGCCTTGACGATCACGGGAAAACCGTATTTGGAAAGGATCACGAAGACAATCCCGAATGAAACGATCATCCAGAATAGAAGCCTGAATCCGGTGTTAATAAAGACATAGTTTGTTACTTTTTTATTGGAACAACGCTAAGAAACATACGACAATAGCGAACAATGCCACACCTTCTACCAACGCTCCCATAATCAACATCGAGGTACGGATCTCTCCTGCGGCCGACGGCTGGCGTCCAATAGCTTCAACGGCACCTTTACCGATCAATCCGATTCCGATACCTGCACCTATGGCGGCGAATCCCGCTCCTATAGTGGCTCCCATCTTCGCTACGCCCATCCCGGCTGCCGCTTGTAATAAAATAGTCGATAACATAGTGTTTAATTTTAAATTAGTAACCTTAATAATATAATTCTAATACCTTAATTTCTTTGGATTTATTCCCTTACCTTGCCAATCCGATATAGTTGGCCGACAGCAGGGTGAAAATATAAGCTTGCAAGCAAGCTACTAACAATTCCAGACAGTTCATGAACGCACAGAACAAGACGGATACGATCGTCATACCGAAATTCACGGCTACTCCCATGGTTGCGTTATGAATATCAAACAGGTTAGCGCCAAGATAATCGTATGGCCCGCCATGATGTTGGCGAACAGACGGATCATCAACGCGAACGGCTTGGTGAATACCCCGAAGAACTCCACGAACGGCATGATCGGCAAGGGCAGTTTCAAGTAGATCGGCGCTTTGGGCCAAAAGATCTCTTTCCAGTACGCTTTCGTGGCGAACAGGTTGACCGCTATAAACGTACAAAGTGCCAATACGCCTGTTACCGCTATATTTCCCGTAATATTAGCGCCTCCCGGGAAAATAGGTATGATTCCGATCAGGTTGTTGATCAAGATAAAGAAAAATACCGTCAGCAAATAGGACGAGAACGGCTTATATTCTTTTCCGATCGCCTCTTTGATCACCCCGTCTTGTATGTAGGAGATGGCCATTTCCATCAATCCGATAAATCCGCCCGGCGCCTCGTTCGGGTGCTTTTTATACCAATGGGCGGTTCGGAGAACGATGAAAAGCAAGAGACCGCAACTGAGGAACAGTCCGCAAACATTCTTGGTCAATGAGAAATCCATCGGGCGAACCTCTTCTCCGGCACTGTTCTTCTCAACAACCTTTCCCGCATGCTCACCTTCCCCGGCGATATAATAATTGTGATGCGTCCGGCCTTGATGTAGATGGGATGACAGGAATAAATCCCATCCTCTTTCCTCGCTTTTTACCAAGATAGGCAGGGGAATCGCAATCTCTTGTCCGTTCCATTCCGTGATATGCCATGTATAGGCGTCTTGAATGTGGGAGAAGACGATATCCTGCACGTCTATCTCGCCGGACGCCGCTTTTGCCGGAGTGAGAAAGCTGAGCCACATCCAGAAAGCGATCCATATGTATTTGTTATCTTTGATTGTACTCATCATCCTTTTCCCTTTTCTCTCTTTTCATTCTTTTCTTTTCAAACAGATATAAAATGTAAGTCTCCAGTCCGAGGTAAATGAAATAGAATAACATCAACGTGAAACCAAATGTCTTTAATTGTTGCCCGACAAACGCCGCGTACATCCATAAGAAGACGAAAGCGAGCGTGAACTTACACAACCGGACTAGCATGTACATGGTTACGGTCACATCTCCGTTTTTACTTTTTACCCGGTCTAGGAAGAAAGTCATCGCCATGGCCATGACCCAGTAAAAGAAGGGAATGGACGGATACCACGAGAAATAGTGTTCCGGCCAGATGGTATATAATAAACCACCCAATGAAACGCCTATTGCCACGTTGATAAACGTGATCAAACCCATTAACCTCATTTTTAATCTGCCATTCATTGTCGTATGTTTTTATTCGACGCAAACGGATAGGATGTCGTCTTTTACCTCTACAAATCCGCTTTGTATCGTTTGTTCTTGTCTTTTGCCGTTTGCCTCGAACCGGATCGTACCCGCCTTCAACGCTGCTATCAATGGGGCGTGATGAGGCAAGATATCGAATGAACCGGCAACTCCCGGGAATGAGACAGATTCGGTCTCGCCTTCGAAAAGAATGCCGTCCGGTGATACAATTTCCAGTTTCATATCGATTAATTTGCTTGTTCTTTCAGCTGCTTGGCCTTCTCCAAGACATCCTCGATGGTTCCTACGTTTAAGAATGCCTGTTCGGGTATGTCATCCGTTTCCCCGTCCATGATCATCTTGAATCCCCGGATCGTATCCTCTATAGAGACCATGACACCGGGTACGCCAGTGAATTGTTCCGCCACGGAGAAGGGCTGGGACAGAAAACGTTGTACACGGCGGGCCCGGTTGACCGTTAGCCTGTCCTCGTCGGAAAGTTCTTCCATACCGAGGATGGATATGATATCTTGAAGTTCCTTGTTCCGTTGCAGGATTTGTTTTACCTGTTGCGCTGTGTCGTAATGCTCCTTGCTACGATCAGCGGATCAAGGATGCGGGAGGTAGATTCCAGCGGGTCTACGGCCGGATAGATACCGAGTTCCGTGATCTTGCGGCTGAGGACGGTTGTCGCGTCCAAGTGCGTAAAGGTAGTCGCCGGAGCCGGGTCCGTCAAGTCATCGGCAGGAACATACACCGCCTGTACGGAGGTGATGGAGCCCTTCTTGGTTGAAGTGATACGTTCTTGCATGGCACCCATTTCCGTGGCCAATGTCGGTTGGTAACCTACGGCGGGAAGGCATACGCCCCAGGCAAGGCGGAAACCTCGGAACCGGCTTGGGTGAAACGGAAGATATTGTCGATGAAGAATAATATATCTTTTCTTTCTCCCTCAGAGGCTTTGTCACGGAAGGATTCGGCGATCGTCAAACCGGATAAGGCCACGGACGAGCGGGCGCCCGGCGGTTCGTTCATCTGCCCGAATACCAAGGTAGCTTGCGACTTAGCCAATTCATCGTAATCGATCTTCGACAAGTCCCAGTTACCTGCCTCCATACTCTTCTTAAACTCCTCGCCGTATCGGATGACACCGGATTGGATCATTTCACGCAATAGGTCATTTCCTTCACGTGTACGTTCACCCACACCGGCGAAGACGGAGAATCCGTTGTTTTTCTTTGCGATGTTGTTGATCAATTCCATGATCAATACCGTTTTGCCCACTCCGGCTCCTCCGAAAAGTCCGATCTTACCTCCTTTGGCGTAAGGTTCCAATAAATCGATTACTTTAATACCCGTGTACAGGACCTCTTGGGTCGTTGTCAGATCCTCGAATTTAGGAGGCTCACGATGGATGGGAAGAGCCCCGTCTTTAGTAAGCTGGGCCATGCCGTCGATAGGGTCGCCTGTGACATTCATTAAACGTCCTTTGACTTGGTCGCCGGTCGCATGGTGATGGGCATTCCGTATGACATGGCCTCCATGCCTCGTCTCAATCCGTCGGTCGTATCCATCGCTACGGTACGGACGGTGTTTTCCCCGATGTGTTGCTGAACTTCGACGATCAAGATCTTTCCGTTCGGGCGGGAAATCTCCATGGCGTCGTGGATACGGGGGAGGGTTACTGTTTCTTCTGTCCCATAATCAAAGTGGATATCCACTACCGGGCCGATAACCTGTGAGATATAGCCTTTTATTTCTCCCATAAAGCCTATTTGTTATTTATCTTAACCTATTAAAATGTCGTTGCAATATTTACGTTTTATGGCGTTCGATCCTTGAAAATAGAACTTTTTGTGTCTTTTTGAGATTAGTTAAACTTTAAACTATTTAGCTATAGTTCCGAAATAGACCAATTTGTTTCTTATTTGGACGAATCAGAAAGCTATAGTCAAATTTCTAAGGCATAGATAGATAAGGAGATACGAATTTGCTGCCTTTTTGATAGTAAAGGTGATAGTTCTGTTTTATTTTGTTAATCCATAATAGGGGTGTTTTTAATGGTATCGGATAGTTATTTGTGGTTCTGTTGAGCAAGTGGTGATATTTATGTAATTTTGTACGTCAACAATACTAAATAAACATGAAACGAATTATTGAGATATGTGCGAACTCCGCTCAAAGCTGTGTGGAGGCGGAGGCGGGAGGCGCTACCCGTGTAGAGCTTTGCGCCGGGATACCCGAAGGGGGAACTACACCTAGTTATGGAGAGATCAAGACGGCGAAGGCTCTGACTTCCAAGATCGATATCAATGTGATTATCCGTCCGAGAGGCGGTGATTTCTTGTATACGGAAGCCGAGGTGCAATCCATGCTATTGGATATAGAACTGTGCAAGGAGCTAAAGGTGCATGGCGTCGTTTTCGGCTGTCTTACGAAAGACGGGGATATCGATGTACCTTGATGCGGCGCTTGATCGAGGCGGCAAAACCTCTGTCCGTAACTTGTCATCGTGCTTTCGATGTTTGCCGGGACCATTCACTGCCTTGGAGCAGCTAATCGAGTTGGGATGCGACCGTATCTTGACCTCCGGCCAGCAATCGGATGCCGTGAAAGGAATCCCCTTGATCGCCGAGCTGGTGAAACGTGCGGACGGACGGATCATCATCATGCCGGGATGTGGCGTACGTGAGAATAATATCGGGAAAATAGAGGCGGAAACAGGAGCGAAAGAGTTTCATACGTCCGCCCGAAGTATCGTATATAGTAAAATGGAATACCGCAATGAGAATGTCCCGATGGGAAGCAGTATCGTGTCCTCCGAATTCGAGACGGTACAAACGGATCGGGAGAAGGTAAAGGCATATATTTAAGTGCCGGTATAGGCGTGAGCCTGTGTCGGTATTGGTGTAGCCCTACGCCTATACCGGCATCGCCTCATGCCTATACGGCGTGGGGCGATACCAATACTCGTATGCGGGTGAAATGTTTTTTCTTCCCAAAAAGATTGTTTATCTTTGCGCCTCCATTAGATAAAAGATGCTAAATGTAACAGTGAATAATCGTTTTGGGCTTCACCAGCGTATCATGCTTATGATCATGTTGGTGCTGTTACAGTTTTATTCCATTGGAAGCGATTTCTTTCCGGAGGATATTATCACGACCTCGATGGAAATGGTCGATCAAGAGGCGCCCGATGTATTGTTGGATTTTGACGATAACGCCTCCTTGCGAACGGTACGTCAGGAGCAAGTGCAAATTCGAGCCTTGGAGATCGATTTGATATGGGACTTGTTTACGATTCTGGATTTACATGAATTAATTCATTCCTTGGAACTACGGCAATGCGCCAAGCTTCCTTTATTTTATAACCTACACAAAGCACAGAATTTCGTTTGGTTCTGTTCCTATCTGATTTAGCAGAACTTACCTGTTTCTTATTGTCGCGCATGGGGTGATTCGCCTATGTGCTTTTTCGTCGTATTCAAATAATTATAAATCTATAAGTTTTATGAGGATAAAATTGTTTTCTAACTATTTACCCTTACTATGCTTAACGGCTTGTGTATGGGTATCTTGTAGCCAAAACCGGGAGAAAAAGTCCGGGAAGAAAGATCATACGCCGGTGATGCGGTTAACCACGACCACGATCGAGGTGCCGCAGTCGTATGTAGCGGATGTACAAGCCGTACAGTTTGTAGAGGTGAAACCTAAAGTGGAAGGATTCGTGGAGGCCCGTCCTCGTGGACGAGGGCGAGCACGTGAAGAAAGGGCAGGTGCTTTTCAAGCTTTCCTCGGCGGAATTGTACGAGGAGGTGAAAGAGGCGCAAGCCCATCACAAACAGGCCCAAGCCGAGTTGAAGATGGCGGAGGTAGAGGTAGACCGCATCAAGCGTTTGGTGGAGAAAGATATCATCTCGCCGATCCGTCTGGAGCAGGCGATGGCCGAGGCGGACGTGGCACGCTTGCAGGTGCAACAGGCCAAATCCCGTTTGCAACGTGCGGAGACTAATTTCTCGTACACGACGATCACGGCTCCTTTCGAGGGATACGTGGACCGCATCCCCTTTAAGGTGGGAAGTTTGGTTACGCCGAGCAGCTTATTGACCTCCTTGACGGACGTATCGGATATGTTCGCTTATTTCAAGATCAACGAGAAGGAGTATCTGGAATATAAACGGACGCAGTTGAGCGGTATCGACCAGCCGGAGTATAATAATCTGGAACTGATCCTTTCCGACCAATCCACCTATCGGTATAAAGGGAAGGTAGAGACCGTGGAGGGCGACTTTGAGCGGGGTACCGGATCGATCGCTTTCCGTGCCCGTTTCGCGAACCCGGAACGTTTGCTGCGACATGGCGTATCCGGTAAGATCCGGATGCTGACCAAGATGGAGAACGTGGTCTTGGTTCCCCAGCAATCCACTTTCGAGATTCAGGATTTCACCTATGTATATACAGTAGCGGAAGATGGAAAGGTGAGCGTACGCAGCTTCGAGCCGTTGGCTCGCCACGGTTCTTATTACGTGACACAGGATTTGCCGGACCAGACCGTTATCGTCTACGAGGGTGTTCAGATGATCACGGACGGCATGACTATCAATCCCGATATGGTAGATGGAGCCACGATCCGTCGTCAATTGGAATCGTCTAACGAAATCGAGAATAATAAGTAAGCCCTATGTTTGAAATATTTATCAGACGCCCTATCTTATCGGGCGTGATCTCGGTGGTAATTGTCTTCTTGGGATTGCTGGCGATCAACTCCTTGCCGATCACCCAATTTCCGGATATCGTGCCCCCATCCGTTACCGTTACCGCCCGTTATACCGGAGCGAACGCCGACGTGATGGCGAAAACGGTGGCGACCCCGCTGGAGCGTGCCATCAACGGCGTGCCCGGAATGACCTATATGACCTCTGTTTGTACGAACGACGGTATGTCCTTGACTACGATCTATTTCAAGGTCGGTACCGACCCGGACGTAGCTTCCGTGAATGTGCAGAACCGTGTGACCACCGTGCTGGATGAGCTTCCGGAAGAGGTGATCCGTGCCGGCGTGATCACGGAGAAGGAGGTGAACAGTATGTTGATGTACCTGAACATCATGAGCTCGGATAGTACCCATACGGAGAAATTCGTATATAATTTCGCCGATATCAATATCTTGCGTGAGTTGAAGCGCATCGACGGCGTGGGATTCGTGGAGATCATGGGTAGCCGCGACTATGCGATGCGTGTATGGCTGAACCCGAACCGATTGGCGGCTTATAATAGTCGCCGCAAGAGGTTACGGAGGCGATCCGCTCGCAGAATATCGAGGCGGCGCCGGGTAAGACGGGTATCAGTTCCGACAAGATCCCGCAGCAATTGCAATACGTCTTGCAGTATAGCGGTAAGTTCAGCACGCCGGAGGAGTATGGCGAGATCGTCTTGAAAGCCCTGCCGGACGGTTCCGTGCTTCGCCTGAAAGACGTGGCTACGATCGAGTTTGATTCCGAGGATTATAATATGATCTCCATGACGGACGGAAAGCCCTCGGCCTCTATCATGATCAAGCAGCGTCCGGGCTCGAACGCCCGTGAGGTGATCCAGCAGATCAAGGCGAAGATGGAGGAATTGAAGGAAACGACGTTTGCCCCGGGTATGGAATATAATATCTCGTACGACGTATCCCGTTTCTTGGACGCTTCCATATCGGTCGTGCTCAAGACCTTGCTGGAGGCGTTTATCTTGGTATTTATCGTGGTGTATCTTTTCTTGCAGGATTTCCGGTCTACGTTGATACCCGCTATCGCCGTTCCGGTATCGTTGATCGGTACGTTCTTCTTTATGCAGATGCTGGGTTTCTCGATCAATATGCTGACTTTGTTCGCCTTGGTGCTCGCTATCGGTATCGTGGTGGATAACGCGATCGTGGTGGTGGAGGCGGTCCACGTGAAGATGCACAACGAGAAGCTGCCCCCGTTGAAGGCGACGAAAAAGGCGATCGGTGAGATCGGAGGGGCGATTATCGCTATTACGCTGGTGATGTCCGCCGTGTTTATCCCGGTCGGTTTCATGGATGGTACGGTGGGTATCTTCTATCGCCAGTTCTCGTTGACGCTTGCCGTGGCGATCGTGATCTCCGGCGTGAACGCCTTGACGTTGTCTCCGGCTCTTTGCGCCTTGTTACTGAAGCCGGTATCCCACTCGAAGAAGGCGAAGAAGGGCCTTCTGACTCGTTTCTTCGAGGGCTTTAACCGCCGTTATGATTTCTTGGAGCGTCGTTATCGCTTGAATTTAAGATGGTTCTTGAACCGTCGGATGCTGACGTACGCAACCTTGATCCTTTTCTGTCTGGCCACGTGGGCATGACGTTCGTGCTGCCTTCCGGCTTTATCCCGAACGAGGACCAAGGTATGATCTATGTGAACGTGGACGCGCCTCCCGGAGCTACCTTGGAGCGTTCGGAAGCGGCCTTGAACAAGGTGCAAGCGGCTTTGTTGCCGTTGGAAGAGGTGGAGACGATCTCTACCTTGGCCGGCTATAGCTTGATGACCGAGACGGAGGGTGCCAGCTTCGGTATGGGTATGATTAACCTGACCCCTTGGGATCAACGGGAGCAGACGGCGGCGGAGTTGATGAGCGTGTACGCCGATCGCGTCGCCCATATCAAGGACGCGGACATCCAGTTCTTCCTGCCGCCTACGGTTCCGGGATTCGGTAACGCGAGCGGTTTCGAGCTTCGTCTGCAAGATAAGACCGCCGGTACGTTCGCCGAGCTGGATGAGGTCGCCAAGAACTTCGTGGCGAAGCTGAACGCGGATCCTCGCCTGACCGGTGTCACTTCCGGCTTCAACCCGAATTTCCCGCAATATCTGCTCCGGTGGATTTGGCGAAGGCGGCCAAGCTAGGCATCAACGTGAACGAGTCCATGGAGACCTTGCAATCCTATGTAGGTAGCTTCTACTCCTCCAACTTCGTCCGTTTCGGCCAGATGTACAAGGTCATGTTGCAAGCGGCTCCGGAGTATCGTATGAATCCGGAGGATTTGTTCAGCCTGTATGCTAAGAATAAGGAGGGGAATATGGTGCCTTACTCCAACTTCATGACGATGGAGCGTGTGTACGGCCCGAGCCAGATTACCCGTTACAACCTGTTTACCTCGGCCATGATTACCGGCGAGGCCGCCCCGGGTGTCAGCTCGGGTGAGGCGTTGGCGGCTGTCGAGGAGATCGCCGCCGAGGTATTGCCCCGTGGTTATGATACGGAATGGTCCGGCGTGGCGAAGGAAGAGAAAGAGTCCGGCGGGCAAACGTTGGTGATCTTCGCTATTTGTTTGGCGTTCGTCTATCTGTTGCTTGCCGCCCAATACGAGAGCTTATTGCTTCCGCTTCCGGTTATCCTGTCGCTTCCGGCGGGTGTGTTCGGCTCGTTCTTCTTGCTGTACGTGGTAGGGCTGGAGAATAACATTTACGCGCAGGTGGCGTTGGTGATGTTGATCGGTTTGCTGGGAAAGAACGCGATCTTGATTATCGAGGTGGCGAACCAGTGCCGTAAGGAAGGTGTCTGCGTGATGGGGGCCGCTATTCAAGGGGCTACCAGTCGTTTGCGCCCGATATTGATGACCTCCTTTGCTTTTATCAGTGGCTTGATCATTGACGATCGCCTCGGGAGCCGGTGCCTTGGGGAACCGTTCGATCGGTACGGCGGCGGCCGGAGGTATGTTGATCGGTACGTTTGTCGGTATCTTCTTGATCCCGGGGCTTTACGTGATCTTCGAGTCGCTGGCTACTTATTTTAAAAAGAGAAAAGAGAAAGAGCAAATTAAAGAAGACGAGTATGTGTATTGATAAGATGAGATATATAATGATAGGCTGCGCCTTGGCTCTGATCGCTTTGGCCGGTTGTAAGACTCCCGAGCTATCGATGGACGAGCGGATCTCGCTTCCGGAATCCGGCGAGATGGGAATGAACGACACTACGTTCGTGAAGCCGTTGTCGTGGGATGTCTTTTTCCAAGATACCTTATTGCGAGGCTATGTGGATGTGGCTTTACGCAATAATCATTCCTTCCGGCAGAGCATGGAGCGCATCGCCATGAGCCGCGCGGCCTTGCGGCGGGCGAAGGGGCTTTTGCTGCCGGACGTGAATTTGAACATCGGAGCTCCGTGAACCGTTTCGGTGAATATACGATGGATGGTGTGGGGAATAGCGAGACGAACGTGCCTTCCTTGCCGAAGGATAAGCATATACCGGACCCTTACCGGGATTTCGGCTTGAGCTTGAGCTTTCAGTGGGAAGCGGATATCTGGGGCAAACTGACCCGGAAGAAGCAGGCCGCCGCCGCTCGTTGGATGGCTTCCGTGGAGGCTACCCGTTTTGCCCAGTCGATGTTGATCTCCGATTTGGCGATTCAATATTATGAGTTGATCGGCTTGGACCGGCGTAAGGAGGTGTTGCGGAACGCGTTGGCCAGTGCCCGTCGTTCCCATGAGCTGACCCGCCAGTTGAAGAGGGAAGGGGCGGAGACGCAGTTGGCGGTCGATCAGTTTTATGCCCGTGTGTTGTCGATCGAGGGTAAATTGCTGGAAAACGATCAGTTGATCGGTGAGAAGGAGCGGGCGATCGCTTGCCTGTTGGGTGTTTTCCCCTTCGAGATCCGCCGGATGGGATTCGATGAGTTGCGCAAGTTGCCGGTTCCCTTGTCGGAAGGGATTCCGGCGAACCTCTTGACATTGCGTCCGGATGTACGTTCCGCCGAGATGGAGCTGATCGCTCCAAGGCGGATGTGATAGCGGCGAAGGCGGCTTTCTATCCCTCGTTGGTGCTTGGCGCCAGTGGTGGTTTCAACGCGTTTGACGTGGGTAAGTGGTTCCACTCGCCGGCCTCTTTGGTGTACGACTTGGCGGCGGGTATCACGGCTCCTATCTTCCGCCGCGATGAGATCCGTTCGATGTGGAACGAGGCGAAGGCTTCCCAGCGTATCGCCTTGTCCCAATACCACGAGACCGCTTTGAACGCTTACACCGAGGTGCTCGATCTCTATTGCGCCAGCCAGACCCAAACGGAGCGTATCCGCTTGAAAGAGAAAGAATCCCTTGCTCACCAGCGTTCCGTGGTGAATGCCGGCGAGATGTTCCAATTAAGCTATACCGGTTTCTTGGAGGTTCTCTCTGCCGAGGAGCGTTATCTGGATAGCGAGCTGGAGCATATCGATATCGTCACCGATTTATGCCGGAAGAAGATATTGCTGTACCGGGCGTTGGGAGGCGGTTGTTGATTTTTATCGTGACGCTATTCATGGGGACGTGGCCGACCGCCTGCCAGCTTCAAAACAATCAAAAATCCACCGGCAGACGGCCTGCCGCCCCCAAAACAGCTAAAAATCCTTCAGCGGACCGTCTGCCGGCTCCAAAGTGATCAAAAATCCACCGGCGAACCGTCTGCCGACTCCAAAACAGCTAAAAATCCTTCGGCAGACCGTCTGCCGGCTTCAAAACGATCCAAAAATCTCCGGCCGACCGCCTGCCGGCCCATCACGCCATAGATCCAATCGGCCACGCCGTGATTGAACGTATCGGAAAGTATGCCTTCGGCTTCGTTGCGATAAATCTAAGGAAGATGTGTTCTTTTCTGAAAAGAAGTGTGTATCTTTGAGGCTTATTGTTATCTTATAGTCTAGGCCATTATGAAATATCTGACTCTACTCGTGTTTTTAGGAATCTCGTTGTTGTGCGAAGCCCAGCAAGATTCGATCGTCCCCTTTGAGAAAGCGTATAAACGTACCTATAATATCCGGAAAGTATCGGGAGTGAAACCTACGATCGACGGTAAGTTGGATGAGGACTTTTGGACGAAGCAAGGCGAATGGTCGGATCGTTTCGTACAGATTATCCCTTATGAGCGGGCGATCACCCAATCTCCGACCCGGGTGAAACTTTTCTATGATGATAAATATATCTATATAGGCGTGTATTGTAAGGACGCCGTGCCGGATAAGATGAATCGTTTTATCGGGAACCGGGATGATAATAGTCTGGGCGATTTGATCAGTGTCGCTTTCGATACCTACCATGATTATCGGGCGCGCCGGAATTCAATATCAATCTGGGAGGGAATAAGACCGATTTAATCGTTACCGACAAGTTGGATGTCAATAAGAGCTGGAACGCCGTTTGGGAGGGCCGGACGCATATTGATCGGGCGGATTCCAGTTGGACCGCCGAGCTGCGTATCCCGTTCAGCCAGTTGCGCTATAACCAGCAATCGGAGGATGGCGTTTGGGGCTTGCACATACGCCGTATCATACGTAGGAATAACGAGGTGCAAAATTGGAGCATGATTCCCTTGAAGAATAACGGACATGTCTTTTCGTTCGGTAACATGAGCGGCATGGACTCTGTTCCCAAGCCTCGCGGCATCGAGTTCTTGCCGTATGTAATGGGTAAATACAGGCAGGAACCCCGGATAGATGGCAGCCTTATCAAAAAGGACATAGCTGGGGAGGAAACGTGGGCTTGGACGCTAAGTTCGCCCTCTCGGATTATACGTTGGATATGACGATCAATCCGGATTACGGACAAGTGGAGTTGGATCCCTCCGTAATGAACCTTACGGCTTACGAGACGTTTTACGATGAGAAACGCCCCTTCTTCTTGGAAGGAAAACATATCTTGGATTTCGCGAACGGTAGCGATATGATGTTTTATACCCGTAGGATCGGCGCTCTCCCTCTTATACGCCACGGGGTATAGACAACGTAGCAGTTATGCCGAGACGAAAGAGAATGTGCCGATTATTGGTGCTTTGAAACTGACGGGTACGAATAAACGGGGCTTGACGATCGGAGTGATCGAGAGTGTGACGGCACGTTCCTCCTCCAAGGTTACCCGTAATGGGGTGGAGGATGTGGAAGTCGTGGAGCCTTTGACAAACTATACCGTGGCCCGTGTGCAAAAGAACTGGAAGGGGAATACCTTGCTGGGCGGTATGGTGACTTCGGTAAACCGTGCCTTGGATCAGCCTTATCTGGAAGATTTTATGGTGCGTAACGCTTTCACGGCGGGTATTGATTTTACCCAGTATTTCAAGAATCGCCTTTATTATATAGATGTAAAGGGAATGTTGAGTTCCTTGCATGGTAGCGCCGGAGCGATCACGGCCTTGCAGAATAGCGTGGCGCATTATTATCAAAGGCTTCCTCCGCCGATTATCTGGGGGTGGATCCTACCCGTCGCTCCCTGACCGGAACGGGTGGTTATGTGAAAGTGGGACGGAAAGGAAACGCCAAATGGAACTTCTCGGAGACCTTTACTTGGTCGTCACCCGGTTTCGACTTGAATGATATGGGATATATGAAGGAGACGGATTATCTGATGAATGAGACGGAGATCATGTATCGGCAGACCGATATCTGGAAGATATTCCGGTACAACGCCTTTACCCTGTCCCAAAAGAATATGTGGAATTACGGCGGTACTCCTTTTAGCAACAACGCTTCCTTGCGTTGGCAAAGTATGACGATGAACCGGTATGAATGGGATGTCAAGGAAACCTTCGCTTGGAATTGGCTGGATAGCCGCTTATTGCGAGGGGGACCGGATGTTCGCTTCGGTTCTTATTTCTTAACTTCCGCTAAGTTCAATACCGATAAGGCGAAACGAATGATGTTCATGCTCAAATACGAGGCGATCATAATTTCGAGGGAAATCGCTTCAATACGATCTCGCCGAGCCTGACCTTCCGCTTGGGAAACCATGTCTATTGTCCGGGCAACTGGATTACGCATGGAATACGGATGAGATGCAATATGTGGCTACGACGCATCCGCTTGCGCACGTGGCTCTGCCCCTGCTTATGTTATGGGCCACATGGATCAGAAGACCTATGGTCTCACGCTGAAATTACAAGTGAACGTGACCCCCGATATTTCCATTCAATTCTATGGCGCCCCGTTCACCTCTATCGCTAAATACGATGATTTTAAATTAGCGGCGGATACGAAGTCGCATACCTTTGAGAACCGTTTCCTGCGTATCGATCCGGATCATTTGACGTATGCGGATGGTGTCTACACGCTCGGTGAGGGAGAGGGGCGGATGGCTTTCAACAACCCGGATTTCCGGTTCAACGAGTTCCGTTCCAACTTGGTAGCCCGCTGGGAATACTTGCCCGGCTCCACGCTTTATTTCGTATGGGAACACCGGATGTCCAACCGGGATAACTGGTACTCGCCCGGCTGGGGAAGTAATCTGGATCGTATGTGGGGACTCCCCGCTACGAATACGTTCATGATTAAGATGAATTATTGGTTCAACTTGTAAAATGGAAAATAGGATATGAAATATTGTATATTAGTCATCGTATTATTGCTTTGCTCCTGTTCCGATGTCGATCATTCAGGGGTATCGCTTCTTTCCGCATTGGGGGAATGAGAAGTATTTACTGAAAGAGATCAATGCGGGAATGTTGTGTGAGTATTTTCCTGTACTTTTAGAGTCCAAGGAATTACAAGACCTGTCTCCGGACGATAATCCTATTATTATATGAATTGAAAAAATGAGAGGATGAGTAGGCTTAATTTCACTTCAAAGTCTGAATTTAAATACAACTAATTTGTGTGTAATTTAGCTTGAGATGATAGAGGAATATGTGTGTGTATTCACTTTTGTGTTTGTTCGCCTTTTCTTTGGTGAACCTTGCTATATTCTTTCTGAAAGTGTGAAGCCGGTTTTTTCTCGTTGTTTAATTGCCAGATTTGTTCGTGGGTGTAATTACTATCCGCGGATTGGGATCGGATTGTTGATCCTGATCGTGTTGTTTGTTTTTTTGTGGTTTTTATTTATATTTGCAGCCGAAAAAAATGCTTCTCAATACAAACAAGATTTTGAGGCGAGTTAACCTTGATGTTTAATAAATTAAATCTAAAATTTTAGGTATGGTGAGAGATGGATAGAATAGCGTGTGGGTAATCTCATTTAGATGAGATGTTTTCGAAACAATCTATAGTATAATTCAAGTGCAAAAGAGACTTAAATCTAGTTTTATGAATAATAAATATTACTTAGCAACGGTGCTTTTAGTGTTAGGAGCGTTCTCTCCGTTGTATGGTGTGCAAAATACCCCCCCCCCCATAATTATTCTGTAAATCAGGGTGATATAAGATTTACGGGTACCGTTATTGATGAAGCCGGTATACCTGTGATTGGTGCGAACATTCTTGTAAAAGGGACGACAAACGGAACGATTACCGATATGATGGTAGGTTTACGTTAATCAATGTCCCTGAAAACGCAATCTTGGTGGTTTCTTATATCGGATATCTAGACCGCGAGATTCCTGTGGCAGGGAAAAGTACGTTGGAAATCCGTTTGAAAGAGGATACACAGAAGTTGGATGAGGTCGTTGTCGTAGGTTATGGCGTGCAGAAAAAAGTGAACATGACCGGGTCTATATCGAACGTGAAAGCAGATGATCTATCAGTGATCCCGAGTACAAACCTTTCAAACTCTTTGGCCGGACGTGCGCCGGGAGCTACGATCACGGGTAACTCTGGTTTGATGGGAGCTAAATCCGAGATCCGTATGCGTGGAGGATTCGGTGATCCTTTGTTCGTTATTGATGGGGTGATTCGCGATAAAGAGGCTTTTGACTTGCTGGAACCTTATGAAATAGACCAAATGAGCTTTTTGAAAGATGCGGCTACCGCCTCAATCTATGGTTCCGCTGCAGGAAATGGTGTCGTGTTGGTAACGACCAAGGGAGGAACGAAAAATCAGAAACCGATATTTAATTACCAAGGTTCTTATGCGTTTAGTAAACCGACTCAGGAATTGTTTGCCGACCGTTGGGATGCGATTGATGATTTGGACTATCAGAATGCGGTAGCTCGTTTCCAAGGTACGCCGCTTCCAAATGGCGAGGAGGAGTATGCCTATTTCCGTGACAATAAGATCAACTATAACGTGAACGATTATATTTGGCAGAATCCCTGGAATACGAAACACTCCTTGAGCGTGAACGGTGGTACGGACAAGGTAAAGTATTATGTGATGGGATCGTTCTTGGCCGAGGAGGGATCGTATGTGTCATTGGCGAATAAGAAATTTTCTTTACGTTCGAACCTTTCTGTCGATTTGACCAAGTATATAACCATGAATGTGAACTTGGATGCGAATCAATCGAACGATAAGCGTTTCTACTGGCCTTTCTCAGACGATGACGACCAAGCGGTGTACGATTTATACCGTTGTACCTTCAACGCAATGAAGACAACGCCGTTTTACTCTTACTTAGACGGAACGCCCGCTAACACCATCACGGACTATCCGATCTATCAAGACTATGGTTCTTGGCAGGGATGGAATCCCGTGGATCAAGTGGTTGGAAACCGTTATTTGAAGACACGTCGGCGTAACTTGAACGGTATCGTTTCGTTTAATATCAACCTTGATTTCATAACGAAAGGTTTGAGCACGAAAGTGATGGCCTCTTATCTGGGCCACGATTACAACCGGAAGCGCTTTATGACCTTCCAGAAAAACTATAAATTCCAGCAAGCGGATCCGCAAGGCAATCGTTTCTTGCCGGCTCCATTGAATCTGAATGAATATAATACCTTCAACTTCTCGCAGAATTACGAGAATCTGGAGTATAAGACTAAACAATTGTGGACCGAGCAATTCAACTGGTTCGTGAATTATGCCAATACGTTCGGTAAGCATGATGTGGCAGCCATGGTGGTATTCGAGCAGGCATCTAATGGTGGCGAGGAGGTATCGGCCAAAGGTGAGTCTCCGCTTACGAATTTAGACCAGATGTTCAACTATTCGTCCGATGCTTTGCGGCGCTGGGGCGAGGCGAAGGAGAAGACCGGAGGGCGCCTTTCTTGGATCGGCCGTTTCAACTATACATTCGATCAGAAGTATATCGCCGAGTTCTCTTTCCGTTACGATGGTAACACCCTCTTCCCGGAAGGTAAGCGTTGGGGCTTTTTCCCCTCAGTGTCCGCCGCATGGCGTATCAGCCAAGAGTCGTTTATGGAGTCGACGTCCGATTGGTTGAGTAATTTGAAGATCCGTGCCTCTTATGGTACGACGGGTAACGATATGGATTTGAGCAAGAACCCGGTAGACAAGGTGGATGCGTTCTCTTATTTGCAAAAGTACAAACTGGGTGAAAAATATATCTTCGGTAATAACTTGGCAAATACGATTGTGGCTGGAGCGACTCCGAACTATGCCTTGACATGGGCAACCTCTACTACTTATAATGGTGGTTTGGATTTTGGTTTCTTCAATAATCGTTTGTCTGGAACGTTCGATGCCTTTTATCGGAAAGAGGTAGATATCCTCGGACCGCGTACGGTGACACTCCCAAGCACGTACGGACAGGCTTTGGCTCCGGAAAACTATGCCGAACGTTCTTGGCGAGGCGGTGAGTTGGCCTTGACTTGGATGGATAAGGCTGCGAATGGCGACATTACTTACTCCGCCTATTTGAATCTGGGATTCGCACGTGATCGTTGGGATGTATTGGATGAGGATGCCACTTATCGAGAAGGGGGTAACCTGCATGCATTGTCGAAATTGGGCAAGGCTGAGGGAATCTTGACGGGTCTGATCGCCGATCACTTGCTGACGGATCCGGCTGAGGTGGAAGCTTGAAGGCGAAAGGTTTCAAGCAATTCGGACGAGATCCCTATCTGGGTGGTATCTTGTATAAGGATACGAGAGGTGATGGCTACTCGGAGGGACCAGACGGACGGATTGATAGCAATGATGAGTATAATTTGTTGAGTGAGAATGGTACGCCGCGTATCAATTATGGTTTTGGCGGTAGTATCAAGTGGAAGGGAATCACGCTGGATGTGCATTTTCAAGGAGTCGGAAAATATGATCGCTTCGTAGGTGGCGTAGATAAAGGTTTCTATCAACATGGTGGTACGATTCGTCCTTATTTCCCGATTTGGACGAGTGATAAAGTGTACGATCCGGAACTTAAATCCGGATGGAGTTTATCCACGTATCACGGGTACGAGTTGGTATGAGTCTGGAGCGGGTAATACGAGTTACTGGATGCGTAATGGCGCTTATTTGCGTTTGAAGAATCTGAATATTGGTTACGATTTGCCTATGGCTATTCTTCGTCCGTTAGGAATCACGCATGCTCAGGTATTTGCGAACGCTACTAACTTATTCTGTATTTCAGCTGTGACCGAGTTCTTGGATCCGGAACAGGAATATTATGATTCTTATCCTTTGATGAGAACGTTCTCTTTTGGTCTTAATTTCTCATTCTAAATATAATATAGGAAGATATGAAAATGATTCAATTTAAATACGCGATAATTAGTACAGCCTTTTTGTTAGGTGGAATGACAACAGGCTGTGACACGTTGGATATCGACAACCTAGAGACCTACGATGAGTCTATGGTTTGGGGAGACCTTAATCTGGCTCAGGCTTACGTGAACAATCTGTATGAGGAGTGTTTTGAGGGATGGAGTGTTTCTGCCGACCAAAATTCGGATCAAGTGACGGGTATTCCTTGGTATTTGGGTACGATCACGGAGACCGGGGATAGTTATAAAAAATGGGACTATACCAAGATCCGCCATATCAATGAGGCGATCTTTAAACTGGAGTCTAGCGTGATAGAGGATAAGGATGCTGTGGATTTCATGTTGGGACAAGCCTATTTCATGCGTGCCTATATGTATTATTGGATGGTGTTGCATCATGGTGGCGTACCTTATTTGAAAGTGCCGCAAGATAAAGATAAGGATGATTTGTACGTGAAACGTAACTCTACGCCGGAATGTTTCCAGTTTATGATAGAGGATTTGGATCATGCGATTTCCTTGTTGCCTGCCAAGATTGCTGGTAGTTCCAGTGATTATGGGCGTATAGACCAGTGTTTCGCAAAGTCTTGGAAAGCAAAGACCTTGTTACTGAAAGCTTCTCCTCAGTTCAATCCGAAACGTATGTATGATAACGCATACTGGAAAGAGGCTTACGTGGCGGCTAAGGAGGCGTATGATTTTTGTGTGCAGAATGGCATCGCATTGACTGAGAATCCGGCGGATATTTGGTTACAAGAAAAAGGTCCGGAGGTAATCTTCCCGGTTATTTATTCAAATCCGAACCGTGTCGCTACTTGGGAGTATGGGACGCGTCCGGCTTCCGTGAGCCGTGATAAACCTTATCATAATCCTACTTGGGAATTCGTAAAGGATTTCCCGATGTTGATGGTAAGCGTTACGACGATCCTACGGGTAAGTATTACGTGGGCGACGAGCAGGCTTTGCTGAAGGCTTTCTGGAAGAATCGCGATCCGCGTTTCAACAGGGCTTGTTTGTATAACGGACGCGAATGGCCGGTTGCTGGTAGACCTGCCGACAACCGTATGTATAATGCCTTGGGTGTGAGCAATGCGGACGATCAATATGGTGTCAATCCGAATGCGGGTGTCAATGCGGCCAACAATGATATTTTTTCTGGAATGTATAATTACAAAGTGTCCGATCTTTCCTTGACACAAGACAAGGTGATGACGTTCGATATTGATTATATCTTGATGCGCTTTGCCGAAGTGATGTTCATCTATGCGGAGGCGCTAATGAGAACGGGCATTCAGATGTAGCTATCGATTTGTTGAAACAGATCCGCAAGCGTGCGGGTATAGAGGCTGGAGCTGATGGTTTGTATGGCTTGAAGGTGGGTAGCCGTGAGGAGATCCGTCAGGCGATTTTGGATGAGCGTCATATCGAGTTGTGCTATGAGGACATCGTTTCTGGGACTTGCGCCGTACGCGTAATATGATGATGTTGGCCGGTTGGACAAAACATGGTATCGAGCGATCGCAGTCAACCCGGATGGCTCGGATATGGACTTGAACATCGCTCGCGACCGGATCGCCAAGAATGAGTTGACTACCGGTGATTTCCGCTACGTATCCATCAAGTTCCTTATACGGAGCAGCTGAGCGCCAGTCGTGATCGAGGAAAGCTTCTATTTCTTCCCGATCAAGAAAACTTACTTGGACGAGAACCCGAATTTGGAGCAGAATAATAATTGGGGAGGTACGTTCAATCCGACTATGGAACAATAATTAATTGATTCTTAGATTGAATAATAAGGAATATGAGCATTAGGAATTATATATGGACGTGCGCGGTGGCTATGGCTTGATTGGTCCAGTCATGAAGGCGCAGGAACAGATCACGATCGGTGTCATCCAATATGATGTATGCGATATAGACAAGAGCTTCAAAGACCTGCATGAGCAGGGCTTTGGTTCTTGTGAGTTAAATTATAGTGAAAAAAGATTTACGAAGGAATTGGCGGAGCAGGTGAAGGCCGCTTCCAAGAAGCATCGGATCCGGGTAACTACGTTGGTTGGTGTGCCGGGAAGTAAAAGTACGTGGAATTTTCGTCAAGGACCGGCCACGATCGGCCTGGTACCTACCGATGAGCGTTCCGAGAAGTTGGACGTATACCGTAAAATGATCGATTTTTGTGTGCAGGCAGGTATTCCGGCTATGCACTCGCATTTTGGATTTATTCCAGAGGATCCGTCTTCGGTGCAGTATAAGGATTTCATCGAGGTGATGCGTGGCTTGGCTACTTATGCGAAGGAGCGTAATGTCATGATTTATTTCGAGACAGGGCAGGAGACTCCTATCACTTTAATTCGTGCGATCCGGGATATCGGTACGGGTAATTTGTTTATCAATTGTGATTTGGCGAATTTACTAATGTATGGCAAGTCGAACTCCTTGGATGCGGTCAAGTTGTTTGGTAACTTGATTAAGGAGTTCCATGCGAAGGATGGCAAGTATCCGGATCCTGGCAATCCGTATGAGCTGGGCCGTGAGGTACCGATCTACGGGCGATGTAGATTTCCCCGCTGTGATCGCTGAGTTGAAAAAACAAGGATTCAAGGGCGCTATAACAATTGAATGTGAGCTGAATGGTACTCGCCATGATTATGTGATCCAAACTCGTAAATATTTGCAAGAGTTGCTGGAACGATAGGCTGCTTAACCGCAATTGTAAGCGGTGTTGAATGCCCATTGTAAGTGCTTTATAATGCCCATTATAAAGAGCCTGCAATGGGCATTGTCGTAATTGTAAGAATTATCGACTGGAGTTGTTATTTTATTAGAAGGAAAAAATTATCTTTGCGTGTATACTGTCTAATTGTTAAAATAGAGGATAATGGAAGAGAAGAAAAGATTGACTCGTTCGGATGATAAGATGATAGGTGGCGTTTGTGCCGGTCTTGCGGAATACTTGGATATCGATCCGACGATCGTACGGATCGTATGGGTATTGATGGTTCTTTTCGCCGGATTCGGTATACTGCTTTACGTCATATTATGGTTGATAATGCCTAAACAACAGATCGGATAAAGAATGAATTTTGAAATATCGTCTTCGTTCAGTCCCACGGGTGACCAACCCGAGGCGATTGCGGCATTGTCGGAAGGGATCAAGAACGGCGTTCCTTTCCAGACACTTTTAGGTGTTACCGGTTCGGGTAAGACGTTTACGATCGCTAACGTGATAAAGGAAGTTCAGAGACCGACCTTGATACTCAGTCATAATAAGACGCTTGCCGCTCAGTTATACGGTGAGTTTAAAGCGTTTTTCCCCAATAATGCGGTAGAGTACTTTGTCTCTTATTATGATTATTACCAGCCGGAGGCTATCTACCTTCTACCGATACCTATATAGAGAAAGACTTGGCGATCAATGAGGAGATCGATAAGCTGCGTTTGAGGGCCACGGCTTCCTTATTGTCGGGTCGTAAGGACGTGATCGTGGTCTCATCCGTGTCCTGCTTATATGGCATGGCAGACCCTACGGCTTTCGCCGAGAAAGTGACGCATCTGGAACGGGGTATGCGTATCGACCGGGATAAGTTGTTGCGCCGGTTTGTAGACGCTCTGTACGTGAATAATAAG
>ENA-OQAA01000298-OQAA01000298.1-human-gut-metagenome-genome-assembly--contig:-NODE-298-length-35289-cov-2.175673_pt1 | contig 35289 bp, 42 predicted proteins | sample MGYA00242489_ERZ504515 | MGnify/ENA primary metagenome ERZ504515 (study PRJEB26092, sample SAMD00036237) | human gut metagenome | host: Homo sapiens | study: EMG produced TPA metagenomics assembly of... | reverse complement strand
TCCATTAATCTAGTTCAGCTTATTTTTTGTCGTCTGATAATCTTTTGCTACATATAATCTATCTACATAATTTTCATCTAAATCGACAAAGCCCACTATCTTTTCTTTATCTATAGCCACCAATGTATAATGGCTTAACAAACTCAAATGCCAACTTTTTTCATCAATATTTTCAGGTGCCCATATTTTTACCTGCTCTTGTGTATAATCTTTACTATTTATACTATGCACAGTTTCTCTAAATAAAAAAATAATACTTTTTAAATCATTCTTTTGATAATTTCTTATATACATAATCGCCTCAAAATCATTGCCAATTATCATAATCTTTATCTAAAAATTCGCTTTCGCTCTTGATTATAATATGGATTTATAATACTTCGCGTTTCCTGAAATTCTGGTGTTTTTATCCCTGTAATATCTAAAATAGTATGAATTAAATCATCTGTCATATATTTTTTATCTACAGAAGCTCTAATCTGTGCATCTACTAGAGGATATTTCTGCTTAAATTTCCCTGTAGTATAAATAACAAATGGTATTTCTAACATAGATTTAGTAGGATTATCATCACTATGACCATTGAAATTTTTCAAATCATAAACTTCCTCACCATGGTCTGGCATATAAATAACTATAGCATCTTTATCCTTAAAGCTTCCATAACTTGGATTACAATCTATCATTATATAAAATAGCATTATCATACTGTGCTCTTTTCGTTTTTGCTTCCTGCGTTTTTATTATTCCCTTTTGTTTCATCTACATCAGAAAACTTAGCAAAATCTGGTGTATATCTATTTTCATATTCACCATGACAACCCATTAAATGCAACACATAAAAATTCTTATCACTATCATTATTCATAGCTTCATATAATAAAGGCAATAACTCACCATCAGCACGATAAGATTTCTCATATGATTGTCTAATTCCTGTAAATTTCTTATAATCACAACGATTAGCATAAGCTAGTGCCACATTTGCCCATTGACCTGAAGTCTCTTGATTAGAAAGCCAATACGTTTTATAATCTGCTTTCTCATGATATCAAATAAATTATTACATTCATACCATTTATTTGTGGCTTCATAATTGTGAAAAGTAAATACTTCGCGAAGTGAACCGATAGTATAAGCATGGGGACTGATTACATCTTTAAAAACATAGATTTCATTATTTTTAGCCATCTTATCCATCTTTGGCGTTGTTTCTAATGGATAACCATATAAACTCATATGACCTTTTGATGTTGACTCACCTAAAATAAATACAATATTTGGTATATCTCTGCCCTTATCCACTATCTGCACATTATTTTGCATATTTGTATAAATTTCACGAAAGGCTATCGCATCTTCTACAGCTTGCTCTACAGGTGCTATAAGCCTTGTAAAAGTCAAACATTCTGTGAGATTTTTCCCAGGTATGATTACATAAAATAAACTATATAAACAAAATAAGGTAAAAATAAAATAACTAATTTATTATTTAATTTTACTTTTCTACTTATATAATTTAATAAATAAAATGATTAAAGCTAAAGCAATTATAAAAATCAAATAGCTCCAGGAAAAATACATAGTGATAAATTCCTTCGGCCTCCATGTTTTGACGCGCGTTCTGCACACTCACCAATGACAATCCCACTTTAGCAATAATAGGCTCACCGTTCGTGTTATCAAATGTGAGGATAGCCTGTAAATCCGTACCGGTCAACTTGGTATTGATAGGCACTTTCTTCTTATTTTTCACAAACTCTACAGTCTGAAAGGATTTGGAAAAACGAGCTACGAAATAAATATATTGATTATCTGTCCATCCCCTGGTTCGGCGCATACCCGTAATTTCGTTGTCTGCAGTTTTCTCTAATTCAGCTTCATAAATATATTCATTATCAAGCGAATGTGCCATATCTACAATTACAGCAGCAAGATTTCCTGTAAGGTAAGTGTAACGATGCATACCTACATGAGGGGTCGCCGTCAATTCAGCCTTTATACCTTCATCTTTCAACAGCACCGAGTAATAGCCAGCCGATGCCATTTCGTCTTGATGGGAAAAGTTAGCAGGACTGTAGAAGAACTCATTTGTAAAGCTTGGTTCTTGGGTGGTAGGACGAAATAATATATCACCCAAATCTATGCATCCAGTTCCACTCAGATGGGTATGTGAAAACCCCCTCAAGGTAGTATCATTATAGTGATATCCAGCACAGGCATCCCAATTGCCTACACGTGTATCAGGACTTAACTGCACTGCACCAAAAGGAGCGGTGGCTCCAGGATAGGTATGACCGTGAAACCCTGTACCGATAAAAGGATCCACGTAATCAACGGAAAATTTCTCCTCAGAGTTACAAGCACTACATATAAAAAGATACAACAAGATATGTAAAATATTCAATTTCATCAAAGCATGTATTGAAAATTATTCGGTTAACAACCACACTTCATTCGACAAATCTAATAAAAATCTGCAAGAACCAGCATACAAAGAAGACACCAATCCTTGCAGACAAGACCAATGGCAATGATCTACTTTTTAATCGTAAACTTCCAAAAGAGAAAGATTACTCATAGATATTTTGTTTCAACTGCCCGTTTGAGTTTATAATCTGATTAGACGGATAGGGAAAAACAATGAAGCAATCCTTATAAGAAGTTTTGTCTGTATAATCCGTGTAAAACTCAACTTTATGTGTATAATCAATAGCATCGGGTTTTCCATCTCCATTTGTATCGACCATACCACGGTTTTTGTAATGACGAACGAGAGGACGAGCATTTAACTCTTTCTCCGCCAATGCCTTGATTTCTGCATTAGAAGAATGGTGCCAACGTTTCAAGTCGAAAAGATGATCGGTAAATTCAAATGCTAATTCACAACGACGTTCATGATACAACTGTTCCATTGTAGCTGGTGATGGTAAAGAAAGACCACAAGCGCGTACATGAATTCTGTTCAAATCTTTCCAAGCCTTATCCGGTTGGTTCTTCATCAAATAAGCTTCTGCCCGAAAAAGCATCATTTCAGCAAAACGGATTATCGGGAAGTTAACTCGTGCAGTAGGCCAGTCACCATTAGCATTTACATATCCTTCGGTTGTAGCATTAGCATAACCAAAAGGTTCCATATACTTATTAATTTGAAAACCTGATTCAATGTCGGACGCTGAATAAAACTCGCGTTCCTCTCCAAAAAATAGGAATTTTTGTCCGTATTCTAAAATAGAACGTTTCAATCGGTCATTTTCTTTACCATCACCATCTTTTAGCATTTCTGCATAAATGTCATATGTCGGTTTAATTTGTCCCCAACCATTGTAGATGCCCCAACCTTTATTTTCAAGTATAACACCCGGAAATTCAGAACCTCCTCCAGTAGAACCACCCGTACCTGGAATAGTCCATAAATATTCCTTTCCCCAATATTTTGAGAAGTCAGAAGAGAACAATTCATCGAAAGTGTCTGCCAAACCACGATTATACGTCGTTTCCAGCTCATCTACCAATTAATAACCTCATCCCATTTCGTTTCATCCCACATGGCCCAGTAGGCATATACCTTTACCTGAAATGCTATAGCTGCTGCCTGATGCGCGCGCCCTAAGTCCTTATCATCATAATCTTCGAAACGTGGCAAACGTTTCTTAGCATTTTCCATATCTTCAATAATCAATTTATAGTTATCAATAACTGAAGCCTGCTGGGGTGGAATAGAGTTATCATATCCATTTACAAAATCTTCATAACGTACAAAAGGAACTCCTTGTTTATCTGTACCATAGCGATAAGCCATCAGAAAATGTGCCCATCCTCGTAGTAAAATAGGCTTCACCAAGACTCCTGTTTTCTATTTCTGTCAATGCAGTAGTCTTTTCCTTATCTATAATTGATCAATCACCCAATTAGAACGGGAAATCACTTTATACACGGTTTCGAACACAGTACGTAATGGAGACTCATCACCTGTATATTTAAACGTCGCAAGTGTCGGGAAATCACGTGTTTTTCCCCAAACTATATCATTAGCAGCACCCTGCTCCCAAAATAATTCTCGACCATACATGGCTTCCTGATGAAAACGTTCGTATAATCCGTCCACAGCGTCAATTGCCTGCTGATCATTTAAGAAATAAGCATTGTCTCTGGCATCTCCTTCGGGTTGTACATCAAGGAAATCACTACAAGAAGTGGCAGTAAGTAGTGCAACGCATACTACTCCAAATAATATATTCTTTTTCATAATCTTCATTCAATTTATAATTAGTAAGTCAGTTTTACTCCTAAAGAGAATACACGAGATACCGGATACTTCAAAGCATCCCACCCCCCGCATTCAGGGTCCATACCAGAATATCTGGTGATAGTTGCCAAATTTTCTCCACTCAAAAATACAGATAGGCGGCTGTTGCGGTCATTCAAGTGTGACCACTTACAAAATACGTCACTCAAATCATAAGAAAGCGTTACATTCTTCAAGCGCAGGTATGAAGCATCTTCCAGATACCAATCTGAAGCTGTGCTAAAGTTTCCATTGTTGTCATTCTTTGACAGAATAGGAATGTTAGATCCTCTGTTATCGGGCGACCAAGCGTTCAAGATCTCACGAGAACGGTTAAAGTTACCTTCTACATCACTTAAAAGCATATATTTGGAAACATTCATTGCTTGTGCTCCACCTACTCCTTGAAACATTGCACTGAATGACAATTTCTTCCAAGTAAATCCAAGTGTCCATGCAAAGGTAGTTTTAGGAGTAGCACTACCCATATATTGACGGTCACCAAAACCAAATTGTACCATCACCGTCATAATCTACAAACTTCAAATCTCCTTTTTAGCATCAGGTTGAATTCTCTTACCATTCTTATCCACATATGCCGCTGCTTCCTCATCACTTTGGAATATTCCAGCTGTCTGTATCAAATGAAAAGAATTCAAAGGTTCACCTTCTGTGGTCTGATAAATATCTTTCACACTACGGAAACTCTTATCATCTGTCCACACTCCCGGAGTTCCATCCTCATTCTTCACCCCAATGTCAGAAACCCCAATTCTTCAGATAAGAAAAGTTACCTGTTACAAAGTAAGAAAAGTTTTTATTTATTCTATCATTCCAACCTATAGACAATTCAAAACCGCGATTTCGGACCTCTCCAAGATTTACCAACATAGCATCCAACCCCATAGTAGAAGGCCAGTTCATCGGTTGTGGCTGTATCAAATTGAAAGTACGTTTATCAAAATAATCCATTGACAAAGAAAGACGGTTATTGAACATTTCCATATCTAAGCCCAAGTCGTACTGTTCAGAAGTCTCCCATGTCAAATTGGATTTAAAGCAGTACTATAATAAGCAAAGTTATTCCATAATTGATTAGAAGTTACACCGTATTGTGCTTGTTCTGAATAAGTATTTTTCGATAATAGTGGTGATTTATAATTATAATCAATAGACCCCAAATTACCGACACGTCCCCAAGAAGCACGTAATTTCAAAAGGTTTACGATATCGTTCTTCTTAAAAAACTTCTCATTAGAAATTTTCCATCCTAATGTTACAGCGGGAAAATCGCCAAAGTTATGTTCCTTAGGCAGGCGTCCTGCATAGTCACGGCGCCATGAAGCGGTTACGAAATAACGGTCGTCATAAGAATATGCCAAACGAGCAATCATTGAAACATTCGCATCTGGTCCCGTTAAATAATCAAGCACTTCAGTTGAATTGGCATAAGCATGTATTGCAGATAGGCTGCTTCACTAGACAAGTCCTTTCCAATCGCTTCCAACCCCCGTTTCGAATAATGGTCAGCCGTAGTAGAGAACAAAGCACCTACGGTATGTTTACCAAATGTGTTATCATACGTTAATGTATTCTCTGTCTTCCAAGCGTCCATACGATAAGATTGCTCCTGAACATTATTTGATAGGTTCGGTTACCAACTTCGTCACGGATAGGATTGAATTTTTTATAATAATAGTTCTGCAAATTGTAAGTAAAACGACTTACAAACTTTAAACCAGGCAACACATTACCTATTTCCAAACTAGTAGTACTCCACACATCACTTGTCTTATTGTAGAGATTTCTGCCTCAGCAACGTACAGGTTCACAGCATCACCATGAGCATCGGCAAAGTTTGAGCCATACTTTTCAATGTAAGCAGGGTCTTCTGTTGTTGTACCACCATAAGAGCCATCCAAGGGATTATAAATAGTAGCACTAGCCGGCATATATACAGCTGATAATATAGGACCAGTGTATGCATCATTATCCGTTTCTTTAGAACGACTTGTTGTATTCTTCCACACTAAATCTTCGCTGATTGTAATCCACTTGTTCAATTGCATCTTACCATTATAACGCAAAGCAAGATTTTTCTTATAAGTATTAATCAAAGTACCCTGATCGTTATCAAAAGACAATGAGAGGCGGCTGGAAGACTTATCTGTACCTACATTTAAAGCAATATTGTGGCGCTGATAAAAAGCTGTACGGAAAATAGCATCCATCCAATCAGTACGTGTAGTACCTACCCACGGATTTTTTGTTACATTCCAGCCATCAGGTAATGCCTGGCCTGCATTTTCATACGACCTTCTACGCATTTCCACTTGTTCTTCTGCATTGAGTGGTTCAATTAAATTAGTAGCCTGACGAAAGCCGAAAGTTCCGTCATACGTCAAAGTAGGAGCACCTTCTTTTGCCTTTTTGGTAGTAACAAGCACTACACCACCTGCTCCTGACTGCGCACCATAAATAGCGGCAGAAGCAGCATCTTTCAATACAACAATACTTTCAATATCGTTCATGGAAGTAATAGGAGCCCCCGGAACACCGTCTACCACCATAATACGTTATACGCCGTTCTTGCGAACCCTGACCGCGAATCACGATATTAGGAGTTGAAGTAGGATCACCACCATCAGCCTGAATAGTTACACCAGGCAACTGCCCTTGTAACATACTTTCCGTAGAAGTAACAGGTCGTGCAGCCAACTCATCTGTATTACTAATTATACCTACAGAAGCTGACAAGTCTTGCTTACGTGTATTGGCACCATATCCCAAAACAACTACCTCGTCCAGCAATTCTGTGTCTTCTTTCAACACAATTGTCATTTGCTTCTCACTTACAGGTATTTCTTGAGTAGTATAACCCACAAAGCTAACAACCAATACATCACTTTTAGAAGCGGAAAGAATAAACTCACCATTAACGTTTGTAATTACTCCATTAGTAGTGCCTCTCACTAGTACATTAGCACCTATTACAGGCTCTCCAATTTGGTCTTTCACAATTCCTTTTACTGAAATTTGCTGTGAGTACGCAATCACAGAAGTAAACAATCCCAATAATAGAAACAAAACCATTCGATAAAATCCAAGATTTACTTGTTTCATACATTAAAAATTTAAAGTTTATAATATAAATTTTATAATTTCCATCACAAAGGTTTAAAAACAGAATTACAATATTATTAAAAATAAAAAAAATATTACTATTTTCCAGAAAATGGTAATACCTGTCTATCCCAAAAGTGCTGAAGCTCCTAATAGACCAGCATCCTGTAATTGTGAAGACACGATTTTCACATCAGCCACAACTCGTGGATAAGGAAAATCTTTTAAAGTCTCATACATCGCTTCTTTAAAAAGCGGGAAAGCTGTTGCTATTCCACCTCCTAGTACTATTAACTGTGGAGAATAAGCAAATAATACAGCCTTTACCAATTGTCCTATATGCCCACCGAACTCCTGCCACAACAATAGAGCATCATTATCTCCTTTCAATGCTTTTTCCGACTCAGCAGCACCAGTGGTATTCCTACGTTTAAAAAATCCGCTACTACAATAATATTCGTAATCAGCCTCTAAATAGGGTAATGCTCCCAATTCACCTGCACCGGCATATCCCCCTCCGTACAAACTATGATGAATAATGATTCCCAGCCCTATTCCGGTACCGATAGTAATACCCACCATATTTTCATAAAGTCGCCCGCTTCCAAAAAGACTTCTCCCAAAGCAAAACAATTAGAATCATTATTGACAGCCACTGGTAAGCCAAACTTCTCCTCCAGCAGCTCCTTTAAATGCACTTCTTTCCACGAAGCAATATTCATCGCATCATACACTATACCATGAACTGTATCAACGATTGACGGTACACCAATACCAATCCCCTCAACAGTCTCACCTATCATAGGTTCAATAAGTTCAAAAAGCTGCGTCAAGATCACATCAACATCTTGTGTAGCCAAACAAGCAACCGAATTCCGTTTCAAACACTTTCCTTCCGCCACTTGTGCTATCCTTATATTAGTACCACCTAAATCAATGGCTAACCTCATAATTTCTCTATTCTAAATATTTTTATATTGCAAATATAAATACACATAAGTCAACAAAGTAAACAATTTGCGTATTTGAATCCTCTTTTTACGCAAACTAATTATTTCCTCTTATGAGACAATCTAACAACTCAAGCCCTTCAGGACGCTGTACAAAATCCATAAAAACAATACCACACATCTGGCTTCTTCTTTGTTTTAGATACTCTGACACAAACTTATTCACTTGTTTAGCAAAAACTTCAGGTGTGCCTAGCGGAAGTCCAGTAGCACTAACGAAAGAAATCGCCCATCGATATGAAGAACTAGGTTCTGCTGCTACATTATGCAAATTACGCATACAAGCTTCTATTTTTAATCCAACTTCCTCATCCGAAGCATACTGATATTCATCTTGAAGTAAGACTTGTGCTTCCGCACCATTACTGCCTCGAAGCGTCATCAAACATGTGGCATCATCCTTCCAACCCTCACAAGCAGTTCCGGGATATTTGTTCATGGCTACATCTCGGTGTAAAAACAGAATTTTTCCACGACAATCACCCAATGCTAAATCCTGACAAAAATTCCAAACAAAGAAAGGCTTTGCATCAATAGCCGACAAGGAGGTTTCTACCAAAGAAGCGTAAGCCTCAGAACTTCCGCCCTCTCTCTTTAAAGACACAATCAACATCTCAGAAGGATGTTCTTTCAGAAATTTTATAAAAGTAGGTAATACATCCGTTTCCCAATACATATTCTGAAAAGCATGACTATGAAACAACTCCCAGCTTTCCGTCTTTCTCAGCTAAACGAATATCAAAAGCACGAATGCCCAATTCTAATTGCGAGAAAATACCTGCATCTTGAGTTTTCAACATACAACCACCATAAATAGCACCACTGTCATGAGTACCAGGGATAGAAAGTTTGCATACAGGCAATGTATCAGAAAGAAGTTTCATCCAATCGCCTTTGCTGCCTGCGAAAGCCGGTTTTGCACAAAGGAACCAGCTCAGCATAAATACAACAGAAAACATGTGTACAGATGTTATATTCATAGTTTCAAATATTAGATATTACAAAAGTACACAAACGCCAAATGACTTACAGCCGCAATTTGCGAATATAAATCCTCTTTTTGCGTAAACAGAAAATGCATCTAACTGTTTACCGCCGCAAACTGTTTCGATATATAATTAAGTAGGAATATATTCTTAAAATATCCGTCTAATTTTTACTCCAATACAAACTGCAAATGATTATCCGTACTGAGTCCCTCGTCAAAAGTAAAACCTTCCCACGAAAAACCTCTCAAATCTTCGGGGCATCCAATGCGATTTTTGATGATGTGACGCACCATCTCCCCTCTGCACATCTTCGCATAAATGACAACGGTCTTTAACTTTCCGCCTTTCCACACTTGAAAATCTGGAGTAACCACACGCACCTCTGACTCCACCCGTTTCCAGTCGAATAAATCCTTCATCTCACCACTTGCCAAGTTGACCAGTATACCGCCCCGTTTCTTGATTTCTTCTATGAAACAGTCCGTCAGCAGAGGTTTCCAATAATCAAACATGGTGATACCGCCTTTCTCCGGCAGGCGCACATCTCCCTCCAGACGATAAGGTCTGATACCGTCCAGCGGACGGAGCAATCCATAAAGAAAAGAGGTGATACGGAGATGTTCCTGTGCATAACGGAAGTCATCAGCGTAAAATCCTTTGGCAGGATGCGTTTGAAAACAGCTCCCGTATATGCACCGATTGCCGGCATAGGGCGATTGTCTTCCGAACAAAAGTCATGAAAACGTGCCCTGTTTTCCGCAGCAATTTTAGCATTCACCTTCAAGAGTTTTTCCAGTTCTGCGGCAGAAACCTGTGACATTTCCAACGCATTCCGTACAGCTTCCGCTTCAAAATACGGAACGGTAACTTCGGGCACTTTCAAAGAACAGTGCGACGCCATGGTCTTGGCACAAGAGATAAAAGTGAGCATAGGCATATTCCCTTATATTTGAAGAAGTCCAAACGAACTCTTAGACGCCACAAAATAAAACGGATTCAGAGAGAAAGCGCATCATTAAGAATATTTTCCATAGAATTCACATCGGTTTCAAGAGTTTTTCATACCTTTACAGCTTGTTGGAGAAATAGCGCACAGCAATCGGATAACACTAAGTTCCCCTTATTCTCCGGCACTTGGCGATAGAAAAAGAAAAAACAATATATAAAATGACTCACAAATGGAATTATTTACCCATTACATCCGATCAGGCAGAAGCAAGCCAACGACTGGCCCAGGAATTAGGGATTAGCCCTGTACTTGGGAGATTGCTGGTGGAGCGGGGAATAACGACAGCGACAGCTGCCAAGAAGTTTTTCCGCCCGCAACTACCGGATTTGTACGACCCGTTCCTCATGAAAGATATGGACGTGGCCGTAGAACGCCTGAACAAGGCAATGGGAAAGAAAGAGCGCATTCTGATTTATGGAGATTACGATGTAGACGGAACCACCGCCGTGGCCCTGGTCTATAAGTTTATTCAACAGTTCTATTCGAACATAGATTATTACATACCCGACCGTTACAACGAGGATATGGCGTTTCGACACAAGGTGTGGACTATGCCTCCGAAACCGGTGTGGGACTGATTATCGTGCTGGACTGCGGCATCAAGGCCGTAGATGAAATTGCATACGCCAAGGAAAAAGGCATCGACTTCATCATCTGCGACCACCACGTACCCGATGAAGTGTTGCCCCCTGCCGTAGCTATACTGAACGCCAAGCGCGAAGACAACACCTATCCTTACGAACATCTTTCGGGCTGCGGAGTAGGTTTTAAATTCATGCAGGCATTCGCTATCAGCAACGGCATCGAATTTCATCATCTGATTCCGCTGCTGGACTTGGTAGCAGTCAGCATCGCTTCGGACATCGTACCGATTATGGGAGAGAACCGCATACTTGCCTATCACGGTTTGAAACAGCTCAACAGTAATCCGAGCGTAGGACTGAAAGCCATTATCGACGTATGCGGACTGTCGGAAAAAGAAATCACCGTCAGCGATATAGTATTCAAGATAGGTCCGCGTATCAACGCCTCCGGACGTATCCAGAACGGCAAGGAAGCGGTAGATCTGCTGACGGAAAAGGACTTCTCGGTTGCTCTGGAAAAGGCCGGACAAATCAACCAGTATAACGAAACCCGCAAAGACCTCGACAAGACCATGACCGAAGAGGCCAATCAAATCGTAGCCGGCCTGGAAGGACTCGCAGACCGCCGCTCCATCGTGTTGTACAACGAGGATTGGCATAAAGGAGTAATCGGAATCGTCGCTTCCCGCCTGACGGAAGTATATTACCGCCCCGCCGTAGTATTGACACGCACGGATGATATGCAACCGGATCGGCACGTTCCGTTTCCGGTTTCGATGTATACAAAGCCATCGAGTACTGCCGGGATTTATTGGAAAACTTCGGCGGACACACCTATGCTGCCGGTCTGTCCATGAAAGTGGAAAATGTACCCGCTTTCACCGAACGTTTCGAAGAATTCGTATCCCGGCATATTCTGCCGGAACAGACCAGCGCCGTAATCGACATCAATGCCGAAATCGACTTCCGGGATATCACTCCCAAATTCTGCAATGATTTGAAGAAGTTCAACCCCTTCGGTCCCGACAATACCAAGCCCGTATTCTGTACCCACAATGTGTACGATTACGGAACCAGTAAAGTCGTAGGACGCGACCAGGAGCATATCAAGCTGGAACTGGTGGACAACAAATCAAACAATGTAATGAACGGAATTGCTTTCGGGCAGAGTTCTCACGTGCGCTACATCAAGACCAAGCGTTCGTTCGACATCTGTTACACCATTGAGGAAAACACTCACAAACGGGGAGAAGTACAATTGCAAATTGAAGATATAAAGCCGAATTAAGCCGAAGAAGACGGGAGAAGATTCTCTTTGTGTTTTTCCTTTAGGCACGGATTACACGGATTTTACTGTTTTTTAGTCTACAAAGTCCGTGTAATCCGTACCTGAAATACCATCATTATATATAGTATCACACACTCTTTTTATCTTTCAACTTTACAACCATGTCCTCGCAGCCCGACGCCTCCCAACTTTCAACTCTCAACTCCCGAATCCTAAAGCAGTATTGGGGATATGACCGTTTTCGGGGTATCCAGGAAGATATCATCGACAGCATCAGCAAGAATAAGGATACCTTGGGACTGATGCCTACGGGTGGCGGCAAGTCCATTACTTTCCAAGTCCCGGCACTTGCCAAAGAAGGAATGTGCCTGGTGATTACCCCCCTGATAGCCCTGATGAAAGACCAGGTACAGAATTTGAAGAAGCGGGGTATCAAGGCACTTGCCATCTACTCCGGCATGAGCCGGCAGGACATCATCATCACCCTTGAAAACTGTATATTCGGCAACTATAAGTTCCTCTATATCTCCCCCGAACGTCTGGATACGGAAATATTCCGCACCAAATTGCGGAAAATGCACATCAGCATGATTACGGTAGACGAAAGCCACTGCATCTCGCAATGGGGGTATGACTTCCGTCCCGCCTATCTGAAAATCGCAGAGATACGCGAACTGCTGCCGGATGTCCCCGTTCTGGCACTGACCGCCACTGCAACCCCCGAAGTGGTAAAGGATATCCAAGCCCGTTTGCATTTCCGTCACAAGAATGTATTCCGCATGAGCTTCGAGCGGAACAACCTTGCTTATATTGTTCGCAAAACAGAGAACAAGACTGCCGAACTGTTGCATATACTGCGCAGCATGCCCGGCAGTGCCATTGTATACGTACGCAACCGCCGCCGCACCAAGGAAATTACCGAACTGCTGAACAACGAGCACATCACAGCCGATTTCTACCATGCCGGACTGGACGATGCCACCAAAGACATCCGCCAGCACCGCTGGCAATCCGGCGAGAGCCGTGTCATGGTGGCAACCAATGCTTTCGGCATGGGCATAGACAAACCGGACGTGCGCATCGTTATCCACATGGACCTGCCCGACTCCATAGAAGCCTACTTCCAGGAAGCCGGAAGAGCCGGACGTGACGGACAGAAGGCGTATGCCGTCATCCTATATGCCAAGTCGGACAAGACTACACTGCACAAACGCATCCCCGACACCTTTCCGGAGAAAGAATATATCAGAGACGTTTACGAACATCTCCAATACTATTATCAAATGGCAATGGGTGACGGGCTGGATTGCGTACGCGAATTCAACATCGAAGATTCTGCCGCAAATTCAAGTACTTCCCCGTACCGGTGGACAGCGCTTTGCGAATCCTGACCCAGGCGGGCTATCTGGAGTACACTGCCGAACAGGACAGCACCTCACGCATCCTCTTCACCATACGCAGGGATGAACTCTACCGGCTGCGCGAAATGGGCGAAGACATGGACAGGCTCATACAAGCCGTGCTTCGTTCCTATACCGGAGTATTCACAGACTATACCTATATCAACGAAGATTCGCTTGCCATACGCACAGGACTTACCCGCCGGCAAATCTACGAAATGCTGGTTCACCTTGCCAAACTGCGCATCGTAAGCTATATTCCCCATAAAAAGACACCTTATATAATATACACGCGCGAACGCGTGGAAGCACAGCGCATCCATATCTCCCCGGAAGTATACGAACACCGGAAAGCACGCTATGAAACGCGCATCAATGCCATGCTCGATTACGTGACCAACGACACTGTATGCCGCAGCCGTATGCTACTGGACTACTTCGGGGAGAGAAACGAACATAACTGCGGACAATGCGACACCTGTATCAGCCTGCGCAGCAAATCAAAAGTTTCTGAACAACCGGACCGGGAAGCGCTTTGTACAAAAGTATGCGGGATATTGTCCCGTGAATCCCTGACTCCCGCCGGCCTGCTCAAACAACTTCCAATGGACAAAGAGCTTCTGACCGAAATATTGCACCGGTTATCGGACGAAGGAAAAATTATTGCCGTCGACGGAATACTGCAAATCAGAAAATAAATCATTACTTTTGTACAGTGCATCAGCACACCAATCCAGTCAACCTATTAAAAACATAACTAAAACAACATCATAATCATGGGATTCTTTAAATCGTTCTTCTCCGGCAAGCCGGCAAATCCGGAAGAGGAAAAACAGAAAAACAATCAGAAGAACTTCGAGATATTCAAGTACGACGGTATGCGTGCCCAACGTATGGGACGTGCCGACTATGCCATCAAATGTTTCACCGAAGCCCTTGCGTTGCAAGAAGATTTCGAGACAATGGGCTACCTGGCACAAGTATACATCCAGTCCAACGAACTGGATGAAGCCCGCAAGCTTTTGGAAAGAATGATCCGAACAGAACCGGAGCATACCTCTACTTTACTCACCCTTGCCAACGTCTGCTACATGCAGGAGGACTATGCCGCCATGGCGGAAGCCGCCAAAAAAGCCATTGCCGTTGAAGAAGGCAATGCCATGGCGCACTATCTGCTGGGAAAAGCCGACAACGGCCAGAACGACGGCATCATGTGCATCGCCCACCTCACAAAAGCCATCGTACTCAAGGACGACTTCACCGAAGCCCGTCTGCTGCGTGCCGAGGCTCTGACGAAGATGCAGCAGTACAAAGAGCTATGGAAGACATCGACGCCATACTCGCCCAAGACCCGGACGATGAAAACGCCATACTGCTCCGTGGAAAGATAAAGGAAGCGACCGGTGCAGAAGCCGAAGCGGAAGCCGACTATCTTCATATAACGGAACTGAATCCGTTCAACGAACAGGCATTCCTCTACTTGGGACAGTTGTACATCGTCCAGAAAAAGCTGACCGAAGCCATCGCTTTGTTTGATGAAGCTATCGAGCTGAATCCCGACTTTGCCCAAGCATACCACGAACGCGGCCGCGCCAAACTGCTGAACGGCGACAAGGAAGGCTCCATGGAAGACATGAAACGCGGATTGGAGCTTAACCCGAAAGAGTTGCAGGATTTCAACGGACAATACGGCAATCTGCCGGGCAACAATACAACAAATGTATTAGGATTATAAAACATTATCTATAAAATGATGCAATTATCAAAAAAACATTGGTTTTATTTGCATCTAAAAGAAAAGTGTTACATTTGCCACATAATTCAAAACGAAAAGCAAGAATGAAATCATTTACTTATGCATATTACTTCTTTTTTACTTTTACTTTAGCCGGAAAGTAGAGCGGGAGTTTGTATGTATCAAAGTGACAGTGATGCTTAAGAACAGAATAGAGAACTAAGTAATATATAAAGTCCCGCTCCAGTGTATGGAAGCGGGATTTTTTTGTAGCATAAATCAAGAAAAAGAGAGTCAGGAATGAAGAAGGTAGCCATTCAAGGAACATTAGGTTCGTATCACGACATTGCCGCACACAAGTACTTCGAAGGAGAAGAAATACAGCTTATCTGCTGCGCCAGCTTCGAGGACGTATTTGCTGCTGTCAAACAGGACAGTCAGACCATAGGCATGCTGGCAATAGAAAATACGATTGCAGGCAGCTTGCTGCACAACAATGAACTCCTGCGCCAAAGCGGCACACAGATTGTAGGCGAATACAAATTGCGCATCTCGCATAGCTTTGTTTGCCTGCCAGACGAGGATTGGGACGACATCACGGAAGTCAACTCCCACCCCATCGCCCTGATGCAGTGCCGTGAGTTCCTCGGACAGCATCCCCGCATCAAGGTAGTGGAAGGCGAGGATACCGCTCTCAGTGCGGAAATCATCAGGAAAGAAAACCTGAGAGGACATGCCGCCATTTGTTCCAAAGCCGCCGCCGAACGTTACGGATGAAGGTGTTGCAGGAAGGTATCGAAACCAACAAACACAACTTCACCCGCTTTCTGGTTGTGGCAGACCCCTGGCAAGTGGACGAGCTGAGCCGCCACCGCAACAAGGAAGTGAACAAGGCAAGCATGTATTCACGTTGCCGCATACCGAGGGAAGCCTTTCGCAAGTATTGTCCATCCTGTCTTTCTACCGCATCAACCTGACAAAGATACAGTCACTGCCCATCATCGGGCGCGAATGGGAATATCAATTCTATGTAGACATAGTTTTCGACAATGTGCTGAAGTATAAACAATCTATCGTGGCTATCACCCCACTGACCAAAGAACTTAAAATATTGGGAGAATATGAAGACGGAAAATCAACTATCTAAAATAAAGCCGGCCGACCGGCTGGCAAGCGTAAGCGAATACTATTTCTCTAAAAAGCTGAAAGAAGTGGCACAGATGAACGCCGAAGGCAAGGATGTAATCAGCCTGGGCATCGGCAGTCCCGACATGCCCCCTTCGGAGAGTACCATACAGACGCTTTGCAATGCGGCCCGCAACCCCGACGGACATGGCTACCAGCCTTATGTGGGTATTCCCGAACTGCGCCGTAGCTTTGCCGGCTGGTATAAGAGATGGTACGGCGTAGAGCTGGACCCGAATACAGAAATACAGCCGCTCATCGGCTCCAAGGAAGGTATCCTGCATGTTACACTGGCTTTCGTCAACCCTGGCGAACAGGTGTTGGTTCCCAATCCCGGTTATCCCACCTATACTTCATTGAGCAGGATACTGGGTGCAGAGGTCGTAAACTATAACCTGAAAGAGGAGAACGGCTGGATGCCCGACTTCGACGAGCTGGAGAAGATGGATATGAGCCGCGTAAAACTGATGTGGACCAACTACCCCAATATGCCGACAGGAGCAAACGCCACACCGGAACTGTACCGAAAACTGGTGGACTTTGCACGCCGCAAGGACATTGTCATCGTCAACGATAACCCGTACAGCTTTATTCTGAACGAACACCCTATCAGTATTCTCAGCATTCCGGGCGCGAAAGAGTGCTGCATCGAATTCAACTCCATGAGCAAGAGCCACAACATGCCGGCTGGCGCATCGGTATGCTCGCCTCTAATGCAGACTTTGTACAATGGATACTGAAAGTGAAGAGCAACATAGACAGCGGTATGTTCCGTGCCATGCAACTTGCCGCAGCCAATGCCCTGGAAGCCGGCGAGGAATGGTACGAAGGCAATAACAAGAACTACCGCAACCGCCGCCAACTGGCAGGAGAGATTATGCGTGAGCTGGGATGTACTTACGACGAGAACCAGGTAGGCATGTTCCTTTGGGGAAAGATACCCGACAGTTGCGCCGATGTAGAGGAACTGACCGAACGGGTATTGCACGAAGCGCGCGTATTCATCACCCCGGGATTTATCTTCGGCAGCAACGGAAAGAGATATATCCGCATCTCGCTCTGCTGCAAGGACGACAAACTGGCGGAAGCGTTGAAACGCATCAAAGAAATGAGATAAATCATTACAGAAAAACAGCTTATTAATAAAACCGATTCATCCGCTTAATAAATCTCTTCAAGATTTTACTATAATTCTTGAAAAATTATAGTAAAATTCTACTCGAATTTATTAATAGCCTGAAAACCCGCTATAGGAAAGAGATGCAGAAGCGAGAGTAACGGTTTGGAAATATTTATACAACCGAATATAATTAAACAAATAAAGAATATGGAACTTGAATTAGAATCAATCTTGTTGCCGGGTATCGAGGAGAAGCGTCCTCTGGTTATTGCCGGTCCATGCAGTGCAGAGACGGAAGAACAAGTTATGGACACCGCCAGGCAATTGGCTGCCAAAGGTATGAAGATATTCCGCGCAGGCATCTGGAAACCCCGTACCAAACCGGGCGGTTTCGAGGGTGTAGGCGTAGAAGGGCTTGCCTGGCTTAAAGAGGTGAAGAAAGAAACAGGCATGTATGTATCCACCGAAGTGGCCACAGCCAAGCATGTGTACGAATGCCTGAAAGCCGGAATAGATATACTCTGGGTGGGTGCCCGCACTACCGCCAATCCTTTTGCCGTACAGGAAATAGCAGATGCCCTGAAAGGCGTGGATATTCCGGTATTGGTAAAGAACCCCGTAAATCCGGATCTGGAATTATGGATAGGCGCCATGGAGCGCATCAATAATGCCGGATTGAAACGCCTGGGAGCCATTCACCGCGGTTTCAGCAGCTACGACAAGAAGCTATACCGCAACCTGCCGCAATGGCATATTCCCATCGAACTGCGTCGCCGCATTCCAAACCTGCCCATCATCTGCGACCCCAGTCATATCGGCGGAAAACGCGAGTTGGTTGCCCCGCTTTGCCAGCAGGCTATGGACCTGGGCTTTAATGGTCTGATTGTGGAAAGCCACTGCAACCCGGACTGCGCGTGGAGCGATGCCGCCCAACAGGTTACGCCGGATGTATTGGACTACATTCTCAACCTGCTCGTTATCCGCAAGGAGACGCAAAGCACCGAAAACCTCAGCGAATTGCGTAAGCAGATTGACGAATGCGACAATAACCTTATCCAGGAACTGGCCAAAAGGATGCGCATAGCCCGTGAAATCGGCACCTACAAGAAGGAACACGATATGACGATTCTGCAAACGGGACGCTATAACGAGATTCTCGAAAAACGCGGCTCGCAGGGTTCGCTCTGCGGCATGGATTCCGAGTTTATCAAGAAAGTGTTTGAAGCGATACACGAGGAGAGTGTGAGACAACAAATGGAAATAATCAATAAGTGATAATTTCGTAGATTGAGGGTAGAAGCAAATAGTAAGTGGATTGTAGTTTTGACATACCTTCGGTTTTTATAACAGTCAGAAAATTATGCGAATATTAATACTCGGAGCCGGCAAAATGGGCTCCTTCTTCACAGATATTTTAAGTTTTCAACACGAGACGGCCGTGTTCGACGTCAATCCGCACCAACTGCGTTTCGTCTATAACACCTACCGTTTCACCACGCTGGAAGAAATCAAGGAATTTGAACCGGAACTGGTAATCAATGCCGCTACGGTAAAATATACCCTGGAAGCTTTCCGGCAGGTGTTGCCTGTGCTTCCCAAAGACTGCATCATCAGCGACATCGCTTCGGTAAAGACCGGACTGAAAAAATTCTACGAAGAAAGCGGTTTCCGTTATGTGTCGACACATCCTATGTTCGGCCCTACTTTTGCCAGTCTGAGCAACTTGAATACAGAAAATGCCATCATCATCAGCGAGGGTGACCATCTGGGCAAAATCTTCTTTAAAGATTTATACCAGACCATGAAACTCAATATCTTTGAGTACACCTTCGACGAACATGATGAAACGGTGGCCTACTCCTTGTCCATTCCGTTTGTTTCGACTTTCGTGTTTGCAGCAGTCATGAAGCATCAGGAAGCTCCGGGAACTACATTCAAGAAACACATGGCCATTGCCAAAGGCCTGTTGAGCGAGGATGACTATCTGTTACAGGAGATTCTGTTCAATCCCCGCACCCCCTCACAAGTAGAGAATATACGTCTGGAACTGAAACAACTACTGGAGATTATCACCAACAAGGATGCGGAAGGAATGAAGAAGTATCTGACGAAGATCAGAGAAAAAATTAAGTAATTAGTGATTAGGGGTTAGTGATTAGCGATTAGTACCATGCGGCATAATAGCGCAGCCTGCTAATCGCTAATCACTAACCTCTATTTTTTTTGCAGAGGCTGATTTTATGTGTAACTTTGTGCTCGAATCATGATAGACCAACCCACCATAGACAGAATTCTGGATGCGGCACAAATCGTTGATGTCGTGTCAGACTTCGTCACGCTGCGGAAACGCGGAGTGAACTATGTAGGTCTGTGCCCGTTCCACGACGATAAGACCCCGTCGTTCTACGTATCGCCAGCCAAAGGACTGTGCAAATGCTTTGCCTGCGGCAAGGGCGGCAATGTAGTTCACTTCATCATGGAGCACGAACAAATGTCCTACCCTGAGGCACTGAAATACCTTGCCAAGAAATACGGCATCGAGGTCAAGGAACGGGAGTTGTCCAACGAGGAAAAGCTCGTTCAGAGCGAGCGCGAAAGCCTTTTCATCGTCAACCAGTTTGCCCGCGACTATTTCCAAAATATCCTGCATAACCATGTAGACGGACGCAGCATCGGTATGGCTTATTTCCGTAACCGCGGATTCCGGGATGACATCATCGAAAAATTCCAGTTGGGATACTGTACCGAAAGCCATAATGCCATGGCGGAAGAAGCCTTGAAGAAAGGATATAAGAAAGAATTTCTCGTCAAGACCGGACTCTGCTACGAAACGGACGACCACCAACTGCGCGACCGTTTTTGGGGACGCGTAATCTTTCCCGTACATACCTTATCGGGTAAAGTGGTGGCTTTCGGCGGCCGTGTACTTGCCAGTGCCACAAAAGGAGTCAAGGTGAAGTATGTCAACTCTCCCGAATCGGCAATTTATCATAAAAGCAACGAACTGTACGGTATCTATTTCGCCAAGCAGGCTATTGTGAAGCAAGACCGTTGCTTCCTGGTGGAAGGCTATACAGACGTCATATCCATGCACCAATCCGGTATAGAAAATGTGGTGGCCTCTTCGGGCACTGCGCTGACACCGGGGCAAATCCGTCTGATTCACCGCTTCACCAACAACATGACCGTATTGTACGACGGGGATGCAGCCGGTATCAAGGCTTCTATCCGGGGTATCGACATGCTGCTGGAAGAAGGCATGAACATTAAAGTGTGCCTCCTGCCCGACGGAGACGACCCGGACTCTTTTGCCCGCAAACATAACTCGACTGAGTTCCAGCAATTCATACAGGAACATGAAACAGACTTTATCCGTTTCAAAACCAACCTGTTGTTGGAAGATGCAGGCAAAGACCCGATTAAACGTGCCGAACTAATCGGTAATCTTGTACAAAGCATCTCGGTCATCCCCGAAGCGATTGTCCGCGATGTGTACATCAAAGAGTGCGCCCAGCTATTGCGGGTGGAAGACAAACTGTTGGTTTCCGAAGTTGCCAAACGGCGTGAAATGCAGGCTGAAAAGCGTGCCGAACAGGCAGAACGGGAACGTAGAAACGCCGGCAGACAGGTAGAAAGCACACAGCATGTAACAGGCGCCGAAAGTTCGACTCCCGCTGCCCCGACAACGGCAGACTCAACCCCAACTGTTGCCGGAGAGCCTTCCGAGCACAATGCGGATGCACCGTTCCCGCCGGAAGACAGCTATATATCCTTTATTCCGCAAGAAGGAAAAGAGGGGCAGGAATCTATAAATACGAACGGCTGATTCTTCAAATGATTGTGCGCTATGGCGAAAAAGTGATGTGCAATGTAACCAATGAAGAAGGGCAGGAAATACCGGTGAGCGTAATTGAATATGTCGTCAGCGACCTGAAGCAAGACGAGTTGTCATTCCACAACCCGCTGCATCGCCAAATACTGACCGAAGCCGCCGCGCATATACATGACGCCGGATTTACAGCCGAACGTTATTTTCTGGCTTATCCGGACCCTGCCATCAGCAAACTGAGCGTGGAACTTATCAGCAACCGTTACCAGCTGAGCAAATACCATTCAAAAAGCCAGAAGATAGTAACCGATGAAGAACGTCTTTACGAGCTGGTTCCGGCATTAATGATAAACTTCAAGTATGCCATTGTCAGCGAAGAGCTAAAGCACATGATGTCTGCCCTGCAAGACCCTGCCATCGCCAACGACGAAGAGAAATGCAACGCCATCATGAAACGCTACAGCGAAATGCGCGAAGTGCAGAGTATTATGGCAAAACGGTTGGGAGACCGGGTGGTACTCCCCTGACATTAAGAAGTGTGGCGGATGAGGTTCATAAACTCTTCACGCGTCTTGGCCTGATTGAAAGCCCCCGTAAAGTCGGAAGTGGTGGTTATTGAATTCTGCTTCTCCACGCCACGCATCTGCATGCACATGTGTTTCGCCTCTACCACGACCATCACGCCCAAAGGATTCAACGTTTCCTGAATACACTCCTTTATTTGTAGCGTCATACGTTCCTGTACTTGCAAGCGGTGAGAGAAGATATCCACCACACGGGCAATCTTGCTCAAACCTGTAATGTAGCCGTTGGGAATATAAGCCACGTGCGCCTTGCCGTAGAAAGGCAGCATATGGTGTTCACAGAGAGAAAAGAAATCAATGTCTTTCACAATCACCATCTGATTATAATCTTCCTTGAACTTGGCGGAACGGAGTACTTCGTGCGGGTCCATAGAGTACCCCTTAGTCAGTGCCAGCATGGCTTTGGCTACCCGTTCCGGTGTTTTCAGCAACCCTTCACGCTCAGGGTCTTCACCTAACAAAGTCAATATATGATGATAATGTTCTTTCAGTTCGTCCAATGAAGGAGATACGATTTCTTCTTTTCCTAACATGAGAAAGTGAGGGGGATAATTATAAGTTATGAATTAAAGGGGGATATTTATCTGATCTTTCACGATAGACACTTCCTTGAAAGCACCGGTGGCACGCAGTTGGCGCATCATGCATCCGCTTCCTCAATGCTACGGAAGTCGCCTGCACGGCACAACCAGCGGGGCGGGTTGAAAGATGTATAAACGGGAAGGTCAGGAAAACGCTCTTTTATATTGGAAGCCACCGAATAGGCTTCATTCTTGGCCTGACGGGTGTTATTACCGGCATATACCTGTACGCGATAGCCCGAACTTTTAATCACTTTCCGGTCGTCCGAACCGGTAGGGATATACTCCGAACCTATCAGTGCCCCGATACGGGCATCCTGATGAATGGACACTTTACCCTGCCCCGGCACATTACGTTCCAGACTCTTTACGATGTTATTCTGCGCCACAGATATAGCGGCAAAGGCAAAACATGCAATTAAAAGCAAACCGAGTTTCTTCATAAAAGAGTGTTTTATACAGTTTTAAAAACAAGCTTTAAACATGAAGAGTCGGAAGTTGGCCTTCCTTTGGATACGGCAACTTCCGGCTCTCTGTTATTAATTAAAAGCGTCGATGATACCCTTGAAGTCAGCAACCTTCAAAGCAGCACCACCAATCAGGCCACCGTCTACATCAGGATTTGCAAACAGTTCCTTTGCATTGGAAGGTTTGCAGCTACCACCGTAGAGGATAGAGCAGTTTTCAGCGATTTCCTTGCCATACTTCTCGGCAACGGCAGAACGAATGAAAGCATGGATTTCCTGTGCCTGTACCGGAGTGGCAGTCTTGCCCGTACCAATGGCCCAAACCGGTTCGTAAGCAGGATAATCTTGGAGAAATCTTCGGCAGACAGAGAGAATACAGATGCCAACTGAGCAGCAACCACTTCATTCTGCTTGTTAGCTTCACGTTCTTCCAGCACTTCACCGATACAGAAAATCGGAGTCAGACCGTTGGCCAAAGCCAATTTTACTTTTTCTTCCAGGATTTCCACTGTTTCACCGTAGTAAGCACGACGTTCCGAGTGACCGAGGATTACATACTTGGCACCGGTAGAAGCAACCATAGCGGCTGATACCTCACCTGTATATGCACCTGATTCCTTATCTGCACAGTTTTCTGCACCTACACCGATTTTGGCAGCATCTACCAGCGGAGTAACAGATGCCAGGTGAATAAACGGAGTACAGATGATTACATCACAATTAGGCTTTTCGTTAGCCAGCGCTTCATTCAGTTCTTTTGCAAGAGCAATACCCTCCTGAAGGGTTTTGTTCATTTTCCAGTTTCCTGCAACAATGTTTTTTCTCATTTTGTTTTAATTATTAAAAGGGTTAATATATCTGCTATTCAAAGATTTACAATTAGTCATTCTCCTGATTGTCCGCGGATTGGGCGGTTTGCCGCTCCCTGCTTTTTCTTTCTCTCCGCTTGATTATCAGAATATCAATGCCGACAACCAGCGTCAAAGGTACAATAAACCACAATAATACGTAGCCAATGGTGTGCAATTTATTTTCCTGTTTCTGCTGTCCCAACTCTAATTTATCCAGACTATCGTTCAGTACATATTCATCGGGAAGTTGGTTATCGCTCCATTTATTCAGGATTGTACCGTCTTTTATCAGCAGCAGGCCGGGATTGGAACGGATAATCGTTTTCAGGGTAATATCATCCATCTGGCAGAACGGGTATTCCGCACCGGTTCTTTCACGCCACATCTCAATTTCTTCATCCGGTGAGGAAGTCAGCGCATAAAAACCGTAGCCGTGCTCCACACTGTAATCATAGATTTCATTGATAAGGTCGATATTGCTATCGTCCGCTTCCTCTATCCGGTGGGCTACCAATAAAAAGGTATATCCTTTGTCGGTCAGTACACTGTCGGTTATATCTTCACCCGTGCCCAGGCTTATCATGGAGAAGTCATGAATGGGTGGTTCATAGCCTTTTTCTTTCAAGACGGTACGCGTTTCGACAAAAGTCCATGTGCTGTCCGGATAATTATCAATGTAAACTCCCGTTGCCTGCCGTCTTTCTCCAATACAAAGCGGCTCTCGAATACACTCGGTTTCGCCCCTTCGGGAATCTCCATGCCCGCCTTTATATCCGCTCCGATCTTATAAGGGCGGAAATCCAGTACCGGCAGATATTCCAAGCAATAAAAAGAAAGTGCAAAGACAAACAAAAGCGTGTATAAGGACACCATCCATTCTATCTTCAGCGTAACGAAGCGGAACATGAGTTTCCGCTCCCGGAATACCGCTATCGCCGCAATCAGCAATACGATATTCTTCCCGAATGTCTGCCAGTTCGTCAACACCCACGCATCGCCAAAGCATCCGCAGTCGGATACGGGATTTGCCAAAGCAAGATACAAGGTCAACGGAGTCATTACGCTCATCAGGAGAAGCGCCAAGGTCGACGCAATCTTCCGGCGTACACCGAAAAAGAGGAAAACTCCTACACAGAACTCTGCAGATGACAGAATGATGGCAAAAAGTAACGGCAGGTATGTAGGAAACCATGAAATTATGCCGAATGCCGCCAGATAATCCTGAATCTTATAAAATGAACCGAGCGGATCGACAGCCTTCACAAATCCGGAGAAGATAAACAACGTTGCCAGCAAAAAGCGGCAGGTATTTACCCAGACGAACTTTATAATATGTTTTTTCTCAGTCTCCAAACTCTATCTTAATCAAACCAAATACGGAATAATTAATCATGTCCATATAGTTGGCATCGACACCTTCCGAAACCAGTGTCTGGCCGGACAGACTTTCAATTTGCTTTGTACGGTATATCTTCATCAATATCAAGTCCGTATACGAACTGATACGCATACTGCGCCAAGCCTCATCGTAATCGTGGTTCTTGGCAAGCATCAATTCCAGCGACTCTTTCGCATATTTATCATACAGAACCATTGCCTCTTCGTTCGTCATATCCGCAGATTCGGCATATCCCAACTCCAGTTGTATCAAACCGATAATACCGTAGTTGACAATCGCAATGAACTCCGAACGGATACCTTCGTCCACCAAAGTCACGCCTTTAGTCTCAATGCTCCGAATACGATTGGCCTTAATGAATATCTGGTCGGTTACGGAAGCCGGACGAAGAATGCGCCATGCAGGACCGTAATCATGAAGTTTCTTGGAGAACAGGTCACGGCAAATGGCGATGACATGCTCAAATTGTTGCTTGGTATCTTTCATATCCTTACAAATAGGCTGCAAATTTAGGAATAATTAAAGAGAAAAGAAAAGAGGGCACTCTAAATTATATTAAAGTGCCCTCTCCTATAGAGATTGTTTACGTTTAGAGAGTATTTCTGTTTTTATGAGCAACGCAATACCTGTCCCGGGCGGAGAATTGTTCTCCGGGTAATGCGGTTCAACTTGCAAAGCTTGTCGATGCTTGTACCCTGACGGGATGCAATCTTGGATAAGGTATCGCCTTTCTTCACTTTATAGAACAGACCTTCACCCGATGCCATACTGCGAGCCGTACCGGAAGTGCCTTTGGTCTTACGGAACGTATAAGAATCGGCAACAATGTCCTGCTTTTCAAAATCGAACATCAATGCAGGGTTAATAGGAATTCCCAGGAAACGGGTTTCAAAGTGCAGGTGAGAGCCGGTAGAACGTCCGGTATTACCACCCAGTGCAATAGGTTCACCGGCCTTTACCAACTGGTTTATATCAACCAATTGTTTGGACAAATGTCCATAGACCGTTTCCAGACCGTTATCATGACGGATAACGACATATTTACCATATCCGCGACGGCCCTGATTCTTAACGATACGTACCTTACCGTCAAACGCAGCACGGATTGTATCGCCTACATATACTTTAATATCCAGACCGTAATGCGCTCTTCTTCTGCGAGGACGATAACCGAATACATCGGTAATACGGGTATGTTCGGTAGGCATACAGAAGCCTTTCAAATCAAATGTGTAACTTTCCGGCACGATGGCATTACCATAAGCCTGCACAAATTCATTATTCCAGCTCGGATACAAATCCAATCCTGGATATAAAGCCTGTTCTGCACGAATCTGTTTCTGCAGGGCCAATGAATCTACGCTTTTGAGTTTTCTATCAATGGGAGCTTGACGGGCAATCAAATCCTGGGAGAAAGAGTTCAGGCTGATCATCGCCGTTGCCGCTAATAAAGTCGTTCTAATCCAATTAAAGTTCATTCCGTTCCGTCATTCATTTTCGATATTCGTAGAGCGTATCGGCAAATCAACCGTACCTGTTCTTAAGCAAATATCCAGATTGTTTTCAAAAAATTCTCCCAAAGATAACACTTCTCTCTGAAAAGACACACGTGCCGTTAACTATTTTTTCGAAACCGTTTAAAAAGCAACAGGATAAAATAACAGATAAAACTCTAAAAACAAAACACTTACTATTATTTCATGTTTAACAACATAAACCTAAAAACAAAGCATATGTTTAACCGTTTTTCAACTTATCGCCGCCCAATTAACGTTTGTCTTCCGCAAAGCTTTCAGTTGCCGCCACAGTATTTCATGCTCCGGGAGAGAACCATTCGGGTCTTTATCCACAATAGCCTGTGCCACTTCACGGACATATTGCAGCAATTGTCCGTCGCGGGCTATATCCGCTATTTTCAAATCAAAGGCGATGCCGCTCTGCTGGGTTCCTTCCAAATCACCGGGACCACGCAGTTTCAAGTCCGCCTCTGCTATCTCAAAACCATCGTTTGTACGTACCATAATCTCGATACGTTTCCGGGTATCTTCCGCCAATTTATAACCGGTCACCAGAATACAATAAGACTGGTCGGCTCCGCGCCCTACACGACCACGGAGCTGATGAAGCTGGGAAAGTCCGAAACGTTCGGCATTCTCTATTATCATCACGGAAGCGTTAGGTACATTCACACCGACTTCAATAACCGTGGTGGCAACCATTATCTGCGCCTCGCCGGAAACGAACAACTGCATTTGCGCATCCTTTTCGGCGGGTTTCATTTTCCCGTGCACCTTGCAAACCTTACAATCGGGAAACTCCTCACAGATATGCAGATAGCCTTCTTCCAGGTTCTTGAGGTCAATCTTTTCGCTCTCCTTGATTAAGGGATAAACGATATAGACCTGACGTCCTTCGTCAATCTGTTTGCGCACGGAACGATACAGGCTTACGCGATGGCTGTCGAACTGATGAATGGTAGCAATCGGCTTTCTTCCCGGCGGAAGCTCATCAATGACCGATACATCCAGATCGCCATAAAGCGTCATTGCCAGAGTCCGCGGTATGGGAGTCGCGGTCATGACCAAAATATGAGGCGGCTGTACGCTTTTTGTCCACAAACGGGCACGCTGGGCCACGCCGAAACGGTGCTGTTCGTCGATGACAACCAGTCCCAATGATGCAAAGTTCACGGTATCTTCAATGACGGCGTGCGTACCGATAAGTATCTGTACATCTCCTGTCAGCAGGCCGGAAAGAATGGCTTCCCTCCGTTTGCCCTTGATTGAACCGGTCAACAGTTCAACCCGTACATCCATTCCGTACAATAGTTCACGAATCGTTTCGTAGTGTTGGTTTGCCAATATTTCGGTAGGCGCCATCATACATGACTGATAACCGTTATCAAGCGCAATCAGCATACTCATCAACGCAACCAATGTCTTTCCGCTCCCCACATCTCCCTGCAAAAGACGGTTCATCTGCCTGCCCGCACCCAAGTCCCGGCGTATCTCCTTCAACACGCGTTTCTGAGCGTTCGTCAACTCAAAAGGAAGATTGCGGGAATAAAAGCCGTTGAATATATCCCCCACTTTCTCAAAAACATACCCCCGGTATTTGCGCTGCCTGTCTTTGGCATAACGCAGTATGTTCAACTGGACATAGAACAGCTCCTCGAATTTCAGGCGGTATTCCGCTTTTCGCAGCACATCCGGACCGGACGGGAAATGGATATTCATCAAAGCATCCGTCAACGGCATCAGATGGTGCTCTGCCAGCAGGGCGGGAGAAAGCGTTTCGGGCAGAGGTTCGTTCAACTGCCCGACGAGGCTTTTCATCATCTTCTCAATGGCGTGCGAGTTGAGCGAGCTTCGCTTCATCTTCTCCGTCGTATTGTAATAAGGCTGCAACCCCATGGCAGAGAGCTTCAGTCGGAAGCCGGGTCTATGTCCGGATGCGCAATGTTTACCCTGCCGTTAAACACCGTAGCTTGCCGAATACGATATATTCCTGATGAACCTTGTACTTTCCTATCAGATATTTGATGCCTTGAAACCAAATCAGGTCGACTACCCCCGTACCGTCCGAAAAGTGAGCTATCAGTCGCCGTTGCCGTCCTTCACCCGCCGTTTCAAAGCCTAAGATTTCGCCTTTCAACTGGATATAAGGCATCGCACCGTCTATTTCACGGATGCGATAGATGCGGCTGCGGTCTACGTATTTATAAGGAAAATAATACAATAAATCATGGAAGGAAAAGATGCCCAATTCCTTATTGAGCACCGAAGCACGCTGCGGCCCGACGCCCGACAGATATTTTATGTCACGCGTAGTTAAATCGAACATGAGTCCAAAAGGGCGGCAGCTATTTTCAAATCAAAGGGAGTGGTTATCTTTATGTTTTCCCGGTTACCTTCCGTCAGATAAACGGGCTTGCCCAATGCCTCGACCACCGAAGCATCATCCGTGAAATGCGAAGTATAAGGCTGCTCATAAGCCTGTTTCAGCAAATCCGCATCAAACACCTGCGGAGTCTGTACCAGCTTGTATGCATCGCGCTGACAGTTTCACTTCCTTCGCCAACCAAATGACGCACCGTCTCCACCACATCCGTCACAGGAATCACCGCCTGCTTCCCGGCAGCCAAGGAGTAACAACGGCTATAACCTCTTGATCCACAAAAGGGCGTACCCCGTCATGCACTCCGACCAAGCCCGGTGTTGTAACAAATGCCAATCCGTTCTTCACCGAATGGAAGCGTGTTTCTCCGCCGTCTGCGATTTGATGAGGAATTGAAAAACCATGTTTCCGGCACAACTCATTCCAGTAAGCCTGCTGGTTGCATGGAAGCACCAATATTATCCGTATCTCCGGGCTATACGCATAAAAGGCCTCTATGGTACGCATCAATACAGGCTTTCCCCCTATCGGAAGAAATTGTTTGGGAAGTTCGCATCCCATGCGCAAACCTTTACCGCCGGCTACAATCAGAACATACTTCATTGGATTCACACAGCCTCTTCATAAATTACAATCAGACAATCATCGCCTCTTTCAATTCGGCAACTTTATCCTTGCCCTGCAGCAATTCCACTACTGCCAAAGCAAACTCCATGGCAGCGCCCGGACCTTTTCCTGTAATGATATTGCCGTCTTTTTCCACCATCGCTCCAGTGCAGTCGGCACCCTCCAGATATTGTTCAAAACCCGGATAGCAAGTAGCTTTCTTACCTTTCAACAGTCCCAGTTTGCCGAGCACCATAGGAGCGGCGCAAATGGCTGCAATCGGTTTGTTTTCTTTGGCAAAGCGTAAATCAGTCTGCGCAAGTCATCGCACTTCTCCAAAGTGGCCGCACCCGGCATACCGCCCGGAAGCAATATCAAATCAGCGTCGAAAAAGTCACAGTTCACGATATTCTTGTCACAAAGCACCGGTACGCTATGAGCGCCCTTCACAATCTCGTCAGGAGTAACCGTAATCATTTCCACATTCAACCCCGCACGTCTCATTACATCGACCGAAGTGAAAGCCTCTATTTCTTCAAAACCGTCTGCAAAAAACACATAAACTGTACCCATAATAGTTTCTCCTCTTATTTTAGATTAAAATAATATGTAATCGTCCCCGTCTGGTTACTCAACCCGCTTACCGTATTGAACCTCGCTTTCTTCGCCGCGTCTTCGGCAGCTTTCCGCAAGGCGGGGTTTACGGTATTCGTCTGGCGGTTGATGCTGGTGCCGATAACCTGCCCGGCAGGATTTACGGTAATGGTAACCACCACTTTTCCCTCATCCTGCACATTATATACGGGACGCGGCAATCCGCCCTCGCCTATGGAGCGTCCGCCAAGGTTAAAGGTACCGTATCCGCCGGTCCCGGCAGTTGCCCCTTCCGAAGAGTTTCCCGTAGGACTTCCCTGCACACCGGTTCCTTCCGTAGCACCCTTGCTGCCCATTTGCGCACCTTTGCCGAAAGCTCCCGCTACACGTTTGCGGGCAGCTTCTTCGGCTGCCTTCCGTTCACGCTCCGCTTTTTCCGCAGCCAGCTTACGCGCCTCTTCGGCTTTCTCGGCAGCGCTCTTTTCGGGTTTCTTCACCTCTTTCTTCTTTTCTTCCGCCTTAGGCTTTATGGCAACGGTTTCTTCATCTTCCTGCGTCAGCATCTCCTGATCCGCCTCTTCCGGCATTTCCGGAGCGGCCTCTTCCGGCATCGTCTCCACTTCAACCAAAGAAGGGTCAGCAGCACCCCACGCATCGGGCATTTCTCCCATCATCACGGGCACACCGCCTTCCTCCGACTGTTCGGGCAAGGTAAATCCCACCAGTATCAAAAGGGCAATGACAACAACGTGCACCAACAGCGCACCTGCCAATCCTATATATTTTCCTTTCTTCTTCCGATTCACCGTTCCGACTTACGATTTAGCTATTTACGGTTAACACCGTTTACTTATTCTCAGGCGGGCGTGTAGCCAGCACCATCTTGAAATGATTCTCATTAGCGATATTCAGCACCTTCACAATTTCCCGATAGGGGACGGACTCATCGGCATACAATGCCACATACATTTCGGGCTCTTTCGCTGCGCACGATTGCAGAAAAGGAGTCAGCTCGTCCAAAGCCAGCGCCTGTTCCTTATCATTACCGAAAGCGGCGTAGTAGTTCAAGTCCTTATCAATGATAACCCTTGTCAGCGGCTTGGCGGATGTCTGCTGTTTTCCCTGCGGAAGCAATACCTTGATTGCATTCGGTGATACTACCGTAGAAGTAATCATAAAGAAAATCAACAGCAGGAATATAACATCCGTCATGGACGCCATACTGAAATTGGGTGATATTTTTGCTCTACGTTGTAACACGGTCGTTGTTTCTGATTTATAAATTATGATTTATTTGGCAGGCTCGTTCAGCAAGTCCATGAAGGCCATTGTCTTGGCTTCCATTTTATTTACCACACCGTCCACCAGCGTCACCAGGTAATTGTAGGCGAACATGGCAATGATGCCCACAATCAGACCGCCTACCGTAGTAATCATGGCCTCGTATATACCGCCGGAAAGCAGGGTGATGTCGATATTGTTACCGGCATTCGCCATTTCAAAGAAAGCACGCACCATACCGGTCACCGTACCCAGGAAACCAATCATCGGAGCGCCGCCCGAAATGGTAGCCATGATGGTCAGCCCCTTTTCCAGTTTCGCCACTTCGATGTTGCCGACATTCTCTATGGCTGCCTGCACATCATTCACCGGGCGTCCCAACCGGCTGATACCTTTCTCTATCATCCGTGCCGAAGGCGTATCCACACTGCGGCAATAGGCAATGGCGGCCTTAATCTCACCACCCAGAATATAATCCTTGATCTTATCCATAAACATAGGGTCTTCCTTGCCCGCCTTACGGATAACGTAATTGCGCTCGAACAGAATATAGAAGCACACTACGGAGAGTACTCCGAGCACTACCATAATCCAACCACCCTTGACAGCCATGCTCCACAGGTTCATTTCATCGGGAGCGGCAATGGGAGTAAGTACCGGATTGGCGCCGGCAACAGAATCGGCCAACGCCGGAGCCACTTGGGCCAATAACAACATAAGATTCATCAGCGGAGACAGTTTTTATATTCCTGAATGGTACGTTCCAATCCCAGATACAAAGCATCGCTAATCAGCGCATGACCGATAGAGACCTCATCCAGCCAGGGTATGTTTTTATAGAAATAATTCAGATTTTCCAGACTCAGGTCATGGCCTGCATTCAGTCCCAGTCCCAGGCTGCGCGCCGTTCTGGCTGCTTCCACAAAAGGAGCTACCGCAGCTTCCGGATTTTTAGGGAATGCCGTAGCATAGGGCTCGGTATAGAGTTCCACCCGGTCGGCACCGGCTTTGGCGGCATACTCTATCATCTCTGCATCGGTAGACACGAATACCGACGTACGGATACCGGCGGTATTGAACGCTTCCAGCACTTCGGTCAGAAACTCCAGATTGGCTTTCGTGTCCCAGCCGGAGTTGGAAGTCAACTGAGTGGGGCTATCCGGAACCAACGTTACCTGATGCGGTTTCACTTTCAGCACCAAGTCGATAAATTCGGGTGCGGGATATCCCTCTATATTAAACTCCGTGCGCAACAACGGACGCAGGTCGTAAACATCGCTCTTACGGATATGTCTTTCATCGGGACGCGGATGCACCGTTATACCGTCGGCTCCAAAACTCTCGCAATCCAACGCCACTTTTACAACATTAGGCACATTTCCTCCACGTGCGTTACGCAATGTCGCTACTTTATTAATATTTACACTTAATCTAGTCATAATTCGGCTTATAGTTTGGGGCAAAAGTACAAATAATAGCAATATGTTGGCAGCATTCTGAGAAAAAACTATTTTTGCATCTTACAAAAACAGAAAACAATTATGAAATTTGCCATATTCGGAAATACCTACCAGGCGAAAAAGTCATCGCATGCCGAAAATCTTTTCCGCCTGCTGGCTCAGCATCAGGCACAACTCTGTGTCTGCCGCGAGTTCTATAATTTCCTGACTTCCGACCTACATCTCAACATTCCGCCCGCCGAATTGTTCGACGGTAACGATTTCCGCGCCGATATGATTATCAGCATCGGCGGTGACGGCACGTTTTTGAAAGCTGCCAGCCGTGTAGGCAAGAAAAACATTCCTATTCTGGGCATCAATACGGGACGCCTCGGCTTTCTGGCCGACATATCGCCCGAAGAAATGGAAGAAACGATTGACGAAATCTACAACAACCACTATAAAGTAGAGGAACGCAGCGTATTGCAGTTGAAGTGCGATGATGAAAAACTGATGGAATATCCGTACGCCCTCAATGAAATAGCCGTACTGAAACGCGACAGTTCGTCCATGATAAGCATCCATACCGCCATCAACGGAGCACACCTCACCACTTATCAGGCCGACGGACTGGTCATTGCCACCCCTACCGGTTCCACTGCCTATTCGCTAAGTGTGGGCGGCCCGGTCATCGTACCTCACAGCAAGACCATCGCCATCACCCCCGTTGCCCCTCACAGCCTGAATGTACGTCCCATTGTCATCTGCGATGACTGGGAAATCACGCTCGATGTGGAAAGCCGCAGCCACAACTTCCTCGTAGCCATCGACGGACGGAGCGAATCGTGCAAGGAGACTACGCGGCTCACTATTTCACGTGCGGACTATTCCATAAAGGTAGTGAAACGATTCAATCACATCTTTTTCGATACGTTGCGGAATAAGATGATGTGGGGAGCAGATGTGAGATAACTCCCACTAGGATATGTCCAAAGATAGTAAAAACGCAAAAGCCCCGCAACTTTCCCTTTCCGGCAAAAGTCTGCGAGGCTTTACTTATATATTCCAGGTCGTCTCCCGATTAGAGAGCGCCTACTTCTTTCAGAGCAGCATTTGTCTTGTGAACGGCAGCGGCGCTGGCAGCGAATTTAGCTTTTTCGTCAGCGTTCAGTTCCAGTTCAACAATCTTTTCGATACCGTTCTTGCCAAGGATAACGGGAACACCGATGCAGATATCCGATTCGCCGTATTCACCTTCCAGATATACCGAGCAAGGAATCATCTTCTTCTGGTTGTGGATGATAGATTCAACCACATAGGCACCTGCCGCACCCGGAGCATACCATGCAGAAGTACCCAGCAACTTAGTCAGCGTAGCGCCGCCTACCATAGTGGAAGCAACTACTTCGTCCAGTTTTTCCGCGCTCAACAGCGTGCTTACCGGCTGGCCTTTGTACGTAGCCAGACGAGCCAGAGGAATCATGGTAGTATCACCGTGACCGCCGATAACCATACCTTCTACTTCGTTGGCATTGCAGCCCAAAGCCTGAGACAGGAAGTATTTGAAACGAGAGCTGTCCAAAGCGCCACCCATACCAATGATACGGTTCTTGGGGATACCCAGAGATTTCAAAGACAGATAAGTCATAGTGTCCATCGGGTTGGAGATAACCACGAGGATAGCGTTGGGAGAATATTTCAGAATGTTCTGCGCAACCGACTTAACGATGCCTGCATTCACACCAATCAACTCTTCGCGGGTCATACCCGGCTTACGGGGAATACCGGAAGTGATTACCACAACGTCGGAGTTAGCAGTCTTCTCATAATCGTTGGTACAACCTACAACAGTGGTATCGAAGCCCAACAGTTGAGCAGTCTGCATCATATCCATTGCTTTACCTTCTGAAACGCCTTCTTTAACATCCAGCATTACCACTTCGTCAGCCACTTTCATTAAAGGCTAACACATTAGCGCATGTAGCACCTACGTTCCTGCACCTACTACGGTTACTTTTGACATAATTTCT
>ENA-OQAA01000297-OQAA01000297.1-human-gut-metagenome-genome-assembly--contig:-NODE-297-length-35294-cov-2.999431_pt1 | contig 35294 bp, 46 predicted proteins | sample MGYA00242489_ERZ504515 | MGnify/ENA primary metagenome ERZ504515 (study PRJEB26092, sample SAMD00036237) | human gut metagenome | host: Homo sapiens | study: EMG produced TPA metagenomics assembly of... | reverse complement strand
GGGCAAAAGCCCCTCGCACTCTGCGACCGCTGCCCCTGCTTCGGTTCGCTGCATCCGCCACTGGCGGCGCTCACCTTTGCAGCATCCAGTATTATCTGCGCTTTTGGCTTAGCATCTGCCGCACCTCACTCGCCGTATCGGCACTTAGAATTATGCGGTATTGCCCTTGATTTTGTTTGTAGGGGCAGATGCTTGTCATCAGCCCGCAGCAACCTTGCGGAATTGGCAGGTATAGTTTGGTGAGCGGCAACAGCCCGATGCGAGCATCGGATCCTACAAATCATTTGCAGTGCTTGCCACAGTCGATAAAGGTTTCTCCACGGCGTGATGAGGCATCCCGCCCTACAGATCGCTTGCATTGCCTGCTGCCTATTATAAAAAGCTCTGTAGGGAACGGCTTATTCCGGTTCAAGAGCCGAATCAGCGGTCTGGTTGGCCTCTGAAGTTCGACTGCGGGCGCAGTGACCTGCCGTACATTTTCCGAATAACGCTGCCGGCCAAAAATCTCTCTCCATTTTATCCCATTCGCCCTGAAAAATATGTTGACAAACCGCGTTTCATCTGGTATATTATACAAGCAATCTTTTGCGGTCATGGCCCGTTGGTCAAGCGGTTAAGACAGCGGCCTCTCACGCCGTTAACGTGGGTTCGATTCCCGCACGGGTCACCAAAAACACTCCAGCTTGTGCTGGAGTGTTTTTTCGTGTATCCCGTGCGAGGAATCGAACAGGGCAGTGCGCCGCAGCGCACAAAAAACAGTCCAGTGGACTGTTTTTTAGCCCGCGGGAGATTCCCGCGTGTGTCACCAGAAACACTCCAGCTTATGCTGGAGTGTTTTTTGTGTATCCCGTGCGAGGAATCGAACCAGACGGTGCGCAGGTGCTTTTGTGCGCGATAATGGAACGCTGTGTTTTTGGTTGTATCCTTGACATGAAAATACCCCCAGAGCTTTCAGAGTTTTTTCTCTGTCTACTCTAGGGGTAGCATATCAAAGAAGCACCGGGCTTCATATTTTTTTATTTTGCCTGCCTGCTGGCGGCGTGGCGCTTGCGCAGGGGGATGGAGCATACGATGGCAATGCCAAGGGCCAGGGCAACGGCAACTTTTAAGGTTCATGCCTTTGCTGGTGCACAGAGGGGTCGTTGCGCAAAAAATAGTAAGCCGTATAATAAATGCCCGCGCCGGGCACCAGGGGAAAAATGCCGGTCAGCAGAAATACCGTGATGGGGCCTTGTGCGGATGGCAAAAAAGCGGGAAAGCGCGGCCAGTGGCAGTGTGGCAATCAGTGTGGCCATGGGGGCGGTCATACCGCCAAGGGTAGTGCAGGCAATGTAGATCGTCCAGCCAACGGCCCCCACAAAACCGCAGGTCCAGTAATGGCGGCGGCCCACTTGAAAGGTGATGCCGAACGAGATGGTTGCAACCATGGCAACCACAAACTGAACCAGCATGGTAAACCAGACAGGAGCAGCACTCACCATACCACCCCCGTTACTGTGCTTAATAAGGTATACCCCAGAGTGACGCCGACAGCCAGGCATCCCGCAACCAGCAGGCATCCACAAGCCGGATGGTGCCGGAAAGATAATCGCTGTTGATGATATCACGGATGCCCATAGTTAAGGCAACGCCGGGGGTCAGCACCATCAGCGCGCCGATGATGGCAAAGTTGACCTGCAGGGCCGGGTAGACCAGCTGGGCAATCAAAGCGGTCAGCGTGCAGGCAATGGCGGAAAGCATATCGCGGAAAATGCGGCTGATATGGTGCTTGCTGAGCGCGCAGGAACTGGCGGAGGCCAGCAGCCCGCCCAGCGCACCCACCAGCATTTCCGGCAGGCCGCCGCCAAACAGCATGGCAAAGCAGCCGGCCCCCATGGTGGCTGCTGCACAGTTGTACAGTGGGAAGAGGGTGGGCATCCGCTTCATCCGCTCAAATTCCAGCTGGGCGCTGTTCAGGTCCAGTTCGCCATCCGCCACACGGCGGGAAATGGCGTTGATGGCCTCCACATGGCCCAGGTTGGTGGAAACCGCCGGAACATGCCGCACAGCGCTGACCGTTCCGTTTTGGGCGGAAGCAAAAATGCCGTTGGTCAGCACATAAACATGGAAATCCACAATGCCGAAGCTGCGGGCCATGATCTCCATGGTGTCCTGCGCGCGGAACACCTCGCCGCCATTGGCCAGCATAGCTTGGCCGCAGTCCATGATCAGATTGAACGCCAGGTCAGTCACGAATGTTCTCCTGCACAGCGGCAAACTCCGGGTAATGGGCATACAGGTGCTGGGCAATGGCTTCCATCAACAGGTAGTCGTGCTCCGAGTCGATATCAATAATGCCGGTATCCATCATCACGCTGATGCCGATCTTGCCGCGCCACAGCATGCCGTCCGTGTTGGTGGCGAGGAAATCCCGCTTGAAGACATAGATGGAAGCGTTTACATCATACACATTCGGAGCCTGCTGGCGGCCGGTGAACTCACTCTTGCAGACCTGTTCAACATGGTCGTCCACAGTTTTGACCATATTGAACCAGGGATTGCGGCGGGCTTCGCACACGCTGAACACCAGATCCAGATCATCGCGGCTCTGTTTTTTGGCGAAGGCGTTTTCGATGTCCGATTCGGTGCGCAGGGGGCTGGTGATGTCCAGGTCCATGTACCAGTCATACGGCTGGCCGGTGCGTTCCTCCATGCGGTGCAGACTGTCCTGATAGACAGCCATCTTAGGCACGCGGTCGCCGCCCAGTTCCTCGCCGCGCGGCAGGAAGATGACTTCCGGGTACTTGGCGGCAACCAATTCGGCCAGCTCCGGGCTGTCGGTGTTTAGGGCAATGTCAATGTGCAGTTCGGGATGCTTTTTGATAAACAGCTCGGCGGCGCTGAGCGAATAATACACCAGCGGGTGGCCGCAGAAGGTTTTGAGGTTTTTGTTCTTAAAGCCCTTGCTGCCTGCACGGCCGCAGATGGTGATCAACAGACGGTTCATTGTTGTTCCCCCAATGTCAGTTTTAATACTTGCAGTGCCGTGGCGGGCGGGTTCAGGCTCTCGGTTTCCTCCCCGGCGGCATAGTCAAGGAAATAATTCATCTCGCGCAGGTAGCGCTCGTTGACGTCCTCCTCATAGTGTTCCACCGCACCGTTGGGCAGGGTCAGCGTTCCGGCGCCAAAATCCGCCACGCAGCTGCCATCCTTGCAGAACAGCTCAATGGAGCGGCGGTAGGTGCGGCCAAAGTAATCCAGGTGCACTTCCGCCAGCAGGGTGGGATATTGGGCAATATAGATGGAAAGGTCGTCAGAATCAATTTCCAAATCGGAATATTTTCCGCGTATATTACAAATTGTTTCCGGCACGCCGAAGAGATCGACCAGGTAATCCCATTCATGGATCAGGTCGATGGTCACGCCGCCGCCCAGGGCCTTGTGGGCACTGTACACCGTGCGGTAATCCACCCCCGGCCGCCAGTCCGGCAGGTAGGAGGAACAGATCACCCGCGCACTGTAGGGGCGCAGGCCGGGCAGGTGATTTTTCAGCGCCAGCATGGTGCCGCACCAGCGCATGGGTGCAGCCACATAGGCTTTCTGCCGGCGGGCAGCAGGGTGGCAAGGTCTACATCCGTCTGCTCGGCGGAAACAATGGGCTTTTCGATAAACAGCGCGTCTGCCAGGCCGCGAATTTCCTCCAATGCCTGCGCGTGCAGCTGGTGGGTTGGTGATAAACGCCAAATCGTAGTGCGGCAAGGCGGCGGAATCCTGCAAGGTGGTGAACTGGCTGTGCAGCAGTTCTGCCGCGCCGGGGCGCAGCGGGCGGCTAAATCACTGCGCAGCGCATCCGCCGCAGCGCCAGCCCGCGCTGTGCGCAGATCGCCGTCAGATTTTTCAAATGCCGGGTCCCGATAGATCCCAGACCGATAAACAGGGCAGTAAGCATGGTGACCCCCTTTTAAGTTAGGAGGTAGGAGTGAGGAGTTAGGGCAATACCGCATAATTCTAAGTGCCGCAGCCGCCGGAGCGGTGCTTAAGCCGCAAGGCGGGAATTGTGCGGTGTTGCCTTTGAATATCAGGTTTTGCCTTATTTCAAAATCGCGGCGCAAGCCGCACATTCAACTCCTAACTTCTACCTCCTAACTGATTTTCAGGTTTTATCCATAATGCGGATGGCGGCCAAATCTTGTTCAAAGCTCCAGCGGGACGTTTCTTCGCCGCGCAGGCAGGCAAAAAAGTTGGTCAGCTCATCCACATAGGCGTTCTCTACAATGTTGTCGCTGTAGCGGTTGTCATGCTCAAAGCTGGTGTAGGTGTCCACAAACTGTTTGTCACCGTTCTTGAACTCATACAGCGCTTTGGGGTTGCCCTCCCAGAACAGGTGCAGACCATCGCCAAAGCATTCAAAGTTGCGCACCGCCTTGGGGCTTACCACATCTGCTGCCAGCACACCCTGCGCGCCGGAAGCATGGCGCAGCAGCAGGGTAACGCAATCAGGATAGGGCAGCCCAAGGTCGCTGATGCTGTCCTCCTGCACGGTCACATGGGTCACATCGCCAAAGGCATCCAGCAGCCAGGGCAGGTCAATGCCAAAAATCTCGCGCACGCCGCCGGTGCGGGCGTGCCCACAAAAAAGTTTTTGTAGTTTTCCCACGGGTGCCAATCCGGCAGGTACTGGCCAATATGGTAAATATAATGCACCGGCTTGCCGAATGCAGCCACCTGCTGCTTGATGTACTGAGTTTCGCGCCGGTAAAGCATGGTGGAAGAAAGAAACAGCAGCACGCCTTTTTCTTTCGCTTTTGCCATGTTTTCCTCATAGCCGTCAGCAACCAGATTCAGCTCGGTAAATACCGGCAGGTTGTTGTCCAGCAGCTCGCTGATGATGGCCGCGTGGTCAGGGGAGCGGTGCAAACAAGGGCGGCGTCCGGGGCTTCGGCGGCAACGGCTTCAGCGATGTTGGGGTAAGCGGCGTCGATCAGGCCAAGGTCGGTGGCTTCCGCCCGGCGGGATTCCGCCGTATCGACACCCGCAATGCGGATGCTGGAATCAATGCCTTTGGTCAGGCGGGCACGGCGCTTGCCCATGCTGCCCAGACCAACGATCAGAATTTTCATAGGGAGATGCTCCTTTTGGGGTTAAATTCCGGCACGGGGCCGTCATAAAACGTTTTGGGTTTGGCAAAGTCAAATTGGGCCAGAACCCGGCAGATCTTGCCGCTGGTATCGCCGCCGTTATAGGGCTTTGTGCGGCGTGGGCCACGGCGGAAAATTCCGGGGTCAGGGCACGGCGCAGGGCGGCCTCGATTGCGGGGGCAGCGGCAGCACAGCACAGCACGTTCTGGCAGATGATGCGCCCGGCCTGGCGGCTGCCGATGTTGACGGTCGGCACACCGAACGTGGGCGTTTCCACCACGCCGGAACTGGAATTGCCCACCACCAGCGCAGCGCACTGCATGGCGGAAAGATACCGCTTGAGCCCCAGGCTGTTGATGAACCCGGCACGCTGCGGTGGGCGGCGGCAAACGCCTGCATTTTGGCGGTGCACACAGCGCCGCCGGCATCCGCGTTGGAACCGGTGATCAGCCAGAACACGCCGGGAACCGCTTCCATTGCGGCGCACAGGCATCCGCCTGCGCGGCAGGATCGCCCGCCGCGGCGGAAGTTTCAGGGTGGTAGGTCACGATGGCAAAAGGCTGCATCAGGTCAAAGCCGGAGGAAGCGCACAATTCCTGCCGCGTCATTTTGGGCAGGGTGCGGATGTTTTCATCGCCCAGGCCGCCCACGCAGAACACGGTTTCGGGGGCTTCGCCCATGCGCACCAGCCGGGCCGCGCTTTCGGCACAGCTGGGAAGTGCAGCGCCGCCATTTTGGTGATGCAGTGGCGGTAGTATTCATCCGCCGCGCCAAGGGTTACATCCCCGCCGGAAATATGCGCAATGGGGATATGCCGTGCCGCAGCCGCTGTAGCCACCGCAAAAATTTCAAAGCGGTCGCCCAGAAGCAGCACCGCATCCGGGCGGTGGGCGGCAAAATAGCCGTCAAATACCGTGATGGTGCGTGCAATGGTAAGGGCCACCGGTTCGTTGGGGCTCTCTTCTTCAAAAATCGGCAGGCGGGCCGCAATGGGCAGGCCGTCAGCTCAATTTCCTGCACCGTATTGCCAAACCGGGCACAGAGATGTGCCCCGGTAACAACCAGCTGTAATTGCAGGTCCTGTGCCGCCGCAACCTTTTGGATAACCGGCCGCAGCAGCCCATATTCCGCACGGGTGGAGGTGATGATGGTGATGTTTTTCATAATAGTTAGAAGTTAGGAGGGAGGAGTTAAATCAATTCGGAACGAGAAATGAAGAATAGGAGATGGGGTAAGGTTGGTGGCGGAACATCAGAAAATATCTGTAGGGCGGGATGCCCTCATCCCGCCGTGACCCTGCCTTGTTACACAATGCAATTTGTGATAATCAGGGCCTGATTTGTAGGGGACGATGCTCGCATCGTCCGCAGGCGGGTCTTTGCTACATATGCCGCTGTTTATCAGGCTCTGCGTAGGAAACCACCCCTCACCGGCGTTGCCGGAGCTCCCCTCAAAGGGGAACTGCCGCGGGTTTTAACTTTGTATTGGTTCCCCTGGAGGGGAGCTGGACGCGATGCGGCCTGAGGGGTGGTTCCTTATTGCGTGCATAAAAAATCACGGAATAAACCCTGCCCAATATTGCCGCTTAAAATGCATCAAAGCGGCTAAGAGGGAACCATCCCACGGATATTACGATGAAGTCCCAATTCTATTATTTCTATTCAGAGTTTTTCGCCGAGGCCTTTTTGCAAAAAGGCCGGAGAACCCCCCGTAAAAATCACAGCTCGATCTTTTCGTCTTCGGCAAAGTCGCGCTTGGCGGTCTGGCCAAGGACGGTGTACCACAGCATGGGGGAAATACCATCGCCGGGGCGCTTGGTCAGCAAGTTTTCGGCGGTGAACACTTCGCCTGCCTTGATGGCCGCGCGGCACAATGCTCTTGCGGGCAATGGCCTTGTTGGGGGCTTCGCTGGCGGTCAGGTGCTTGTGGCCGTCGCCAAGGGCGGCTTCCACATGGCGCACGGCCTGTACCATGGCCTTGAACTCGGTCGGGTCCAGGCTGGCTTTTTGGTCCGGTCCGGGCCAGGATTTATCCAGCGTAAAGTGCTTTTCAATCACCTGCGCACCAAGTACCGTGGCAGCAACATCGCATTCCCAGCCGGCGTGTGGTCCGAAAGCCCGACCGGCAGGCCGAACTGGTCAAAAAGCTCCAGCATGGCGGTAAGGTTGGCATCCTCATAGGGCGTCGGGTACTGGGTGTTGCAGTGCAGAATGGTCACTTCCGGGCAGCCGTTGTCGTCCAGGATGCCAAGGGCGTCGGTGATCTCGCTTAAGTTGCACATGCCGGTGGAAAGCAGTGCCGGGGTGTGCAGCTTGCCGATCTCTTCCAGATAGGGCAGGTTGGTGATCTCGCCGGACGGAATTTTAATGAGCGGCATGCCCAGTGTGCCCAAAAACCGCACACTGGGGATATCAAACGGCGCGGAAAGATACTGGATGCCAATGGAATCGCAGTATTCTTTCAGTTCCGGTGGCCCTCAAACGAAAAATGCAGCTTGCGAATCATCTCCAGCTGGCTTTCGGCGGCATCGGTGGTCTGTTTCTGGTATTCGGCTTTTTCGGCGAACCTGCTCACCACAAGCTCCGGCACAGCGGTCTGGTATTTTACAATATCTGCACCGCATTCCTTAGCCACATAAGCCATCCGCTTGGCGGTTTCCAAATCGCCGTTGTGGTTTACCCCGGCTTCAGCAATGATCGTTACAGGCATAAATTACTCCTTAGTGGAGTTAGGCAGTAGGAGTTAGGAGTTGAAGGTGCGGCTTGCGCCGCAATTTTGAAAACGCAGGAAGCATCCTATTCAAACCGTGCACGCCAGCGCACACCAATAACTCCTAAGGCAACACCGCACAATTCCCGCCTTACGGCTTAAGCACCGCTCCGACGGCTGCGGCACGGCATCTGCGTTGCCAAAATGCTCGATAAGACATCCAGTATTATCTGCGCTTTTGGCTTAGCATCTGCCGCACCTCGCTCGCCGTATCGGCACTTAGAATTATGCGGTATTGCCGTAAAAATCAACGCAAAATAAATCTTGATTTTTTGACAGGCTGTAGTATACTATATAAGCAACATATGAGCCGGTGTGTTGGAATTGGCAGACGAGACGGACTCAAAATCCGTTGGTGGTGACACCGTATGGGTTCGACCCCCATCACCGGCATTCCTTATACCTAAGCCTTTTTAGCGGCTTAGGTATTTTTTGTGTGGCAGACAAGATTTAGGCTTGTCTGCCATTTTGTCTGCCACTTTTTACCCAAATGGCAGACAAAACGGATTTATTTTCCGTTGGTTTTGGCGGACAAGTTCGCCCAACGGAGTTTTTCTCCTAAGCGATTTTTCGTTTGGGAGATTTCTTCTTTTCGGGAAGTTCGCCAAGGTTGATTTTGCTGGCAATCATATTCGCGGCTTCCATCTTGCTGTCCACGTCAATGTGGGCGTAAATATTGGCCGTGGTGGAAAAGCTGGAATGCCCCAGCCACATCTGTACCTCTTTCATCGTGACTTTGTTCTTTGATGAGCAGACTGGCGCAGGAGTGCCGTTACGGTATAATAACGACAAACAGAAAAAGCCTTTATTTTCAAGGGGTTTGAGCGTTTGTCGTCTTTTATTCAATTCCTTTTCCAAGTTGAAAATTGACGAAAACTATAAAGAAAAAAGGAGGCTGTTTTATTAACGACAAAATTTAATAGTGCCAGCGGTCCGGCTTTATGTCTGACCGCTGGTTGCCGTGGGCGTTTCACTTTTATAGGTGGACGCCCTTTTTTCATACTCATTTTCGAGAGAAAGGAGATCCACATGGAATTAAACGAAATGGAAAAAAAGCTGCTCTTTCAAGTGGAGGGCGATTATCAGACAAAGATCCTGAATGAACTTTATATGACCGTGCGGTATTCAAATAATTCCGAACAGCGGGAGGCGGCAGAAGGTCTTATGGCAAAACTTCGTGTTCTGTCAAATGCAGAGTGCATGGACTTGGTAAAAGATATTCAGAAGAATTACCGTCTGCCCTATCCAGCCCGGACGATTGGAGAAAAGATCGCCGAGGCCAGACAACAATCAGGGGCAGAAAAATTGAAGGGGCATGACATCATGGCACTTGAACGCTTTGATCCAGAAGTAAAGCACATGATCGTCTTTGATGTATTGTCTTACGATTCCCCTGTTGGCGACAAAGGCGATAAGATGCGCTTGTTCCTTACAGATGCCGGCTATCAGAAATTTTTAGAGAGCCAGGAACGGGGCGAAGTGAAACTGAAAAACCATGCGAAGGTCTCTGACGGTCATCTCCATTATGACCGCAGGGATCATGCCTTGTAACGGAATAGTCGAAGAAAGGAGGCGATACAATGGCAGTATTCCGTGTAGAGAAAACAAAGGACTTTACGATAATGAGCAATCACCATCTGCGCAATACGGAGTTGTCCTTAAAGGCAAAGGGGCTTTTATCACTTATGTTGTCGCTGCCGGAAGATTGGGATTATACCACGAAGGGACTCGCCCATATCTGCAAGGACGGTGTGGATTCTATCACTACTGCCCTGAAGGAACTGGAGCGGCATGGTTATCTCACCAGACAGCGCCTCCGCTATGATAACGGGCAGTTGGGAGACATTGAATATACGATCCATGAGCAGCCTGTAAGTACCGAAAACATAGGGCTTTCACCTAAACGGGAAAATCCAAGACAGGTAAAACCTGAACAGGCAAAACCTAAACAGGCGGAACCTGAACAGGAAAATCCGGCACAATTAAATACTAATCCATTAAAAACAAAAAAATCAAAAAAAGATAAATCAATAACTTATCCATCAATCTATCCGGCAGAGCCGGAAGCGGCGAACCGCACGGATGGGATGGATCGGATAGAGCTGATAGAAGCATATCGTGAAATCATCAAAGAAAATATCGAATATGACTTACTGGTCTTACGGTATGGCAGGGAACGTCTGGACGAAACCCTTGAACTTATGCTTGAAGTGATTTTGTCGAAACGCCCTTACATACGCATCGCCGGAGATGATTTTCCGCGGGAGATCGTCAAGAGCCGGTTCCTGAAGATCAATTCCGGTCACTTAGAGTATGTCTTTGACTGTATCGACAAGAACACGACGAAGGTCGGAAATATCAAAGCATATCTGCTGGCGGCGCTGTATAATGCCCCGGCTACAATGGACAGCTATTACCGTGCCGAGGTCAATCACGATCTGTACGGCTGTTAGGCACCTTTGGGTGTCTTTTTTCATTCCATCACAGGAAGGAGGCAAAGCACGATGAAAAGAATCACTGTGCCGGTACAATGCCCGGCGTAACCAAAGAACAGATTCAGGCAGCGCGGGAAGCTGATCTGTTTACTTACCTGCAGTTCCATGAACCCGGTGTGCTGAAACGGGATGGACCTAATTTCCGGCATAAGGAACATGACAGTCTGGTATATGTGACCGGGAAAAGGTACTGGTACTGGAACAGCCGTGGACGGAGTATCAATGCGCTGGACTACCTGATCCAGATTCGGGGATATGGTCTTGTGGATGCGGTTCATGCTCTGGTAGGTGGCGAAATCCGACATACACCGGCTTACCGAAGTACGGCAGAAATACAGGTATCAAAAGAACCGGAAAAGAAAGCATTCTCTCTCCCTGGCCAGACGTTGCGCGACCGCTGCGGTCTCCTATTTGCAGAAACGGGGGATCAGCTCAGAAGTCATTCGCCAGTGTTTACAAGCCGGGATTTTTTACGAAGCCCGGTATCATGGAGAACCGGTTTGTGTATTTGTAGGGAAAGATGATTCCGGGAAAGCGAAGTTCGCCTGTATGCGCAGTATCGGCGGCAATCTCAAAAAGGATGTCTATGGCAGCGACAAAGGATATAACTTTTGTTATCCCCCGCAAAGTCCGGGTAGCCGGCATGTGGCAGTCTTTGAAGCTCCTATTGATGCGCTTTCCCATGCGACGCTTCAAGAGCTGGAGGGATGGAAATGGAATGGTTACCGCTTGTCTTTGGGAGGTACTTCCCATGTGGCGCTGACTTCTTTTCTGGAACGCCACCCGGAGATCCGGCGTGTTACCCTTTATATGGACCACGATCTTGCCGGATTTGTCAATGCCCGGAAAATCAAGACCATGCTCCACGAGGATAAACGTTTCCGTCATATCCGGGTAAGTGTCAACCCTCCCCGGATGGGAAAAGATTACAATGAAAAATTGCTGGAGGTTCGGGAACAACTGCAAACCAGCCAGCACCAACGCCGCCCAAAAGAGGCGGCTGTTTCAATTTAGGGAGGATTTCAACATGAATGGATCTCAACATATCTGCTTTACAGACAGCGCCGGAAAAGCGCTGTTTTCCATTCCCGACAATGGTTTACTCTGCCTGTTCTATGGAAACGGGGACAGGCACTTTGCTGTTTGTCATCGTCTGGATGACACCCATGCAGAAATTGACGGGGTAAATTATTCGTTGCCGGATTTTGCCAAAAGGATGAAACACAACCAGATCAGCTTTGCCCCGGCATAAGGCTGGAAAACAAATAACAGGAGGATTTGAAAATGAAAAAAATTGAAAATACCGCTTTGCAGATGATTGCCGAGGCTTCCCGGTGTCCAGACTACGGCCCCGATATGGTTAAATCGCTGATGAAAAAGCTGGACATGAACGAAAAGGGCTTTGCGCTTTTGATGAATGTTGCCCCATCCACAGTGCGTCTTTGGACTAGCGGAGCTGCACAGCCTTGCGGCACAGCAAAACGCCTCATGCAGATTTATGAAACCGGTCCGGAGATTGTCGGCAAGATTGCGGCGGGCAGCTACCGGCAGATGGGAGGGATTGATTAAATGGCGGGGACAGATAGCCAGCCGTTTGCGGAAAATGAGCAGGTCAAAGAGCTGCTTCACATGAAAGGAGGAATTTGATTGGATCAGGAACCACTACCGCAGATTCATTTGATCCGCGATACAGACTTATCCGTCTTTGCGTATGAGCTCCATATTTTTGCCGGAGATTTTCTCAGGGAATGCGAATTCAATATGCGTTCTCTGGCGACAAATGCCGGGGCTGATTCCATTGCCATCATGGGGAAAAATCACATGTGGCTTTCCGACGCTTTGTTTGCTTATTGTTCTACGGCAGATCTTCATCAAATGATCTTAACAACGGAGTTTATCGGAGCGAGGGCTTTCCTGTTTCATACGGATCGCAGAGAGGGCGGTCACTTGTACGGAGATGTCCTGATGATGGATTTAGACACGCTGCGGCAGGATATAAAACGAAATATCCTCTATCCCTGCGGCGTCAATATCGAACGCAAAGATGGTTCAGTGGCTACGGTCAGCCTGAAAGAATGGACTGGAATGGAGCTTTACGAAAAAGATGCTCTGAAAAGCTGGGGATTTTCTTATGCCCCGAATCAAGTTACGGAATGGCAGTACCACTATTCCACGATGTTCAGACAGTGGATGGATCAGGCATTTCGTTATATGCCCCAGGATTTAGAAGAACGCCTGAATATGCAATATATGGAGGTAGCCCAGAACCCGGATATGGATAAGTACCGCATACCACAGGGAACGGCAAAGCAGATGCTTCTTTATGACGAAGCCCCTGTGTATCGCCTTCTTCCATCCGGTTCGGAGAAAATTGCGCCCATCGCGGCAATCTCTACGGGCCTGTGGTATGAAAATTACCGGGAGTTTGCCATTGCACCGGAGGATTTAGGCGCTCTGGACAAACTGATCCGCAGGGAAACTGACCGGCTCACAGGAAACCTCCCACAACTTCACAAAAACGAAGAACGTCGCCCTGCCCCGGAGCGATAAGAATTTTACACTGACTGGAGGTGATGAAGATTGGCAGGAGTGCATGAAGATTTCGGCGAAAAGATCGGCGGTGCTAAAAAAGATCTGTGGAAAGACCGCGGGCTGTATGCAGATGATCTGGAAGCCATGAATGAGCGCGAAGCCGAAAAATTTGTGAAAAAAGGATAATGTCTGGAAAAAGCCGGACTATGCAGCCATACTGGAGGAAGGGATTCCTCTTGGCGTGGTCTATTTTATCAAAAAAGCGAGGGACGGCTTAAACGCTTCCCCTCAGTATTACCGCACGGATGACACCCCGGAAAAACGGACCGCGAGACAAAAGGAATATATAAAAACAGTTCGGGAATTGCAGGCAGTGCTTTCAGATGTCCGTACTGCGGAGGATGCTGTGAGAGCCTATGACCGCTTTTTCGTTGACAATGGATATTTAGAAAAGGTACAGGGCTGGGGAAGCGGAATCCATTACCGGGCAACGAAAAAGGGACAGGACAATCCCGTGATCACAAACAAATTGTCCAATACCATGCTGATCCGCTCGGCTGAATATTTTGAGCGCAACTTTACTCAGAAAGCAAAAAAGGAACAGTTTTGTGTTTCCAAAGAGCAGAAAATACCGAAAGGTTATGCGATTCACTTCAACGACGGGAAACATACCTATTCTAAAAATGAGGACTGGAAGCCCGGTACCTACTATGTGACAAAAGGCTATTCGATCCTGCGGACCAATTTTGAGACCAAAGAAGCTGCCCTGAAATGGGTGCAGGAACTTGCCAAAGGCAGGAACAAAAATGGGAAGATCCGGTTTGTCCCTCCCCAGCTCGCCCATGTCAAACGTACCGGCCCGGATTATCGGAATGGCGTGGAGATCACCGGACAGCATTATCTTGATACATTTGGGTTCCGCGGCGGCGAGTTTGGAAACTGGATGAACCAGAACGACCGTCAGACCTCCCTTAACATGGGATTTGAAGCACTAAAGGATTTGGCGTCAGCCCTTAAGATCAGCGATAAAGATATTGCTTATCAGGGAACACTTGCTATCGCTTTTGGTGCAAGAGGCAGTGGCAATGCTGCAGCTCATTATGAACCTTTGCGTACAGTCATCAATCTTACAAAAATGCACGGGGCCGGTTCCCTGGCACATGAATGGTGGCATGGACTTGACGATTATCTTGGTACAAAGATGGGAGCAAAAGGGATGCTGTCAGAACAGCCCCGCCTCTATGCGCCGTTCCAAAAACTCATTGACACCATGAAGTATAAACCGGAAACACCGGAACAGGCAGCAAAGCGCACGGAAGCACAAACAGAACGCACCCGGAAAAATGCGGCAAGCTGGCTGGATTCCTCGGTTCTTGCCTCCCTGAAACGGTATGGCAATGAGGAACAGATGGAAACCTACGCAGTCTTGCGGGAAGCATTTTTGTCCGGCGAACCCGGCTCTGTGGAACAGATCAGCGCATTTAAGAAGAATGTTACCGGCCGGGTAATTCCCAAAAGTGAACGGGAACGGCTGGAAATTTTTGAGCGTATGCTTTCCGGGATGCAGGCGCAGGAAGCTCCGCAGATTGGACGGACGGAAACTGATTTTTACCGTAATTCGGTACGCATGGGAAAAGAATGTGAAAAAGACGGCGGTTATTGGGACAGCAATGTGGAAATGACAGCCAGAGCCTTTGCCTGTTATATCAAGGACAAACTGCCCTACACATCGGATTATCTGGCAGGCCATGCCGACTGTGCCCTTACCCTGGTTTCCGGTAAAGACGGAGAAATGGAGGTATTGAAAGCCTTCCCTGTGGGGGAAGAACGCCGTGCAATCAACGCTGTTTTTGACGAGATCATTCAGGATTTGAAACGGGAACAGCTATTGACCCATGCCGATGTAACGCTTCCCCTCTCTGTTTCTGAACTTCGTGAGGCGGCGGACGGGCAGCTATCCATGTTCGGCGTCGGCCGTCCTTCCGTGATGGATCAGCTTGCGGCAAACAGGCCGGCAGATAAAAAATCACCGGCACAGACGTTTTCCAGAAAAAACCACGAGCCGGAAATATAGCAGGAGGTGAACAGCATTTTGGAAGAAAATAAAGATTATCATGCCTACCGGTATGGCGACCACTTGACGCCGGGATCGGAGCTTAAAATTGAGCACAGCGTAGTTTGTGAAAATGTGGATATTTCTACACTGATCACAATGGGAACAGATAGCCTGGAAGCCATGCGCCAGGGAAGTATCGACGGGGAGCAGAAAGCCTATGAAATCGTGGTGGCTGCCGCAAAACAGTGGGAACAGCAGGCAGCGGCAACACAGACGATCAACCGGGCTTTGGAATATCTTCGTACACCTGAGATTGAACATACCGGCAATCAGTGGAAAGACACCGATAACTGGAGGGCGGATCAGAAAATCAGCAACCGGGTCTATCAGATGACCTGCAGTATTTGGGAAGATACGAAATATGACAGGGAAACAAAACAGAGTATTCCGGTTGCCTGGTATGTGACATGGGAAGTCCGTATTCATTCCCCGAAGCAGGGATATGGAGAAAAGATTGCCGGACAAAACCAGAAACGATATACAGATAAGAATGCAGCCATAAAATACCTGGACGGGCGGAAGAAAGCCTATTCCCATTTATTCACGGAAATTTCCCCGCCAATTCCGAAAGAATATGAGCGTCATTTTATGGTTCATGGCACTCTCTTACCTGGTTATACGGTTGAAGGACTGGAACAGACCAAAACGGAACATGCCGCCGCCGAGGTTTCGGAGGGCGGTATTTTTACGCCCCAAAACCAGGAGAAGCCTTCCGTCCTGGGGAAGCTCTCTGTGGCAAAAACCCAGGAAAAAACGCCAGCCGCTCCCGGTATGGCAATGAAAAAGAAGGAGGATATACAGTTATGAAAGTGTTAATGGTAGAGCCGGGCAAGTCCCCTTATGCTGCGGAGATTGAAAGCGGTCTGAAATCTTTGCAGGCGGCAGTGGGTGGAGACATTCAGGCGGTCTATCCGTATGAGGACCCGGTGGCTCTGATCTGCAATGATGAAGGCAAGCTGATGGGACTGCCTCTGAACCGGGCTCTCTTTGATGATGACGGCCACGTTTATGATATTGTGTCCGGGAATTTTCTGATCGTTGGTCTTGGCGAGGAAGATTTTACAGACCTTTCCCCGGACTTGATGGAGAAATACGGGGAGCAGTTCAAGTACCCTGAAAAATTTGCAAGGATTGCCGGCGAGATCATTGCAGTCAAGCAGCCTGCAACCAATGAACACCGGGAAAAACCGATGATGCACCATTCCGGCCCGGATTTGTAGAAAGAAAGGAGCCAATTATGTTAATGGCAGTAAATGAACCTTATGCCTTATGGTGCAGCCGGACGATATTCTGATCTCTCCCCGTGAGGTAGATGAACATTTTGGGACGATGGTATGCTTCCATCCCGCTATGCGCTGGGCGACCATCACAACTATATGGACAAAGACGACTTCCTGCGGGAAATGTATTTAGATACCGTAGGACATGATGAAGCCGGCATGAAACGCTATGAACGGATGGTAAACATTGTAAGCAGCCGTTTCCGGCATGGACCAAAGACAGAGGAACGGGCGATCGATGAAGCAATGCAGAAAGTATTTCGGAAAAGTATACTGATGCTCCCCCTCTATCTCTACGACCACTCAGGTCTTGCCATGAGTACAGAAAGTTTCTCAGGCAGGGCCCCTCATGCAGAATGGGACAGCGGACAGGTCGGCTGGATCTATGTTTCCAAAGAAGATGCCCTAAAGGAATTTGACGCTGACAAGATGACCGGCGCCATCCGGCAGAAAGCGGACGCACTGATGCGCAGTGAAGTCGCCGCTTACGATTCCTATCTGCATGGCGAATGTTATGGGTTTGAGCTTTATAAAAACGGGGAGCTGTCGGATAGCTGTTGGGGCTTTATGGGTAACTTTTCCGATGTGTTGAAAGATATGGCGGAATACCTCCCGGATGAGTGCAAAGGGATGGTCGATCATCTGGAGGAACAGGAACGCCCGGCTACGATCATCAAGACGCTTTTGAAACATGCTAAAATTCAGGTCGATCAGGCAGCAAAAGCCTTTGAACACGCTTCCCGACAGCAGGTTCTTGGGGAAAGCCGGTAAAAAGTTATTTCCATATTATAAATACCGATTTTATCAGAAAGGAGGATGCTCTTGCAGGAAGATCTCGAACAACGAACGGTTTCTGTTTCTATACAGGCAGCAAAACTGTCAGGGCGGGTACTGCGTGCGGCTATTGCTGCGGTACTCCAAAAGATGGAACAGGAACGCACAATGCCAAAAGTCGGGCGCAACAGCATGAAGCGGCTGACTTATAAAGACCCCGGAGCCAATACCATTGAAGTTTCAGGGCGAATCCGCTCTTTTGAACGGTATGCAGGAAACATCAGGTACGCTACCATATAGAAAAGGAACTTGGGACCGATCCCCCAAAATGGACGGTATATTTCAAGGCAAACCAGGCGGATGCACTGACGGCAGCTTTTAAGGAATATACGAAGAAAGACCTTACACGCAGCACCAGACCGTCGCTGCTTACACAGCTTCATAAGTTCAAAGAACTGGCGCAGTCGCTTGGCCGTGACCGTGTAAAGAACAAAGAACACGGAGGACCGGAACGATGAAGATTGATGCAGAAACACTGAAAAAACAGGTCATTCTCCATCTGCCTTATATTCTGTTCCTTCTGGTATTTGCCAAGCTGGGCGAGGCGGTGCGTCTGGCTCCCGGAGCAGACGCTTCCCAAAAGCTGTTAGGACTGTCCGAAGCTTTGCCCTTGCGTTTCAGAGTATGTGCCGGGAGCGGCAATGGACTGGCTGATTGGTTTATGCGGTGCAGCCATTATGCGGCTGGCAGTCTATCTTAGAGGGAAAGACGCTAAGAAATACCGCAAAAATGTGGAATATGGTTCTGCAAGATGGGGAAATAAAGCCGATATTGCCCCATTTATGGACCCAAAGCCGGAAAACAATATCATTCTTACCCAAAGTGAAGGACTGATGTTAAACGGACGGCCCAAAAATCCGGCCAATGCAAGAAATAAAAATGTACTGGTAGTCGGAGGATCAGGTTCGGGAAAAACGCGCTTTTTCATCAAGCCCAATCTGATGCAAATGCACAGTTCCTACGTCGTCACCGATCCGAAAGGTACAGTCCTTGTGGAATGCGGAAAGATGTTGCAGCGAGGCACACCAAAGCTGGACAAGGACGGAAAGCCTATGCGTAATGAAAAAGGAAAGATCATCTATGAGCCCTATAAAATACGGGTATTCAATACGATCAATTTTCAGAAAAGTATGCACTTTAACCCATTCGCCTACATTCATTCCGAGAAAGATATTCTGAAGATCGTCACTACCCTGATCGCCAATACCAAAGGCGAAGGAAAAGCCGGAGACGATTTCTGGGTCAAAGCAGAAACCTTGCTTTATACGGCACTGATCGGATATATCTACTATGAAGCTCCGGTAAACGAACAGAATTTTGCCACACTGGTAGAAATGCTGAACGCAATGGAGGTCCGTGAGGATGACGAGTCATTCAAAAATGCCGTTGACCTTCTCTTTGACGCTCTGGAACAGAAAGACCCGGATCATTTTGCCCTGCGTCAATATAAAAAATATAAGCTCGCTGCCGGAAAAACAGCGAAGTCGATCCTTATTTCCTGTGCTTCCAGACTGGCTCCTTTTGACATTAAAGAAGTCAGGGAAATTACCATGTATGACGAGCTGGATCTGGATATGCTGGGGGATGAACGGACCGCTCTTTTCCTTATTATGAGTGATACGGACGGAACCTTTGCATTTTTGATCAGTCTGATCTATTCCATTTTGTTTAACCGCTTATGCGAGCGGGCGGATGATGTATATGGGGGCAGGCTTCCCATCCATGTGCGCTGCCTGATCGACGAGGCGGCAAATATCGGGCAGATCCCGAACCTGGAGCGTCTTATGGCGACCATCCGAAGCCGTGAGATCTCTGCCTGCTTGGTGCTGCAGGCGCAAAGCCAGCTCAAAGCCCTGTATAAAGATAACATGGACACCATCATCGGTAACTGTGACGCCTCTCTTTTCTTAGGAGGCAAAGAAGAAACTACCTTAAAAAGCTGGAACTCCCTATTAGGGAAAGAGACTATTGATCTGTATAACACCAGTGTCACAAAGGGAAATCAGGAATCCCACGGACAAAATTTTCAAAAGCTGGGAAAGGACCTGATGTCGGTGGATGAACTGGCAGTTATGGACGGGGGCAAATGTCTGCTGCAGATCAGGGGTGTGCGGCCGTTCCTCTCCCGGAAATACGATATAACCAAACACCCAAATTACAAACTGCTTTCCGATTTTAATGAGAAGAACGCTTTTAATATCGAAAAGTTTCTTTCTACCCGGATGCCGATGCGTCCCGGTGAACGATACCGCAATTATGAAGTCACAGCCGAAGATCTGGCTTCCCAGACTTTATAGAGTTGTTCCTGCCTGTCAAAGCATGACGCCCTGGCAGGCTTTGTTTTTGTCACGATGAAAGGAGGATATTTTGAGGATTCGTGATTCTCCCTGAAAAGTAAATAACCGCAGGATTTTTCCTGCCCCATGCCGCCGTGCTGTTTGAAACAGATTTTTTTCTAAAAACAGTGCGGCGGCTTTTTTTGTTTCCGGCCTGATACGGCCATATCACAAATTAAAATTTCTGAAATTAAAGGAGGAACTATATGGCATTTTTTGCAAGCGCGATTGATACTTTGAAGATCCTTGTGATCGCCCTGGGCGCAGGTCTGGGCGCATGGGGTGTTGTAAACCTTCTCGAAGGTTACGGAAATGATAACCCAGGTGCAAAATCCCAGGGGATCAAGCAGCTTATGGCAGGCGGAGGTATCGCTCTGGTTGGTGCAACGCTGATCCCGCTGCTTTCCGGCCTGTTCGGTTAAGGGCTGACTTATGGGCAGTCTGTTTGAATGGATAACAGACTGGATTAAAGAGGGCCTGATCGATGCGATCACCGGACAGTACACCAGTATTTTCAACTCCGTCAACAATCAGGTTGCGGATGTGGCAAATCAGGTAGGACAGACCCCGCAGCTGGAATGGCGGCGTGTTTTCCATGATTCAGAATCTTTCAGAAACCGTCGTCATTCCCATTGCGGGCATGATCCTGACCTTTGTTCTGGTGTATGAACTGATCCAGATGATTCTCGAAAAGAACAACATGCACGAATTCGATACATTCAACATCTTCAAGTGGATTTTCAAGACTTTTGTTGCCACTTACCTGCTCACCAACTGTTTTACGATTGTGATGGCGGTCTTTGATGTGGCCCAAAATGTGGTGTCGCAAAGTGCCGGTGTCATAAACGGGAACCTGGATGTGCAGGCGGCGTTGTCTGATCTGAAAACCAGCTTGAAGCAATGGGAATGTGGGAACTGATTGGACTGTGGCTGGAAACCAACATCATCAATCTGTGTATGTGGGTACTGTCCATCGTGATCTTTGTCATTGTATATGGCCGTATGATCGAGATTTATTTAACCGTGAGCCTTGCACCGATCCCGTTTTCCACAATGGCAAACCGGGAATGGGGACAAATGGGAACCGGGTATCTGCGTTCCTTTTTGCCCTGGGCTTTCAGGGGTTTTTGATCCTGATCTGTGTTGCCATTTATGCAGTGCTGGTCCAGTCTATCCCATCGTCCGGCGACGTGCACGGCGCGATCTGGGGAACGGCGGGTTATACGGTACTGCTGGCTTTTGCCCTGTTTAAGACAGGTTCGTTATCCAAATCCATATTTAATGCAAGATAGCATGAACAAAACCAATTCTAAAAAGGAGGATTTTATATATGAGTAAAACCAATACAGAAAAAATGGCGCCGGAGACACAGACGCCGGAAATGGCAAACGGCATGAAGCTGGATGTCCGCGTGCGTCCGATCGCCCCAATGGGAAACCTGCTGGCGTTTGCCAATGTTACGATTGGCGGATGCTTTAAGATTGACGGCTTCCGTATCTGTTCCAGTGAAAAGGGGCTGTATGTCAATATGCCCGCAACCCAGGATAAGGGAGGCAACTGGAAAGATGTCTGCTGGCCGGTTACGGCAGAGTTCCGCAAGCAGCTCAACGATGCCTTAATCGATGGGTACGGGCAGGCTATTGAAAATTTGCAGGCAACTCTTGAAGCGACAAAGGGAGCAGCGGAAAAACCTTCCCTGACCGGTGCATTGAAAGAAAATGCCGGTAAGGTCAAAGAACAGCCGGCCAAACCGGCCACATCTAAGAATGAGCAGCTCGCTAATGCCGGAAACGAAACAGTACGGCATTATCTATGCCGATCCGCCCTGGCATTATGACAGGAAACATGGAAGCGGCGTTGCGGAAAACCATTACCCCACAATGAGCATTGAAGAAATCTGTGCCCTGCCGGTATCGGAACTTGCCGCAAAAGACAGTGCCTTTTTCTGTGGGCGACCTTCCCGCAGCTCAATGAAGCCTTCCGGGTGATCGATGCCTGGGGATTCAAATATAAAACGCTGGCTTTTCTATGGCTCAAACAGAACCGGAAAGCGGATAGCTGGTTTTATGGCATGGGCTTTTGGACCCGCTCAAACGCGGAGGTCTGCCTGCTGGCAACCAGAGGCCGTCCGAAACGCCAATGTGCGGGAATCCATCAGTTTGTGATCTCCCATATTGAGCAGCACAGCAAGAAACCGGACGAGGTGCGGGATAAGATCGTAAAACTCATGGGCGATCAGCCAGAGTGAAACTGTTTGCAAGACAAAAGACACCCGGCTGGGATGTATGGGGCAATGAAGTGAACTGTACGCTGACTATGCCGGAGCGAAAGGGTGATTTTGATAGAACAAGATGCAAAGCGGCTGCTTATGGAACGGCTGGACGAGTGTTTGAAGGTTCATGCGGATATGCTGGATGCACAGAACATCGGCAGTATTTACGAGTTACAGGGACTTTCGGAACTCCACTATTATCTGAAGGTTGAGCATGTATTTACTCCGGCGGAAGTAGAGGCGCTTCTTTCTTTTCAGGACCCGTTGGATGTAGCCCGATGGTGTTGGGAAGAAAATAACCATGAACACAGTTTCCCGATCTGCGATCTTCTCAAAGAAATTGATGCAGCGCAAAAATTTGAACATTTCACAAGCGAACCTTCCGCACAGGACAAATATACGCTCCTGATGAAACGGCTGGGACAGAATTACTTTGCTTACAGGGAAAGCCTTATGTCAAGAGATAAGGAATCCTTAATTGAAAAAGCTGCTGAAATTACAGCCATGCAGGAGGCGTATTCCTATCTGACAACAAAGTTTGAGTTCAGGGATGAAATGCTGGATGATGTGCTGGCGCTTGAGAATCCTTTGAAATACTTTGCAGACCGTTGGCTTATGCCGGTTTCAGATGTGTTCGACGTGGATATGGATATTCGGGAAAATATTGCCGGAATCCGAGACAGCCAGGAATACCTGTGTCAGAGAGAGCCGGCTGTTTCTGTCCTGGCACGGCTGCAAAATGCGGCTCAGGAAGTGCGGGAATGTCCGGCTGTGGAGAAACCGGTACGCGATTTCGGTGCACGGTAATGGGCCGGAAATTATATTACGATGGGAGGTGTATAGATGCCTTATGTACCTGTACCAAAGGATTTAACCAAAGTTAAGACTAAGCTGGCCTTCAATCTGACGAAGCGCCAGCTTATTTGTTTCAGCCTTGCCGGACTTGTCGGCCTTCCGGTGTATTTCTTTACCCGCGGGGCGATCGGCAATTCGGCGGCTGTACTTTTGATGATCGGGCTGATGATGCCCTTTTTCTTCTTCGCCATGTATGAGCGTGACGGGCAGCCGGCAGAAAAGATCTTGAAGAACCGGCTCCGTTATAAGCTCTGGCCGAAGGACCGTCCATACAGGACGGATAACCTGTATAAATCTATGTCAAAGAAGGAGGTTACAAAGATTGCCAAAAAACAAGCAGCAGGAAGCTCAGGAAAAGCGTCTGCAAAAAAACATCAGGCAGGCCAAAAAGACCGGAGCCGATGCAAAGCAGGGCAAAACTAAGTCTGCCCGTTCCAAGCCGTCTAAAAAAGGCGGCTTTTTTGCCGGGCTGAAAGCAGATGCCCCGCAGACGGTCCAGCAGAGCATTCCCTACCGTGAAATGTACCGGGATGGGATCTGCCGGCTGACCGATACCCTTTACACCAAAACGGTGCAGTTTTTTGATATTAACTATCAGCTTGCACAGGCAGATGATAAAGCACAGATCTTCGAGGGTTACTGCGATTTCTTAAATTACTTCGACGCCTCGATCCATGTGCAGCTTACCTTTATCAACCAGCGAGCCAATATGCAGGATTTTACCAAAAGCATTGACATCCCTCCCCGCGGCGACGAGTATGACGGAATCCGCAAGGAATACGGGATATGTTAAAGAACCAGTTGCAGAAAGGAAATAACGGTCTCACCAAACGCAAATACATTACCTTTGGAATCGAGGCAGATGACCTGCGTACTGCGAAAATGCGTCTGGAACGCATTGAAACGGATGTGCTGGCAAATTTCAAGACCCTGGGAGTTCAGGCGAGATCCTTAAACGGACTGGAACGTCTGGAACTTCTTCACAGCCAGCTTCACCCGGACGGTCAGGAAAAGTTTCATTTCCAGTGGTCGGATCTGCCTAAGACCGGTCTTTCTACCAAAGACTTCATTTCCCCATCCGGGCTGTCTTTTTCAAAGGATGGAAAGACATTCCGGGTAGGCGACCATTCCGGTGCTGTCTCCTTTTTGCAGATTTTGGCGCCGGAGCTTACCGACCGGCTTTTAGCGGATCTTCTTGACTTAAACGACGCCGTGACCGTCAACCTGCATATCCAGTCTATCGACCAGGCGCAGGCGATCCGAAACATCAAGCGTAAAATGTCGGACCTGCAGAAAATGACCATTGAGGAACAAAAGAAAGCGGTCCGATCCGGGTATGACATGGACATCATTCCCACCGACCTTGCACCTATGGAGAGGAAGCCAAAAATCTTTTGCAGGATTTACAGAGCCGCAATGAGCGCATGTTCCTTGTGACGGTACTGGTGGAAAATATCGCTGCCAAACGTCAGAAGCTGTTTAATGATATTTTTGCCGCTTCGGGTGTGGCACAGAAATACAACTGTGCCTTAAAACGGCTGGATTACCAACAGGAACAGGGGCTTATGTCCTCGCTTGCTCTTGGCACGAACCAGATTGAAATTGAGCGCGGGCTTACGACCAGCAGCACAGCGATCTTTGTACCGTTTACCACCTGTGAATTGTTCCAGGAGGGCGAGGCGTTGTATTACGGTCTGAACGCCCTTTCCAATAACCTGATCATGGCGAACAGAAAAACGCTGAAAAATCCCAATGGGCTGTTTCTCGGTACCCCAGGAAGCGGTAAATCTTTCTCTGCCAAGCGTGAGATCGTCAATGTGTTTCTTCTGACGGAGGACGACATCATTATCGCTGACCCGGAAAATGAGTATGGGCCGCTGGTACAGCAGTTCGGTTCCCAGGGGCAGGTCATTGATATTTCTCCTACTTCCACGAACTACATCAACCCGATGGACATCAATCTGGACTATTCCGATGATGAAAACCCAATTACTTTGAAAAGTGATTTTATCCTGTCGCTGTGCGACTTATCATCGGCGGCAAAGAAGGGCTTTCCCCTATTGAAAGGACGATCATCGACCGTTGTACCAGACTGGTGTACCGGGAATACCTGCAGAACCCATGCCCGGAAAATATGCCGATCTTAGGCGATCTTTACGAGCTGCTTTTGAAACAGTCTGAACCGGAAGCACAGAATATCGCAACGGCACTGGAAATCTATGTCAATGGTTCCCTTAACGTGTTCAACCACCGTTCCAATATCCAGATGGATCAACACCGGGTACTGTGTTTCCAGCTTAAGTCACTGGGAAAAGCCTTAAAGGAAATCGGGCTTTTGATCATGCAGGATGCGGTGTGGAACCGTGTCACGGCCAATCGCTCCAAACATAAAACAACCTGGTTCTATATCGACGAATTCCATCTTCTTTTGAAAGGGCAGACAGGAAGTTTCAGCGTGGAGATCTGGAAACGCTTCCGTAAATGGGGCGGAATCCCATCAGGTTTAACGCAGAATGTCAAGGACCTTCTGGCTTCCCGTGAGATCGAAAATATTTTTGAGAACTCGGACTTTATCTATATGCTCAACCAGGCCCAGGGAGACCGTCAGATTTTGGCAAAGCAGTTGGGGATCTCCCCGCACCAGCTTTCCTATGTGACCCATTCTGGTCCCGGCGAGGGGCTTTTGTTCTTTGGAAATGTGATCATCCCCTTTGTGGACCACTTCCCGAAGGACACACTGTTGTACAGCGTGCTTACCACAAGACCGGATGAAGTAGCGGGGACCAAAGCGTGAGACAAAAATTAAAATGGATCGGAGGTGAGAACAATGGCACACGACAGGGAATTTCAAAGGAAGCGCAAAGATACCCGGATGCCGGTGCGTGATTCCCACGGGGAAGATCAACCGGCAGCCAGGCAGACCGAACAGGATTTTGACCTGCGCAGGGCACGGGACACCCCTTCTTCTGTCAACGGCAAGACACACAGGCAGGACATCCCTGTACAGACGGAATTTTCCCATCTGTCACCGGAAACACCGGTGTCCTTGCTGGAACAGGGCGAGGCTTATGCAGCCGCTTTGGATGTTTTTTCGGATCGCTTTGAGATACCGGATGCTGCCGGAACAGAGTCCCCGACACAGGAAAACGGGCGAAGCAATTTCCGGCAGGAGGCTTCCAGGTGTTCTTTTGTAACAGAGGATGTGACAGACCATGATACCGGAAAATATGCTCCTTCTTCCGAAGGCTCAGCCCCACCGAACGGCACAGACAGATCCGGTCAGGAACACCGTTACCGAACACACCAGCATGGGAACAAATATCAGCAGCGTTTTCAGGAAGCGGCACAGGCGGAGGAACAGGCAGCGCAGAAGGAAAAGGGTATGGATAGCGAACCGCCGAAAACATCCAAGCTGGAATTTACTGCGGATGAACTACCGCCGGAGACAAAGGATAAAAAGCTCACCCATGCAAGACGGAAGGCGGAACGGACTGCACAAAAAGCAGAGCAGGCGCAAAATCGTCTACCTGCCCGGAAGAAACTGCGCATGGAGACGGTTTCCGACCCGGAGACCGGAAAAGCCAAAAAACACTTAAAATTTGAAAAGGAGGTCAAATCCCAAAAGGTCCATGTAAAAGGACCTGTACCCCTGCGTCCGGTCAAGGCGGGCGCCAATACTGCCATTGGTTACGCTCATAAAAAGATTTATGAGGCAGAGGATGAAAATGTGGGCATCAAGGCAGCCCACCGCTCTGAACTTGTGGGCGAGGCAGGGCTTCGCACGGCATATCACCGGCATAAAACTGCCCCCTACCGAAAGGCAGCGAAATTACAGCAAAAATCAGCAAAAGCAAACGCAAGACTTGCTTACCGGCAGGCTCTTAGCGACCACCCGGAGCTGAAGAAACATGCGATTGCCCGGATATGGCAGAAACAAAAACTGAAAAGGCAGTATGCCAAGGCTGCCCGTGAAGCCGGGAAACAGGCAAAAAATGCCGCAGTCGCAACAGAGAGGGTCAGCGTCGGTATTGTCCATGCGGTCAAACGGCACCCTGTAATCTGCCTTGTCCTCCTGCTTCTCCTTTTGGTAATTTTCCTGATCACATCCCTGTTTTCCACGTTCTCCAATATCGGGACCGGCGGTTTGGGAAGTCTGGCTGCTTCTACCTATCTTGCAGATGATCAGGACATCAACCAGGCGGAGCTTACCTATACCGAATGGGAAACGGATCTGCAAATGGAAATAGACCGGGTGGAATCAGACCGCCCCGGCTATGACGAATACCGGTATAACCTGGGCGCAATCGAGCATGACCCGTATGTGCTGATGGGGTATCTGACTTCTGCTTATCAGGGATTTACTTACGATGAAGTGGAAAGCGTGCTGCGGCAGCTTTTCCAGGAACAATATACCCTGTCCTTTTCAGAAGAAACCGAGATCCGTTACCGCACCGAAACTTCCGTTGATCCGGAAACCGGGGAAGAAACCCAGGAGGAAGTGCCTTATGAATGGCGCATCTTAAATGTCAAGCTCACAGTCACACCTCTAGAAAACCTGGTCGTTTCCCGGATGAACGCAGACCAGAAAGAGATCTGCGAGATCCTGCTGCAGACAAAAGGAAACCGCCAGTATGTCAAAAATGTCTTTGGCACCAACTGGCTCCCTTATGTGACCAGTTATTACGGCTACCGGGTACATCCCATCAGTGGGGAAAAGAACTATCACACCGGTGTGGACATCGGGATGCCGGAGGGCACAGAGATCCTTGCCGGGCATGACGGAACGGTCACCCTTGCGGGAAATGCCGGCGGTTATGGCTTGTGTGTCGCTATTGAAGGCGAGGCATACGAAGGACATACCCTGACGACCAAATACGGGCACTGTTCCCAGATCCTTGTTTCTGCCGGGCAGGAGGTCAAAGCCGGGGATGTGATTGCAAAGGTCGGGAATACCGGAAATTCTACCGGGGCCCACCTGCACTTAGAAGTCCTGGTTGACGGCCAGTATTTGAATCCCCTGTATTTTGCCGATACCGGCGATACCAGCGAACGGCACCTGCCAGAAGTTGGTTCAGGCGGCACAGGAAACTACTTCGATTATGACATTCCACCGGAAGCCCTTGCGGATGAACAGTTTGCCGCAATGATGGCCGAGGCGGAAAAATATCTTGGCTATCCGTATGTATGGGGAGGCGCAAGCCCTTCCACTTCCTTTGACTGTTCCGGCTATGTGTCCTGGGTGATCAACAACTGCGGCGTTGGCTGGAATTTCGGAAGGCTGACCGCGGATGGTCTTTTAGGTGTATGTACGCCGGTATCAAGTGCGGATGCAAAACCGGGCGACCTGATCTTCTTCCAGGGGACCTACAACACCAGCGGCGCAAGCATGTAGGGATCTATGTGGGAAATGGAATGATGATCCACTGTGGAGACCCGATTTCTTATGCAAACATCAATACAAGCTACTGGCAGCAGCATTTTTATACATTTGGGCGTCTGCCTTAACAGATTGGAGGTAATAAATTGAATCCTAAAATTGAAAAACTGGAAAAGGAAATTGAAAAGACCAAAACAAAGATTGCGGAAATGCAGGCAAAGCTCCATAAGCTGGAGGAACAGAAAACAGAGCTGGAAAATACCGATTATGTAGCGGTGGCGCGCAGTTTCAAACTGACGCCCCAGCAGCTTGCGGATTTTTTGAAATCACAGCAGGCAGCCCCTTCGGAAACTGTTTTACCGCAGGAGAAGGAGGATGTGCATGAGGCTTAAAAAACTTTCCCTGCTGCTGGCGCTTACGCTTCTTGTAAGTGTCAGCGCATTACCTGTAACGGCTCATGCCGGCGGTTCCAAAGACACCACACCGCCAACGCTGACTGCTTCCATGGAGCGATGCCCTGAAAATAGAAAGCAGTGACGATCTATCCGGCGTGGAGGCGGTCTTTGTTGATGAAAACCGTATCAACTCCCTCACCGACGGGAAAGCGTCGGTCGCACTGAAAGATTATGCCGGAACAGAAAAACAGGTAAGCATATACGCAAAAGATTATGCCGGTAACCGTTCTGATGTGGTAAAGCTGGATAATCCGTATTACAAAGAACCGGCTCCTGAAAAGAAACCTGCTACGACAGCACCCCAGAGTCCGTCCGGTACACAGACAAAACCGCCTAAGGAAGAAAAACCTTCCGGCTCAAACGCTGCAACCCCTTCCGGCGGCGGAAATTCTTCCGGTTCAGATAACAGTACCGGACAGCAGGAAAATACTTCTGCGATCCCGGAAGGTGCATTTACCCCGGAAGGCACCGGAACGGTACAGGACAACATCAGCGGTACGGATGGGGAAAAACAGTTTTACACCATCACTACGGACGCGGGCAATGTCTTTTATCTGGTGATCGACGGGAAACGGGAAGATAACAATGTCTACTTCTTAAACGGCGTCACAGAGTCCGACCTGATGGCACTTGCAGAAAAGAACAATGGCAGCATGAGCATGATCCCCCAGGAAGAAAGCTGTAACTGCACAGAAAAATGTGAGGCAGGAAAGGTTAATACCGGCTGTCCGGTCTGCAAAAATGACTTAAATGGCTGCAAAGGAAAAGAAAAGCCGGCGGAAACTGAAAAACCGGCAGAACCGGAAAAGCCGAAGAAAGAAACCGGCAGCGTCGGCACGATCCTGTTTATCCTTGCTGCCTTACTTGCGGTCGGCGGGATCGGTTACTATGTAAAAATCGTGCGTCCGAAACAGCAGGCCGAGGACGATGCGGAATTTGAGGATGACGGTTATGGCGAAGGCTTTGACCCGGATGAGGCATACGGGGAACCGGAATATCTTTCCGAGGATGATTTTGACGACAAGGACAGCAAATAAGGCTGTCCTTTTAGATTTTATGAAAGTGAGGATTTTTTCATGGAACATATCATAACCAGGCGCCGCGGCTTTCGCAAGCTGTTGGCGTTTTTGCTCTGTATGGCAAGCATTTTGGGGCTTCTTCCGGCTCAGGCTTTTGCCATGTCTGTCGGACAGACAGCAAGCTCCTGGCTGGGCGATCAGTATGTAGCTCTGATGGGAACCACTACCGCGCCCCAGCGCCTTACACCTATCTTGCCTACCATGCAGACGGAACCATCGACGTACACACCAGTTCCGGGGGCAATGCTTACCGGCATTATATGCTGACGGATTCTGACGGGATCAGCCATCAGGTTTACTGTGTGGAGAGCGGGATTCCTTACCATACTTCGGAAAACACCTATGTTTCGGAAAGCGGGACCAACAGCCAATATCTGAACCTGCTTCCTGCCGAGGCAAGGAGGGGGATCACCCTGACTGCAATCTATGGCTGGAAACCCGGTTCGGCGCTCCCTGTTTCCGGGATCAACGAGGACGACTATAAGATGGCGACCCAGATCATCCTCTGGGAATACCAGCAGCAGCTTAGAAGCGATCCGTACAGCCGCCACGGAAACGGCCACGCAGACGCCGACCAGTATTTCAGCGTGATCGCCGGACGACCGGCAGAAAAAGCCTATGACTGGATTCTGGCACAGGTAGCTTCCCATTCCACAGTCCCTTCCTTTACTTCTTCTAAGAAAAGCGAAGCACCGGAACTGGAACTGAAATGGGATGTTGAAAAAAAGGTCTATACCCTGACGGTCACAGATACCAATAACTTGAAGATCGATCTGGAGGCTTTGAAAGGCAGCGGCGTTTCTGTGACAAGAAACGGAAATGAATACACCTTTACCAGCAGGCAGATGATGATGGACCCGGTGCTGTTTGAATTCCGAAAGAATATCCCGGTGGCAAACGACATGCTAATCTGGGGCAGACCCGGCTACCAGACCATGATGACCGGCGCCAGCGATCCGGTTTCCTTCTTTGTAAAATTCAAAACGGAAACTTACGGTACCGCAAAACTTGTCAAGACCAGTGAGGACGGCATTGTTTCCGGTATCACCTTCCATATCTCCGGTACGGACATTTTGGGAAATGAAGTCAATGAGGAAGTTACGACCGGAGAAAACGGCCAGATTGAAAAGAAGCTCCTGCCGGGAACCTATCTGGTAAAAGAACTTCCGGTGGACCGCTATGTGACCCCTTCCGCACAGTACGTGACCATTGAAAGCGGGCAGACTTCTTCGGTACATTTCAGCAATATTCTGAAGAAATTTCGCGTCCATGTGGTAAAGAGTGATGCTGACACCGGAAATGCTCAGGGGGATGCCACGCTTGCAGGGGCGGCCTATGGGATCTTCCGTGATGGCGAACTGATCGACACTTATACTACCGGACCGGATGGCAGCTTTATGACCCGCTATTATGTATGCGGGGATGGCTGGACGATCCGGGAAATCGAACCGAGCACCGGGTATCTTCTGAATGAAACCATTTATGAAGTGGGTGCATCCCCTTCCCTGTATGAAGTGGAACTCAATACCACAGAAAATCAGGTGACGGAAACGGTTATTTACGGAAATATCCAGCTTGTCAAGCACACCGATGACCTGGACCGGATGTGCCTGAGGGCGAAAATACCGACGATCCCAATGCTGGTATCATCGAACGCCCGGAAGCAGGCGCAGTCTTTGAAGTTTACTTAAAGGCAGCCGGGAGCTATGACGCGGCAAAGGAAAGTGAACGTGACCTTCTTACCACGGATGCGGATGGTTTTGCTTCCAGTAAACCGCTTCCTTATGGGCATTATACGGTCCATCAGATTGCAGGCGAGGAAGGCAAAGCCTTTGTCCCGGACTTTACGGTATTCATTTCCTCTGACGGCAAGACTTACAGCTATATCCTGAACAACCGCACCATCACAGCCCGTCTGAAAGTTGAAAAATGTGACGCAGAGACCGGAAAGATTATCCCTGTGACCGGAACCGGTTTTCAGATCAAGGATCTTTCCACCGGGGAATTTATCACCCAGACCGTCTACTATCCGAACCCGGAAACACTGGATACCTTCTATGTTTCTGACGAGGGCTGGCTGATGCTGCCGGAGCCTTTGGCCGCCGGGGATTATGAACTTTATGAGGTGGCTGCCCTTATGGCTATGTGCTTTCCGATCAGCCGGTACCGTTTACCATTGACGGCAGCGAGGCGGTTGTGACGGTCACTCAGTACAATATGCCGCAGAAAGGCCAGCTTACCATCACAAAGACCGGAGAAGTATTTGCTTCTGTCCAGGAAAACGACGGACTGTACCAGCCGGTGTATGAGGTTGCCGGACTTCCCGGAGCGGTCTATGACGTGATCGCAGATGAAGATATTTATACCGGTGACGGTACCTTGCAGGCAGAAAAAGATACGGTTGTGGAAACCCTTACGACCGGCGAGGACGGCACAGCGAAAAGCGGGCTTCTCTATCTTGGCCGTTACCGTCTGGAGGAACGTCAGGCTCCTTCCGGTTGTGTGCTGAATCCTCAACCGGAATATGTGGAACTGACCTATGCGGGTGAGACCGTGGAGGTCACACAGGCAGCGACAGGTCTTTATGACGAACGACAGAAAGTGGATGTCACACTTTTCAAGGCAATGGAGACCGATGATCTGTTCGGTCTTGGCATGAACGAGGAATATAAGGATATTTCCTTTGGACTTTATGCTTCCGCAGACCTGACGGCGGCAGATGGCAGCGTGATCCCGGCAGATGGACTTCTGGAAGTGGTCTCTGTTTCGTCTGATGAATCCGACGGTTACAGTGCTTCCTTCGCCTCCGACCTGCCTTTTGGCAGCTATTATGTCAAGGAACGCACGACCAACGGCGCTATATCCTTTCGGATCAGAAATATCCGGTCGTCTTTGAATATGCCGGACAGGAAACTGCCTTGGTACAGATCCTTGTCAATGAAGGCGAGGCTGTTTCCAATGAACTTCTCCGCGGGCGTGTAGACGGTGTAAAAGTTGGGGAAAACCCGGAAGGCGGCGAAGATGTCACGCTAGCCGGTGCACTCATGGGACTGTTTAGACCTGATACAGAAGAATTTACCGAAGAAAATGCACTGCTTACTGCTGTTACCGGAAAAGACGGCAGTTTTTCCTTTGAGAACATTCCTTACGGACACTGGATCGTCAAGGAGATCTCTGCCCCTGACCTTTATACAGTAAGCCCGCAGCAGCACCATGTATATATCGGTGCAGACGGACAGCATATCGAGATCCGTGTGGAAAACACCCTGATCCGCGGCAGTGTGCAGGTAACTAAAACCGAAGCTGTGGAGGAACCGTCCCCTGTGGAAAAGGAGGATAAGAAAGACAAGAATTCTTTCCTGCGTTTCCTGCCCGGTGCGGTGTTCGACCTGTATGCGGATTCCAATGCCAACCAGGAATATGATCCTGACGATCAAAAGATCAGTACGCTGAAAGAAACCGATGCAGGCTATCATACGGCGGAAAACCTTCTGGCTGGCGGCTACTTTATCAAAGAAAGCAAAGCTCCGGAGGCTATCAGCCTGACCCAAACGCTTACTATTTTTCCATCACAGAAGATGGACAGATCGCAGTTGTGGAAAATGGAGAAGCCGGGCACGGATTTACCAATGAGGCTTACCGCGGCAACTTAAAGATCACAAAGGATTCCAGCGACGGGCACAAAGATGGTTTTGCCATCGAGGTCAAGAGCACGGACGGCTCCTACTGCGAGACATTCACCACTCCAAAATCCGGTGTAATTGAAGTCAAGGGCCTTCGTGTTGGTATTTATACCGTAACAGAAGTTGCAAACCGGGCAAGCAAGGATTACATCATTCCTGATGCCGCTACGGTGGAGATCAAAGCTGACCAGACATCTACGGTCCAGTTCTTTAATGAAAAACCGGAAAAGCCGGGGAAGCCGGAAAAGCCTTCTGTTCCGTCCAATCCTTCCACCCCTCAAAAGCCGGTACCGCAGACCGGGGATGATCCATATATTTTCCTATATGGCGGACTGTTGGCAGCCGCACTGATCGGCGGCAGCGTATTTGCTGTGTACTATTTCAAAAAGGGAAAATACAGCAGGACTTCCCCAAAAAGAATGGCTGTCGGGGCTTCTGTCCTTTCACTCTGCGCTCTGGTGGCTCTTGGCAGCGGATTTTTGGTGTTCCGTGACCTGAACCAGTATGCCGAGAGTAAAGACGCCTATCGGAATCTTGCCGGATATGTAGGAGTACCGGAGCAGACAGACTCCCCGGAGCAGGCAACCGATCCGACAGAAACAAAACAGGACGATGCCGATATTGTCCTGCCTTCGGTAGACTTTGAAGCGCTCCGTGAAAATGGACCGGACATCATCGGATGGCTTTCCCTTCCTGATACGGTGCTCAATTATCCGGTGACGCAGACTGACAACAACGAGTATTACCTGAACCAACTTTATGACGGGACCTATAACAAGGTTGGCTGCCTGTTTGCCGATTATGAAAACCGGGCAGATTTTTCAGACCGCAATACGATCATTTACGGTCATAATATGCGGGATGGTTCCATGTTTGCTCTGCTGAACCGGTACGATGAACAAAGTTACTTTGATACCCACAGGCAGATGTATCTCGTTACTCCGAAGGGTGGTTATGTCATGGAGATCTTTGCGGCGTTTGCAGCAAAGCCGGAAGAATCCGGCAGTGAAACTTCTCCCTGGCAGCTTTCCTGGAAGGATGACGGTGCTTATACTACCTGGCTTACAGCTATGAAGGAACGTTCCGCGGTGGAAAGTGATGTGACTGTGACCTGCAGTGATAAGGTACTGACCCTTTCTACCTGTACGCCGGGCGGCACAGGACGCTTCCTTGTCATGGGAAAACTCGTGAAAGTAGATAACGAAATATAGATTTTAGACGGTGCGGGGGCAAAAGCTCCCGCACCTGCTGTTTACAAGGAGGATTTTATTTTATGGTAAATACCATGATTTCCATTCCCGGCTACGTCCATCTTTACCGCTCGCTTTTGCGGTTTTATGACATGCCGGAAAATGAAGTCCGGGAAATGCTCTATCTTCTGAATACGGCAAACCTGGACTGCTATGAGTATTATCACCCGGACCGCAGTGTGATCCAGAGCGGACCGGTCGCTTTTTGCGGATGGCTGGAAACGAAAGACTGCCGCCCTTACCGCACAGAGGTACAGCTTTACAAATCGCTGCTGTTTTTGAAGCGCAGCATTGACCGTGACCTGATCGTATCAGCTCAGAGGGAGGCTCTGCAAACCCTGCGCTGCATTATCTCCAATCTGGAATACCGCTTTTATAAAGCCTATGGCATGGAGATCGAGGACAAACGCACGGTCTATGGGGAATGTACCTACCGTCTGGTTCCCAGGGAGGATGAACCCAGCGTGTGCCTGATGCACGACTGGATCTACCTGCCAACTGCCTGATGTCACGAATAATATATAAAATATGTGACATATATGAAAACTGTACTGCCTTGCAAAATTTTTGATTTTTGATGTATACATCAGATTTTTAATGGGAACACTCAAAATAAGAGGAATATGACCTATTGCAATCATATCACGAATAATATATAATATTCGTGACATGAAGGGAGGCGGTATTGTGGACAACGGATATACAAAACGAATACGGGAGCGTGTTCTTTCTCTTGAAGATGGAACTGTTTTTGTGATGTCTGATTTTGCGGATATTGCAGATACATCCACTATTCGTCAAAGTTTAAGTCGTTTAGTGCAATCAGGAATATTGCGCCGCATTT
>ENA-OQAA01000296-OQAA01000296.1-human-gut-metagenome-genome-assembly--contig:-NODE-296-length-35491-cov-2.049259_pt1 | contig 35491 bp, 44 predicted proteins | sample MGYA00242489_ERZ504515 | MGnify/ENA primary metagenome ERZ504515 (study PRJEB26092, sample SAMD00036237) | human gut metagenome | host: Homo sapiens | study: EMG produced TPA metagenomics assembly of... | reverse complement strand
ATTTCTTTAGTGTGCATTTCGATCATATCGGTAAAGTGGCCCGTCATGAGTCTGCTTTGATTATGTTGGCTAATATTAAAAAAGATAGCGGGGGATTCCCCTGCTATCTGTGTAGGTGATTTCAATGGTACGCCGGATTCTGAGCCTATACAAATATTGAAATCCGATGGTTTACTGTTGGATTCACGGGAAATCTCAAAAACACCACCCTATGGAACGGTAGGAACGACAAATCAATTTAATTTGAATGCTCCGATGAAGAATCGAATTGACTACATTTTCGTTACCAAGAATATTCACGTGAATAAATATGGTACGTTGAATGAGTTCCAATACGGTCATTACCCTTCAGACCATTTCCCGATTATGATTGAGGCTGAATTTTGAGTTTAAGGATTAGGATGTTAAAAATAATTATAAAGGTATGAAGAAGCTAATTTATTCTTTCTTATTTCTCCTTTGCTCCGTGTTTGCGTTGCAGGCGGAGTCTATGGTAGTTGCCACTTATAATTTGCGTAACGCGAATGCGGGTGACTCGACGAATGGTAATGGCTGGGGGCAACGGTATCCGTATATCGCCCAGTTGATTCAGTTTCACGGTTTTGATATTTTCGGAACTCAAGAAGGCAAGTACCAGCAATTGCAAGACCTTAAAAATGCGATGCCCGGTTATGATTATATCGGGGTAGGGCGTGATGATGGTAAACAAGCGGGGAACACTCTGCCATATTTTATCGTAAGGAGAAGTTTGAGGTACTGGATCATGGGGACTTTTGGTTGTCTACGATAACCGATCGCCCCAATAAGGATGGGATGCCGTTTCTTCCCCGTATTTGCACATGGGGTAAATTTCGGGATAAACAAACCGGCTTTACTTTCTTGTTCTTTAACTTACATATGGATCATATTGGCGTACAGGCCCGTGCGGAAAGCGCGAAACTTATCCTTAAGAAGTTGAAAGAATTTCCGGAGAAGCTACCGGCGATTCTGACAGGTGATTTTAATGTGGATCAACATAATGAATCCTACTTATTACTGGACAATTCCGGTATTATGCGGGATTCTTATCAGATAGCGGATTTCCGGTATGTACCCAACGGCACGTTTAATGCCTTCCATGCGGATCGCAAAACAGACAGTCGTATCGATCATTTATTCCTTACGAAAGAGTTTGATGTGAAAAAGTACGGAGTCTTGACGGATACGTATCGTTCGGAAGCAAAAGAAAGCGCTCAAAAGGAACAGGATGCGAACTTCCCTAAAGAAGTTTCCATGCAGAAGTATGTCGCTCGTACGCCATCTGATCATTTTCCTGTAATGGTTGTGGTAGAAGTAGAATAGAAAAACTTTAAGAAAAATAGAGGCGATCGCTAGAGGTCGCCTCCTATTCTGTAGAAATATTATAGAGGTTCTATTTACTCATTCTTTTTATAATAATTACCCATAAAAGAATTAATTGTATCAGAATAACAATTACCTGTTTCTTTGGATGTATGGGGTCTTGTTGGATCGATTCCTCCTTAAACTGATCGAAATAAGTATATCTTATTTTCGTATAATCCGTAAATGCTTGTTCGGGAGAGGTATTAAAATGTCCATGCATAAAAAATTCCCAAGTATCGTCTACACCCGCATAATTCTTTTTGGCAAACCCTTCTATCGTTATATAATCCGAATTGTCTTGGGAGATAATGGTAGCGTAATGATGAGCGGTACTATCTTTCACTGTAAAATTCAACATGCTAGATTTACTTTGACTTTCGTATCGGCCAAACAGAGAGGCAACCATATCGCACCCTCTGGGCATTTTAACCTCTTCAGAGTGGGTTTGTTCGTAAAGAAATGCCTCTCTGGTACATAGACCTAAGGTATCAATTGAGATACGACTCTTTATTTGTCGTAATTTCGATATAAGGGAATCTATATTATTTACAATCGGACCATACATCTCGTGGACATCATCCCTTTCACTATTATTATCAAAGACGGTAGGTATATAGGAAGAGGGCGACAAGGCTACTTCCAGATCAGACTTCAATGTGGTTAAATTTTCGATCAAGGTATCATACTTCCAGTTACAGGCTTTTTACCTCTTTCTGGGTAGAGCCAAGAGGAAAGTTTAATGTGAATTTCTTTATACATTTCATAGACAGAAGTAAATTGACTCTGTTCGGCCGGCCATTTAAATTGCAACTGAACAAAGAACTTCCTTAAATTCTCACTGCTTTTTCTTATCTCGTTCACCTCTTGATAGAGCGAATTAAATTCTTCATTATATCCACCTGTAACATCAATTAAGATTTGAAAAACTTGAAATTAAACTTTTTACTCGAAAAATCATGTTCCTTTTTCCATTTCGGTTCTACCCGGATATACTCTTTTGTACGGTATGTTGAATTGAGTCTTGTAAATTGTCTTTTTTCCTTTGGCACAAACTCAATCATAGCACCTTCCTTTTGCATAATAGTATTAAAATCTAATACATACAATTCGTGATTTGGATATTCCAAGCCGCAAATAGCTTGGCCAGAATTGGAAATATTATAAATTTTCCCACCTTCCGTGAAGGTAGCATATCGTTGAATGGGTACAAAATTATTGACTGATGGTATTTTTAGCTCGTCTTTTATTTTAGTTCCTGGACTGTTATTATTTATTTGACATTGAATAGCCTTCCTCTCAAGCAACTTATCATGAGAAGACTGTAATATTTCACACAAAGATGCTTGCTTGGAATTACCAACATGACCAACAAGGGTATGCGGTGTTCTCTGTTTTCTTTCAGCATATGTTTTCATGACAACTTAGATTTTAAACTATTCGTAGATAAAATCGGAGATTACGTTCTGTTTTTCCAAAAATAATAATTTTGCAGGAAAATAAATATTAAAATAACCAATCGAATAATAATTTTTCTACATTTGCGTTACAGGAGATTTGAGGAAAGACACGATTGATCCTTGTAAAATATATTTCTGAGATCTATTACAACTGAGTCTCGGCAAGACTATGGCTAACAAAAAGAAGAACGAAGATATAAAGCGAACAGAATCAGTTTGTAATCGAGGTTTAAAAAGATGCTTAGTTGATAGATCTGAGATTTCATAAAAAGGAGGAATAGATTATAAATATATATGGTTGAGCGATTTACGGTTTATCAACAAAACCATAGTCTTGCCGAAACTCATTTACCTGTAAAGACGATTGCGAATATTCATGATAATAAAGATTGTATGCAGGAAATTCATGCCGATAAGGTTTTAATGATAGCGATCGGAAATAATGATTATATCAGTTATAATAAACTGTTTGATCGTTATTACGGGCGTCTTTGTCAGTATGTGTATAGTCTATTGATGGATAGAAATGATGCGGAGGATGTTGTTCAAGAGCTTTTCTTGAATTTATGGAAAAATAGGGGGAGAATAGAGATAAAGGAAAATGTATCAGGATATTTATATCGGATGGCTAAACATCTGGCCTTGAACTTTATCCGATCAAAGGTGCAGACGGGAAGTTTATCAGAGAATCAAGACTTATTACTTCTATCCTATGAGGATAATCAACTGGAAACAGAAGAGTTTAGGATCGCTCTTTATGATTGTATAGACCATTTGCCGGATCGGAGCAGAGAAGTGTTACTTCTTCACAGGGTAAAAGGATTGAAGCAGAAAGAAATATCGGAGAAACTATCTATATCCGTGAAAACAATTAAAAATCTAATATGGATGTCTTTACAGAAGTTGAAGGAATGTCTGGAGATGAAGGAGGTATAAAATAATGAGAAAATTTTCAAGGTTCGTATAGGACCTTTTTTTTATTTGTGGTGTCATTTAAATAAAGACTAGACTCATGGAGAAGAAAAAGCAAATAGGAGAACACATCGTTGACCATTTATCGGAGAGGATGAATGAAGAGATCGTGGATCCGGTTCTGGATGAATGGTTGGCTGAGGATGAGTCTAATCAAGAAGATTTTAAACGGTATAAAGAGATCTGGAAAGAAACAGGCTCTTATCTGGAGCAAAAAACTTTTAATGCTCAATACGCATGGGATAAGATCGATCGTATCAATAAAGAGAGAGATAATAAGCGGAAACGCTTGGTGAATATTGGATATATCATTTCAGGAGTGGCGGCTACTTTATTGCTTGTCTCGGGTTTTCGAAAATGGGAGTATTTGATAAACAGCCGGAAATGCTGGTTCGAATGACCGCTGATTACGGAAGCCGATCGGAGGTGGTCTTGCCGGATGGTTCCGTTGTTAAGCTGAATTCTGGATCTGATATTACGTATTCCTATAACGCAAAGGAGAATATCAGGGAAGTGAATTTCCAAGGAGAGGGCTTCTTCGATGTCTCGAAGAACAAGATACCGTTCGTGATCAAGATGAGCAATGGATTACGCTTAAAGGTACATGGAACTTCTTTTAATTTGCAAGCGTATACGGATGAAAAAACAGTTGAAGCCTCGTTGGTGGAAGGCTGTATCGAGTTGGATCATGGGAATGATAAGTTGTTAATGAACGCCGGTGACATGGCGATTTTCGATAAGCAAACCAACAAGATGAGACCGACATCGGGTGTGTTATCTCATTCGTACAGCTGGCTGGAGGATAAACTCTATATGGATCATATGTCGTTGGCTTCCGTCTGCAAATATCTGGAGAGGAGGTACGATGTAACCATCCATCTTCAAAAGGATTTGGGGAATAGTATACATTACGATGGAGTCATACAGGAGGAAACCATAACGGATATATTGGGTGTACTATCCCGATTGAGTGATATAAGTTATAACGTGAAAGGAAAAAATATAAGTATAACCTCTAAATAAAGTCTGCCTATGAAGTAAAGAACAGGAATCGCATGAATACACATGAAAAACGGGAAATGCTGGAACATTCCCCGTCATCTTTTTGATCATTAAAATTAGTGCTCGTAACACTAGTGTTAACAAACAATCGAATTACAAATATATGAATTTTTGGAATATAGCAAGGCCGGAAGAGTCTCCGGTCCTTAAAAAAACTTTGTCTATTATGAGATTGACGACATTATTCTCTATCGCATGTTCACTTCAGATCTCGGCCTCTGTCTATTCGCAAGAGACAAAGTTGTCTTTGGACGTTAATAACCAGACAATAAAGGAGGTTCTTTTCAAGATAGAGAAACAGTCTGGCTTCCGTTTTATCTACGAGAGCGAGAAGGTTAACCTGAATAAGAAAGTATCTGTACATGTGAAAGAGCAGACGGTAGAAACTATCTTAAAGCGTCTTTTCGAGCAGGAAGGGATAAAGTATGAGATTACCGAGAATAATTTCATCTTAATTAATCCTTCTACAAAAAACGAGAAAGCCGCTCCTTCTTCACAGGCGGTTTTACAAAAGAAGAATTTGGTAAAAGGGGTAGTGACCGACGAGAATGGAGAACCTATTATCGGTGCGAACGTAGTTGAGAAAGGTACTACCAACGGAACGGTTACGGACCTTGATGGAAAATTTACAATGGAGGTATCGGAAAACGGTGTCCTTCAAATCTCTTACATCGGATATGCCATGACGGAATTGCGTCCCGGCAAGGAAGCGAATTTGAACGTGAAGTTACGGGAAGATGCTTTGCAAATGGATGAGGTTGTAGTTGTCGGTTACGGTACGGTAAAAAGAGCGAACTTGGGTGGTGCCGTATCTACGGCCGATGCGAAAGCGTTTGAGTCTCGTCCGGTTCAGAATGCGGCTCAGGCTTTGCAGGGAGAGGTACCCGGTTTGACGATTACACGTGCCGGAGGCGCTCCGGGTTCGGACATGACCATGAAGGTTCGTGATGTCTCTTCTATCAACGGTGGTACTCCCCTTGTTTTGATTGATGGAGCGGAGGGAAACATTAATATGATCAATCCTTCCGATATCGAGAATATTTCCGTATTGAAAGATGGTACGGCCGCTATTTACGGTGCTCGTGCCTCGGATGGTGTTATTCTGGTGACAACGAAAAGTGGTAAGCGCAATCAGAAGACATCTGTTGCTTTTGATGCATATTACTCTATTAAGACTCCTGCGTTGTTAAGGAAACCGGCGAATCTATTACAACATGCGGAGATGGCCTTGGAGATCACCGATGGATCATTCACTCCAGAATACACGAGAGATCAATTGGACCTGATCCGGCAGAATAGTGATCTGGTGTTGACTGATGCGGAATGGGGGCGTTGGACCGGCTATCCGCAATTCTTCAAGGATCAAGACTGGAATGATATGCTTATTGGCAATGGTAATATGCAGAATTACAATGTCAATATCTCCGGCGGTGGAGAGAGATACTCGTATATGTTGTCTTTAGGCCATCAGCGGGAGGAAGGTATCCCTAAATTTGGTGAGGATGTGAACAAGCGTTACTTCGTACGTGCTAAATCGAGCGTCGAGATCTTCAAGAACTTGACTTACGATCTTAATTTAGCTTATGAGGCAAGCAACAGGGACTATTCCTCGGGTTTGACGGAAGGACAGAATATATGGGAACTGATTTATAAGACTCGCTCTTGGACTCCGATGTACAATCCGTCGGGAACTTTCTATACATTCGAGGGTTTCGATAATCCGGCCCAAGTATTGGAAGACGGGGGTATGGTGAATAAGACTACAGGTAATATAACGGTCAACAACCAATTACGCTGGAAAGTGATCGACGGATTACAATTGGTGGGGCAAGCCGTGATCCGTAAGTATGATCAGGATGAGAACGTGACGAACAAGAAAATCATCAATTACGATTGGGATAATAACGAGGTCCGGGAGAAACGTACGCCGAATAGCGCGGAGCGTCGTTACCAGAAAACTTTATCCAAGAACTTCACGCTCTATGCTGATTATAAAAGAACTTCAATGACCGGCATGATTTAAGCGTGATGGTCGGTACTTCCCATGAGTCTGAGAACTATGATAGGTTCACGGCGAAGCGTATTAACTTCGACCAACAAGAAAATATGTCTTTGCAATTGGGTAGCGCTCAAGATCAAAAACGCTTGGAGCGAGGGAAATCAGTGGACGATTAATTCTTTCTTCTCCAGAGTGAATTATACGTTTGCCAATAAATATGTCATCGAAGGAACGATCCGTGCGGATGGTAGTTCCCGCTTTGATCCGGATCACCGTTGGGGATGGTTCCGGGTGTAAATGCGGCTTGGCGTGTCGGGGAAGAAGGCTTCATGAAAAGATTGGGTTGGTTCGAGGACTTGAAGGTAAGGGCTTCTTATGGAGAGATGGGTAATCAGTCCGGTATCGGATTGTATGATTATATTCAATTGATCTCTTTATCGAACGATTATTATCCTTTCGGGGCTGGCGTAAAAGGACAAATGGCTACGTCTGGAAATATTATTTCTACCTCTCGTACATGGGAGACGATCCAGACAACCAATGTGGGATTTGATTTCTCGACGCTCAATAACCGTTTATATGGATCGTTCGACTACTTCTGGAAAGAGAATAAAAACATGCTTATCCCGAAGACATATCCTTCTATGTTAGGTGCGGACGCTCCGAGCACGAACAGCGGCCATTTAAGTATTCATGGATGGGAAATCTCTCTAGGCTGGAGGGATCAGATCAAGGATTTCAGCTACTCGGTTCGCTTTAATATCAGTGACGCGAAAAACAAAGTCGTGGATCGGGTTGGAAGTAACCTGATCAAATTAGGTAATAACGAGACTCCGACCGGATATCCGTTGAATTCCTATTTCGGATATGAATTTGATGGAATCATCCAGAATGAGCAAGAATTGGAGGCGTATAAATCTCGTTTCTCGGAAGGAGGTATCCCGGGTGACTTGAGCGTAGGTGACGCTATGTACAAAGACTTGGATGGAGACGGGAAGCTATCCGTATTAGGTGATGGTAAAGAAGGCTCCGGTGACGTGAAATACTTGGGCGACAAGAACCCGCGTTATAATTTCGGCTTTAACCTGAGTATGGCTTGGAAGGGATTCGATTTGAGTGCTTTCATACAAGGAGTCGGCCGTAGGACGATGTTCTTGGAAGGGGAGAGCCGGTGCCCGATGCCAGAGGCATGGTATCAATCCGCCGAGTATTGGTATGGAAAGACTTGGACCCCGGAAAGAACGGACGCCCAGTATCCGGCGATCACGTTGAAGGATAAACGAAACTACAATTATTATGTATCTACGAACACGAAGTTTAACGTTGCGTATGCTCGTTTGAAAAACTTGCAGTTCGGTTATACGATCCCGCAGACTTTGACCTCGAAGGCCGGTTTGCAGAAGGTGCGGGTGTATTTTTCCGGCGAGGATTTATTCGAGGTACATAACACGCCAAATGGTTGGGACCCGGAGGAGAACAGCGGTAGCATTACTTCCTATCCGTTTACCCGTAATTATTCATTTGGTATAAATGTCGTATTTTAAAAATTAAAGCGAAAAGTCATGAAAAACTATCGGATAATATTGGGAAGCTTTATTGTTTCCGCTTTGTTCTTGTCAAGTTGCCAAGATATAGACCTGTTGCCAAAAGATAATATGCCGGACGAGCTATTCTGGAAAACCCCGGATGATTTCGAGAAAGAGGTCAATTGGCTCTACACACGTACCGAGACGTTCGGCACGAAGGATACGGATAGCGATATCGCCTATGAGTTGAACGAGAATACGACGAGCAACGGTACGTTGATCGCACCGAATACGGATGCCCTATGGGACTCTACTTTCATAGACCTGCGTCAGAGCAATATGATTATCGAGAAGAGCCAGACGTACGAGGGCGATCCCTCGGAGATCGAGCGGTATGTGGCTGAGGCCCGTTTCTTCCGTGCTTACTCGCATTTTCGGTTGATGGCGAAATACAACGATATCCCTATCTTGACGAAGGTGCTTACCGTAGATTCCCCGGAGTTGTATGGTTCTAGGAATAAGCAACAGGAGGTGGAAGACTTCATCTTGTCGGAACTCAACGAGGTGTATGCTAAACTACCCTTGCAGAGTGAGTTAAACTCGGATGAGGCGGGACGTGTAACCCAAGGCGCTGCCTTGGCGTTGAAAGCGAGGGTTGCCTTGTTTGCCGGGACTTGGGCGAAGTATCACCAGCACCGTTCGGACTATCAGCAGTTGTTGCAACAAGCGATCGATGCCGCTGCAAAAGTGATCGATAGTGGTGAGTATGCTTTATATGAAGGCTCTGGTGAGGAGAGCTACCGCTACTTGTTTATCAATGCGGGCGATAATTCAAAAGAGGGTATCTTCGACAGTCGGTACGAGACGGATATCCGCCACCATAGCGACGCGTGCCCTGTATATTGGGGATGGCGAGGGACGCCTACCCGTAAGCTGGCCGATATGTATTTGTGTAAGAGTACGGGATTGCCGATTGAGAACGCTAATTCCGGATTTGAGGGATATGCCACGATCAAGAGCGAATATGAGAATCGTGACCCTCGTATGAAACAGACCTTCTTGATGCCCGGAACCGACTATATCAGTCCGCAAGACGGCGCCTTGACCTGCCCGCCGCAATTTACCATACGTCCCGAGACACGTACGGGTTATAAGTTGTGGAAATATATGGCGGAGACTTCCGTTCCTTCTGACAAGGATGTATATGATTATCACATCATCGTTATCCGGAGGTATTGCTGATATTGCTGAGGCCACTTACGAGAAAGACGGGGCGATCAGCGATGACATCTTGAACAAGACGATCAATGTGATCCGTTCCCGGAAAGGCGTGGAGATGCCTCCTCTGACCAACGCTTTCGTGAAGAGCAATGGGTTGGATATGCGGACGGAGATCCGTCGGGAACGTACGATCGAGTTAGCGTTCGAAGGCTTCCGCAGGGATGATTTGAGACGTTGGAAGACGGCTGAGACGGAATTGATAGGTGCCATAAAAGGCATTAAGCTGAAAGGTTCGGAATACGAGAACTTGGATGTCTTGAACGAGGGAAATCCCGGTTTGACAGACGAAAATGGATTCTTGATTGTGGAACCGGCGGAGAATCGTAACTTTGTGACCCCGAAGCATTACTATTATTCCCTTCCGTTGGATGAGTTGTATCTGAACCCGAACTTGGCTCCGAACAACCCGGGGTGGTAGGGTAATGCCTTATATTCCGGTAAAAATGGCCTTGCACTGGTGTAAAATGCCTTTTTAGATCTAAGAAATGGCTTTTCACCCTCGCGAAGTACCTTTTAGATTTCTAAAAACGACTTTGCGCTTGTGAAATGCCATTTTTAGGTTTAAGAAATGGCTTTGCACCCTTGCGAAATGCTTTTTAGATCTCTAAAAATGATTTTACACCGGTGAAATGCCATTTCTAGAATATTTTATGAGAGTAAATGAATTTAAAATTGAATCGAATGTCATTCATAAAGAAGATAGGTCTTGTATGCTTTATCGTCTTCTGCTGTGCGGGATGCCGTAGCGCGGGAGAGAAACTGGTTGAGAGTGCGGCTGCTCCCCGTATTATCAACATCATCAATTTCATCCGCCAGACAGACTACCGGGTGGAGAACGCCGATAGCTTATTGTACGAGACGGTTTGTGAGCAAGTGAAATTGGTGAATAAATATGATTTACCGGCAACCTTCTTATTGCAGTACGATGCGTTGATCAACCCATTGTACCAAGATCTGTTGAAAAGTAAACTCAATGATCATTCCGAGATCGGCGCTTGGTGGGAACTTACGCAACCGCAGATCGAGCCGTCGGGATCAAGTGGCGTGGCGAGCATTCTTGGGTCTCGCACGCGAATATCGCTTTCAGCACCGGATATACGAAAGAAGAACGGGAGCGACTGGTGGATGTCTATATGGCGAAGTTCAAGGAGATATTCGGCACGTACCCGAAATCGATCGGCTCTTGGTTTATCGACGCACATACCTTGGGGTATATGTACGATAAATATAAGATCGTGGCGTCGTGCAACTGCAAGGACCAAGTGGGGACGGATGGTTATACTATGGGTGGGTTACTGGAACCAAGCCTATTACCCGAGCCGGGTAAACGCCTATATGCCGGCGCAGACCGAGGAGGGGCAAATCCCCGTTCCTATTTTCCGTATGCTGGGCAGTGATCCTATTTATCAGTATGATGATGGTCTGGGACAAGAGCGTCAAGGGGTGATCTCCTTGGAACCCGTGTATGAGAAGGCGGGCATGGATCGCCGCTGGGTGGATTATTTCTTGGAATCGATCGTGGATCAGCCTTGTCTGGCCTTCAATTATGCGCAAGCGGGACAGGAGAACTCTTTCACGTGGAGTAATATGAGCAAGGGACTGGAGATGCAGATCCTATCTTGGACTCCTTGAGGAAGGAAAATAAGATCCGGGTGGAGACGCTGGGCGAATCCGGTGCGTGGTTCAAGGAATGCTTCAAGGTTACGCCGGCGACGGCTGTCACTACGTTGACGGATGTCCGTGGAGAAGGCAATAAGACGGTCTGGTTTAACAGCCGTTATTATCGGGCGAACTTATTGTGGGAGAAGGGAACGTTCCGCTTTAGGGATATCCATCTTTTCGACGAGAGCTATAAGTCGGTTTATCTAGAAAAGCCCGGAGACGGGAACCAGTTCCTATTCTATACGTTGCCGGTCGTGGACGGATTCATGTGGAGCGAGGGACTCGATCGTGCCGGGCTTCGGATCGTCCGATTAGACAAGGATGGAGATAAGGAGGAACTTTCCTTGGACCATCCGGTAGTGACGGAGATAGGCAAGGATACCTTGGTAGTTTCCGCCGAAGACTCAAAAGGCCATGCTTTCAAGATCACGTTCTATGAGACCCGCTTCGAGGTAGTCGCTCTATCAAAGGAGGCGGACTTCTCATGGGCTTTAGAGCTAAAGGCTGCGGCAGGGAAGGAGCTACCTTTCACCGTTATAGAGGATAAGGCGGTCAACGCTAGCTTCGATGGTTTCAACTACGTGATCACTTGCGAAAAAGGCCATATAAGGAAACCTGAATCTGGTTCGGATTATGTCTTTAGGATGTTTCCGTCGGATCAGGAAATAGTAATAGATTGTACAAATGCGAGAAGTAATATGAATATATCAGTTTGGAGAAAATGGGTGATCGTATGGATGGTCGCTGTGCTCAGTGGTTTTCAATTAAGGGCGGCGGATCCTGTGGTCGTCCCGGCGAATACGGAACCGCTGACGATAGAAGGAAATCGTTTTGTCACCTTATGTATCATGATACGTACGACGCTTGGGAAGTCTCCCGGGATGTCAAGTTACATCCCCGCGATGAGGTGGATTGGCATACGCTTGAGGGAGTGCGGGCCTTGCGGGAGGCTTTCGCCACGAATAACCCGAACGGTCGTCTTACATGGGGATTCACGATGAATGCCTTGGAGGACGGACGGAAGAATTACCGGGAGATCCGTGATTATGTAGTGGAGTGCCAAAAGAAATATGGGGATGAGGTTACTTATTTCCCCGGTTATTTTCCTGCGATGTATCTACCCCGTGAGCGGGTAAACCGTGAGATGTCGGAGGCGATAGAGATCATTTCTAAAATGGTAGGAAATGGTTATCGTCCCCAATCGATTATGGGAGGTTTCTTATCGGCCGATAATCTAAGATATCTGGCGGAGAAAGAGAACATCCATGTGGCGCACGCGTGATCTGGAGCAGCATAATATAGACGGTGGTGGCGCTGACGGTTCTCCTTCTTATCCTTTCTATCCCTCGACGGAACACTTCTGCAAGCCGGCGCAGGGAAAAAGCGATTTCATCGATTGCGTGAATCTGGATGGCTGGACGATGGACTTTATCTGTGCCCGCCGTAGCGGACAGACCGGACATGGTATCGATGGATATAACAGCCGTAGAGGTGTCGGCCCGATCGAGACGTACAAAGGTTGGGGGCTTGATTTGGGGCATCGTGAGGTGATGCACACGGAAGCGATTCACTTTGATAAAGGTCTTGAGTTGAATGGCTTTGGCTGGGTAGCCAATATCTGGGAGGCGCAGATGGTACATGAGTTCGGGAAGGATCTCATCTGCGATGCCATGAAGATGTGGGTAACGGGTACCAAGGAACGCTGGCCGGATACTCATTTCGTTACGTTCGGAGAATTTGGCGAACTTTGGAGAAAACAATATAAATCGAACGACGACTGGAACTATCGCTTCGTAGAACGAGGCTCTGGTTTGGGAGACTCTTATAATAACTTGGAGATAAAATGGTTTATGAATAAGGAATTCCGCTTGGCCTTATTACGTGATTGGCATACGAAAAATTCCCCGGCTTATGTCATCGACTTTACCCGTTATGATTTGCCGGCTCATGAACCTGCCGATCCGACCCCGACAAAACCGGCTAAGGATTGGAGCTTGATCAACAAAATCCACCAATTACTTCAAGTGGGTCTAAACATCGGAAATAAAAGGCAACAAGATTGATAAAAGGATACTGATTTACAGTTTCTTAGGAAGAAATGAAGATTTTGGATTGCTTCGTTATACTTTCCTAAAATTGCGGATTATTTGACTGATTTTGTCCCGTTTTTGTTCCGTTTGGCAATACCTTTGCAATAGCAATTATGTTGTTGATTACCAATAAGAAAGCAAATATAAACATCAGAAAATAAAGAAAACAAAATGGGACGAAAGAAGAAAGAAATCAAATTGAAAGAGCCTGTCCGCATCCGTGAGAAAAACCTCTTGGACGCAGCATCAGCCTGTATCTTGACATCTATTATCGGGGAAACCGAAAGAAAGAGGGTCTGAAACTCTATTTAGTGCCGGAAATCAATGCCACAACCAAGTTGCAGAATGCTAATACACGCAAATTGGCAGAACAAATCAAGGCGCAGCGCATTCTTGACATTCAAAAGGAGGGGCTTGTGGATTGGGAAAAGGTAAAAAAGTCAAGGCTGACACTCAGCGCATGGTTCGGGCAATATGTGGAAGACAATGCAGAACTCTCCGAATCATCCAAACGTTCCAAAAGAAACGTACAGGCACGAATGGAACAATACCTATCCCACATAGGGAAGCCTGACCTGTCATTAAAAGAAGTAGATAAGGAGTTCTGCAAAGGCTTCATCGCATTCTTAAAAACTTGTACTTTCAATGACGGAAAGAAAACATTAAGCTGCACCACCTGTCGCATCTTTGTAAACCGCTTCGGCTCTGCATTGGCTAAGGCGGTGCGTGAGGGGTTTATCGAGCATAACCCATTCACATTGCTGGAAGCCAAAGAGAAACCACAGAAGTTGGTTGCCGACCGTGAATTTCTAACCATTGAGGAAGTTAAGAGTGTGATGAGCACTCCCTGTCGGTACGAGATTGTCAAAAAAGCGTTTCTGTTCTCTTGCTTCACGGGACTTCGTTACAGCGATATGAAAGCGTTGAACTGGAGTGAGATTCATTCGGCAGCAGATGGCAAGACGGAATACATAGACCATGTACAAATCAAGACCAAAGACCGTGTGACTATCCCATTGTCGGAAGAAGCCAAAAAATGGATGCCTGAAAGGATTGAGGGTGTGGATAACATCTTCCACCAACTTACAATAACGCATACAACAGTAGAGGTGGTACTAAAGGAGTGGATGGAAGCGGCAGGAATACAAAAGCACATTACCTACCATTGCTCACGTCATACCGCAGCCACCATGCTTCTGACTTTGGGAGCCAGTATCTATGTGGTAAGCAAAATTCTCGGACACAAGAGTATCAAAATGACAGAGGTTTATGCCAAAATCGTGGATAAGAAGAAACTTGAAACGGTAAACCTCGTCAATGGAATGTTTGACCAAACACAAATAGCAATATGAAGATAGAAATCAAAGAACGCAAGCTGACCGCAGGAAACCGAAGCCTGTATCTGGAATATTACGAAACAGGATTCCGCAAGAAAGAGAACCTGCATCTGTATCTTGTGCCCGAAAATTCGCCAAAGGCAAAGAAACTGAACCGTGAAACATACGATAAGGCGAGGGTGATTCGTGCCGAGCGTTTACTCAATCCACCGTCTTTTGAGAAGAAATCCAAACAAACAGAGGGAAAGAATGAAAAGGCAGAAACACTGACATGGCTTGATTGGTGCGATGAGTATATCCAATGGTCAAAGGCTTGCGATAACTGTAAGAAGATGTTACAGCACAAGGGAGTGGTTCGTAAACGGATTGCCACATACCTTGAAAGGATTAAACAGACGAAAATACTCCTGAAGAATGTTGATGCCCAAATTATAACAGGGCTGTTTGACTACATGCGCAATGAATACCGCAACCCACGACAGATAAAAACGCAGGACGGCAAGTTGGCTGACTATACGCTGCTTCTGTTTGAGGAAACGGTAAAGGCGATATTCAACAAGGCAGTAAGAGAAGAACTGATAGTGTTCAATCCTGTGCATAGTCTTACAAAAGTAGAGCGTTTCCATGCTCCCGACAAACACAGGGAATACCTCACCCCAGAAGAATTGACTCGCTTCCTCAATGTGGAATGCGCAACGGAGAATGAAAGGACAGTACAAATGGCTTTCGGTTTGTCGTCCATGACAGGCTTAAGACTTGGCGATATGCAACATCTTCGTTGGGGAAATATAAAACTCATAGATGGGGTTCTGACAATCTGCATCATACAGCGCAAGACGAAACGCCCCGTGTCAATTCCACTCAATGATATGGCTTTGTCCCTTCTACCACCCCGTGAGGATGAGAATCCTGACAGTTTGGTGTTCCATTTGGTGAAGAAGTCTGACAACATATCAAAGTATGTAAGGCGCATAAAGACAAAGCCGGGATAGAAAAGGATTTCACCTACCATTCAAGCCGGCACACAACGGCAACATTGGCTATCAGTGCAGGTGCGGACATTTCATCAGTAAAAGAGGTACTTGGTCATAGCAGCGTAACATCTACAGAAGTCTATGCCAAAGTGAACCTTGAAAAGAAGATTGAGGCAGTCAGTCTGTTTGATGGTGTTTTTTTTATGAGGTCGTAATGCAAAGGGAGGGATTATTCTTTCCCTTTGTTCGTCATATTGACAAAGTAATTGTTGAAATACAGAATATATTTATCGCAAATAATGCTATGTTTAGCCAATTATTTTGTAATTTTGCATAAGACTTCAATGTGTAATGATGAAATTAAACCGAATAAAAACAGTATTGGTAGAGAAAGACTTATCTCAAAAATGGCTTTCTGAACAGATAGGGAAAAGTTTTAGTACGACAAATGCCTATTGTTGCAATCGCCAACAACCCAATTTAGAGACATTGTATAAAATAGCCCAACTACTTTCGGTTGAACTGAAAGAGCTGATAGTAGATGGGACAATAGAGAAGAAATAAAATGCTAAGTTCAATAATACATAACACAGATAGTTTTATTGCTTCTGTTCCAAAATTAAAACGGAAGAAGTACGGTCAGTTCTTTACGAATATGGCTACTGCTAATTTTATGGCTTCTCTTTTCTGTTTTGATTTGACAAAACCTGAACTTCATCTGTTAGATGCAGGTGCAGGTACAGGAATACTATCTGCTGCGGTAATTGATAAATTGATTCAAAGCGGCTATACAGGCAGAATATATCTTACCTGTTATGAAACCGATGAATTGGTCTTGCCCCTACTGAAATCCAATTTGGAATTGGCTAAAGAAGAATGCGGTATAAATTATGAGATTATACAAGACAATTACTTGACAAGCCAATTATTTGAGGATAATCCTCTATTTTCAGATAATACGAAGCTCTATGACTATATTATAGGAAATCCTCCATATTTGAAAATTCCAAAAGAAGCAAAGGAAGCGAAAGCGATGCCGAGTGTTTGCTATGGTGCACCAAACTTTGTATTTCCTATTTTGGGCTATGGGAATTCATAATTTGAAGCAAGATTCTGAATTAGTGTATATTGTTCCTCGCTCTTGGACTTCTGGGGCATATTTCAAGCGTTTTAGGCAGTATCTGTTTAAACATTGTGTAATTACGGATATGCACCTGTTTGAAAGTAGGGATAAAGTCTTTGATGGAGAATCAGTATTACAAGAGACGATTATTATAAAGGTAAAGAAGGACGAAACGTATTCCTGATTATGTGTCAATCACGTCTTCTTCAACGTCCAGTTTTGAAGATATTGTACATTTTTGTGCTCCTTATGAAACAGTTGTGGCTCAAAATCAATTCGTCTATCTCATTACGAATGACAAAGATGCAATGGTTCTCAATCAAATCAATCGTTTTCCTAAAACTCTGCCTGAACTAAATTTGAAGATGCAGACTGGAATCATAGTTGATTTAGGACAAGGGAAGTATTACGAGACCAATTGGAAGATGGCGCATATCCTCTGATTTATTCTCAACACATTCAAAATGGTCGTGTAACATGGCCATTAGGAAAGAAAGTGAAGTTATTAAAACTGACAGAAAAGGATTCCTGCAGGAGAATAGTGATTTTCTAATGGTAAAGCGTTTTACTTCAAAAGAAGAAGAACGTAGATTGCAGTGTGGTATATATTGAAGCAAAATATCCACAATTCACATATATTAGTACACAGAATAAAATCAATTTTATCAAATGTGATTTACCATGTGTAACGTATGGATTGTATGTCCTATTGAACTCCAGCCTGTATGATAATTATTATAGGATTCTCAATGGCTCAACTCAGGTTAATTCTACAGAAATAAATCAGATACCAATTCCTGAGCGAAAAATCATTGAAGAAATGGGTAGAGAATTGATGCACAAAGAATTGTCTGTTACAAATTGTAATTTAATACTTAGCAAATGGATAAATTAGATATAGCAAAAGATTTATTGGTAAGGCTTAATATGCCAGCCAGACAACAAGGAGCACTTTGTTGTTTGACATTGCTTGCGATGGCAAAATTAAAAAATGAAACACCTTGGAGCGAGGCAACAAATGACTGGATAAGAATCCATGACATTATAGCTTTCATTGCCGATAATTATGGAGTTATATATGCAGAAAATTCAAGAGAAACTTTCCGTAAACAAGCTATGCACCCTTTCAGAACTGCAGCTTTAATAGAGGATAACGGAAAAGCAACGAATAGCCCTAATTATCGTTATCGAATTACTCCAGAGTTTTTGACAGTCATTCAATCAATAAGCGATAATGAAAATTGCGTTTGCGAAGAAAGTGCATCGTTAGCGCAATTCCTTTACAAACATGATACGCTTTCCAATCTTTATGCTTCAAAAAAAAGAATGCAAAAGATGCCTGTTAAGATAAATGATAAAGATTTTACCTTTAGTCCAGGTAAGCATAATCAACTACAAAAGGCAATCATAGAAGAGTTTGCTCCAAGATTTGCACCTCATTCGGAATGCTTGTATGTCGGCGATACGATTCAGAAAGAATATGGTTAAAAACATAGATAAACTTTCTGCACTTGGCTTTGAAATTACATTACACGACAAAATGCCTGATGTGGTTCTCTACCGAGAAGATAAGAATTGGATATATTTTATTGAATCTGTAACATCGGTTGGTCCAATGGATCCCAAACGAATTTTGGAGATTGAGTCTATGACGGAAAATGTTACTGCAGGGAAGATTTATGTAACAGCATTCCTTGATTTTGTGACATTCAAAAAATTTTCAGAACAGCTTGCGTGGGAAACTGAGGTGTGGATTGCTGATATGCCAGACCACATGATTCATCTTAATGGAGATAAGTTTCTCGGTCCGCGTTAATGACATAATTTTAAGAATTATCAAAGTCTGTAGAAATGAATAGTGAGAATATTTTTGATATTTGGCGGTTTTTAGGAAAGGGAACTCCTTTTGTTGTAAGAAGAAATGGGTGGTATCATCTTTCTTATATGGTAACAAGGGTAAAGCCCAAAGGACACTACGGTGAAGCCTATGGATATAGACTAACTGATGGGAAACCTGAAAATGGTATTACAGAAGAACAAGTGATAGATTGTTGCGGTTGTGGTAATTGGGAACTAATTGAAAATCTCATAGAAGATGTTGATAATCTAAAATGGAGTTGCCTTGATGAAAGTAATAATTTAACCTTTGGTAAATATAAGGGGATGAACGTAGATGAAGTGAAATCTAAGGATGAGGATTATTTTAAATGGGCATTGGGTTATGTCGGTGGATTACAAGAACTGCTTTTCAGTAGAAAATATAATATATCATTACAAGAATTGCTTAATACCAAAAAGCAAATAAAAGAGCCGTTTGAGTTTTTCTTCTGACGATTGGATTAAGTCATCAGTAAAAAGCAATTTTGATTTTTTCTTAGATCAATACAAATACTCTATATGTGCAAAACAGAAAGATATAAAATTAGCAATCAAAGAAATAGAGGAGTATTATAATCAAACACTATAATCAACAAGAGTATGAAACAAAATATATTCACAGTAATATTTTTATTGCTTTCAACCGTATGTAAAGCCCAAACATTCATATACCCCCAAAACGATTCTATCCTGACAGAATATAATGATGGAAAATTGGGCTTATTTAAATAAAAATAATTTTGTTGTAGGTCTTTCATGCTTTGAGGAAAAGATGATTATGGAAATACTATCACTTGGATATTTTTATCAAGAATTTAAGTGAAACCCCAATTGTATTCCAACCTGACAGCGTACACTCTAATCTACTAACAAAAAAAGACGATACTTTAAAACTTGAAGTATACACAAATGAAGAATATCAAAAAAATAAAACGCTCACAAGCATGGGCTATGGCATTATATGGAATCTCTGCTGGCATTAATGCAGGAACTGCAGGATACTCAACATCCTATTCTACGTCTTATTCTTCTAATGGTTATGCTTACACTACCATAACCAATCATTATGACGCTAATGCAGCATATCAAGCAAATGTCGCATCTACCAATCAAATGCTTACATTAGGACAAATGATGATAATGACCGAACTACTACGTGAACAAGGATATTTAAAAACCACAACTATTATCCCGATGAAGCTATTATTGGCTATATGAATATTAAAAGGAAAAAAGGTAAGATTTTGATTGTAAACATTCCTGATCGGAGATTATATTTATATTTTTAAATGGGATGTAAATAAGAAGAAATAAATACAGCATTAGCTATACTATTACATTTAACTTTAATTACTTAAATGATTTACCAATGAAGAAATTTGTGATTATTTTTTATTTATTTTTAATTCCGTTATGTGTTTCTGCACAAAACGAAAGTTCCATTTCACATACCAAAACAGTTAATGATTCTACTTTGATTAAAATACATGCTATTGTAGAAGATATAGATTTTCGTATGCATGGACTTGATAGATACAAATTATATCCAACAGAAAATATCTATAATTTTCTGCAATTAGATACAATGACAGGGAAAATAGAAATTGTACAATGGTCTTTGGATGATGATAAAGAAGGTTCTGCAACCCTTAATGACGAAGACCTATCTCTTGGTACGGGCTGTGGAACATTTGAATTATATCCTACAAAAAATATATATCAATTTCTTCTGCTAGATAAAGTAACAGGAAGAAGATGGCATGTTCAATGGGGATTTGAATCAAGTAAAAGATGGATAAAAAGGATCTATTGATGCAGTAATATGTACATTGTCGGTATCATATTGTTTTTAGTATTGATTATCTTCATTAGATTGAAGATGCCAATGTGGAAAGGCAAGTATTCTGAAAAGCTTGTAAATAACAAGATACAGGAATTGCCCGAAGAGTATGTTATATTCAATGATTTGCTATTTGAAAGCAATGGATATTCTACGCAGATAGACCATATTGTGGTTTCGCCCTATGGTGTTTTTGTGATTGAAACAAAAGGATATAAAGGTTGGATTTTAGGTGGTGAAAATAGTGAATACTGGACTCAAACTATATATAAAAGTAAGCATCAATTTATAATCCCATAAAACAGAATGCAGGTCATGTAAGATTTCTGCGTCACTTACTCAGGTGTTCTGTAGATATACCTTTTATCCCTATTGTTGTTTTCAATAACGATGCCGAATTAAAAGTGCATATCGTAAATAGTCTTGTTGTTAATAGGTACAGTCTCAAACGCACAATTTTGCAACATAGAACCTCTGTCCTTAATCAGGAAACAATAGATTGGATAGTACGAACTATCAACCAAAATCGTATAATTGCCAATAAAGAAAAATTAAAACAGCATAAACATAATGCAAAAGCTCGGCAATACAGAAGTTCTGACCTTATAAATCAAGGTATCTGTCCCCAATGTGGAGGACAGCTTCTTTTACGTCATGGTAAATATGGTACTTTCTACGGCTGTTCCAATTACCCCAAATGTAAATTTACCTTGAATTGATAAATGGCTTTACGGACGTGTTTTCAAGTGATAGGCGATAAATGTAATCAGGAAACATGCCAACATAACCCAGCTAAAAACTTTCGCCCAAAAATCGGAAATCCAAAAGCCTTGGTTTCGGTTGAGAATGGATGAAATTCTGCGCTCATGGGATTCCATTGCCTGAGCTTGCTTCTCAAAATGTTGCTTCATCACTATCTCGTCCGTGGCTAAAACGGCTTGTGAGTTTTTCATCAACAACTCCATATCTTCCTGCGCAATACTTACCTTGTACTCTGTGTTTTCTTGCGCTTTGACAATGGCGTTGTTAATTCCAGTTACGATATTAGTTGAATTATCAGTAGCGGATTTAAGGGCTGCAATGGCTTCATTCAAAGTCATTGTAGCCTTTTCCAATGTCTCGGTCGCTTGCCGTAAGTCTTTTTGGGCTGCTCTCAATTCCTCAATGTGCTTATCAATGGCATCCGATTCCACAGTTATCCGATGGTCGTTCTCTATCTCGTTCATCAGACCGTTCAGGTCGATGGGGTCATTCTTTGGTTTTCCTATGCTCATGTCTTTTGATCTTGGGTTGAAAAATTATCTGTGAAGCCCTTTCCTGCGCTTGCACATTTGGTTTGCCATTCTCGCACAACGGCGTGCCCATTCAAGTTCATCTTCGTCTTTGTCCCGTCCCCAGCCACCTGTATCAGAACCACCGCCACCGCTTGAAACCGCCATACTTGTGGCTGCATCCAAATATCCGGCAAACAACAGAAGTGCCGTGTGCTGTATCTCTTCCAACTTAGCCAATGGGTGGGCTTCCTCCAAAGAACACTCCTGACGGATGATGTTGTCTGCGGCTTCCGATAGGGAAACGACAAATGTCCTGTTGTCATCCGTGCCGATGGAATAGAGCTTCATTACAGGTTGCGGTGTAGTCTGTGGCTTGGAAATGGCAGTCAGTGTGGCTGTCCTTGTTGGCTTGGCTTCCGTTTGCAGTTGATTGATTTTACCCTCCTGCGGATGTAATTTCTGCCACGTATTCATAATCTTTGAGGGGACAAGGTTACGACCAATACCCAACTTTGAGGACTTATAACTGGAGTTACCTCGCTTGATGGAATAGCCATAAACCGTGCCGTCCTCATTTTTCTGTATGTGTACCCCATAGCCATGCTTTGCCAGTTCCGCTTCGTAGCGTTCCCAACTGAACTTATCCATCTTACGAAGAATCTCCATACAACAGTCCGAAACCTCTCGCATACATCGTATGCCTATTTCTTCGGGCTGCACCCAACCGTAACGCTCGTTGATGATATTCGCAGCCATTACAGCCCTCATGCCGGGCAGGTGTCCGTCATTGATTTTGCCCTCCATATCCACACGGTTGGCATCTATGTGCAGATGGAGAATGCCACTCTTTGCATCCCGATGTAAGGCAACAACGTATTGCGAATCTTTGAGGTTGGTCTGTTTGGAAGAAGCTCGTTTCGTCTTTTTAGACAGGTCTATGGAATCAAATGCTTGGATGAACTCGTCTGCCAAACGTGCCCAGTCATCCATCGTCCAGCCCTTGCTCTCTTCTGCGGTTGGGGAAATTTCAATTCTTATCACATTGTCGGTAAGCGGTCTGCCTCTCTTCCTTTCGTTGGCAAACATCTTTTGTACAAGCATCATCCGTTTGAACATCGCTTCGGGAGAAATGTCATCCGGCAGAAGATTTGTCTTGACTATATCTGCCCTGTCTTTATTGACGGAGTATCTGATGGCATTTGAGCCATGCGAAATTGTAGCAGCTTTTGCAATCATAACAGGTAGGGAAATTTATTCGTTAAGGTAGGCTTCAATTTGATTCCAGCGACTGATGAGTGTTGTGGCAGCTTTCATCCATTGTTCCACAAATCGGGTATCGCTGAAATAGATGGCTCGTTTGTCCGCTTGGATGGACTTCACGGCAGCCACGACACGGATAAGGTCACCCCTTGCATCCGAAAGGCTGCACAGGGCTTCCGCTTCACGCTCGGTCAGTCGCAAGTGAGGACGATACCCTAAAGCCGTCCTGCGTACATAGTCACTCATGGTCAAACCGCAAGATTGGGCAGCTCCGCTGCTTTGGTATATTCGTCTTCCGTAACTCTGGCTTCAAGGCGCAGGGTTCGTCTTGTGCCTTTCTTATCCTTTTCCTCGTCCTTATTCACGTCAATCTGTTTGACTTTATTGTTGTTCTTCATACTCTTCTATATTATAATGGGTAAAACATCCTATCTAAAAAGGTACAGCACGGTGGGAGCTTGCGACTGCCGGAATACGCTTATGTGGTACTGGCAAGCGAAGCGAGCCTGTGCGACATAGGCACTTCTTGTAACACTACACACCGAATTACAGTACATTCTGTTGTATCTGAATGATTTATAATTGCCAATCGTCCCTTTCGGTATTAGCGGATTCTTCCTCTGCCAAAGGCTGTGGAGAAGCCCATACCGTGGTTGGATATATCGAAGCGGAATCTATCTGTACAGTATCTCTGGCGTTTCCGTCTTCTGCAATCTCATCGCCTGATGTAGTTGTGGGCGAACTTGGAAACTCATGACTATCTGTTTCAGCATTCAATCCATCGTTACTGTTGCTGTCCTCTACTTCGTTTTTATCGACAATCAGGAATGGCAACGGTTGTTCGCAGACAGAAGAAGCCATCAAGAGTTCGCCATCATCAGCTATAACAGGTATATCTTCTATTATTGCGAAGCCGATAAATCAGGGAAGTAAGTTTCATCCAATACTGTCGTGCTGTCTGTTTGCGTTTGGGTAGGGCAATTTGTTTCTGTTTGGCTCTCCAAAATATGCTGTCGGTTCATTGGAAGAATACTGTCGTTGTTATATGGCGGTTAGCCGTTTCTTGGTTGCCGTCCTTACGGTCTTTCATCCGGACATAGAAAGGGTTGTCGATACGCTTGCCGTCCAGCATCCAAGCCGATACGCATTTCAGCGTGTGAATGCTCGTGCGGTTGCTCTGAACGGATGCGACAATACCAAGCCGATTCATCTTGTCAATCACACGTGAGATAGTCTTCTTGTCATAGCCCAATTTGCAGGACAATTCCACTTCCGACAAAGCCGCCTGTCCGACTTGCAATGTCGTGGCAAAGCCTTTCTTGGAATACTCCGTTTGTTCCAGCACTGTCGCTTCAATAAGCCGGTTAAGAATCTTCATTCGGTCAATGCCGTATTTGCTTCCTGCCAGATAGGAAAGCTGTTCTGATGACAGCACGATACAATAGCTCAAATCTTTATTCATCATTCGTCTGTTTATGGATAATCTAAAACTGGTGCAGCCAAAAGAAAAGTCAGTAGCGCATACCTTGTCCTCTCTCCGGCATATAATACTCCTTGTCGTATGCGATATGGTCAAGTATATCTTGAAGCCTGTTCTGTTGTTCGGTGTCAAGCACACGGATGGCAGCGATAGTGATGCGCTGTGAAGCAATCCTGCGATGTTCGCAATTCGTTTCCGACATACTGCCGTCACCGTCCGCATGAACACTGTGCAGGTATTCGTTTACCGCCATAGTCTGCTCCTTGCTTGGAAACGTGGAGGGATAACGGTCTTGAACATACGCAACCATGTGGCTGACCGCTTTTGCCAATAACGGGTCTCTCTCGCTGATACTTTCTATAAGTTCCTCTGTTCTCATGGCGGTTAAGGTCTGTTGTTCATATCATTCAATCTTGCGGCTGCTTCCGCTCTGATTTCTTCCTCCGACAGGGACTTTGCGCCACGCACCCAATCAAGCAGGGCTTTCTTTTCAAAAAAGATGAGTTTGCCCGCAGGTTTGAAAAATGGTAACTGGTTCAGGTGCGTCATTTTGTAAAGGGTACTCTTGCAATGCCGAGAAATGCGGATGCTTCTTCAAGGTTCAGAATCTCCTTTGTGGTAAAACAGAGGTCTTCCAATTTGTTCACTCTTTCCTGAAGCTCGACAATCTTCCGCTCATGGTCGAGGTTCATTTTTGATGTTTTGTTTTCAGTCATATTCTTTGTTTTTATCTGTTTATTTGTAGATTTTTGATGCAAATGTATATGATAATATTTGATGGTATATACACCGTTAAGTCTAATTAAAACACTGTAATTCATTGATTAAGCATGCAATTCACCACATCTTTGTGCGACACTTTCAAGTGGCAATTAGCCATTATAGGAAACAGGGCAACGCACTTCATTACAACCGAAAAATCAGAATCAAGTCTGACAAAAGGAGTGTACAAATGGGCAGTTTCAATGATTGGCAATCGTTCCGAACACTGTACAACTATCAAGAAAACATTATTTAACTGTAGGATATGAAATAATGTATCTAAAACCTTGAAGAATCTGCCGTGGTACAAGATTATGGAAAAGTGCGTTATGGATGAGAGAAATAGGCTCATTGGTTCGTTTATTACGGGACAAATTTGTACCTTTGTATTCAGAATAAGGGTATTCTGATAAGGATATTCGGAACAAAGAGGTCTTGGCTTTATTTTCCTGCGGTTTTGTCCCATTTTTGTCCCGTCAAATTTTGTCTCATGGTACAAGATTTTATAAAATGTTGATTTAGAACGATTAGCAAGGACAACAAAGGGCAGGATTTCGCTAACCACCAGTAACAACCAAAAAGGTCTCCGCCCGCAAGATAAGCCGGTCTTGATCGATAAGTTGGAGAAAGAAGATCAAGATTTGATTCGGAAATATTATCCGGAATTATTTAAATAGTTGGTTTATGAAAAAGATTACCGTTGTTTGTTTAGCTCTTTGCTCCTTTCTTTTTGGGGGAGATCTCTTCTCCGTAAAGGCGCAAATCCTAGAGAAGTTCACATTGCCTACCCCATGGACAGAGGAGGCATTGAAGGCTGAGATTCCTTTACCGGAATATCCGCGTCCACAGATGGTGCGTTCGGAATGGTTGAATCTGAATGGTATATGGGATTATATGGGAGGAAAAGACCTGCTCGATCCTGTTACGGCGACCACTCCTCCAGCCTTTCCCGCGAAAGTAGAAAAGATACGTGTGCCGTATCCTCCGGAATCGGAATTATCCGGTATAGCTCGTGGGGGTGATACTTGTCTGTGGTATAAGCGTAGCTTCTCTGTTCCTCAAGCATGGAAGGCAGGCATGTATTGTTGAATTTTGGGGCTGTAGATCGGATCTCGTCTGTGTTTGTCAACGGTAAGAAGGGTGGTACCATACGGAGGGTACGATGCTTTTAGTTTATATTACTGATTATTTGAAATCCGGTGAAAATGTCCTTGTGGTAGGTGCTTATGATCCTAACGACGGCCGGGCCGCTTCGGGCAAGAACGGCTCACGTGGAGATATATTTTTACCTCCGGTATCTGGCAAACCGTTTGGCTTGAACCGGTAGAGAAACAATATATTTCTCAGATTAAGCTAGTGCCCGATTTAAAAAATAATCGGTTGGAAGTAATTGCTTATACGGAGGATAAGGAGTTAAAGGTAACGGCTATCGCGGATAATGGTACTTCAGAGGTGGCAAGAACCGAAGGAAATTCCAATATGAGTTTTTACTTGCCTATCCGGGAACCCCGTCTATGGAGTCCAGATGATCCTTTCTTGTATGGTTTGAAATTACAGTTGAAAGATCGAAAGGGTGAGATAATAGATGAGGTATCTTCTTATTTTGGTATGCGTTCTGTTAGTATGGGAAAGGTAGATGGTGTGCTTCGGCCTTTATTGAACGGGGAGTTTGTTTTCCATATCGGTCTTTTAGATCAAGGTTATTGGCCCGATGGCGCATTTACCGCTCCTACCGACAAGGCTTTGTTATATGATATAGAACTGGCGAAACGTGCGGGTTTTAATGTAATACGCAAGCATATCAAAGTAGAGCCTCAACGTTGCTATTATCATTGTGATAGGCTTGGCTTGATGGTTTGGCAAGATATGCCGAATCTTTGGGAGCCTGATGGTGAGGATTCCGTGGCGGTTCGTAAACAGTTCCGTGACGAATTGAAAGTGATGATCGACCAACACGTCAGCTCGCCTTCTATTGTGATGTGGGTTCCGTTTAATGAGAATTGGGGAGCCTTTGAAGCGACAGACATCACAGCTTGGGTGAAAAAGTACGATCCGAATCGTTGGGTAAACGGTATGTCGGGATATAATTACGCTCCGGGCTATCGGAAAGCTTATGGAGATCCCGGAAATGGAGATTTCGTGGATATGCATCATTATGGCAAGATCGAGCCTAAGGCGATCCCCCGTCCCGATGATAAACGTGCTGCGTCCCTTGGCGAATTCGGAGGAAAAGGTCTATTTGTGCGTGGGCATATGTGGCCTGTACGCAATGACGCTTATGAGATGATGTTGAATAGAGAAATCTTGACCGATACCTATGTATTAATGCTTACCGAGCTAGAGCAGATGATAAACTATTTCGGACTAAGCACGGCCATCTATACGCAGACTACAGATGTGGAACATGAGATAAACGGCTTGGTCACTTATGACCGAAAGGTGGAAAAGATGGATCTGGAGAAGGTTAAATACATCAATCAAGAGGTAATCAAATGTACACGGGCAAAATAAAGAATACCTAGTTAAGTTTATGGGAGTGTCCTCGGAAAAGGACACTCCTTTTTTATATATTTGGGCATCTTATTTTTCATGTTATAAAAAGGTTGGTAAATGAAAAAAATCGTTGTTGCTTCCGATTCATTTAAAGGCTCAGTATCTTCGATTGAAGTGGCTGAATGTGCCGAGTTGGCGATCCATAAGGTTTTTCCGGATTGCGAGGTCGTGAAAATCCCGGTTGGGGATGGGGGAGAAGGTACCGTGGAGACTTTGATTACGGCGATGGGTGGAGAAGCCGTATCTTGTGTCGTACATGATCCGTTGATGAGATCGGTCGAGGCCACTTATGGGATACTGGGAGATAATCGTACGGCGGTTATCGAGATGGCGACGGCGAGTGGTCTTACGTTAGTGCCTGTGTCGGAACGTAATCCCTTGAGAACAACGACGTATGGAACCGGTGAGTTGATAAAAGACGCTATGGATCGTGGTTGCCGGGATTTCTTGATAGGAATAGGGGGAAGCGCAACGAATGACGGAGGAACCGGTATGTTGCAGGCCTTGGGTTTTCGTTTTTCTTGATAGAAAAGGGAATGAGCTGGGATTGGGTGGGCAGATCCTTAATCAGATTTATGAGATAGATTGCTCAAGGGCATTATCGCAATTGCGGGAAACTTCATTTACCATAGCCTGCGATGTGAATAACCCTTTTTATGGTGAGAAAGGGGCGGCGTATGTCTTTGCCCGCCAAAAGGGAGCGGACGACGCTATGGTCCGTTTGCTGGATGAGGGCTTGCGAAATTTTGCGGAAGTCATAAAAAGAACGGGACGAATAGAGATAGACGACATTCCGGGTGCGGGAGCCGCAGGTGGTTTAGGTGGAGGGTTTGTCGCTTTCCTAAAGGCTGAACTTAAACCCGGTATCCAGATGGTTCTGGATGCCTTGCGTTTTGATGAATGTATACGGGGGGCGGATCTGATTATTACGGGAGAAGGTAAACTGGATAAACAGACTTGCATGGGAAAGACCCCATGCGGAGTATTGCAGGCAGGCATGAGACAGGGTATCCCGGTTATCGTAATGGGTGGTTCCGTAGAGGAGGTAGAGGCGCTTAATAAATCCGGGTTTCTGGCGGTCTTGCCACTTCTTCCTTATCCGGTTTCCTTGGAGCAGGCGATGGATAAGGATTTCACCTGCCGGAATATTGGGCGTGCCTTGGAACAACAATTGCGTGTAATCCATTACTATATGAATCACTAACACATGGGTATAATGAGTGCATGGGGAGCTTTTATCGGATTATTAGTGTCGATTTTCTTGATTATAAGAAAGGTATCGCCAGTCTATAGCCTTATTTTAGGGGCATTAGTAGGAGGATTATTAGGGGGTGTGTCGTTGCCGGAAACGATCTCTTTAATGATCAGTGGAGTAAATGACGTAACTCCGGCCGTCATTCGGATCTTGACGGCGGGAGTATTGTCGGGGATATTGGTGAAGACAGGTGCGGCGGCTTCTATCTCCAATACGATCATTTATAGATTGGGAGAACGGCATGTGTTTTTTGCGCTCGCTTTCGCTACGATGTTGCTGACGGCTATTGGAGTGTTTATTGATGTTGCTGTTATTACGGTGGCTCCGATTGCGTTGAGCATCGGCCGGAAACTGGCGGTTCCCCGGGGTAGCTTTTGTTGATGATGATCGGTGGAGGCAAATGTGGCAATATCATTTCTCCAAATCCGAATACGATTATCGCCGCTGAGAATTTTCATGCGGATTTGTACTCTGTCATGTATGCGAACTTGATCCCGGCGTTGGTTGGCTTGTTGTTTACGGTATATGTCATAGGCCGTTTCTTACCCCGGCAAAATGGATTTTATGCGAACGAGGAGATAGATAACCTGCAAGCGGATCTCCCCTCCTTCGCCTCTAGCATGGTCGCTCCGGTAGTGACGATCCTACTGCTGTCGTTTCGCCCTTTATTCCATGTGGCGATCGATCCGATGATAGCCTTGCCCGTTGGAGGAATCGTTGGGATTCTGGCGATGAGGAAATGGTCATTGATTACGGACAGCCTCTCGTATGGACTCAAGAAGATGTCGAATGTCTCGATCCTGTTGGTCGGGACAGGCACTATAGCGGGAGTGATCAAGGCTTCCTCTATCAAGGATGTTTTATTAGATGCGTTATCGCATACGAATATGGGAGAGCTTTTATTGGCTCCGGTTTCCGGCGTATTGATGTCTGCCGCTACAGCCTCTACTACAGCCGGAGCGACAGTTGCCTCTTCGTCATTCGCGGATATTATTATCGCCGCCGGTATCAGTGGTGTCTGGGGAGCCGCTATGATTAATTCCGGTGCTACCGTGCTTGATCATTTGCCGCATGGATCGTTCTTCCACGCTACTGGTGGGGTAGCGGATATAAGCATTCGTGAGCGGTTGAGGCTGATTCCTTATGAGACCGCGATCGGCGCTATTTTGGCCGTTGGGACTATAATTGCTTATCTTACCGTGAATTAATTCTTTTCGTGATAAGGCTTAGTGTTTTCGTTTTGGAGTTATTCCCGAGTGTATTGGTCTACCTTGGATTTACGGTCATACAGATCGCATTTAGCCAGCATGGGTTGTCCGGCTTGCGCTATGTCTCGAAGGAGTGGTTACAGCGGATCGGCACGTATATGAAATGGCAATCCCTTGCACGCTAGTCTCTTTGGATATACTGATATACGATCCGGGATATATCCGCAATGATTGCCGCAGTTGCTTCCGGGCTCTCTTCCGAGTCTTTAGCGAATACCGCAATCGTATATCTTTCTTCATCCGGTAGGAAAACGAAACCTATGTCGTTCGTACCGATCAGTTGCCATCGGGCATTCAGGTCGCCCGTTCCTGTTTTATGCCCGATAATGGCATCGGTTGCCTCTAGCGGTTGAGCCAGCCGATCTTTTCCGGTCTCACATTCGATCATAGTCTGTTTGATGAACGTTTGATGAGGTTCGGTAAAGAGAGGGCGGGATACAAATAGGTCTAGCAGCTTGGCAGCATCCAGCGGAGAAGTCCAATTCTGATAGCATAATCGCAGGTCACGGTGCATATCTTCTTCTGTTTGGGAAATATATAAAGAAGTTGTGAGTGGTAATTTGTTTTGTTCCAGATAATGTATCACGGATAACGTACCTTATTATTCAGTGTAATCGTATCCTCGCCATTGATAATAACTGCGATTCCTACTTGGGCTTTTTTGTTGGCTATAGCTTCTCTCAATAATTTCTTTAATTCTCCTTTCTTGTCTTTGGCTATGACAGGTAGTGCGAATACAAGTAAGATTGAGAGAATCGTGCTAACGTATTTGTTCATGGAATATACCGTTTTTACGCGAAGGTAGGAAATTTTTCCATGTTCGGCTTGCCATTGGGTTATTGTATATTTTTCCAAAGGCGTTTACGATCTCATTATTTGTTTCTCAAAACACGTACGTGTTTTCCTGAATTCTCGTACATGTTTTTGAAAAAACACGTACATGTTTTCCCGAAAATATGATTGATGTTTTATTCTTTTGATTATTAATATATTATAGTGTAAGGTCGTTGAAGTACTTATTGTTTTTTTTACTTCTAGATTAACAGGAAATCTCAAAATGATCTCATCACCATATTGCCTGTCCATATATTTTTGATAATTAACCTTCGGAATTTGGGGCAGCCAAAGAACAAACAATTAAAGGATACTTCGCCTTATGCAAAGGCGGCTAAACATCATTTGTTCGTGCAGTTCCATGGTTCCAGTAAGCCATCTGGATTACATCGGACTTATCCGAATGAATTTACCCGGGAAGGGACGCTCAATTATGAGAATTTCAAAGGATGTATGGTCACGACCGCGGATCATGATATATCTATGCCTTTTACCCGTTTATTGGCTGGAACTGCCGATTATCATTAGGTGGGTTTCGGGCTCTTCCGAAAGACAAGTTTAAGATACAACAAAGCAACCCTTATGTCACTAGCACTCGCTGCCATATGCTAGCGATGTATGTCGTATTGGAGAGTTATTTGGGAATGATCTGCGATACTCCGGAAGCTTACGAAGGCCAGCCGGGATTCGAGTTCTTACAAACCGTACCGACTACTTGGGACAAAACGGTCGTACCGGATGCCTCTGTCAATGAGTATGTAGCGATCGCACGTAGGCATGGAGACGATTGGTACGTTGGGGCGATCAACAATAGTCAAGCCCGTAATGTGGAAATAGCCTTGGATTTCCTCGGTAAAGGAGATTATAAAGTAACTCTTTATAAAGATGCGCGAGACACGGATACCAATCCTAATCATCTTATCAAAGATACTTTAACTGTTACCGCAAAGGATAAAATAACAGTACCGCTCGCTTCAGATGGTGGTGCCGCTATGCATATTCAACCCGTATCCTTTTGATAAACTTTATTCTAGATAGAAAAGAGGTTCACTTCAAAAGGAAGGTAGCCTCTTTTCTAGTTATAATACGGGAACACGGCATGTAATTCTCTAGAGAGTTTTGCTTTGAATAGTTTACGATAGTTTTGCTTCATCAATTTTAATTTTCATCTTTGTAGGGAGACAGATGCTAGAGAATCGTTATTATTAATTACAATCTCATGAAGAAACTATTATTTCAGACAACCTTGTTTCTATTATTATGTAGTTGCATAAGTAAAATAGAAAAAACACCAGTAGATTATGTGAATAACCGGATTGGGAATATCAGTCATTTACTTGTGCCTACCTATCCCACTACCCACCTGCCTAACAGCATGTTGCGAATGATTCCGACTCATAATGAGTTTACGACGGATCGTATGGAGGGACTGCCCCTAAATAGTCCTTCCCATAGGCAAGGCCATTCATTGTTGCTGTTGCCTTATAGGGGGGACGTTAAGGAGTTCGGTGGGAATTTAAAATATCGATATGATCATGAGAATCTACGCCTTATAATTATTCGGTGTATTTGGATGATTTCTCCGTAGGGGTGGATTTTGCGCCTGCTGCTAAATCGGCGATCTATCGTTTTCGGTTTGAGGATTCGGATCGACGGTTGATTTTGTTGAAAGCCAATGGAAAAGGAGAGATCGATATAAAGGATGGAGCTTTGTGTGGATATGATAATTTCGCCGGGATAAAACATTATTTTTATTTGGAGTTTGATGCCCAGCCCATTCAAGTTGATAGCCTCTCTCATTCTTTGGTATTTGCTGAATTTCCGGAATCGAAGGATGTGGTAAATGTTCGTTATGGAATTTCTTATATTGGAGTAGAGCAGGCCAAGCGGAATTTATATAATGAAATCAATGATTTCAATCTGGAGAAATTGGCCTCGCAAGCTCGTGATAAATGGAACGACGTGTTAGGCAAAATAAAGATTGAAGGAGGCACGGAGATCAAAAGACCACATTTTATACCGCCTTGTATCGGGCGCACGAAAGAATGATCAATATTTCTGAAGATGGTAAATATTTTAGTGCGTATGACGGAAAGATACATGAAGATAATGGGGTGGATTTTTGGGTGGATGATTGGGTATGGGATACCTATCTGGCCCTTCACCCGTTGCAAGTGTTATTGAATCCGGAGGCTCAAGAACAAAAACTGGCGTCTTATATCCGGATGTATGAGCAATCCGGGTGGATACCTACTTTCCCTTGTGTATTTGGGGATGCGCATTGCATGAACGGTAACCATGCGGCAGGTGTCTTTGCGGATGCCTTGAATAAAGGCTTGCGGTTTGACGTGGAAAAGGCTTTCGAGGGTATGAAGCATACGGTGATGACTGAGTCCATGATCTTGGTACCGGGGACCTAAAACGGCCTTGGATGATTTTTATCATGAGAATGGCTGGTTCCCCGCTTTGCATCCGGGAGAAAAAGAAGAGTTTACGGAGGTAGGACCATTTGAACAGCGACAAGCGGCAGCCGTAACTACAGCCGCATCCTATGACGATTGGTGTATCGCCCAATTAGCTAAACATTTGGGAAAAGATGAGGATTATCGATTCTTTCAGGATCGTTCTTATAATTACCGGAATGTCTTTAACAAAGAGACTCATTTCTTCCATCCGAAGGATAAAGATGGGAAGTTTATAGAACCGTTCGACTATATTTTTTCCGGAGGTATCGGGGCTAGGGCTTATTTTGATGAGAATAATGCTTGGACCTATAATTGGGATGTACGCCATCATATTCAGGATTTAATAGATCTTTTTGGAGGCAACACTCCTTTTATTGAGAGATTGGATCAGTTATTTGTTGAGGATATGAAAATGTCAAAATGGCAATATTACGCTCTTCATCCGGACGCTACGGGCAATGTCGGGCAATTCGTGATGGGAAATGAGCCTAGTTTCCATATTCCTTATCTGTATAACTACGCCGGTCAACCGTGGAAGACGCAAAAACGGATTCGTATGCTTATGGAAAGTTGGTTCAGGAATGATCTGATGGGTGTTTGTGGTGATGAGGATGGTGGTGGAATGTCGGCTTTCTATGTATTCTCCGCTTTAGGTTTCTATCCGGTTTCTCCGGGAGTGCCTGTTTATACGATAGGTAGTCCTTTATTTGATAAATCGGAGATTCAGTTGGCGAACGGGAAAGTGTTTACCATGATCGCTCATGGGGTTTCGTGGGAAAATAAATACATTCAATCCGCTAAGTTGAATGGCGCCGAGTATAATAAGACGTGGTTTACTCATGAGGATGTCATGAAGGGAGGAACATTAGAATTGTTTATGGGAGACCGCCCTAATAAGAAGTGGGGAGTGGGAGAAGGTGCGAATCCTCCTTCTGGTGAGTTTGTCGATTGATTTGGTTTGACGGCATGATTCTACGGTCAAAGATTCGTGAAATCATTTTGTAGATGTTATCTTTGCGTAAGTAAGTTACGAACAAGTGATTTATTCGTAAGTGACAAATAAACAGGAGGAGATATATTATGGCAACGAAGCAAATTCCATATGGCCTGACGGATTTCGAGCGAATCCGTACCGCAATTATTATTATGTTGATAAGACTCGCTATATTGCGGAGGTGGAGCGGAACGCAAGTTTCTTTTTCCTTATCCGCCCGCGCCGTTTCGGGAAGTCGCTATTCTTGAATGTCCTCAGATGGTATTATGACGTGAACCGTAAGGATTCTTTTGAGGAACTCTTCGGCGACTTATATATCGGCTCCCATCCGACCCCGGAGCAGGGACAATATCTTGTACTGGATTTCAATTTCGCAGGCGTGAACCCAGATCCTGACGAGTTGATCCGCTCTTTTAATGATCACTGTGCCGCTCGTTTCCGGGAGTTTGCCTACTACTACGAACGTTTCTTCAATCCGGGCTTCCGGGAGAAAATGGGAGAGTCTGCCAAATGCTGACGAGAAGTTGACCTACACGATCAGTGAGGCTAAAACGCTTGAATCTCTCTATCTATCTCTTCATTGACGAGTATGATAACTTCACCAACGCTATCCTCGCCAATATGGGTGAGAAGCATTACAAGGCATTGACACACGTACGGGCTTCTTCCGTTATTTCTTCAACAAACTGAAAGAAGGGGCTACGGGCGATGGCCCTATCAAGCGCATGTTTATCACTGGGGTATCTCCAGTGACGATGGACG